>ENA-UENT01000147-UENT01000147.1-marine-metagenome-genome-assembly--contig:-NODE-147-length-53472-cov-3.394094_pt1 | contig 53472 bp, 54 predicted proteins | sample MGYA00237879_ERZ529330 | MGnify/ENA primary metagenome ERZ529330 (study PRJEB26372, sample SAMN05368345) | marine metagenome | biome: cultured habitat; feature: ocean water; material: water; isolation... | reverse complement strand
GCCAATTTGCAATGGGGACGATCGTTACCTAGGAAGGCATGATATTCGGTTCAAAAGTGATTGGAGTAATACGTCCAATGTTCTATTGACGGCAGATCGATTGGGGTTCAGGAATATCCTTTGCCCATCTTCCTATCAGGTAGGGCAAGACACCCTAACCTTTGCCTCCGCCGTCGCACCATTAACGTCTAATATCAACATACTGGCAGCTATTCGCTGTGGAGAGGTACACCCGCCAATGCTTGGGAGAGCTATAGCGACCCTGGATCACATTCTGAGAGGACGTCTCACCATTAACATCATCTCTTCAAATTTACCCGGAACAAATTTGAGTTCTGAGGCGCGTTATCAGCGATCCCGAGAAGTTATAGAAATTCTCAAGCAAGGGTGGACCCAAGACCACATTGACTTTAAAGGAGAGTTTTACAACCTGCAGTTGGATTCAACAGAGCCCATGAAACCTTATCAGCAGAATGGAGGCCCTTTGCTCTATTTCGGTGGTTATTCCGATCCAGCAGTGGACCTTTGCGCTGAGCACTGCGATGTGTATTTGATGTGGCCGGAAACGGAGGAAAAGCTCCAAGGCTTGATGGAGAACATGAGTCAGAAAGCGGCCGGCTACGGCCGAAAGGTTGACTTTGGACTTCGCGTTCATGTCATTGTACGGGAAACGGAAGCTGAAGCCCGGGAAGCTGCCCGGTCCTTGATGAAATATGTGGATGATGAGAAAGGAACAGAAATCAGGGAAAGAGCGCTAGATGCCAAGTCGTACGGTGTGAGTCGTCAAACCCAAACGCGCGAAATGGCTGATGAAGAAGGTTTTGCAGAGCCCCATCTTTGGACAGGTATCGGAAGGGCTAGGTCTGGATGCGGAGCCGCACTGGTCGGCACCCCAGATCAAATCCTGGAGAAGATCAACCGATATATACAGATGGGCATGCGGGCCTTTATTTTTTCGGGCTATCCGCATGCCGAAGAGTGCAAATTGTTCGCTAAGTATGTGTTACCTCACATCCCAACTTTTTCTATGCCTGAAGCACAAGGTAGGCGACCGAGTCAAGAACCTGCCACCCCCTTGGCAGTGGGAGAAAGGAGATAAACGGGGGATTTTCTTAGTTTTGAATCATACCATAAGCGAAAGCCGTGATAGATCTTACCATCGTTTGCCTCTACTTTATTGTCATTTTTTGGGTTGCTGTTTCTGGCAGAGTACAGAAGGATGTTAGTATAGAACAATACTTCCTGAGTTCTCGAAATCTAAGATGGCCCTCCATTGCGTTGTCTTCCATTGCTACCAATATCAATGGTTATCAGTTTCTGGGGATGATGGGCTCAGCCTATTTATTTGGCTTGGCGCAGGCGAGCCTGGAGATCAATGCGGTGCAAGGAATTCTGATGGCGGCCTTCATCTTTGTGCCATTGTTCCTCAAGGAGAGGGTGATCACCATTACCCAGTATATTAAGAAGCGACTAGGAAGCACGGTAGCGCTATTTTATTCCTTGGCAAACCTGGCCATATTTTCAACCATTACGCTTGGCGCCGCTCTGTTCTGGGGAGCCTATGCAGCCGACCTGGTCTTTGCCGATTATCTCTCGTTTATAAGCGAAGATCGCATCACCCGGATTTCCGTACTCATTTTAGGTTTAGGAATTTTTTCAGCCATCTATACCTATCTAGGAGGCTTGAATGCGGTGGTAAAAACGGACATTATACAATTCAGCATATTGTTAATCGGCGGTTTTGTGGTGCTGTTTGTGTCTATCAGAGCGCTCGGAGGATGGGGGCAGTTATATGAGAAAACGCCGGACTTGATGCACCTCTACCTGCCCGCGGATCATCCCACTCTTCCTTGGATCCATATGTTTGGTCTTTTCCTCTTGAATATCAATTATTGGTGTGCTAATCAGACGATCATGCAACGCTCCTTAGCCGCTAAGAACTTGAAAGAGGCACAGATTGGTCTGATGGTTGGCGGCGTGATGAAGTATGTGATGGCCGTGTTGATCGTAGTACCAGGAATCGCGCTCTTTGGAATCCTAGGGCCGGATGGACTAGCCGAACCGGATATGGCTTATCCTTATTTAGTAAAAACTTATCTTCCAGTTGGCGTGAAAGGGGTGATTCTTTGTGCTTTATTTGCCTCGCTTATGAGTACGGTGGATTCCACCTTCAACTCCTTGGCCACGCTTTGGTCCATCGATATCTACAAGGAATATCTCAATAAAGATGCTACAGATACTGAGGTAGTAGGGGCGGGGCGCAAGACGATTCTGGTTACCTTGGTGACTGGCGTGACGATGGGCTTAGTACTGCTTTATCTAAAGTTTGAAAATCCGGATGCCGCCTTTACGCATACGCTCAATGAGTTGAGATACTATATCAACTGTGGAATCGTCGTATTGATCTGTAGTGCCGCATTTCTAGTGTCGCCCAATCCAAGGTTAGTGCTGGCAGCTTTTCTATCTACGATCCCACTACACCTACTGATCTTGTATTTCTTCCCAGACATGAATTACTTCGTACGAGCCATGTGGGTGATTTTGGTTGCCTTCTTTGCCGTCGGATTGGCGCTGTTTCAAAGTAAGTGGAGGAGTTGGAATGAACTCATCGTCTACGATTCACCGCGTATACTTCAGGTAGGAGTAGGATTACTCACCTCTCTAATTGCGCTTCACATTATTTTTCATTAAGTGTCGATAGTTCATTGCTTAGCCTTTCGATTGCCTTTACGCTGGGCTCTAATTCGACTCAGCTGAATAGGAGTAATGCCTAAATGGGAAGCAATGTGGTACTGTGGGATCTGGTTTTCCAAACCCGGATACTCTTCTTGGAAGTAAGCATAACGCTGAGCAGCGTCATTCAGCACCAAGCGAAGTTCTCGCTGTTCTTTCTTGATTACCCATTCATATTCGATGATTTTCCTAACCATCCTTTCTATACAATGATGCCTATCAAAGAGTTGAGTCATCTGTTTATAGCTTGCCTGCCACATCTGCGTATCCACTAGCGCATCAAAATTTAGAAAGCTGGGAATATCTTGGAGTATGGAGGCCAAAGAAGCAGCAAAGGTGTTTTCTGTAAAAAAGGTCTTGTTGTAAAAATCTCCTTTTGTATCCAGATAGTAGGCACGTAAAGCCCCATCCAAGATAAAGGCCAATTTATCATTGTACTCGCCCTCTCTCACAAAATAGGATCCGCGCCTTAACTCCACATAGGAGAACAGTTCACTCAAATCTTCCCAAGCTGCATCCGTTAGGGGTTGGAATTGCTCAACAAAGTTTCGAATCCGGATCTTCCCTTGCTCTGGCATCTGATTAATATATTTAGTATATTTGGAATATCTATAACGCGCCCAATACCAATCTAATAAAAGGAACTTCTTAGGATCTATTGGTGGCCTCAAACAACAAATTTACTGATGTTGTTTTGAGCAGTCAAGCATTTGAATTACACTTTAAATCATATTCCCATGAACAAGAAGTTATTGCTAGCTTGCCTAGCCCTTTTACCTCTATCTCCGATTTTACCCTGCGAGTGTTATCCAAACTTTCGCACTTTCTGCGAAAGTATCGGCATTAATAGTACCGATAGGATTGGCTTAGTAGAAGTCCTGGCCTGGGGTGGCTTAGAAAGAGATGAATTCCAACCTTGGAATCCCTATATAGATGTGCTAGTGATTGAGAGTATCAAAGATTTACCCGCAAACGACACCCTCAGGATTGCGATGAATAATGGTTCCAATTGTGCAGCAAATGCGATTGATTTTTGGCCTGGGAAAAAATATATTTTCAATCTTTGGAACTATCCACATTGGAATCGCCATGACTCCCTAATGTACATGCTTTCGGCTTGTGAAGTGAATGCGATCCGCTTTGATTCAGATAGTATCTACTACCCTGATCGAGAATTGAGGACAGTGACAGCAATTCATTATGATACTTTCAAAGTCAACTTCCAGGATTGTTACAATACCCAAAATAGAGTGTCGATATCTGGCCGTATTAGCTCGATTAAAGATAATCAACCCCTAGCCAACTTCGATTTCTACATGAATGATCAGATAGCAGAAACAGATAATCTAGGACACTTCGATGTCATTCAACTAATGGCCCTGGAAAGGGGCCTCATCATGGATTCTACCTCTTTCCACAAAGAAAATAACCCATTGGATGGGATCAGCGTTAGGGATTTGGTACAAATACAAAGACACGTGCTTGACATTGAACCCTTTCCAGCCTTTTGGCATTATGTAGCAGCTGATGTTGATCTGTCGGGTAGTGTCACTACTTTGGACATCATCCACTTAAGGAGGTTGCTGAAAGGGCTTACCGACAGATTACCCAGCAAAAGCTGGCTGCTCATCCCTAAACAAGAGTTTTACAGCTGGCCTACCCAAGAGGAATACTTCAGAATAGTAGCTTCAAGATCCAATTTTCTATTCCAGATTCCTAGATGGCAAATGCATCACCATCCCGATGCTTATGATCTCTGGGCAATTAAGCTAGGGGATTTACTCTAAGCATCCAAGGGAATTCCACACAGTAGAGGTTTTGACTATTGGTGCATTTAGGTGTTCTTATTAGTCAGAACCTTTCCATATATTGGTTTTTGACTAAGATCGTCATAGACTCAATGCTATTCCGGTATTTATATTTTGGCATGAAGTAATCCATTAATCATTCTTTCTAACCAATAGTAAATCAATCAATTTAGTCATAGATGCTAAGTGCACTCATTCCAAATTGGGAGATCGGCGAAGACATCGTCTACCAAATTCATCGGCAGGAATACCTGGATTTTGTGCACAACCACGGTCCACAATTTGAAAAGTCCTATCCAATTGTCCTCCGGCTGTTAGAACATAATATCATCGAAGCCCATTATCCGAAAGGCATTTTATCAGGCCTAAAGTTTTTAAGCGAATTTGATCTGAGCAGTCCTGTATTTGGACGCCCTCATTCTCTCTATTATGCGGTAAATGAGTCCTTCCAAATCGAGCACTTACTGAATATAGAAAGTCTACGACGTGAAATCGACGAAGTAGGGAAAACCGCTGGCACAGAGATGAACGATCCTGAGGACCTAGAAGATTTACAATGGCATTTGTCACATATCTCAGAAAGTAAAGAGCAACTGGAGAAGTATTTGCTCTTGGATGTGAGAGAAATCCATACCTTTTATGGGATGGAAAAACGAGAAGAAATAATCGAAGATCTATCCAAACCTTCCTCCCTTCTCAAGCGATGGACCAGTAGTCTACTCAACAGAATTGGTCTCCACTTAGGAGAGATGAATGTCTTGCATGCCCAACGCACAGCGTTACAAGGATACTCCATCCAGACCTTAAGTGGAGTAGACACAGTTTCTACGCAAACTCGTCAGAACTTCGATCTGATCGGCGCTCAATTCATCGCTGGGGAATTCAACTTTGAGGATTACGAGGATATCACTTTGCACCATAGGCTTTACCAGTTCTGCCCCGGCACAGATCTGCTGGACTGTTATCAGTATCAGATGAAAATTGATACGCCGAAAATGCACAAGGGAAAGCGGACTAGCATTCAAAGAGTAGAAGGTCCTCACACCTAAGCCAGAGAAATTTCAAGCCCAAGGAAAAAAAGTCACCATTTTTCATCCATTTCAACAGCCATAATGGTCAGAGAGCAAAAAACAGTTTTGTTGACCATTTAAAATGTTGAAAAATGAAAAAACGTAAAGCGATGTTGGTACTGGGTAGTTTAACACTATTCCTTTCCATATTCTCCTGCTCCATGTCAAAAACTACGGCTACCGAGCCTTCGATGAAGGAACAGTTGGAGGAATTGTCTGGCACCTATCAGGATACCGCCCCTTACCAGTATGGGACGGCCTTCGGACAACGAACCTTTTCCTTCGAAAAAGGTAAATGGACACTTGTCTTTACACTCGGACTTGACCCAACTTTGCAACAGAAAGTATTTCAGTTTCGGACTTTCGGCACCTACCAAGTGCTGGACCAGTCCACGACTGTCCCTGAGGCTTACAATGCCCTGTTTCTTGAAGAAAAAAAGTTTCTCACTTTGCTAACAGAAGAACCGCAACTAATTGAAGCTTTTGGCTTCAGCGACTGCCAATTGGCCCCAGGTGTGGAAAAGGACATTTCTTTGGACGGCTGTGCACTTTGGGCGGCGGTGGATATCTGTAATGAAGATCATGATCTGTTAGCCTTAGATGCGGAAGGCTTACTATATTTCGGCCTTCGTCCACCAGACAACAATATGTGTACAGCAGATCGACGCCCCACATCATTAACACCACCCGTTAGCAAGCAATAACCCTTAAATCTCCATCATGTACGTTTTCAGAAATAAATACTACAGTGTTAGTTTTCAAGTAACATTACAAGCTCTGCAATTCCACTGGGAAGAAGGCCATGCCGAGATGACCTACGAGGATTTCCAAGAAGCTTGTTGCAACTTCATCGGTTATGGCTTCGAATACCAAGCCAAACAACTCGTCATCGATGTTCGTAACTTCCAATTGAGTCTGCCTCCAGAATTTCCGGCTTGGCAGCAGCAGGAACACTATCCTCGCTACTATAAACTGGGGATTGAAAAAGTGGCATACATCATGCCCGCGGGAGCCTTAGAATATGCAAAAGAAATCGAGAAAACGGAAGGTAAATTTGAGCTTAGGAACTTTCCCTCTTTCGAAGCAGCTAAGACTTGGTTGAATTAAATACCCGGGGTACGTCCCACAATAGGCGTACCCCTCCAAATAAGAATCATGGACCGCTACCAACAAAATCTTGATAAAGCAAAAGCAGGTGATATTCATGCCTTTCAATCTTTATTTGCCGATTTTCAGGATCAACTAAAATCCTTTCTTTTCCGCTTATTAGCCAGTCGTGCCGATGCAGAAGATCTGGCACATGATACCTTCATCCGCGCCTTTGATAAATTGGCTAGTTTCCGAGGAGATGCCAGTCTCAAAACCTGGGTTTTCCAGATTGCCGCTAATCTTGCCCACAATTTGTTGCAAAAGCGAAAAAGGTGGACACCAGATGTATCCCAATTGGCCAAGGATATCGTACTTTCTACTCCTGATTTAATCAGTAGATTGGAGCACACCACCCATACTTCTTCCTTCGGTAAATATGAGATCAAAGAGCATATTGATACCTGCTTCACTTGTATTGGGAAAAATCTACCGATTGAAAACCAGATGGCCTTACTGCTCAAAGATGTTTATGACTTTTCGGTGAAAGAGATCATGAGGATTCTGAGTAAGTCCGAAGGGCAGGTGAAATATTTTCTGCAAAAAGCCAGAGCTTCCATGACGGAAATCTTCGACAATCGCTGTGCTTTGGTCAATAAAAATGGCATCTGCCATCAGTGTTCCGAATTGAATGGCTGGTTTAACCCTAAACAGAATCAACAAGAGGCGAAGATGAAGATTCGCTTTGTCCGCGAGCTTGAACAGCACGACAAACAAAAGTTATTTCAGATGAGGACGGATCTGATCAAGGCATTGGATCCTTTAAGAAGCGATGGCAATGAACTCCAATCGGTGCTGCTAGATTGCAATCGAATGGCAATGGGAGAAATCGAAGTAGGGTAGGAATAAGCATATACTTTTGATCAGCATAGTGACCTGGTGGTTGCCTCTGGATCATGCAGGATTCTTTTATTGAATAGGAAAGCACTATTTTACTGCTAGGGTAATACATACTTTGAAACACCGATCTGCTATGCGAATATTAGCTCTCCTATTCATCCTATCCTGTGCTACCGAAACTAGCTATGCTCAAGTGATAGAAGACATTCAGGAAGATCAGCATGCCTGGGCGCAAATCGCACAAGAAATAGGCCACCATGATATCATATGTTTGGGCGAGGAGTCACACTGGGTTGAGACCTTTCTGGAAGTCAAACTTGAACTAATCAAGCATTTACATCAAAAGAGTGGTTTTAAAGTTCTGATCTTTGAATCTGGCTTTGTCAATTCTTTCATGGCGTACGAGGAACAGTTGAGAGGTCGCGAACATCTAGAAGAAGCACTGTATACCATTTGGCAGACCAAATCCACGCTCGAGCTTTTTCAATACCAAACTGCTGAATGGTCCGATGGAAATTTTCTTTGGTTTTGGGGTTGCGACCTCAAAGGGCCGAAATCTTACCGTTTTTCTCGATACCTACGTCAAAAACTTAAAAGGCTTAATGCTCCCTATGCCGAAGAAATGCGAAAAGTAGATTCTTCATTTGTAGAAGTAAGAATGGACTGGGAGCCTGCAATTGGTAAAGCCTATCGAGGTACCTACTTATCCCAGCAAACAGCAGATAGTATTAGAAGAGTCTATCTAGCCATGCAAGATTCTTTCACGGCTCATAAGGAACTAATTTTTGAATCTTTGCCCACCAGTGAGATTCGATATCAATTTACCTTGCAATGTCTGGCAAACCGCATCCATCTCTTGAATCTCATGCAACTGCCCACCTATCAAGAAAAACATCAGTTCCGAGATTCCATTATGGCAGAAAACACACATTGGTTGCTGACGAAATGGGCGCCAAATCATAATAAATATATGCTTTGGGGAGCCGATATTCATTTATCAAAGAATGCTAAATGGGAGGCTAACGGAGCGGCTTGGCAGTCCAATAGGTCTCTAGTGGAACATCTCCTGGGCAGGACGAGCAAATCCATTTTCTCAGTAGGCATAAAGGCCAGAAAACGCTTGGATAAATCCCTTAGAAAGGAGTTAGGTTTAAAATCCTCAAAGGTCTATTGGATGAATCAGCACAGCCTTCCTGAGGGGCTGGAGATGCCTTTTGCTGATGAGCATGATGCTTTGATAATCTGCGGAACGATCAAAGGCTTGAACAAACTTAAGCGCAAATGAAGAACATAGCTATAAAGCGGTTCACCGTGATTCCTGCAATTTCCTTATCCATATTCTACTTTAGCACAGGCTTATCAGTACAAGTCCCATCTACTTTACCAGAAATCCCTTGCTCTCCGACCCAGACCTTCCTTGATATAGATAGCTTAGAGGTTGTCTCCCAATGCAGCATTGCAGCTAATCTCCATTGGATACTGGCCTGGGGAAAAGCAGGAAACTATATCCTAGTCCGGCAAGGGGAGAACACGATCATCCGAAGAAGCCATGAAGAAAGCGAGGAAGGACATATAATCAGATCAAAATTTTACCAAAGCAAAAAAGAGGGGCTCTACTACATCTTATCTGTATTTGGAATGGAGGACGGAGATATATCGCTCAAGGTATACAGCTTGGAAGGGCGTATTTTGAGGTACTTTGGACAGATTTCAGCTCTGACCCTAGATGCAGATCGGGAGTACACCTATGTTCCAATCGAAAACATTGAATTGATAGAAAAACAAGCCGAGCAGCTTGATATCCTATTCCCTGATGAGGAATATGAAATCTGGAGAAAGGCTACACCTGAGCGCTGGAAGGGTCCCTTACAGTACAGGCTTAAAGAAGGGCAAATTTTTCGGCATGATCAATAGAATTGTTCTAGGCTAAGATAAAAACACTTTTTCCGCTAGGTATTCACGGATTTTTCCGAACACGATCAGAACCGGGCTTAGCTTCTTGAGCGATTTCGCTAAAAGGATAGCCCCTTCAAATGAGGCAAATAGATAAACCGCCTCCTCCTTCGGGTCAAAGTCAGCTTGAAAACTTCCTGCTTTTTTACCTTCCTCCAAGATTAGCTCGATCTCACCAATTATCTCCCTAATAAAGGATTTCGTTAAAAGACTAAAGGCTTCATCTGTATCATCGACCTCCGTACTGGTATTCAAAATGGGGCAACCTCCCGCCACTTTGGGTTTCACCACCATCGCCTGATAGTTATCGATAATTTGTAGCAACTTCTCCTTAGGCGATAACTCCGGCTTGAGATCCAAGTTACTCTTTACCAGCACCTCAAAGTTATATCGAAAAACATCCCTGGCCAGGTCCATTTTAGTCTCAAAATGCCGGTAAATGCCACCCATCTGATAACCGGTAGCCTCCACCAACATCTGCATCTTAGTCCCTGCATATCCGTAGACATTAAAGACAGGGGCCGACTTTTCAATAATCTCCTGTTTCGTTTTAGTCGCGTTTCGTGTATTCCTTTTCATTAAACTCGGATAATATTTTATGTAAAAATAAGAAAGTATTTGCTCTCTTAATGCGCTTAGCGTATTTTTAAAGAGTAAATACTCTCTTAAATGACTTTCGCATGAAACTTCGAACCACCCACAATAGTATTCGCATTCGTATCCGCAAGTCAGAGATCGAGGAACTCAGCACAAAGAAACAGGTGATAGAAAGTATCCGATTTCCACTAGGCATCCTTCTTCGATTTGCTTTGCAGATACAGGAGAAAGAGGAGTCGGTAACTGCGGCCTTAGAAGATAACTTTCTAAGCGTATCTATTCCTAAAAATGAGGCAGATGCTTGGATTAATTCCAATCAGGTGGGAATAGAGAAGCGCATTTCGCTTCCAGAAGGGGAAGAATTACACCTGCTCATCGAAAAAGACTTTCCGTGCCTCGATAGGCCAGAAGAAGATAAATCAGATACATTTTGGGAGTTAGCCCCGGAATCACCTGAAGCCTGTTAATTGCTCTATTAATCGAAAAACCCGTTTTTATGTCCACCACCACTGTACATAAGTCAGCCTGTATTCTATGCTCCATCAATTGCGGTATCAATGTTGAAGTTGACAACGAAAGCCAAAAGATCGTAAAGATCACCGGAGATAAGGATCATCCCACTTCTCAAGGTTATATCTGCCAGAAAGCGACGCGCCTCAATTACTACCAAGATCAAGAAAGGCTAACTACTCCTTTACGTAAGAAGAAAGATGGCACCTTCGAAGCCATCTCCTGGGATACGGCTATCCAAGAGATTGCTGATAAATTAGTAAAGATTCGAGATACCCATGGCGGCACAAGTATTGCTTATGCAGGTGGCGGTGGACAAGGCAATCATATGGCACAGATGTATGCTGCCGCTTTTAGAAAAACCTGCGGTACACCATACATCTATTCTTCTATAGCGCAGGAGAAAACCGGAAATTTCTGGGTGCACGGCAAACTATTCGGGAAGCAAAATGTAGCTTACGGGGAACCGATAGACGAAGCAGAATTTGGAGTAGTGATAGGTGCCAATCCCATGCAGGCTCATGGCATGGCCAGGGCGAGAAGGGTCATAGGAGAAATTGGTCGAGATAAAAATCGCACCCTAGTGGTCATCGATCCACGCGAAACAGAAACCGCTAAAAAAGCAGACTATTGGCTTCAGGTTAAACCGGGGCGTGATGCCTGGCTGATGTCGGCCATGTTGGGGATTATCGTGCAGGAGGGCTTGGAAGATCAAGCTTTCATCCAGGCACATACCAACGGATTTAATGCCGTTAAGCCCTACTTCATGGAAATCCCAATCAAGGAATATGCGGAGATAGCCGGCGTCCCCTACGACTTAGTAGTAGAGGTTACCAGAAAGATGGCAGCGGCTAAAACGGTAGCTATACGATCTGATCTCGGCATAGAGATGAGCCTCAATAGTACCTTGAATGCCTACTTGAAGCGATTATTATTCCTAATTACTGGTAACTTCAATAAAAAGGGGACTAACCATCTGGTTACCTGGTTCATTCCCTTGATTGGCCACTCGAGAGATCTAGGTGAAGGAGGCATGACGACCAAAGTAACCAAGGCCAGAGAAATCGCCAAAGTATATCCACCCAATGTACTTTCCTTAGAAATAGACACAGATCATCCCGAAAGGCTCAGAGCCTTGGTGGTAGACAGCTGTAATCCCGTCCTCAATTGGGCGGATACGCAAGCACAGATCAAAGCTTATAAAAAGCTGGACTTAATGGTCGTAGTAGATGTGGCCATGACTGAGACTGCTCGTGAAGCGCATTACGTTTTACCAGCCTCCAACCAGTTTGAGAAATACGAATCGGCATTCTTTACGGAAAACTTCTACCATTTACGCAAACCGATCTTTCCACCACTAGAAGGAACCCTGAGTGAGCCAGAAATCTACACCCGTTTAATCAAAGCCATGGGAGCTTTGGAGGTAGATTTTACGGCGCTGCGAGAAGCGGCTCAGAAAGACAAAGAAAACCCAGGCCAGGGGATCTTCCAGAGAGCCTTTATGCAGGCCTCCATGCAGCATCCAGAATTGCGGCAGTTCTCAGCAGTGGTCTTGAGAGAGACCTTAGGCAAAACACTTCCCGACGGAGCCGATTCTGCAGCCTTTGTGTGGTTTGCAGCCCAAATGTACGCCAGTAAATATCCGGAAGCCATCCGAAATGCGGGTATCGAAGGTAAAGGCGCTGAGCTGGGCAACATCATATTTGATAAGATCCTCAACAGCCCTTCTGGCATCAAAGTCAGTAAGCATGACTATAGCAAAGTCTGGGATTTGATGAAGACACCAGACAAAAAAGTAAACTTACACATTCCGGAATTGCTGGACGACTGGCTATTGAAGTTACCAGAAGTATTAGAAAACCAAGCTGCACTCGAAAGAGAATATCCCTTCAATCTAATTGCCGGCGAAAGACGTACTTACAATGCCAATGCAGTAATTCGAAATTTAGAATGGGCTAAGACAGACAAGGAGGGCTTCCTGAAAGTCAATCCTACTGATGCTGCTCGGCACCAGCTTGAAGAAGGTGACCCTGTCGAGTTGACTAGTCCTACCGGTTCGATCAAGATATTAGTGACCATAACAGATGAAGTTCAAGAAGGAGTGATCTCCATGCCACATGGTCATGGCCTGAACTATGGTAAGAATCGAACTTACAAGCAGGTCGGTGCGATGCCCAATATCCTAACCGCCGCCAAATATTGCGATCCCCTGGCAAAAACGCCGTATCACAAAAATGTTCGCGTAAAGCTGGAGAAGGTATTGGAAGAAGAGCCTGAGCTCGCTTAATCCGAGTAAATTGACTTTTTAGTAAACGTATTTTGCTTTCAGCTGTTTGTCAGAAAGCAGGTGAGCATTTTTATGCAAAAAACAACGATTTCATGGCTATTATCATTACAGATGAATGTATCAATTGTGGGGCTTGCGAACCCGAGTGCCCCAACAATGCCATTTACGAAGGAGATGTCAAATGGTCAATAGCAGATGGCACCGCAGTGTCTGGTAGCTATGAGTTGCTAGATGGATCAAGTGTAGATGCAGATGCGGCCATGGAAGCCATCTCCGATGAGTTGTATTATATCGTTCCCGATAAGTGCACAGAATGCCAAGGGTTCCATGAAGAGCCACAATGCGCAGCTGTCTGCCCAGTAGATTGCTGTGTTCCCGATCCGGAGCATGAGGAGAGTGAAGCAATCTTATTGGCAAGGAAAGAACGACTCCATCTGTAACGCTCTAGGCCTTCCGTAGTCAAAACAACCGTTCTATGCAACCAAGCACTTCTGACAATTTATCTCGTAAAAACAAGAACTCGCGGTCCACAAGCCCACCGCTACTTCATCCACTTACCCCGCTTCGAATATCTTACAAGCTATTCCGGAAACTAAGTTCCAACGCACTTCGCCTAGGTCGGCAGCGCACCAGTAAAGCGGGGATGGCTTTCTATCAGCACTTATTCCAAAAGATTGGGGATGATTTCAAACCTTATTAGGGGGTGTTTAAATTTCGGTCTGTGAAATGATAATGATTCGTTCCTGCCGACGGAGAGAGATAAGCGAAAGGGATATTTGCAGGCCGATTATTGAATTTTAAACATACTCTTAGCTAAGTTTGCGGCTTGAAGTCCATCATACAAGCCTTTAGATTCTGCACAAATGATACAAACAGACATCCTCATCATAGGAGCTGGTCCAGTCGGCCTTTTCACCGTTTTTGAAGCTGGCTTGCTTAAGTTACGTTGTCACCTAGTAGATGTGTTACCGCAAGTTGGCGGCCAACTTTCTGAAATCTACCCAAAGAAACCCATCTACGATATCCCAGGCTTTCCCGAGATCCTAGCCGGAGACTTGGTCGACAACCTCATGAAACAGATTGAGCCCTTTAAACCCACTTTTACACTTGGGGAAAGAGCCGAAGAACTGACCAAGCAAGAGGATGGCTCCTTTTTGCTGACCACCAATGAAGGAACCCAGATTTCCGCTCCTGTGATTGCCATTGCCGGAGGGCTAGGGTGCTTCGAACCGCGTAAGCCTCCCATCAGTAACATTGGTGATTATGAAAAGAAGGGTGTAGTCTACATGATAAAGAACCCAGAGGAGTTCAAGGATAAACGGCTCGTCATCGCTGGGGGCGGAGACTCAGCCTTAGATTGGGCTATCTACATGGCGGAAGTAGCCAAAGAAGTGACTTTGGTGCATCGTCGGACTTCCTTCCGAGGGGCTCTTGATAGTGTGGAGAAAGTGATGGAGTTACATGAAGCAAAAAAAATCAAATTGATTACTGAAGCCCAGGTAGTTGGTTTGCAAGGGACGGATCGCCTAGAAGAAGTGACCATCCGTCATAAAACTGCCGGTGACATACAACAAGAGGTGGATTATTTCATTCCGTTGTTTGGACTTACGCCCAAGTTAGGTCCCATCGCAAATTGGAATCTAAACATCACCAAGAATGCCATTGATGTGGATACCTTGGATTACCAAACCAATGTACCCGGCATTTATGCAATTGGAGACATCAACAATTATGAGGGTAAGTTGAAATTGATCCTCTGTGGTTTCCACGAAGCTACCTTGATGGTACAGTCCGCTTTCAAAAAAGTCTATCCAGACAAGAAATTGAGCTTTAAGTATACCACGGTGATGGGTGTTGAAGGGTTTTAGTCGTGGGTATTCTCTTCTTCAATGGCGGGTTGTTTTCTTAGGCTTAAAGAATGACGTATTTTGAGGAAATATTTTGATAACCTCAATACGCTTTCTCCTGATATGCCTACATTGGAATCACTCCTTTCCGACCTTAAATCCCAATTTGAAAGTCATCAGACTCAGTACGAATCTTTCCAAGAATCTACCCAGCCTAGAGTTCAGTATTACCGCTGGGCTACTGAACCGCAATTTCATTTAGCGCTTTTCTCTGTGGAAAGGGCAAGGCTTCCCAAAGGGAAAGTATACCATGAGCCACAAGACGAAACCTACTACAGAATTGGGTATGATTCGATGGATCGCATTGTATTTGAAGAACGAAGCGCACATTCATCCAGCGGAGCTTACCAAAAGTTCATCGATTACCATTCTGATGCTACCTGGGTGTATCAATTCAAGCAAGGAGAGCTCGATGGACTGGCCTATCAAACGCAAAGGGAAGGTCAGCCAGATATCTACGTCTCCTACTCGCCCGGAGTAGTAAATTCCGCTGAGCAGTACTTCTTCGATAATGGTCGACTCATCAAGATCCAAAGCTTAAATAATTACGACGCCTTCAAGCAGGATACACAACATCCCATGTACACCATCACGTACGATGCATTAGGGGCCATCGATCTAATCACCAGAATAGATCAGCCTTCAAACTTCTTCCCAAACGGACAAGAAGTCAAGGTCTTCAAGAAGGCAAAGTATAGTTTGAAGGCTTTGGCCGATATTTTCCAAGAGGAGTTTCTGAAATACCTCACTAACCAATACACACCGGCTCAGATTATGGATGGGCATTGCCTAGGCATCGTACTCCACAATGCCTTCAATAGCGATGCTTGGCTCCCTTTTCAACTGTATGCGTTGGAGATTACTACTCCTTTAACAAAACAAATTACGGTGGCAGAGTACTTGGACTTTTCTCAACTGGTCCCACCGGATGTATCCAGTTATAGCAAGAGACTTACTGAAGTCTCGCAGCTCCTTATGCAAGAAATAGAACTAAAGGAGAAGTATGAATTGCCCGTGAAATTACTCGAAAAAGTAGGTAAAAGCGTCGTCAACTGGATATCGGAACAGGGGAAGGGAACTCCCATCAAAGTCTTAGCGTTAGACCTCCCAGATGACTTTTATGAAGAAGTGATTAGCATCTTGCGGAGAACCTATTCTGCAAAGGCTTGTAAAAATTTCCTTGAAAAGTAGACCAAGATGGAAAAAGAGAACCCCGATTTAGACCTATTCATGATGTGTCCGGCGCTAGATAGGGGAGCGCTATCGCCATTGCCTGACGGATATCATGTAAGGAGCTGTCGGCCAGATGAGCTAACGATTTGGAAGGCCTTCCCATTTGATGAACCGGAGGACGCAATTGAATACGAAGGCTTCATGACCGATTTTTTCAACAAAACCTACGGTGGTAAGGAAGAGTTGTTCTTCCGGGACACTCTTTTTGTCTGTGATGAGTTAGATCGACCAGTAGGCACCTGCTTGCTGTGGAAGGCCTACGGATTGTTCAATACGATCCATTGGTTAAAGGTTTCGAAGGAACAGGAAGGGAAAGGGATTGGTCGAGCCCTGTTATCTATGCTATTACAGGACTTGCCAGCTTCCGCTTATCCCATTTATTTGCATACCCAGGCAGGAAGTTATCGTGCTATTAAGTTGTATGCTGACTTTGGCTTCCAAATATTGACAGACCCAGTCATCGGCACCCGAAGCAATGACTGGGAAGCCTGCCAAGCTTATCTGCAAAAGCAGATGCCTAAGCAGGCCTATGAGCAATTACAAACTAGTCATGCCCCTGCCTATTTTCTGGACCAATTGAAGCAATTTGACTCCATCGAGTTTTAACTTTGCCTTAAATCCTGAATCACAGTATGGCAAACTTTGACATTCAATTTCTCGATCACGTGGCCATTCGAGTCAACGATATGGAGCAATCCAGGCAATGGTACATGGAGACCTTGGGCTTAAAGCCCTATCAAAAAGAGGAGTGGGGGCCTTTCCCGATCTTTTTATTGGCAGGAAAAACAGGGATTGCCCTTTTTCCCGCCAGGCCCGAGGCTACACCACTTGATCCCAGCTATAAAGGCGTCAAGATTGACCATTTTGCTTTCCAGGTAGATCAGGTAAACTTTGAAAAAGCTCGGCAGCAATTTGAAGCCAACGGCACTCCTTACGACTGGCAAGATCATCACTTCTTTCACTCCATATACTTGCGAGACCCCGACGGGCATCAGGTTGAATTGACGACCTTGGTTGTTCCAGCATCTGATTTTTACGAAGCCGATTAGTTATTTCATCTTTTGTAACCGGAGGACCTCCATTTCCGGCTGGTCTCCCTGTTTGTACACCTGTTTAATCAAATAGGGGGCTTGGTTAGAGACATAGCTCACAATTTCAACTCCTGGAGCAGCCTCTACAGAGAATATTCTACAGTCATATTTTATCTCATTGATAGTCAACTGTTCCTTCCCTTGTGCCTTGAAGGTAGGACTATAGCCCACCTGCAACCCGTTGGGCGTATATTTCCAACGCCTCAGCTTAAATTCTTTAACTGACTCCTCCAGACCAGACAGCAGCCAATAAGCTACAGTACCATCAAAGACCTCGCCCTTAAGCTCCGTTGAATCCCGGATAGGGTTATCCTTTCCATAGGAATTCAGTCGAAGAGTAGATTGACTCTTTTCCATCCTATTATAGGACCAAGCTGGCATCAGCAAGTGAAAATCTCTGTAAACGATGGCACCATTATTCACATCTAGCCCCAACACATCAGTGATCAGTCGATTGGGCCTGCTCGCGTCAGGCATAGACATATTGACTTGGTACAGTTTGCCATCGGCCGAATGGCTGGTCTCTAAGCTAAGGTTAGTACCCATCTGTTGGTAAAGCGCCGAAAAGGGAAGGAGTTGAAAGTGAAATTCCTTGGATTCAGGTGTGATCGAAACCTGGGCATAGGAATGGGGGAGGCCAAGCAGGCCCAGAGACAGAATCAGTAATATACTTCTCATGGTTATTTTTGATTGTTTATTTGAAAGGATTGAGTAGCTACGCAATACTGGGATCTTTGCACTCTCCGGTGCAGGTCCTCTTCATCTGGCTGATCCGCATCGATAAGCAGCAGGGTGATCTTCAAGGGTTGATTTATCTCTAAGGGCCAATTGAGATCCCCGACAGTCAGTCTAAGTTCAAACCTCACTTTGCTATCCGGCGCCCAAACTCTGACAGTCTTCAGCATCCGGACTGGCTCAGATTGGCGCTGAGAAATGATGCCTTGATTTTCCCATTGTACCTTCATGGAATCGGTACTTGGATAAACCCAACCTTCATAGAAGAAATCACCGAAGAACAAACGGATACCCAGGTTGTCATAGAAATACATCAGGTCCTTATCCCGGATACGGCCAGCGGGATCCTTCCATCTTCGTTCTGAAGGGGAGATTGGACGTGTATCCAAAACATCATCTAACCATTCCAGTTCGAAGATGAGTTCCCCATCCTCATAGTGCGAACTAATTTCAGCCGTAGCTGCGCAAGAGAAGGTGGAATCTTTAGGAAAGGCCTCAAAGTTTGCCCATTGATGAAGCACGGTATCCAGAATAGGATTAGGTGATTGAGCCCTTAGCTGACCAGCGATCACCAAAAGGCTTATCGTCAATAAACGGAGATAGCATTTCATTGAGACGGAGCATTTAGATACGTAAGCAAGTTTTGCACAAAGCGGTCATAAGCTTCATTCACGGTTTTTCCCACCAGCTCTGGGATCAGTATGCCTTGAACGGAAGTGAAATCTCCATGAGTAAAGTCGAAAGTCTGATCAATCTGCACGGATGTCTCCACTTCTTGCCAGGTCTGCAAAAGACTCAGGTCTTTGCCAAATCTCATATCCTGATTGGTAAAGTGAATGATGGGTAAGTGAGGGGGTTGAGTTGGCCCGGAGTCCTTTAGCAAGGCTACCCCATAATCATAGCCCAAGGCAGAATCTAAACTGATGAAAGCTTTTGCCTGAAATTCTAAGGCAAGCTGGAGCGTAGGCACCCCTTCAAAACTCCAAGAAACAAAAACTATTTGCTCCGAATCAACGAGCCCCCGCGATGAAAAATGCCTGATAAGATGCCTTAGGTCTTGCTGATATTCCTGGACACCCTCTCCCGTAAATGGCAAGCGTTTCCCCTTTTCCATTCCCTTCCGCGCCATTGAAACCACCATATACCCAGCCATCGCCAAGCGCTCAGCTAAGTCAGTGAAATATAAGGGGTGCGCGCCTGAGAGGACCAAGAGCGGCTTGGTTGAATTTGCAGGCAAGTCATACGCATAGGCTGCAGTCCTTCCCTCCAAATAAGCCCTAAGCTTGGCAGGTTCAATCTTCTTTTTTTCTAAAAAACCAGCGACTATCCTATTAAATACCAGCAGATTAGATAGTGTATCTTCATGTATTGCTCGAGCTTGCACATAGTCCATTCGGCGAAGAGGTTTTACATGACCAACTACTTGCAGAGGAAACCATAAATAGGCCGAAAGGGGCTTAGATGGTGCCAAGGAATCCCATTGTTCTGATGGCCGATGTAAGGAGAGCGGCGAAAAGCCGACAGCCAGACTTCTGTCAATGTGTTTGCTCAAGAAAGCTTGCAGAGGTATCCAATCTTCTTCCTGTTGGATCAAGACTGAGGCACCGTGTCGTCCTTTGGATCCATGTACGAAACAGGCCGTGCTATTAAGCAGACTTTCCTGGACCCCGGCCACCATGTCTTCTTCTTGCGCCCCTCCCGAGAGGTAGACTGGCACCCGCAGGCCATGTGCCCAGTCCGATAGCAGGTTTTCCTGTGTAGGATGGTATTCTCCGGGAGAAAAAGCCAGGAGGCCAGCGATTTCAGGATGTACTGTAGCCAACTTAAAGATCAGCATGGCCGAAAAGGAAGAACCCAGTGCCCAGATTGGACCTGAAAACCCCTCACGCTTTAGATAGTCCAAACTGGCTTCCATATCCTCAAAAGATTGCCAGATGATCGGCCATACTTTTTCCAATTGGTAATCAGTACTAGCCTCATAAGCATCGATAATTGGCTGTGTCCCATTCCTTGCTGCTGTTTCATTGGGTACCTTATTCCAGAAATCTTGTTTTCCCCAGCGCAAGTCCACTGCCAGGCAATTGTACCCCAATTGCTGGAGACGCGGCGCAATGCTTTGAAATTCGCCTCTGCTGGATACACTTTGGTGAAAGAGTAGGAGCGTAGGAGCGGTTTTGTCTACTAGATAAAGATCAGCGGTCACGACCAGATCATCCTGGCTGGGGAATTCAACTTGCTGAGAGCCTTGTGCCGCCAGCGAATTCCACATAACTAGATAAAAGAAGAACTGAAAGAAAAGACGCAAATTCATATGCTTCATACCTTTTCGGCAAGGTAGTCGGATAATTCCCATCGCTTCAGAAAATGATAGGAGGTATCCAGTCTTTGCTATGAATACTGAAGATCTTGATCTCAACTATCGGCCAACGCCCCCCTTTCCCCTACGAAAACGGCCATCCGGTTCCTTTTTTATCCTCAACTTTGTTGTCATGAAAACGGAACGATCTCTTCCAGCGAGTTGGAAATTGTTGCTTGGCGCATGGTTGTTTATTAGTTTCTTGGCAGGTATTGAGGTGTTCATCACACAGATTTTCCGCCCCGAAACCATCAAAGCCAATAAGATATATATCTTGCCCATCATTCGCTTGATTAGTGGAACCATCAGTATATTCCTCATCTTATTGCCAGGCTATCAGGCGCTCAAAACAAGGGCTTGGAGCTATCAATTGAGCGGGTATTTTGGCTTGCTGATTGCATTTATCTTCACTTACCTATTTTTCACTGTTCTTTTTTTTCAGATCGTTTTCCTACAGCCGACGGTTAACTTGGTATTCGCTGGGATTGGAGAGTCTCTCATGACAGGCTTACACCATGTAGCGTCCTACTTCTTCTTTCTATTGTTGATCTGTGCGGGTAAGGACTATTTCGATGAACGTACCGAAGCCCTGGTCCGCAAGGAACAAGTCGAAAATGAACTAAGTCAAGCCAAGCTGATCGCCCTGCAACGGCAAATACAGCCCCATTTCCTCTTTAACACTTTAAACAATGCCATTGCGATCATGGAGGAACGAAAAGCCGCTGCACAAGATATGTTGGTCGACCTTAGTGAGCTATTGCGTACCTCCATGTCTCTGGATTTTAGTCAACACATTCCTTTACAGAAAGAATTGGAAATTCTTGGACGCTACACAGCCATTGAACAAAAACGCTTTGAACATCAGCTCCATATCCAGCAGAATATTGCGCAGGGGACCGAAAACCAATTAATTCCACCTTTCATCCTACAACCGTTGGTAGAAAATGCCATCAAGCACGGGTTCAAAGGGGGACGGCCTAGGCTAGAGATCTCCATCCATACCTATTTGCAAGACGATCAACTTTGTGTGCAGGTCAAAAACAACGGAGCCCCCTTACAAGATCCGCAAATAGGAATTGGTCTTCAGAATGTAAAAGATCGACTACATAGTGCCTTTTCTACTGCTGCTACATTCGAACTACTACAAGAAGAAGGTTGGATCATCAACGCCATAAAATTGCCCAAGCATGATACTTAATACGCTAATCATAGATGATGAAGCACCATCACGCCGGAGAATGAAGAAATTACTGGGACAAGTCAGTGACTGTCACCTAATTGGAGAGGCGGAAAGTGGTGCAGAAGCCATAGAGAAGATCTCGGCTTATTCGCCGGACCTAATCTTCCTTGACATCCAACTTAAAGACATGACCGGGTTCGATGTGTTAGCGGCCTTGCCAGGCGTTAAGAGCCATATTGTATTCATTACTGCTTATGATGAATTCGCGATAAATGCCTTCGAACTCAATGCCGTGGACTACCTTTTAAAACCCTACAAAGAGAGTCGTTTTTTTGAGGCTATCTCTAGAGTACGACAACGTTTCGCAGAAGCCACCAGACACGATTGGCAAGCTTTCGTTCAACAGCTCTTCGGGTCGAAACCGCTAGACAAAGTAAGAATTGCTGAAGGTAGAACGACCCATCTAATAGAGGTAGATAAATTGATTTATGCACAAGCAGATACTTATTACTGCCATTTACACTTTCAGGATAGTAAAACAAAAATTATCCGCATTTCTCTCAAAAAGTTAGGAGAAGCATTACCAAGTCAGTTTTTACGTGTCAATCGCTCGTTCATCATCAATAAGGACAAGATCGAATCTATTAGAAGGAAGAGACGATCCACAGAAATAGAGCTACAAACTGGGCTACAACTCTCGTTCGATAAGGTACTTGACCTCTAGTACGGATGAAGCGCCGGGTGTTAAATTTGGAGTGAATGTCAATCCACTCGATGATCCTTCGTTGTATCCTATAAACACCTAAATAGAATGAAAAAAGTTGCCCAGTTACTCCTGTTGTCCATTTTAGTGGCCTTGCAGGCTTGCCAATCCAATGAAGAGCCGGTCTCTGTAGCCAAAGAGACTCCGGTATTCACAGACGAAGCCGACGCACTGCATTATGTCGTAGTCAATCTGAAGCCTACTCCAGCAAAGGTAATGGAAGAGGGGTCCACAGATGCACTCAAAGAAAAACTTACTGCCTTGGTGGGCGCGGATGCGGAAGCTAAGCTAAGGGTATCATTGATTGCCTTTGAGCCCGAACAAGGCGTTATAGACCCGCTCTTGATTGTCCGACGTTTTGAGAATCTCGATCAGGCCTCTGCCTATAGCAAAATGCTAGAAGAAAAAATGGCAGATCAGGATGAGATAGAATCCATTCTGCCCATTGCCCAGCATAACTACCGAGTAGTTTTAAAAGAAAAATCTTTCGAGGAATACCAGCAGTTTTTCAAGAAACAGCTCAGTACTTTGACCGAACTTAAACCCTCCAAATAGGGAAACCTAGCCATGATTTTTCAGTGTGGGCAAATAGTATTTTTTATTAGAAATCAAGGAACTATTTGCCCACTTTCTATCGTTCATAAATTGAATATCTTCCTTCACTCAACCGAGGAAGAGATCTTGACCCAAAAGACCTTTTTTCAACACTCAATAAGTCCCAAAAAATACTGCTTGAAAATCGTGCTTCACTCAACCATCTACGCACCTAGGACCACCATTTAATGAATGAACAAATTCGCTATTATCAACGCAGAGCCAAGGAATATGAAGCCATTTATCAAAAACCAGAAAGACAAGTAGATCTCAAACAAATCCGACAGTATCTTGGGCAACAATTCCCCAACAAGCACATTTTGGAAATCGCGAGTGGAACCGGCTATTGGACCCAAATCCTATCTACCTCCGCTAAGCAGATCTTAGCCACAGATATCAATCCTGAAGTACTAGCGATTGCTAAAGAAAAAGACTACCCACATCAGAACGTTAAGTTTCAACTCCAAGACTTATATCAGATGTTCCCACCAGAAACTCCTTTTCAAGGTTTGTTTGGGGGATTTATCCTTTCTCATATTGCTCGAGATGATTGGAAATCCTTTTTCAGCAATTGTCTTTCTCAGATCAGCAGCGGAGCAAATCTCATTTTCCTAGATAACCGATATGTAAGCGGTAGTAGCACTCCCATCAGCAGAAGGGATGCCCGAGGCAACACCTTTCAAAACAGACGCTTGGCTTCTGGTGAAGTCTTTGAGGTGATGAAGAATTTCCCAAGCGAATCGGAGCTGAAGCAGGTCTTGTCCAATATGGTAACCGAATGGGATTGGATAGAATGGGAATACTATTGGTTACTAAAGTGCAGAAAAGCCGCTTCTTAAGAAGCTAAGACACACCAACATAACAAACAAAAAACGATGAATTTACAAACCCAAATGTCCAAGGAACTACAGGACAAACAACTCTTTGATAGAGCTAAATCCTACGCTTACCAATATATCGACGGAATTGATGAAATGGATGTCTTTCCCTCGGGGCAAAGTTTAGCAAACCTGAAAGCCTTTGACGAACCCTTACCCGATGAACCTGGGTCAGCGCTAGCCGTTTTAGATCAGTTGAACCAGTACGGAGGTCCCGCCACCATCGCGCAGACTGGCGGCAGATACTTTGGTTTCGTCAATGGTGGTGCGGTACCGGCTTCCCTCGGGGTGAAATGGCTGGCAGATGTCTGGGATCAATGTGGCGGCCTATATCTCACTTCTCCGATCAACGCCAAGTTAGAAACGGTCTGTGAAAGTTGGCTACGGGAAGTCTTTGGACTACCGAAAGAGACCGTGGCGGGCTTTGTCAGTGGGACTTCGATGGCCAATCTTTGTGGACTGGCTGCAGCACGTTATCAGCTATTGAAGAATCAAGGTTGGGATATCAATGAGAAGGGTCTAAATGGCGCTCCCCCCATTCGCATTCTCGCCCATGAGCAAGTGCACGCTAGTGTAAAAAAGACCTTGGCCATGTTGGGTTTCGGTAAAGCCAATATCGAATGGATCCCGGCAGATGAACAGGGTAGGATAGTGGTTGAAGCCTTACCTACTTTAGATAACACTTGCTTAGTACTCCTACAGGCCGGCAATGTCAACACCGGGGCCTATGATGACTTCGACAGCGTCTGTGAGAAAGCGAAGACAGCCGAAGCTTGGGTACATATAGATGGAGCCTTCGGGCTATGGGCTGCTGCGGTGCAAGATCTACAATACTTGACCCGGGGATTTGAAAAAGCCGATTCCTGGGCAGTGGACGGCCATAAGACCTTAAATACCCCTTACGATTCCGGTATCATCTTATGTAGACATCAGGATGCCTTGATCAGCGCTTTACAAGCTACCGGTGAATATCTCGTCTTCAGTGATCAGCGAGATCCGCTTCTCTACACTCCAGAGTTGTCTAAACGTTCGAGAGCTATTGAGTTGTGGGCTACCTTGAAATACTTAGGAAAGGCCGGTATAGACGAAATGATCCTAGGTTTTCACCAAAGAGCTAAACAACTGGAACAAGGCTTGGCTGATGTAGGATTTGAAATCCTCAACGAAGTCGTATTCAATCAGGTTTTAGTTCGCTTTCAAGATGATAAAAAGACCAGGAAAGTCATCGAGTATGTACAAAAATCGGGGGAATGTTGGATTGGCCCCTCATCATGGAATGGACAAGTGGTAATTCGAATTAGTGTCTGCTCGTGGGTCACTACGGAAGAGGATATCCAAAGAACTCTCTCCGTTTTTCAGCAGGCTGCTAATGGAATTTAGCTCGCAAAAACACTTAAGTATTAGGAATGGCTACATCAAGCTGTTGATAGGTAAATATCTTAAACCCATCGAAATCGATGGGTTTAAAATTTAGGCAAGTCAAAGCTAAAACATCCGAAGTTGCCTCTACCTTGCCCATGCTAAACTTCGGATGTGGGTTGGTCGATATCATTTGATTATAGATTTTTGAACTTTACCATTTTGGGATACTATTTCGAGGGGCGGGACATATATACCGTACCCAAAGGCCTACGGTTTATACACAAGTATGGTCGGAAGAATAAAATTTCGAAATTTTCGAAATTGAAGGTAAAATTCCTGGATGAAAACCAGGTAGGCATCTTAACATGACAAAATTTTCTTTTCGTGTGAACATTGTTTTTTGGTTAAAATCGAGATGTGTATAAACCGTAGGCATTTATGTACGATATATGAACCAACCATTTTTGGAGAATACAGAACTTTCAGATTGCCAAAATTTCGACCAACCCACTTCCGATGTTTCGCTTCTACCTTCGTATTAGGGAACTTAGCGGAGGAATCCCCTGTTCAATTCTCTATAAGACAGGAATCTAAACGCGCTAAAATTATGGTATCCCCGAAAGCATTTAACCTAATCCTAATTGATCCACAGCAGGAGCTTTGCCAAACATGGCTTGAGACCTTTCGAGAATTCTCAAAAGTGGAGGTTATCCATGGCTATTTCGAAGACGTTAAGGAATTCGACTGCCTGGTTAGCCCAGCTAATTCCTTTGGCTTAATGGACGGAGGAGTAGATCTAGCTATCCGTAAATACTTTGGGATGCAACTGCAATATGCCGTTCAAAAGAGAATACAAAAAGAGTTTTACGGTGAGCAGCCGGTGGGTACCTCTATAATCGTTTACACCGGAAATGAGGATCATCCTTTTTTAGCACATACCCCTACCATGCGGGTTCCAATGGATATTTCTGGCACCACTCAGGTTTATGATGCTATGTTTGCTATGCTTAGAGCCGTTGCTAACCATAACAAGGGAAATCAATCAAGAATCGAGCGTGTCCTTTGTCCAGGTCTAGGTACGGCAACTGGAAGAATGGAGTTTGCCGAAGCAGCAAGGCAAATGGCATTGGCCTATCATAATTTTTTACACCCTACTACAAATATGACATGGCCGAATTTAATGCGTAGAAATAGTTTGATACAAGGAGCCTAAATTCAAACATTCGAAGGTGCCTCTCCCTTGCCTTAGTTGAACTTCGGATGTTCTGCCAGCACACAAATTTTTTCCTTACTGGGGAACTATTTCACCCCTTAATCCGGTTGTACTATTCGGCACTGGTCTAGAGAACGCGTATTTCAGAGAATCCTCACCACTCCATTTACCTTCCCAACATACCGGGCCACTAAACGCACCATATTTTCTCACCTCAAAATTATTACACATGGAAACCAAACAACACGTTTACAATTTGATTATTCTGGATGAAAGTGGATCAATGAACTCGATCAAGAACACCATCATCAGCGGCTTTAATGAAGTAGTGCAAACCGTAAAAGGAGTCGCCGCTCAGTTTCCAGAACAAGCTCATTACATTTCATTAGTCTCTTTTAATGGGTTGGGCATCAAGACGCATTTGAGCTGTGCCTCGGTAGAAAAGCTAGACGAGATCAATGGTGAGCTCTATCGGCCCAATTCTTCGACTCCTTTGTTTGATGCAATGGGGGAAGCCATTAATACTCTCCGGCAGACCACCGATTCCCTTAGCAATTGTAATGTGCTCGTTACAATCATGACCGATGGTATGGAGAATGCTTCTAAGGAATATAGAAAAGCAGCCATTAAAGCCTTGGTAGATGAACTAGGAGAAAAAAATTGGACCTTTACCTACATTGGCGCAGATCATGATATTGAAAGCTTCGCCGAATCCATTTCTATTAAGAATACCATGCGATTCGAAAAGAATCCCACAAGCATGAGACGCATGTTTGCCAGAGAAACTCGTTCTAGAGCATACTATAGTCAGAAGATCCGAGAAGGTAAAAGTACCAAGGAAAACTTCTACTCGGAGGAGGATGAATGAGTACGCTCTGAACCCATTTGAATGGTATTTTGTCATTTTATTGCATTAACCATAAGTAAACTCAATGTTAATTTAATGTAAACTTTTGTATCTTTGCTATCTGATTGAATCGTTTTTTCACAAAAACAAGAGCAGATGGATAGTAAGTTCAAAGACAAGCAGCACTTTAATGATACCTTAGTTTTCGCCATCATTGGGTTGGCCTTTTTGGCCACGATAGCAGGCCTCATAAAGACACTTTGGATAGGGGACCTCAACTTAATGAAGTCCCTTATCTACCTTGGTGTTTTAGCCCTTCTGGGCGGATGGTTCTGGTGGCTCCGGCGCCTTGAATTAAAGGTCTCCATCAACCAGAAGCGAATCAAGTATAAAATGGCACCTTACCATGCCAAATCCAAACGAATCTCTTGGGATGAGGTAACTTCCTGTAAAGTCGTGAAAACACCCCTTGTAGCTCAATGGCACGGCAGCAATGTTCACTTCTTTAGGGAAAAGTGGTTCTCTCTGAGTGGCCGAAATGGGCTGTCACTACTAACGCGAGATGGAGAGGCTTATTTTATCGGTTGTAAAGATGTTGAGGGATTGGCAAAGTTCCTGGCAAAGCTTAGATCCTAAGGCAGAACATCGCAACTTACAGCCCTCTTTTACCTTTCTAAGTTAAACGTGCTAGTCGTCCCAAGGCCATTATTAAGCAGTAGATCATGATCATTGGTGTGCTGGTTACAAGGGAATTGAATTGGAATCTATGAAAGCATTTGTCATGCTTATTTTCTATTGTCTATCCCTTTCCTTCCTGGGCCAGGTTGATCCAGTTTATTCCGTAACAATCTACCTAGATTCCTACTTGAATGAGAACAGTCTTCGAGAAAAGATGCATACGCATACCTTTATTTTTAATGGCCAGGGGCAACTCCTAGTCCAGGAAAATCACTTAGAAAGCCTAGTATTGACTGATCGTGATATTGGCAAAAACTACAAATACACCAGCTATCAATACCAAGATGGGAAGATCTGGAAGGCGAAAACAGAATTTATTGCTGAATCTGGTGAACGACTTCCTTCGAGTACTCGGATCTTCACCTACAAAAATGGCCGTGTAATTGAGATACAGGAAGGCGTGAATCCAGATTCGATATTCAATTTCTATACAATCCGTTACGATAAGGAAGGACGAAAAAAACAAGTAAACTGGCTAAGGGCGGCTTACGACACCCTACATCAAACCACCGACTTCACTCATTACGACACCATTAGCTATTCATTCCATTGGGATGACTTGGGAAGGTGTCAGGCCTATTCTGCTCCATCTAGTATTGAGTTTTCGGAAAGTGGAAAAGCTTCTTCCCTACGTTCCTACCATCGCGGATATCTAGATCAGGATTTTCGATTAATACGGGACGAACAAGGGCGGCTGGTCAGCTCTTCTTTTGAGGCGCGGTCAAACTATCAGAATGAGGAGAAGATTTTTCAATATAGTGACTCCGATGGACTGCTACATAGCGTCAACTGTAGATCAGAACTATTCGTTGGAGGATACTCTGCCAAGCTCCAAAATAGGACCCGATCGAACTATGAATTCAGTTACAGTAAGGACTTCAAAGACCTACCAAAGCAATACTTTCCAATAATCAATAAGCAACTCTCGGAAGCATTCCTCCCTAAGCAGGAAGAGTGGCAGATCTTTAGGCCTTAAACCCTACCCCCGATGCCGCTTTCGAAATCTCGAAGGTGACTCTCCCTTGAATTTATTGAATTGCTTGTGAAAAAAGGGTAGGGATTCATAGCCACAAGCAAACCCAATCTGAGCCACCGACCAATCTGTATCGATCAGCATTCGGCCAGCAATGTTTATCCGATATTCATTGAGAAAACTGAAAAAGGGACGGCCCATCATTTTGCTGAAGAAGCGCGAAAAAGATTGTTCCGACATACTTACCAATTGAGCGAGCTCCCTTAAATAGATTTTTCGTTGATAATTAAGCTCCACAAAATCGTGCACTTTAGACATCCGATCGCTGTATTCCGCAGGCAGATCATCAATGAAGCGGTTTTCTGATAAGGTCTGGTAGCTACAGTTGGACAAGCGTAGTAAAATAGACAATAGATGAACATACAATTGATGCCCCTCCTTATTCGGTAGCTCCCGAACCTCAACAATCAAATCCGTCACTTCGGCAGCCGCAAAGAGTAAGCCCCTCGAAGCTACACGGAGCAGCGTCAAAAGGGGAGTAAGCTCCGGGATGTTTGCAAAGATCCCTTTCTCCCATTGTATCACTACCGATCTGGCCAAACGTTCCTCCTCCACCTGATTTTTCCAACAGTGTGGCAGATTCGATCTAAGCAATACCAATTCTCCAGCTTGATAAGGCCCCACATAATCACCAATAAACTTGGTCCCAGTACTTTCTTCGATTAAAGTCAATTCATGCTGCGGATGAAAATGCCAGGGTGCATCAAAGCTCTCCTCCGCATATTGGAAGGCCAAAATAGATTGTGAACTTCCTAGGTGTATTTGTTCTAAGACAGGCTTCATTAAGTGCTCTATTTTACCTTAAGGCTTCACAATTTCCGCAATCGAACACAGAATAGTTAACTTTTTGATCAAAAAAGAATAGCGTCATTCCAAAAAAGGAAGAGATCTTTGCTATTGAACGAACAAATTCAAGAACTTTAGGGAATGGAGACTTTAACCAATAGAGATCTTTCTCAGCATCACCAACTGCTTGGTGATCTATTCCCCAATCTATCGCCAGAAGAAGCTTGGGAAAGCTATAAACTCCCCGAGGATAAGATTCAATTCTTTCACGAGCACGGTTATCTCAGTCATGTCAAGATCTTGGAAACGGAGCAAGTGGATAGGCTCAGGCTAGAATTGGAACAATTGAGGGATCCTAATCATCCAAAGCATGACCTATTCTATGAGTTTCATTCCAATGAATCGACCGATCCCAATACGGTCTTATTCCACTCTTTAGGACATTGGCGGATTTCTGAGGGATTTCATGACGTATTGTGGAATCCTAGATTCGTGGTGGCAGCCAGTCAGTTACTAGGGAATAAAGCAGTACGTTTTTGGCACGATCAATTGTTTTGTAAACCTGCTAAACATGGAGGAGTGGTGGCTTGGCATCAAGATTATAGCTATTGGACCCGGACTACCCCCATGCAGCATTTGACTTGCTGGGTAGGATTGGATGACGCTACTGTAGAAAATGGTTGCCTGCACTACATTCCCGGTAGTCACCGATGGGAGCTATTGGATCGGATCGATCTGGCCGGCGACATGGAAAGCCTGAAAGATCATTTGACAGAGGGTCAGAAGGCTCAATATGATCAGAAAGTAGCTATCGAAATGCCGAAAGGCTACGGCACTTTTCATCATCCACTCATGGTGCATGGTTCCTACGAGAATTACGCCGAGCAATCGCGGAGAGCTTTTGTGTTGAATGTGTTCGCTGATGGTACCCGCTCCAATTCCGACGAGGAGTTGTTGCAAGGCGTGCCACCCATCGCAAAAGGTAAAGAAATGCAGGGGCAGTTTTTTCCACTGCTATATGATCGGGAAGCTGCTTCAAAATAAAGTTTGATATGTCTAGACTTTCAAAGAGTGCCATTGCTACTGGTGATGGCCAATTCGTGATTGAGGAGGTTAGTCTGGCGGCTCCCCAGCCAGATGAAGTGATCGTTAAAATGCGGGCGGCGGGCTTGTGTCATACGGATTATGATTCCCTTTCATGGGGTAAACCCATTGTAATGGGACATGAAGGAGCCGGCGAAATCATTGAGCTAGGTGAGGCCGTGCGGGCTTTTGAGGTTGGAGACAAGGTAATCCTCAATTGGGCTACCCCTTGTATGAGCTGCTTTCAATGCCAAGAGGGCAATCAGCATATATGTGAAAATAACTCTCCCGTAGTAGCAGGAGGTAATGGCCACACACCTGGACATGCCCATCTGGAAGGAACGAAATGGAAAGGTCAAGTGATTGAACGTTCTTTTAACTTAGGGACGCTGAGTGAATTTGCCCTCGTAAAGGAATCAGCTTTAGTTAAGGTGGAGGAAGAGGAGTTGAACTTTTCAGCGGCTGCAATCGTAAGTTGTGGCGTGATGACGGGCTATGGTTCCGTGGTCAACGCGGCTAAATTACAGGCCGGTAGTTCGGTGGCTGTGCTAGGTTGTGGAGGCGTAGGATTGAATGTGATTCAAGCGGCAGCCATTTCTGGAGCGGCTAAGATCATTGCCGTAGATATCAATGCAGATAAATTAGCCTTGGCTAAGCAGTTCGGGGCAACAGATACCTTGCTGGCTAATCGAGCGGATGAGGGTTTAATTCAAGCGGCAGAGAAGGTGCGGGAGATGTGCAATGGAAGAGGGGCGGACTATGCTTTTGAATGTACTGCTGTACCTGCTCTGGGAGCAGCTCCATTGGCCATGGTCCGCAATGCAGGAACCGCGGTTCAAGTAAGTGGTATTGAGGAAGATATCACCATTGACATGCGCCTATTCGAATGGGATAAAATCTATATCAATCCGCTATATGGGCAGTGTCGACCACAAATCGATTTCCCAAAGTTAATGGCTTTGTATAAAAAAGGCGAGCTGAAATTGGATGAGATGATCACTCGAGAATATAAGCTAGAAGACCTAAGTCTAGCCTTCGATGACATGCTTAAAGGACGCAACGCGAAGGGTGTTGTCGTGTTTGAATAAAATCACTTCATGGCTAAAAGCAGCTTCAGAACCATAGAAATCTCCGATCCGAATTTCGAACCGTCCGGATTGAGATTCATGACCATCAAGACCTCCAATCTCCTTGGGCGGGGCGACCTTTGCCTGTTCGTTCCGCAACAGGCGGAAGATCATCAGCATCTTCCCATCTATATCCTGCTGCACGGGGTATATGGCAGCGCCTGGGCCTGGGCGCTGAAGGGTGGCGCTCATCAAAGTTTCCAACAACTGTTGGAAGAAGGGATGGTCCAACCAGCAGTCATCGCCATGCCTTCAGATGGTCTGTGGGGCGATGGATCAGCTTATTTCACGCACCATCAAAAGGCTTTTGATCAATGGATCGTTGAGGATGTCCCCTTAGCTATTGCGGAGAACATAGCTGGTACCAGTTCTGCTTCTCCCTTATGTATCGGGGGCTTGTCAATGGGTGGGTATGGTGCCTTATCCTTGGGCTCGAGGTTCCCAGGTCGTTTCCGAGCTATATCCGGTCATAGTTCTATTACTCGCCTAGAGCAGATGACGCAATTTGTAGAAGAACCGCTGGGCGAGTACAGCAAGGAATGCGAGACACCTCATGTAATTGATAGCATGCTCGCCAACAAGGATCAGCTCCCACCTATTCGCTTTGATTGTGGAAATGCTGATGAGTTAATTCAAGCGAATAGGACCCTCCATCAGGAAATGAATGCGGCTAAGATCCAACATAACTATCAGGAATATCCCGGTGGACATGAATGGCCTTATTGGCAAGAACACATCAGAAAAACCTTCCTCTTTTTTGATCAACACGTAAAGTGATTTAACTCAATATGGGCTTAACAAGATGCCCGTGAACATCTGTCAGCCGGAATCTCCGACCTTGATGCTTAAAGGTCAGCCGTTCATGATCGATGCCCATCAGGTGGAGTAGGGTGGCATGAAAATCATGAACATGCACCGGATCCTTGACGATATTGTAGCTAAAATCATCCGTTTCCCCATAGCTGAAACCAGGTTTGACCCCAGCCCCTGCCATCCACATTGTGAAGCAGCGTGGGTGGTGATCCCGACCATAGGTTTTCGGGGTTAACTTTCCTTGCGAATAAACAGTACGCCCAAATTCTCCGCCCCAAATCACCAAGGTATCTTGCAATAATCCTCTTTGCTTTAAGTCCTTTAGCAGCGCAGCAGTAGGTTGATCCGTCATACGGCATTGCTTTTGGATGCCCCCAGGCAATCCTACGTGCTGATCCCAGCCTCTTTGGTATAATTGGACAAACTTCACCCCCTTTTCCAACAATCGACGTGCTAGGAGGCAGTTGGCGGCGTAGGTGCCCGGATCACGGCTTTCCGCGCCATACATTTCAAATATATGATCAGGTTCGTTTGATAAGTCCGTCACCTCAGGAACAGAAGTTTGCATCCGATAGGCCATTTCATATTGAGCGATTCGGGCATTGATTTCCGGGTCGCCATAGGTGTCGTGCTGAATGCCGTTGAGCTGCTTCAAATAAGATAACATCCTGGCTCTATCCTTACCATCGTAGTTCTCGGGATTATTGAGGAATAGTACCGGATCTTTACCCGATCTAAACTGAACGCCTTGATGCTCCGTTGGCAAGAAGCCATTACCCCAGAGGCGTGCATATAGGGGCTGCCCTCCACCTTTCTTAGATACTAAGGTGATAAAGGTGGGTAGGTTATCATTGTCAGATCCGAGGCCATAGCTGATCCAAGCCCCTATGGAAGGGCGTCCAGGCAACTGATGGCCAGTCTGGAAAAAGGTGATCGCCGGGTCATGATTGATCTGTTCTGTATACATCGACTTAATGAAGCACAGATCATCCACCATTTCCGCAGTATAAGGCATCAATTCGCTCACCCACTTTCGGCATTCGCCATACTGTTTGAACTTGAACAAGGAAGGGGCAATAGGCAAAGAAGACTGAGAAGCACTCATACCTGTTAAACGTTGCCCTTGGCGCACTGAATCTGGTAATTGCTTTCCAAATAGCTCTTGCAGTTTTGGTTTGTAATCGTAGGTTTCAAACTGGGAAGGACCTCCACTCTGAAATAGATATACTATCCGCTTTACCTTCGGAGTGAAGTGGGGAAGGCCAGGTAAACCTCCTCCGCTTTTTGACGAGAGTTGCTCCGTGTTTGACCTAGCCAGCAAACCGTTGGGATTTAGTAAAGCACTCAAAGCCAGTACCCCCAAGCCGAGGGTGGTTCTAGTTAAAAACTGTCGGCGATCAATCTGCTGCTCTATCCGTTGCAGGTCCTTATGGGTCGATCGCAGTATATCGTGATGGTGACTCATACTTTTATCTTTCGTTCTTCGATAAACTTCGTGTTTGAAGACATTCAAAACGTTTTACTGTCAGTAATCGTCAGTATGCGCTTTTGCGGCTCATTTTATGATTGTCCACGAGATTGGTCGAAGAAGGTTATCTTTTAGTAATTGTAGCATCGCCATTCATAATGACGCTAGCCACTACGGCGTTCGCCGCTATTCTGTTGGAATCCAACTTGGGATCAATCTGATAGGCCCCGATTTCTAGCCAGCCCTTTGCCTTTTCCGGGTTTTTGGTGAAAACGGCATATTCTTTTGCTTGCAATTCGAGAAGTAGTTCTAACTCTCGCAGGTCAGGCGATCTCCCGGTTAGCTTCATGAAGGCCTGCCGTATAGCAATCTCATTGTCAGCGTTTCGGGTCATTGTCTCGCCGATAACTTTGGCGGCCTCGACAAAGGTGGGGTCATTCAAGAGCACCAGTGCTTGCAAGGGCGTGTTTGTCTTTTGTCGTCGGACCGTACAAGCTTGGCGCTCTGGTTGATCAAAGGTTGCTAGGGTGGGGTTTGGAATGGTTCTACGCCAAATCGTGTAGAAACTGCGACGATATAGTTTGTCTCCAGCATCTTGTACATAGGCATCGAAGTTCATTTTCCACAGTCCATCCGGTTGATAAGGCCGTACACTTTCTCCCCCGATCTCCCTATTTAATAAGCCACTAGCAGTCAATGCATTGTCTCGCATCATCTCACTAGTTAGTCGAATACTAGGTCCTCTAGCTAACCAAACATTTTCCGGGTCTTGTTTCAGGAGGTCTGGGTGGGCATAGGAATTTTGCTTGTAGGTTTCGGAAGTCACGATCAAACGCTGCAAGGCTTTTACATCCCAACCCGATTCAACAAAGCTAACCGCTAGCCAATCCAATAGTTCGGGATGACTCGGCAGCTCCCCCTGGTTGCCAAAATCCTCCGCCGTTTTGACTAGACCTCGCCCGAAGTAGTTTTGCCAATATCGGTTAACTGCCACACGAGCAGTTAGCGGATGATCTGGGTGCGTTAGCCACTGAGCCAAACCGAGGCGGTTTCTAGGAAGATTCTCCGACATGGCCAGGAGGCTAGCAGGAGTACTGGGGGAGACCTGCTCGCCATAATCGTCATAAACGCCACGATTTAGAACAAAAGTCGGGCGGGCATCTTCCATTTCTTCCATTACCATTACCTCTTGTACTTTTTCCATAGAGTCTGCATAAGTCGTTCGCAATCTCATTAAATCGGTCAAGGTAGATTGGTAGGCGGAGGAGTGGTGTTTGAGGTAGTATTGAGTGAGTATTTGCTTTTGTTTTGTTTGAAGCTTTGAAGCTGGTAGATCAGCTAGCTGATGCTGGCCGACAACTTGTTGAACTTCTAAGGCGGCCAGTTCCCGATCATACACCAAGATTTCATCCACCTTAGCATCCTTCAAGCCTTTTCCCCGCCAGCGGCCCGCCACTTTGATATTGGGTTCAATAGGCTTTGGATAGATGATGTCCACCAGTTTATTGAAAATGATATCCTTATATAGATTGTCCTTGATAACCTTCGTTGACAGCTCCTCACCGTTTAAGTAGAGCTTGGTCCCTGCTGCCGTACTTGAACCATCGTAAGTGACCATCAATTGCACCCACTGCGCTCTGGGTACATCTAGCAGGGTATGTTCAATGATTGCATTTTCAGGATAGGTTCGAGCCATTACCCATTCCAGCTTTTTATCGCGTAGATAGAGATGAAATCCACGGTAGGAGTGCAGGGTTGTTCCCTTGTTTTTGTGAAAAATCACCCCTTCTTTCAGTTTTTTCGGTAAGTAGACCCACAGGCCAATGGAAAAGGCATCATTGCGTCTGAAAATGCCCACATCTTTCAGGTCAAGCCAGGCATCACCGTCCGTTTGTATACCTTGACCACGATGGCCAGCCACAAATTGTGGAACTTCTTGCTTGGAGAATTCTCGTTCCATCTTGGCTTGTTGCCGGGAATTGACAGTGTTGCTTATTGGTGATCTATCTAAGGGATAATGCCCTATGAGGCCCGCTCTGGGGTGTCGACAGGTCAATTTTCGGTATTGCTCTTGCTGAATCCACTGGGCAATGGCGTCTTGTTCTGCCGTTGAAATCTGCGCTAGTTCTGAAGCTTTTGCCCTAATGCTTGCCTCCTGCTGATGCAGCCAGTTTTCTTGCTGTTCAGTAGGAAGTAGAAGGGTAGGAACGGGAGTACCTTTATCCCAGGAGATTTGTCCTGTCTCATTAATGGTATTGAAAAAGCTATACAGCTCGAAGTATTCCTTTTGTGAGATAGGGTCATACTTATGGTCATGACATTTAGCACAGGATAAGGTCAGTCCCATTAGTCCATCACCCAAAACAGCTACGCGATCCGATACATTTTCTACCCTAAATTCTTCCCCTACGATGCCGTCTTCCATGTTTTGGGGATGTAGGCGATTAAAGCCCGTGGCTAGCCGTTGTTCCCGAGTCGGATTGGGTAGCAGATCGCCGGCCAATTGCCAAGTTAGAAATTGATCATAGGGCATATTCTCGTTGAAGGACTTTATTACCCAGTCTCTCCAAGGACTCATATCTCTATACCGATCCACTTGATAGCCGTAGGTATCGGAATAACGTGCCAAATCCATCCAATCCGTTGCTAATTTTTCTCCATAGTGCACAGAAGAAAGCAATCGATCCACTTGCTTCTCGTAGGCATATGCAGAATCATCTGCCAAAAACGCTTCCAGCTCTTCAAGACTAGGGGGAAGGCCGGTCAAGTCAAAGCTTAGTCTCCTCAACAATAAGGATTTATCTGCGGGCGGTGAAGGTTCTAGATCCATCAACTCCAACTTCTTCCTAACGAACCGATCAATCGGGTTTGCCAGTTCTGTTCTGATTCTCAGTTTAGGTACATCGGGTTTTGCTGGTTTGGTAAAAGCCCAATGTGGCTTGTATGCTGCACCTTCTCTAATCCAACGAATGAGCATCGCCTTTTCATAGTCTGATAATTCGACCTTGAATTCTGCTGGGGGCATCTTCACATCCGGAGCGTCGGAGATAATGCGGTGAAATACTTCTGATTCTTTTAGGTTTTTCGGTACAATTGCAAATTTCCCTGGTGACTCTGGCAATTCTGCAAATGCTGCCTCGGCTTCGTCAAGCCGCAGGCCCGCCTTCTGATTGGCCTTATCCGGGCCATGGCAAGCATAGCATTTATCGGACAGAATGGGTTTTACATGGATATTGAAGTCGATTTCTTTAGGGAGTTCCTTTGTGGCAGTCGCTATTGATTCAGGAAGATCGGAGCTACAGGCGATCTGAGCCATTAGTAGGCCGAGTAAGAAAGCCTTAGGTAAAAGTCGAGCTTCGAATGGCATGGAAAGAAGGATTTTTGCTTTTCTGCTGATTTGAACACGCTACCTTAGGTTACGCTTTGGTTTGCTGAAATACCATTGGGAACCTTCACTAAGCTCTGACTTATTCTGTGAAGTTCCAGGAAATCAATATGAACAAAAACTGGACAGCAGGCGAAAATCCAGGGCTTTTTGGACTATTGCACCTCCAAAAGAGAAGAAGTAGACCTGTCTTGATAAATAGACAGCCGATTGGTGTTCCTATAGACAAGCGTATGCTCTTTTGGCTAAGAAAACAGCAAAAATTGGGTACCTAGGGCCCTAGGCCTCTTTACAGCGGCACCTAGCAAGCTGGACAGAGCGTATTAGGGTTTGAACAGGGAATTGATCAAACTATCTCTTAGTTTTTTCTCATTTCAAAAGGGTACAGCAGGTGGTGTGCCCTTGATCTCGTAACTTTGCAGGAACACAAAGATTTATGGAAGAAGGATTAATCACTCACTATTCTGCCGTGCTGTCCGTCAAAGGAGTATCAGAATCTATTGAATTCTATTGCTTTATGTTGGGGTTTGAATTGCTTGATTCCTATGGCAATCCACCTTATTACGCAGCGGTCAAAGGAGGTGAGGCACAAAGTTTGATGTTGTTGGATCAACAGACAGCAGGATCTCCCACAGGACATGTTTCATTAGCCTTCTACTCAGAAGATATCGATACCCTCTATCAGGAGTTTCTTGACCGGGATGTCGGTATTAAAGAGTCATTGGAAAATAAGGCTTACGGCATGAGGGAGTTTAAAATAGAAGACCCAGATGGATACCTCATAGTCTTTCGCCAAAAGATGAGGTAATTCTACTATAGCTTGTGTATTTCGGGAATTAAAAACCCAATCGCCCCGCCTACCAGGAAGCCTGTCAAAACATCGGTAAAGTAATGCTTTCCCGCCTTAACTCGGAGCAGTCCGGTCGTGGCCGGGATCAGCACTGCCGTCGTCCAAACCGCTGACTTATATCGACTGTCCGGATTATAGTCCTCAAATAGCTTAGCGGAAAGAAAGTACATGGCTGTCACGCTGGAAGTATGGCCGGAGAAAAATGACATTCGGGATTTTTTGGAAAGCTTCTTCTTCGCTTCTGTAAATTCATTGTAGAGATAAGGCCTTTTACGGCGCACCAAGACTTTGGTAAAATTTGTCACAGCTGTATTGACTAACATAGTTTCTAGCAAAAGCACAGAACTTCTTCCAATCCCATCTCTGGGCCCACTAAAAATCACTGAAAGGGGAGGGGCAAGCGAAGAATATAGTAGACCATCACTCCATTTTTTGGCCATTAATGATCGATTAAAAGTAGCTGGTCGATCTATGGCCCAGATATCATCTCTGTTCAGTTGACTTAGCTCTTCGTAGGAGAGAGGTTGGACCTTTTTATACTTAAGCTCTGCAAAAGTCAGGAGGCTAATTGAGGTACCAAAAATGATACTCTCCTTGGTAGCATCCAGTTGATATGGATAGGTCAGCTGGGCATTGAGCTGGGCAATAGGTAAAGTCAGAATCAGTAGTATGAAAAAGTTGAAAAGCGCTCTGCGAATCATTTACGGAAGATTGTTTTGGGTTTGAGATTAAATGGGGAGCTGCATAGCGGCCAAAAATAGGGCTTTCCGGCAGTCTTCTATAATTTGCACTGATCTAAAAAATCAATGCGTATCAATTGTTACTTCTTTTTGACAAGTGTTGCAGATCTGATATTTCAGCATCTTACACTTTGGAGGTAGTTGCTTCCAAAACAACCACCTCCATTATAGTACGAGTCCTGACGTGTCATTGGTTGCTAAAGTACTAGATGGATTGCGGAAAAGTCTGATTCCATACCCCTGTGCGCGCAGTAACTTCCACAAACTCCTTAAAGTCAGTAGCTGGTCTACCCAATACCTTCTGTACGTCCTGTGTCACCACCTGATTATCTGGGTTTCCTAATACTTCCCGGAAAAGGTAATCGAATAACCAAATGTAATCACCAGGGACACCCGCCACCTCCATCATCTTGTTGTACTCCGGCTGTGTAACCGTTTGAAAATGGATTTGCCTCCCGATACCCTCTCCAATTTCTTGTATGGCGTCTTTAAAAGTCAGTTTACGAGGCCCAGTAATTTCATAGATTTGGCCATTGTGCTGATCCTGCAGTAAAGCTTCAACGGCTACTTCAGCAATGTCTCCCGTGTCGACAAAAGGAATCTTGGTCTCCGGCATAGGTAAGGCGACATGTCCAGCTAGGATGGGTTCCAACAAAAAACTTTCACTGAAATTTTGGTTAAACCAGGACGCCCGTACTAAGGTATAGTCTAAACCTGAATGGGCAACCACTTCTTCACAACGCTCTGCCTCCTTTTCCCCTTTCCCAGAAAGCAAAACCAGTTTCTTCACGCCAACTGTTTTAGCTACTTCGACCAGACCCTGGATCGCATCAAAAGCTCCAGGAACGGCCAAGTCTGGGTAATAACTGATGTAAACCTTGTCCATTCCGGCTAGTGCCTGCCGCCAAGTAGCGGGCTGACTCCATTCAAAAGTAGGGTTTTGACTTCGGGAGCCAATTCTGACGTTCTGCTGCTGTTTTTGCAAACCTTCAACCACCTTGCGTCCGGTTTTGCCGGTTCCTCCGATTACTAAGATGTTACTTGTCATATGATTTTACTTTTGCTGTTTTCAATATTGGAATGCTTAGGCAACCTTGCTCTTCAGCTTATCTAGTCTTTCGAGTTTCTTTTTTCGAAGTGGCTTCTTGATCAAATTGATAAACCATGGCACTCCATATCCATTCTTGCTCAAATGGGCTCCCCCCAATTGGTAGATAAAGGAGTTCCCTTTAACACCATGTCCATCTAAAAGGCGGTTGTAGAAGTTGAAAAGGCACCCGATAAGAATAGTGTGGTACAAGGCTTCTTCTGTCCAACCAGCAGCCCATACTTTATCTGCATCCTTCTGCACGATCTTACTCGGTGTAAGGGTCAGTTTCTTCAGGTAATGAAATAGAGGCTTTAGCTTATCCTGGATTGGCGCTTGATCGATATCTTCTACTAGCTGCTCAATGATCTCTGCTTCTACACCAAATTGAGCTGCAACTGCTGCATGTGAACCGTAGCAAAACTGACAGGCATTGAGGCCAGATACAAAGGCCGCCATGATTTCCTTTTCCGCCGTAGACAAAGGCGATGGACCGCGCATGATTCGCTGTGCCACCTTGTCCAATGGGCCTAGTCGTTTTCTATCTTCAAAGGTGATATCAGTGATATCTGAGTTGTCATCTAGGTGCTTAAAAAATGGCATTGTGATCTATTTTATGGATGAAAGATTAATCCGTTTTAGGAGGTTGAATTCGGGAAAATGGCTAGTAAAGAGATTACAAAAGAGAGTACGGCAAAGAGGGTTCTGATCCAGTGCAAGCGATTCCACTTCTCCTCATAGGATCGTCGAAAATCTGAGAGTTCCACTTCACCCAAGCTCCCCAAGTCTAGGACATCTAGCGCATCGTTGAGCGGTACATTACCGAAGGCGGTCACAGCGAAAGTACCCAACAAATAGATCAGGGTAGCGGCGAGCAGTAGCCAAAATTTTGGGCCAGCTTGGTATTGCTGAAAAGTACTGATCGCTAGTACCAATGGACTGCCCATGAAGACCAAATAGAACGCAGGGTTTAGGATCGCTCGATTGATCGATTGCATGCTTTCTAGATAGGTGATGTCAATCACCTTCTTAGTGCCCGGGATTACAGAAACCATCCAAGCGTAAAAGAATCCGGCAGAAAGGCCCGTCAGGATGACAGCCGTCAATAGCGTTATAGATTTAATAGATATTTCCATGACTAAAAAATGTTTTTAGGTTTGAGCAGAAGTAAAAGGATATAAATTGCTTTCCTTTCACTTTTGTGTTGTTTACAGAAGCAAAATTGAAGGAAAACAAGACCTGATACTTGACCCAGCGCGCCAATCTTATGACACTTTAAGCCAAGTGGAGAATATTGGTGAGATTATTGGCGATTGCGGTAATCCAGGGGAGATTTCCCAGTCCACTGCTTGAAGGCGCGACTAAAGGCGCTCTGTTCTGAAAAGCCGGTTTGATAGGCAATTTCACCTACACTGCTGGAGGTATTCTTGAGGAGATCGATGGATATTTTTTCTTGGGTTTGCTTGACTATATTTCTAAAGGTAAGCCCACTATCCGACAACCTGCGGGTGAGTGTGCGGCTGCTCATGCCCATGTGCTCGCCGATTTGAAGGATGCTTGGAATTCCACTGGGTAAGGCATCTTTAATAAGTCTCTCTACATCAGTAGCTACCTTGTTAGAAGTTACCTCAATACCCTTGGTTTCTTCTTCTACTCTTTCCACCAGGAATTTATTGATACTGATGTCAGCCTTGGCCGTGCGACTTTCCAGATCAGTCGTTTTGTACACCATGAAATCAGCAGGCTGGTCAAATAGGATTGGGCAATTGAAGGCCTCTTGGTGGCTATCCAGTTTTGTTGGGGAAGCGTGCTTAAAGGAGACACTTATTGGTAGAATATCATCCCTTTCCGAGATTGCTTTTAGCACTACTGTGGTAGCAGAAAAAGTGGCTTCGTTCGACAAGGAAACGCCTCTTCGATAGGCATCCCGATACAGAAAAACCTTGGAGAGGCCTCCTTCCTTTTCTACTTTGAATACATAGGTATTGGATAAAAGCTGGAAATAGCGCTCACTCCGCTCGTAAATCTCTCCGACTGTAGAACAAGTTTTCCAGGACAAACCTAACACCCCATAGTCATCCATCTTCATTTCTTGCCCGACCCGGACGGCAAATCCCGGTCCCAAAGTATCATCGAGCAATTCGTGTAAGGCGAAGAAATTGTCAGCAGGTACGGCTTGGATACTTTCTAGCGCATCAATAGGTATAGGTAAGTGCTTGAAATCGCTCTCCGTCATACCTTCTGCTAAGGCATGGTACAAGATTTTCTTGTAAAGGCTTATCGAAATATAATTCATTGATGGAGCTACAGTTTTACCCCGGTAATCAGCGTGGGCTGTCACAAGTCGTAAAAGTAGCCCTTTACAATCAATCTTCCATGGAGTAAGGGCGGCAAAATAGCCCTATTGAGTAGAATCAGTAAGAAACGTCAAATTGTAGTCGTACGAAAAAACTGCGACCAGGGCTAATGGGCGCACTCCCACTCCCTCCGCTATGTGCCCCGCCGCCCGCTCCACTTTGCCGAACAGCTTGTACATTTAGGATATTCCTTGCCCCTGTCGTAAGTTGGATTCGCTCTTTCCATAGCTTTGGTAACTGAACCGATCCATCCAACATCCAGAAACCTTGTTGTGTTCTCTGTCGAGCTACTGCATTCCCCTCATCATCAAGATCTGGATAGAAGGTAATCCTTTGGTCGTCATAGCGTAAAAAAGTCGAAAGGTTTACTTGAGGCTTTTTCCATTGGTACCGCCACTCTGTATTCCATTCAAAAGTGTAGGTAAAAGGACTAACAGTAGGATCCGTAGACGATAAGGGATTATAATAGCCAATGGTGGCCAATGCAGTCTGCCAATGCCATGCTAGGTATTGTCCTTGCAGGCTTAGCTGCAAACCCTGGGTTTTATACACGGCCTGATTGAAATAGGCAAATTGCAGGGTAGAAGTATCTGTAGCGGGCGAAAGTCCAGAAGGAGTGTCAACAAATTCAAACAATTCAATCTTATCCTGAAGATCGTTGTAGTATCCACTCAGTTTTATCTTCCCGTTTTTGTCATCCTCTCCGTAGCGATAGCATAGGCTGAACTGAGCATTATCAGACCGTTCAGCACGAAGATCAGGATTGCCGATGATATAGTGGTTGATATCTACAAACTCAAAAAACAACTCTTTCAAATCTGGACTTCGAAACCCCTTGCCATAGGAAGCTCGCAAAGTCCATTTTGGATTCCAGCTGTATTTTAAGTTAATCGAGGGGATAAGGGGACTTTCGTACTTAGTATTGTAGGCCAATCGAAGACCAGACTCCAACAATAGGCTAGTAGAGACCTGATACCGCAAGGTTCCAAACAGCGCATAATCCCCTAACTCGCTGAAGTTGGCCTTGCAGCTTTCTGGATCTTGGATTCTTTTACCAATGGCATTATCATACCTCAGATCTACCCCAAGTTGAAAGTTTATCGGCTGATTCGGGTAGCGACTGGCCAGAGTTGCCCGCAGCATATAGCTATTGAACACAGAACTATCTTGCTGTCCCACCTGCTCCTCTAGCGTGCCCTCCTGGAAGTTGTTGCGAAAAGTGTTCTTATATCGAGTATATGCATTGAAAGCCGTAACGGTCTGCAAATAGTAGTAATCCGACAGCGCACCCTCATAACTCAAGGAATGATCTTCCCGCAAGGTTTGGTACTTATCGTCAAAGGCATAAGGTTTGAATTGTGGACGCCTGACGGCTCCTAGATTATCCACTACTTCATCAAAATAATTGAACGTATAGCGTAAGGTTTGGTCAGTCCCCAACTGGTACTTAGCTGAGGCTGTAGTATACCATTGTTCTTTGGGATTCCATAAGACAGAACGCGTTGTATCTTCACTATAGCCAGCAAAATAATCCTGTCCCAGCTTAAACTGAAGCAGCAACTTATCATTCCATCGCCATCCTAGGTGGCCTCCTAAGGCACGTTCACCTCTAGTCTCCAATTGGTTATTTAAGCCGACTGAAAAGGGTCGGAGCTGAGATTTTTTACTAATCAAATGAATTACCCCGCCCAAGGCATCGGTTCCATAGCTTACCCCTAATGGGCCCTGTACGATCTCAATGCGCTCGATATTTTGCAAATTAATCTGACTCAGATCGATATTGCCTCCCTGCCGTCCGATCACGGGTACCCCATCAATGAGGATTTTGACATGCTGTCCACTAATACCGCCCAGACTCAAACTGCTGCCTAGTACTAAGTCTTGGTTGATTCGGATATTGGGCTCTTGCTGGAGCAGTTGTTTCAAATTATTGGCACCGCGACGTTCAATCAGTTCCCGCTTGATGGTCCGAATATCCTGGATCGCGTTTCGGCTATCCGTAGGGGCATATTGAGCCGTGACGACCACATCCTCCAGGTCTATACTCCAGACTAAAGAGTCTGATGATACTTGCCCATGCAGCACAAAGGCAGCAAGCACAAGGCTTAAGATCGAGCAGCTGATTCTTTTATCCATTCGCATTCTTTTGCTCAGTAGCTATTTCTGTCTTTGGTGTTTTGAATTGTTTCTTTTGTTGGCAAACCACTCCATAAAAGCGGGTCATGCCATTGCTACTTGATCGATCAAAAAAGGTTAACACCTTGTCCTTCCGGAGCTTGGCCGTAGTTCTTTCTTGTCTTGGTTGGGATTTCAGACTCATATCAAATTAGATTGGTAGAGATTCGATTCGTTTACATTTTCCATGATTTCCTCAAATTTTTCTAGCTACTCAAGTTCATTGATCAATTGCTCTGCTTTATAAACTAAGTAGGCTTGCTCCGCTAAATCTTGCATTGCCGTTGCCTCATTGTAGGTAAAGACAAATTTCAGACCCGGTAGTGAGGTCTCAAGCCAGATGGTCTTGTGGTTTTCCTTTCCTGCTCGGTAGTGATATGTCCGGATATCATTCAGTGTCCTCATCAATTGTTGAAACTCCATTTCGCTTTTGACTAAGGCTATATTGCCAAACACAATTTGAAACGTTTGACAACAATCACAGTAAGACACAAATCCTTGCGGTCTCTCCAGTAACAGGTTGTAATGGCTCATCCGTTAATTCTTTTCAATTTTAAATCGCCGTAACTGACAAAAAGGTTAAATACTTGGAGGGCAGACATTTCCGCCCCAGTAGCCACACTATCAGAGCGGCTATGATCCTGCCCGTCCAAGAAACTGGCTATAGATATTATCACATCATTAATTCCGTGGTAACAATTGAATAGTGCGACAAACAAAGTGTACTGACCAGCTGGCTCTTTACGGAGGTAAGCTCGAATAATTACCAGCTGGCTACGCACACTTTTCCTAACGTTAACTCATCTACTTTACTTTTTTCATACTAGGATAGGCCCTAGCGATCAACCCCAGGGCTCACCACTAAGGCACTAGATTAACAGCATTGGGTTTTTAAAGCGCTACAGCTTAGCGAACAAACACGGTCTTTGTCAATTGACCAGCAGCAGCTTGCAATCGTAGCCAATATTGACCGGAAGGAATATGAGCAGGCAATTCTAGCTCATATGCATTTAAGCCTGTCCTAGGTGAAAGAGAACGACGCCAAAGGGGTTGCCCAAGTGCATTAAATAAACTTATCTCTACTTCTTCCAGTTGTTGCTCCAAATCCAAACTCAAGGTAAATCTTCCCCCTCGAACCGGGTTTGGGAAAACGGACCAGGAGGCACCAGCAGGAGCTAGATTCTGATTTGATGATAATACACCCAAATCCGTTTGTTCGAAAGTCGCCGTCCCTCCAGAACTAGACCCAGAAAAATCAATAAATACGAGTTTATACAACTGGTTATCTGGCATCTTAACCACATAAGTAAGACTATCCTGGAGTACCCATCCGATCTGGAAGTCAAATCCTTTCCAATCTGAACCAATGACATCTATACGTTCTTCAAAAGTCAGGGAAGTATTGACATCCACTTCATCAGCAGCAACCCCTTTGACTTCAGCAACTTTTAGATTGGGATGACTCAAGATTCCCGTTACGTCATACGGCGTGTTGTCTTGAGGAAGAATGGTCCGATAGCGACCGTACATCAGATCCCATTTCTCAGGGATAGCGCTAATTGTGGCATTGGAGGAAAAGGAGAAAAAGGCGAAGCCGGCATCTGCAAAGTCAGCTTTGTTCACTGTTGCTGACTGTTCATTACTTCCATCGAGATCTGCATGTCTGAAATAATAGGTGCTGATCACCAGAGAATCAATCATCATCTTCTTATAACTTCCGTCCCGCATCTTTAGGACAAAGACCTTATTTCCTATGACCTGATTGACTTGTGGATTATACATTCCCCAGCCATAATCCAAAGGGTTCTCAACGATTCTCCCACTATTGAAAGCTCCGTTATTCCATGATTCTTCGCTATTTACCAAACGGTCAGTCCCGATTTCCTCCTCTTTTATCTCCTCTGCAAAATCATTGGTCGGAGCATAATATAGTTCCAAGGGGGGAGGGGTATTGGATAGCGCTGCCGATTCGTTAATATGGATTCCTGCATCCTGTAGACCAAAAGCGGTAAAAGCTATGTCCCAAGATTCATAGGGAACCGCAATAGGCTGAAAATCGCCTAACTCAAAGAAGACCTGATTAACGTAACTATTTCCAGTCGAAATCTCTCTGAAAGTAGACTGGCTGTGCAGTATACCTGTGCATAGTAATAACAGTGTTAGGTGTAGATATCTCTTCATCTGGATTGTTTTTATTTAGACAAAATCTTAATAAGCATGATGCAAAAGTAAATCTCAAGAGAGGCATTGGCAATACCCATTTTTGGTACAATTGTATGGGAATAGTAAGCAATGAATTTGAGATCCTTAGGTAATTGGTTTTACCTAAGGATAGGTACCTAGCGACTCAATATTGGGTAACAGAAATTCTTAGCTAGCGCAATTAGTGGGGCCCAATTTGAAGAAAGCTATGATGACTGGACTACCCTAGATATAATTCACAATGACTTAGAAGACCTTGCACGTGTTTCTATTGCAAGACAACTACTGGTTTAGACTTAAGCCAGTAGCAGGTGTTAATTTGTCACAATGAATCTAGAATTTAAAGCAGTCTTTTTTGCTGGACTAATTATAGGTAATTTATACCTTCGGCAACCTTAAGCTGACCTATGAAATAGTCAGGATTCATTACCTTAGCCTTTTATCCCAAGTACTCACTTATGACTAGATCTTCCATCTCTAAGCCTATTCTTCTTACTTTATCCGTATGCCTATTGTCTCTTAGCACGCTATGGGGACAAAAGAAACTAGCGTATCAACTCTTTACGCAGAACGGCAAGAAAGTTACCTACGGTAAGATGCTGAAGCAGATCAATGCGGCAGACATCATTCTTTTTGGGGAATTCCACAATAACCCGATCTGCCACTGGCTTCAAATAGAGCTAGCTAAGGATTTGCCAAGTGAGAAATTGGTAATTGGTGCTGAGATGTTTGAACGAGATGGTGAGCAAGCCCTTGCCGACTACCTAAGCGGTACTATCGATCATGCAGCCTTAGACAGTCTAGTTCGGTTGTGGCCGAATTACGAGACAGACTATCGCCCCGTTGTAGAGCTGGCCAAAGAAGAGGGAATCCCTTTTGTAGGTACAAATATTCCCCGGAAGTATGCCAGCCTGGTTTATAAAGAAGGTTTCGAAGCCTTAGAGACTTTGAGTACAGAGGAGAAATCTTGGATAGCCCCGCTCCCAATCGCTTATGATCCTGAACTTCCAGGGTATAAGAAGATGTTGGATATGATCGCTGGTCACGGAGGGGAAAATTTCCCTAAAGCACAGGCGATCAAGGACGCAACCATGGCCCACTTCATACTTGAGAATCACAAAGAGGGGGGCACCTCTCTTCACCTAAATGGGACCTATCACTCTGATGACTTTGAAGGCATCCTATGGTATTTGAGAGAGCGATCTCCTGAGCTCCAATACCTCACCATCAGTACTGTTGAACAACCACAACTAAAGAAGCTCAACGAAGAAAACAAGGGCAAAGCTAGTTACATACTGGTCATTTCAGAAAGTATGACTAAGACGTATTAATCCAATCCGAACCAATAGCCTCGTAGAGATCCGTTTCTCACTATAGAGTTATATTTTCACTATAAGCAGAACGCTATAACTAATTAGTAAACAAAAACTTACAATACACATTCATTTGAAGTAAGTTGGCTCAGTATTTCTCTACACCATTGCCCCGATTTGAAGGGCACTAATGACTAATGTCAGTACCAGGACTGACTAAGATGCTCGACTTGTGGGTATATCCTAAATACCTTGCCATAAAAAGCAATGTTATGACCCAGCTGCAAGTCGAACAACTGATGCAATCTCAAAGTGCGAAGGACGTCTCCGGCAATTTCAAATTGGTTGAAACACATATCTCTTGGTTATTACTTGGACCAGAGTATGTGCTAAAGATCAAAAAGCCGGTGCAATTCTCTTTTCTGGACTTCTCCACTAAAGAAAAACGAAAATTCTACTGTCAAGAAGAGCTACGTCTTAATCGACGCCTAAGTCCGGGGATGTATCTAGGGGTAATTCCGATTCGGGCTTTCGGAGGAAAGATTTTGACAGGAGATAATGATGGAGAGATTATTGACTATGCAGTCCTGATGCGAAGGATGGACGAGCAGCGGCAAATGGACTTACTGCTCCGCAAGAACCAAGTTCCTGTTGAACAGATAGAGCGCTTAGCTAAACAGTTAGCAGATTTTCACCTTAGGGCTCGGAAGATCAAGAGCCCGTTGGAGCTGGAACAAATGCAAGTGGATTTTGGGGATATCCTGAAATGCCAGCAGCAGATTCAGTCTCTATTGGGTCAAAGGGCGGTCAATTCACTGGAGGATATAGTCGACGCTGCCCAGGTTTTTCTGGAAGAACAAGCGTTTCATCTATACGTCAGAAAAATGCAAGGCTGGACTATCGATGGCCATGGAGATCTGCATTCCAGAAATATATTTCTCCTGGATAAGCCGGTGATTTTTGACTGTATCGAATTTGGTGATCATTTCCGAGAAGTAGATGTGCTAGATGAATTGGCCTTCTTGTGTATGGACCTAGATTTTCACCATCGTCCAGATTTGGCACAACACTTCCTACGTACTTACCTGACTCAAAACTCATGTATGTCTACCGAAATTGATCGTCAACTTTTCGTCTACTACAAACTCTACCGAGCGAATGTGAGATTGAAGGTAGAAGTACTCCAGGCAACTGCCGATGATCAAGCGGGAAGGGAGCATATCAAGCGAATACGACGATATTTTGAGTTAATGCAATCTTATCATAAGCAATTGCAAAAACTGCCCATTGGTTGAAGTCCCACTTGCCTACAGATGAAAGAAAAATGCCACGCTGCGAATTCACTAGCAGCGTGGCATTTTTTTGAATTATTTCCATTCGCTTATTCTCCCACTTTTCTCACCCCTCCAAAATAGAACTGGACACCGACAGCAATATCGAATTGACTGGTACGAGTAGTGGTAGTAGTAGTTAGGCCACCATTCTCCGTTTCGAATTGACTACGGGCGTAATTATACTTGAGTAGAGCTTCGATTCCAATATCATGAGTGGAAAAGATACTGAACCCTGGCCCAATTCCGAAAGCAAACACATGCGTGTTAATGCGCTGCCGATCTGAACCGATGAATTGCTGATCGCTAGCATTACCAAAGCCGAAGTCGGACTCAACAAAGAATGCCATATCAACACCTACTGGCACATAGTACCGAGCAAAAGGTCCAAACAATAAATCACTATCGTCTGTCCTATCCAGATTTGGATCTTGAACACGACTAAAAGTATAATCGAGGCCCATTCCGATGGCTAGATTATCAATTACAAAATATCCAACATTAGGTGCAAAGTTGAGCTGAAAAGCTGAAGGCCCTTCTCCCTGTTGGTCTAGGTCATTGGTCTTAACAGATACCTTAGAGTCAGTAGCAGATATTCCAATAGTTCCCCCCATTACAAAGTTGCCTTGGTTCAATACCTGCGCGGACAGGCAGGAGAATCCAAATAGAAAGACCGCGGTTAAAAAAATCTTCTCATGTAATTTCATATTCATCGAGTTTTGATGGTTTGAAACTGTTCTTGACCAAAGCAGCCAAGAAAGCATAGGCACAACAAATACCCGGTTAAGGTAGCGGTAGAATAATTCAATTCAAATGAGTTTTGTTAGAGCAGAACCTGATACATATCAACTGCTATACTGGGAAAAGATCAACGCACTGCAAAGTTTTGAGTAATACCTTGCGAGTACGACAAAACAAGTACGATGATCCTACTAATCGGCCTCTTACTTGTGGCACCTATTCTATGGATTCTTTTTGCGCCCATCGTCTTGAGAATTGACACCAAAATGGGGGTGTACAGAGTGCGATGGAAAGGAATTGCTTCCTTTCAATTCAGTATTCAGGAAGATGTGCCCATTCTAAGCCTGCATATTTGGTTTTGGAAAAAAGACTTTCAGCCACTTGATGCTCTGTCAAAAGCGCGAAAACCTAATTCAAAGAAAAAAGCCAAAAAACGGAAGTCTAGGAAGAAGAGGAATTGGAGAAGGCTTGGTTTACGACTACTCCATAGCTTCAAAGTGAGACAATTTGACCTAATGCTAGATACGGATGACTTCGTACTGAACAGCTATCTATACCCTGTATTCCACATGCTCCACTGCAAACCTTTGCAATTGGGCATCAATTACCAGGGAGAGTCCTCTTTGCAGCTACGAATTGAAAATCGACTGATCCGCCTGCTAAAGGCGATTCTGTTATAATGAAATCTATTGTTTACAAAACATTCAAATCATGGAAGTGCATATTGAAAATTTAATGGACAAGATCACCAACTTCATTCAAAAGGAAGCGAGATCCGAGACCGTAATCGGAGAGGCGTTTACCTTAGGAGAATATCACTGTATCCCAGTCATCAGAGTAGGGATGGGATTTGGGACTGGTGCCGGAGAGGGGGATGATCCCAAGAAAGGACATGGTGAAGGAGGCGCTGGTGGCGCTGGGGTAGGGATAGAACCCATCGGTTTTTTGGTTTCTCGAGCAGACCAAATCTCCTTCGTAAGCACAAAAACCAATCGAGGAATTGCAGCTGCATTTGAAAAGGTACCCGATCTACTTGAAAAATACTTGGAGAAACGCGCTCCAGTGGAGAACTAAAAAAGAAACATTGAATTTGCTCGTTAGATAGGGGTGCGGTAGCAGAAGTAAGGACTCAGAACTTCGCAAATGCACCCTTATTTTGACATTCCACTCAAATAAGTTAAGATCTTCTCCATGATCTCTTCTAGATTCGTATTGTCCGATTGTAACCTTAGGTGTGGCCCTTGAATCGGTTCGTAGAGAGCCTTAATCTTTAGGTAGATTCCAAAATCTGCCTCGCTATATCGACGCTTCTTGCTCACCCGGGCTCGAATTAGGTTTGGATCTGCCCACAACTCGATCCAGTGGATCGAAGCTCCTTCCGTATTGGCCAATTGTCGAAACCTATTGCGCAGCTGGGTCTGATAAAATGTTCCATCAACGACCACATTACCTCCACTTTGCAGGCCCTCTCTTGTCCTATCCAATAACTGCAAATAAACGCGCTCCTTGGCAGCTTGATCATATCGACCACGTAAACCCATGTCCTCACGAAGCATATCAGTATTAAAATGTCTCGCACCAATACGTTCAGCAATGGCAGTAGCCAGGGTGGTTTTGCCGGTTCCTGGAAGTCCCGTGACCATCAAAAGTTTTGGTGTTTGCATCACATTCATGACAAAATTGATTTACTGCAATTTCCCGTTTTGCTCAAGGCTTCAAGCTGTCGTTTATCACTTTCTATGATGATTTATTTACATCGCAGGGTCCATGTTATCTGAAAGAATCGGCGATCGGTGCTCAAAAATTTTTGAGCACCACTTGATTTAGATAGGATTCCTAACTATATTTGTCCTGTCTTTTACAGCGAATTTTTTTTGTGGTGTGCAGCTAGTCTTGTGGGCTAGCTGCAACACTAATAGCCTGTTTAAATTTTTTTATTTACTCACAAAAGTTAGTATTCCTAACTAAAACAACAAGCAATGAGACAATACTCGTTAATTCTCGTATTTGCCATTATCGCTAGCCTAGCACTTGCCCAAGGGCAAAATGAAGATCCAAGCTTTAGCTCATCCAAGGATCTTGTCATTACCCATGCTTCGGTAACTTTTGACGATCGATTGGATCAGCTCATTTTTAGCATTGAAGTGGAAGGAAAGGCTGGTGCGGCTACCCCTAAAGCTGTTGGTCAGCTGGACGGAGCACCAGTGTTGGGCTATGTATTTCCCACTAACCTTAAGCCTACTGATGTTGGTTTTGGTTCTACTGAAGGTATTGTGGCCTTGGCGTTGACCTCCCATCCAGATTTTGACGACACTCCACTTTGGGATGAAAACAGTGATCAAGATTTTGCGAATGACGGACTCATTTGGCATCCACATTGGGTGGTCCTGCGTGAAGATAAGAGAGTAGCTGGGGGGCTGTCCATAAAGCAATTCAATCCCGAAACGGAACAAGTTCAACTCCCTCCGACCAATCCCGGCATGCCCATGTACATGGATTCTCCCGGCTTTCCCGTAATCACAGATGGCCAGGTAATCCGAGTAGTGGTACCTGCCTACCGAATGAATAACCGCACTGATTTTAGCTTTGATGCCGTAACGGCCTATATGCAAGTCAATGGGTCAAAGAAGGACTTACCCATGTTGGGCGTGTATGCTGTGTATTCAGTCGCCTCCGGCGATCTTTCCTTACCCTATAAAGTGGCTCAATAAGACTCCCTGACAACAATAAATAGAATGATCATGCAACAAAATCATAGAAAAGTCAATGTCTGGGATACCTACGTAACCCGGAAAGATGGTGGACTCATGCATTTCGATATTTTGGCTCCAGTGGATGTCACTGATCCCCAATTGATTTACGAGTATGGACAAGCCTATTTGGCGACCAAAGGACAGGGAGGACAAGCCTTGGCAGCAGCGCAGTGTCGTTTCTGTCATGTGGAGCAATTGCAGCCAGAGATGGAGCATGATATTGCCAGCAAGGGATTCTTTGTGATCGAGATGGAGGGGTGTGAGTAGTATGATCGTAGTTGGAAACTAGCGATCAACCTTCACACAATAATGTTGGTCGTAGTTTGTAGGGCTTCACATAAGAAACTGATAAAGGCCAGCCCTCCCTTTTATTCCTAAAGCCTGCCT
>ENA-UENT01000146-UENT01000146.1-marine-metagenome-genome-assembly--contig:-NODE-146-length-53498-cov-3.482035_pt1 | contig 53498 bp, 53 predicted proteins | sample MGYA00237879_ERZ529330 | MGnify/ENA primary metagenome ERZ529330 (study PRJEB26372, sample SAMN05368345) | marine metagenome | biome: cultured habitat; feature: ocean water; material: water; isolation... | reverse complement strand
GTCCGGTCAGCCAAAAACTCAGCATCAGTACGATTCGGATTGTAGAAAGGCCGCCCTGATTGATAGGTGTAGCTTGTTCCTACTAAAGTGGAGAGTTTTGTAAAACTCTTATAGACCACCAAAGATCCTTGGTGTTTTGAAACGAAAGTCGGTTGGGCTGCGATAGGGTAGTCCAGGTAATTTCTTTTGGTATCAGTCAAGGAATAGTTAACATGGTATTCGACGGAGCGGATACTCTCCTCATCTCTCCATAAAATTTCAAAGCCTCTGGTATAGCCGTTTCCGGTGCTCTCAACATCATTGCCATTGAAGCGGATCAGCTGGTCGTATCTCTTGTGGAATAGATCAAACTTAAGGTACTGATCTCTACTGAAGCGCTTTTCCAACCCAAGAATAGCATGTCTGGCTTTCTGGAATTTTAAGGTCGAGGGATCTACAGTAAGATACCGGTATTGTGGAGTTTGGTAAAATTCGCCCCCCGCTACATTCAAAGTGTAGTTATTGCCTAGATTTACGGTCATGTTAACTCTTGGCGAGAAGCTACTCTTTTTTAATAAGGTAGAATATTCAAATCGGGTACCCACCGATAAATTCGCACGGCGACTCAGGCGTATCGACCCTTCTACATAGGAGGCCCAGATCAATTCTTGCAGGTGAGCCTTTAGGCTTCGATAAGTGATGCGTTTATCAGAGTAAAAGGATTCACTCCCTACGTTTAATAATATGGAGTTCCCAAACTGCTTAGCGGCCTTTACCTTCGCATGTCCAGTCCACTCTTTGTCGCCCGTGAAGAAAGATCCATGTAAAATATCCTCCGCCTTTGCTACGGAATCAATGCCTATATCCTCTCTATCGTAGCCTAAGGAAATGGCACTAAGGAAGTTCCAGCCATTGATTTGCTTCTTATAGGAACTGGTAGTGTAGATGTTATCATTATCTAGATTATAGCGAATCTGCCCGTTTTCGCGATTGATATCTCGGTCGGCAAATCCGATCTTGGATTTAGTGCCATATAAGAAGCTCTTGAAGTAGCCCCCATCCTTTAGTTTCTTCTTAAAGAAGAGATTACCTTCAATAGTTTCCGGCCCACTAAACAAAGACTTATCAGGGTCATCGGTTTTGAGTAGTTTACTAATGAAAGAGAAGTTAGTATAGGATACGTCACTTTCTAAGCTAGCAGTCTTACTCAGGGATGTTTTGGTCTGAGAGCTAAGGAAGAATGGCGAAATGAAGAAGCCCTCATTGAATTGGGTGGGCATATCCTTCGTCTCCATCAAAAGGATAGAAGACAAAGCCTGTCCATATTCGGCGGAATAGCCACCGGTATTCAACTGGAAGGATTGAAATAGATCAGCCGAAAAACGCATTCTTCCACCTGTTCCAGGCGTACTGCTGCTAAGGTATTGGCGCAATAGCATGCCGTCCACAAAGAAACTCGTTTCGTGTCCTGCTCCTCCTCTCACAGATAACTCTCCGGTTTCTCCCACCTGTTGTGCACCGGGGAGGGTGTTCATTGATGATAGGATGTTGCCATCTGAAGAGGATAGAATAGCCTCTAGCGTCTGGATAGACTGGACTTGCATGAATTCCTTTTCTATGGTCTTCTTGGCGGTGACAGTGACTAAATCGAGGTCATAAATTTTTTGCGAAAAGACTACCTCCACCGATAGCTGGGCAGTATTCACGGTAATGGGCTCGAAGGCATCCAAGTAGTCCTTTTTATGTGCAATGAGCATAATCATGGCGCCCATTTCACTTTCGGTAGACAACTCAAAATAACCGGTAGAGTCTGTTACGGTTTCATCAAAGGTCCCTTCGATATAGACAAAGGCATTTGCCTCCGGAAAACCATGAACATTCTTCACGTAGCCTTCAATGCTAACTTGCACTGTATTGGCCTGCAAAAGTGCGAAGGAGCTCGATAGTAAGCATAGGCTAAGTAGGCCTCTTACTAGAAGCGAGGTTAAAATCTTGTGTGCCATTTTACTAGTTTTTCTACTTGAACTAATTTGGTTAACAGAGTCGCTGAATTCCTTAGCTTGGAACGCCTTCCGGGCTTTCCTTTTCCCAGTACTGCACCAGGTATACCCAGGCCACTATGGATGCTACAGGAATGGCTACTTCAATACTCTTGAGCTGTAAAACACTTAACAGGTTAAATACAAAATGTAAACAAGCCGGTAATATGATCGATTGAGTTTTGACTGCGGTCACCGCCATTCCCCAACTTCCGAAGAGGCACAGAGCCAGAAAACTCAGTTCATTGCTTAGGTTGGTGCCTGATCTCATCCAGCTGAAATGCCAGAAGTACCATAGTACACCAATAATTATGGCGGAAGCTTTTAATCCAAGGGGCATTAATTCCTCTTGCAGATAACCTCTCCACCCATATTCTTCGGCAAAGGCATAGGTCAATCCAAGGGCGGCCATGGCTATGCCGTTAATGTGTATATCATCAAAAAAATCAGTCTGACGGATCCCAATCACATAGGCCAAACTCAATGGAATCAACAATCCTAGCAGGCTGAGACCAGGCCGGCTTCCCCATATGCTGAACTGTCTGCTTTTTCTTCTCCAGAGACTTAGGACTACCAAGGCGCCTACCATTGGTCCTAATCCCTTTAGGCCCGCCCAGATGTTGTTGCCAAAATATTGTAGGGCCGACCAGGCGATCAGCAAGCTAATGGCGTAAAAGACAATTACACTAATCCAATTTATCCGCTTTTCCATATCTAAATATTTTGTTTAACTTACCCGTTCCGGCTTCTCTCCGGATTTTCATTTCCAACTAATCCCTGGCTGAGAATAAAAACTCAAAACACGATTAACAGCATGCCGAATTATGCACTTGTTACAGGTGGTTCCCGTGGTATTGGCCGAGCCATCTGTTTGAAGCTAGCCGAGCAAGGATTCAACCTTCTTATCAACTATCGTTCTAATCTTGAACGAGCTCAACAGACACTTACCGAGGTCCGAGAATTTGGTGTAGAAGCCGAGCTCATTCCTTTTGATATTGGCGATTCCAAAGCCGTCAAGGAACAGTTAGGTGGATGGGTTAAAGAGAACCCAGACAAGTTTATCGAAGTGCTCGTAAACAATGCAGGGGTTCGCCGAGATAACCTGATGATCTTCATGAAAGAAGAGGAATGGGAAGAGGTAATCAATACCAATCTCAACAGCTTCTTTTATGTCACCAAACAAGTCCTGCGGAAAATGCTTACCAAGAAATCAGGGAGCATTATCAATGTGTCCTCCCAGTCAGGCAGCACTGGTTGGAAAGGACAAGTCAACTATTCAGCAGCTAAATCCGGATTGTTTGGTGCAACCAAGTCCTTGGCGATCGAATTGGGCACTAAAAATGTGCGTATCAACACCATCACACCTGGCTTCATCAAAACGGAAATGATCGAAGAAATACCTGAGGATCAATACAAGGAGATCGTGGCATTAAAACGATTTGGTACCGCTGATGAAGTGGCCAATCTCGTGGCTTTTCTAGCTTCGGATCGTTCTTCTTATGTCAATGGGCAGGTGATTACCATCGATGGCGGCTATCATCCCGGGTTTTAGACCGAGCTGAATAAGTCCTAAAGAAATTATTCAGCTCGCTCTGAATCTAGCCTCTTTAGGCTTGAATCTTGAAGAGCATTTCAGCTGCTCCTACTACTTTATTGTTTACCCGTGAAATGCAGGTAGCTTTCACAGCAGTTTGTAGATCTAGAAGGATAAATATCTCTGTCGTAATCACTGATGCAACAGGAATCTCTTTTTCTTGCTGCAGAGATTTGATGGCAGTTAAATAGCCCTTCTGTGCGGGTATGCCCTTTTCCTCTGCTTCTATGACTTTGTGTAGGGCAACCGTTTGCGCCATATGTTCGATCAAACCGGCGGTTTCAAACTGGCCATTGCGAACATAGATATTGTCAGGAGTAACGGTTAGTTCTGCCTTAACGGAGGCTGCCGCATGTTCTAAGACCTGGTCTACCATGAGTGCGGGCCCTTTATGTGGTAGGGACAGCACCAAATGATCGCGGGTACGTACGAGTTCTCTAGTTACCATTTTGTTGATGTTTCATGTTGGTCAAGAAAAGCTCCGGATGCACCATGTTGCGGATCGGCCCCTCTGCTGGTAGGTCGAAGGCTCCTTTGCGCGTGATTAAGAAGATGTTCTGACGATACCACCATTTGATCTGGCTATCGTTCCAAATGACTGGACGAATAAGATCGTGGAATTCAAAACCTTTTTGCTCAAATAAAGCCTGCCAATAATCTGGCCACTGCTCATTGATGTGATTTAGTCCACCTTGGTGCGGGATGGCTGCGGAGAAAAGTACAGCATCTGCTAGGTTGGTAAGAAAAGCCACAAGGTTTTCTGCCGACTCAGGCTTTAAATGTTCTGCTACTTCAAGGCAAATGGCCAGGTCGAATTTCTCCTCAGTGGGAAACTCATCTAGCTCTTCCAGGTTTGTTTTCAGGATGTCCTCCTTGTCGATTAAGACTTTATTCAGGTTGAGGTAATCTCCATCAATTCCCAATACGCGATCAGCGCCCTCTTCTTGGAATACTTTCAGCCAGGCTGCCAGGCCGCAACCGACATCTACTACTCGCTTAGTAGGGACATATTTGGCTACTTCTGGAATGATCCGACGTGGTGATTCCAGGTCGTGGTGTACATAGGTATAGTGCACATATCGTTCTGGATTCTTTTGGATCATTTCCCAAACTCTTTTAGAGAGCGCGGTTTGCTTATTGAGAATATTCGAGGACATACTATTTCTATTTGAGGTGTTATGAATGATGTACTTTGTGTATTAAAAACTGATGCCGCCCGTCACTTCTATCCGCTGGGCATTTACCCAATCCGACATCCCGCTAGCCAGGAAAACAATGACTTTGGCTACGTCTTCCGGGGTGCCCAATCGACTATCTGGTGCTTTACGCAGCATATACTGCTTGATAACTTTGGAGACGGTATCATTCTCATCTTCCGTCGTGTCAATCAAGCCCGGTGCAATGATGTTGACAGAGATGTTTTTCTTTCTATATACTTTGACGAAGGATTGCGTAACGTTTTCTAAGGCAGCCTTCGAGGCACCATAGATCACCATCTTCTCGGAGGGCGTTTTAGCAGTGGTAGAGGAAATATTAACCACCTTCCCGCCTTCTCGAATAAAGCGGTAGGCATCCTTCATGAGATGCAATGGGGCCTTGACATTGATGGTGAAGAATCGATCAAAGACATCTTCCTTGACTTGCCAATGCGTATTAAAAGCATAGATCCCTGCATTATTGACTAATAGGTCTAACTCACGGGATTCGTTTGTTAGGATCGGCTCAATTTGGCTGGGGAAGAAAGCAGTAATGGCTTCCATATCACTAAAGTCGGCTTGTACCAACCAGATTTTTCTGCCCAGGATTTCTACTTCTGCCCGGAGGCTTTCAGCGTGTTGTGTAGATCTATTGTAGTGTACAATAAGGTCACAGCCATTCTGCGCCAAAGCAAGGCTAATGCTTCTACCAATTCCTTTGGCTCCACCAGTTACCAATGCAATTTTTTGATCCAGAATCATATTTTTTACATTTTATGTGTCTCAGTTAATGCCAGCAGGGGCAGACTCCTTTAACTTAGTACGGGTTTGATAATCTGTAAGGCCTCTTTAGCGTCTACATCTAGCGCCTGATTTAGAAACTGGGCGTATCTCAGTTCACTATTTTGCAGTTCCGTGATTCGGTCAGCATTTACTTCCCAGAGAGCTTGGAAATCAGTGCTCGTGGTGATGCGCTCTAGTGAGTCATATTGGATATATCCAAACTCTTTCCGCGTATTAACGCCATTTTTTATCTCTCCTTTCCACCCGATTACTACCTTTTGATAGTAGTAGGGATTGAAGCGTATAGCTTCACTAAAGAAGGGTATATTTAGTATTAATTGATCACTAGTCGGAGCCAACAGATCGGCTAGGTTCTTTTCGCTATAGTGGATAAGTCCTGGCTGCACACTTGACCTTTCATCTGCTTCACAGATGGTGATCTTCGATAGCTTTTTATACTGCAAATACAAGGCCTTTAAAGAGGCTTGAGGTACGGCCTCAGCTCCTCGTATCGCCAGCTGGATCGACACAAAGATGCTATCTGCTACCTGCTCAAGGCCTTGCCAAAGCTTTTCAAAGTCCAAGGTTGCTTGTAGGTCGATGAACAGATTCAGAAATCGACAGCCTTGTTCCGCCAATCCATGTAAGGCTGCACCAAGATCATAGCTACGCAAATCACTAAGTACAATAGCATTCTGTATGGTTCCCGGATAGTAGTAACACAATGACAACTGAGGAAATTTCTGCGGATCATCGACATAGAATCCAAGATCATAGTCTTGCAGGAAATCTATATACTGTAGCAAAGCTTCAGGTTGATCTGCAGCGTATAGCTCTATCACTTCAGACAGTGTGCGTTCTCGTAACTCCTCTAGAATACCCACCAATACTTTTGGAATATAAAATACCCTCGCCTGCTTGAGATCATAGATGGCTGCTCTTTTTTCACCCTCTACCACCTGGTTGTGAGCATAAAGTATGAAGTAGGGTTTACTAGTTGTCATTAAAATAAATATCTGGTTGTCATTAAAATGAATGATGCGCTTGCGAAGGTCAGGTACTGTTAGACTACGGCTAACTGGCTTTCCTGTTGGAAAAAGCCTTGCTGTAAAGCACTTCTTCTATCCAGGATTTTGACAGGTTTCCTTTTTTTGTGCACCTGATATCGCTTACGCAACTGGGCAATATTTGCTAGTTCCAATTTGGGGCTCACCCGAAGGTGTCCTTTAATGGCCCTTTGCAGTTCATGTTGCGTGTTGCTTTCGTTTACCGCTTCCACGAATACAGAAACGGCATCACTTCCGAGTTCATCATTCTCAATCAGAATCAAATAGTCTTTTACATTGACATTGGCATTCAAGACATTAGCGATGGCTGGCGGGTAGATGGTAGTACCCTTAAGCTTAATGCGCTGTTGCTTTCTGCCAATTACCGGACTTACTCGTACCGTGTTCCTCCCGCAGGCGCAGGTGGGACTTGATAAAGACACCAAATCACCGGTCTTGTATCGTATCAATGGAAAAGCTTCTACACCAAGCGTGGTGATGGTGAGCTCTCCCACCTGCCCTGGCGGTAAGGGACGGTTATCGGCATCCAGGCATTCGACAATCACCAGTTCCGGATGATGATGACCACCACGTTGGCAGCTACATTCCGTGAATGCGGCTGCCATTTCCGTGGCAGCATAAGTAGAAAATAGTTCAACGGACCACTGGCTCTTAATCCTCCTGGATATATTGTTATCGGAAAAATCCAAGCGACGGATCCCCTCTCCGATACAGATTATTTTTTGAACACTACTTCGCTGAAAATCAATTTGGTTGGCTTTGGCATATTCCAATAGCCGAATAATGAAGGAAGGAACGGCTATGAGTACGGTGGGTTGGTATCTAAAGATATTCTCCCATTGTGTACTTAGTGCGTCAACACCTGCACGGATTAAGCCGGCCCCGATCTTACGGATACCAAGAAAGTAGGCTATACCTGCCATGAATTGTTTATCCATGGTGGTGCAAAGCATTACTTTATCGGCTGATGTAACCCCTGCACAAGACAGTGAGATATACTCGTTGTAAGCCAGGCGGTCAATATCACGATCCGTCATCGGAATAACCAAGGGCGATCCAGTTGTTCCGGAAGTAGTTGAATAATCAATAATCTGATGTTCGGGTACGCAGATCAGTTCTTGATGAAAGCGTTGGATGTCTTCCTTAGATGTAGTGGGAAGTCGGAATAGATCTCTAGTACCTTTGATCTGCGAAATGTCGATAGCATGATCTTTGAAGATTCGCTGATAGTAAGAGGAATATTGAGATACGTAGGCTAAAGTATCTTGCAAACGTATGTCTTGATATACCTCAATCGCAGCTGCGGTCTGTCGCTCTATGTCCGGAATAAACATCAGATATTATTTTTTAATTCAAGGCTAAAATGTGAGGCTAATTCTTCAGCTAGCCAGACTTTAAATCGGATTACTACTGCTCCCGGCTTACTAGCCTGTATGATCCAGTCATACCTTAGTGGCTCGTCATTGGGCCGAACAACTTTCAAAAATTTTGCTTGCCGAATCTCCAAGTTATAGATAGGAGTGGGCAAGTATTCTTTGATCAAGTTGATGCCGATCTGAACCAGGCAAGCGCCAGGCGTGATGGGGTCAGCGGGAAAGTGGCCTCGATAAACCGCATGATGTGGGTTCAATCGAATGATCGAGGCCCCTCCCTGAGGTTTTACCTCATACTGCTCGACCTCATATAGTGGGTAGTAATGACTCATTAAAGTCATTAGGATCTAATTTTTAGCTTGAGTAAGGAAACGTTGATGGCATCGCGATCTCGGATCTCCTCAATGTCATAACCTGCTCTGTCGATCAAACCAGAGAAAGTCTTGTAGTCATACATCTGGCTGGTGCCGTTAGCCATAGTTGTGAAGTATAAGGACAATTGTTGCAAGACTACTGCACCGGCTTCATGCCACTGGCGATCCCAGAACTCTTCTTGTACATATACATGTCCGTCCTCCGTTAGGTGATTGCGGCATCTAGTGAGGATCTTGACAATGGTCTCGTCTCCAAAGCAATCTAGGAATTGACTCATCCAGATTACATCGAATTTGCCGCTTAGGTGCTGATTTTCATCGAGGATATTGATAGGTTGGAAATCAACTCTGGAGAGGTCGACACCCTGTTCAGCTAGATTGGCTTTAGCCAAAGCAATTTGTTCGGGAAGATCCGCGATCGTAAATCGAACATTGGGTAATCTTTCCAAGGCTACTTTACAGAATTTTCCAGTATTGCCTCCTATGTCAAGAATGTGCACAGGATCATTTTGTACAATATATTCTATAGCTCTTGGGAAGGATATATCAGAATAATAATGGTCAAAGTTGAACCAGCTTTCCTGTACCTGTGGAGGTAGGGAAGAAAGCCCTTTATAGATGGTAGGCCATTCACCGAATACCTTCAAACCTACTGGCTTGCCCTCGTCGATGCACTCTTCAAGATAGAACATGCCATTGTAGCATACATCGTGTACGAAGTCCATGTTTACCTTTGGCATTTGATCATTTACCAGGAAGAATCCTACCTTGGTTAAAGCAAAACGATCTTCATTGCATTCGTAGATCACGCCTGCGCTCAAGCCAGATTGCATGAGTACACGTGCGCCGTAGAAGGAAATGCCCGTGGCATCAGCTACTTCCTGATAGGTAGCGCCTTCTCGTCCTACTTTGCGAAGGTGATCAAAAACGCCTTTCTTGATCATGACCCGAACGGCCTGAAAGATCATTGGCGCAAAGGTGATTTCCAAGGCTTTACGATGAGCCTCGATTGCTGGTGTGTTATCTATCTTAAACATGTGCTGCTGCAAATTTATTAGTGAATAGTTGAGATTCTTTTGCTAGGACGGACTCTATGATTTCCACCGTTCGCTCCCGTCCATTTAGTCCCTGGAATTGGGTACTGAGCTCGGCGGCTTTTTCTTTGTATTGCTTGTTTTCCAATAGGTGCTTGGCCATTTCATACACTTTTTCAGTGCTTAGGTGTTGAACCGAGATATAGTCTCCGGCGCCGCTATACCGCAATCTGGCTGAGGTGCCGGGTTGATCGAAGGAGATCGGTATGGCCAAGGTGGGAACACCTTGAGATACCGCATCCATGACGGTGTTGAGTCCTCCGTGAGTGACGCACAGGCTTGCTTGGGATAGAAGTTCAAACTGTGGTGCATAGTCTACGACGATCGCATCAGCCGGGATATCATCTGGGTTAATGTCCACGCATTTATTTCCGAGGGAGATCGCTAGTTGCACATCAAGTTGCTTGAAGGCGCGGGCAACCATATTGAATACATCTGCTCGGAGATTTAAAATGGTGCCGAGGGAGAAGTATACCAATGGCTTGCCATTCAGTTTTTCATAGGGAAACTGTAAGGTCGAAGGATACTTATTCTTAATCGGTCCAACGTTTTCAAAGCAGGCTGGAGAGGATTGTCTAGGATAATCCAAGAAAGCCGGAATTTGGGCTAATTGTGCATAAGGGGACACGGGATAGAAATTCCTTCTACAGTCGTAAGGCTCCAAACCGTGTTTGATTCTTTCCTTATTGATGCATTCGAAAAGCGGGGCAAATTCCTTCACAAATCCTTCTATACCCATGCGATTGCGGGTTCTAGCTGCTGCGGTATCCCCATAGGCCCAATTGGTAAAGAAAGGAGGAATACTTTCTTCCCAGTCAAGGTTGAGCCCGACGGCCACCGAAACATAAGGTATCCCCATATAGTCGGCTACTGTAGCACCAGTGAAGTCACTTTGATCCACGATGGCAAAGTCTACACCTTCTTCTTCAAGTGCACCCGGTAATTCCAGGAACCAAAGACGGATTTGAGCCAATTGACCACGCAACCAAAAACGCATCGCATCTAAACCATGGCGGCTGCCGAGTCCCTTTTGAATATAGTTGACAGCATTTCTCGGAATTTTCCCCAATCCAATCGGATGAAAGTCGAATCCAGCAGAAATAATCCGGGCTTTAACTTCATTGAATTGGAAAAACACCACGGAGTGACCCTTTTCTTGCAATTCTTTACCGATGTACAGGAAGGGATTAATATGCCCTACTGTCGGAGGTGTAATGATACCGATCCGTGCCATAATTTATTGATTTGTGGATAAGAGAGTGAAGGAAAAATTACTTGCTCTAAACTGATTGATGATCAGTATATTTTTTGCTAACAGTGTTTCGGGGAGTCCCAAAGCCTCAGGAGATATCTCTCCCTTTAGCACCTGCTCGGCCAGCCAAACGCCAAAGGCTGTCGAAGTAGGGAACTCCCCGCAGTACTGCTTAAACAAAACGACATTTTTCTTTGCTTCCAATCCAGGAAAATAGGATGAAAATTGTTCTTCATTATAAAAGCCACTGAGTACCAGATCGGGAATTACGCCTGCATTAGTACTGAGAAAAGCTTGAAGCTTTTCATTGGCTTGCTCAGGGGCTAATCCTAAATAACTCTGGCAGTCGGAGATAATTACATCTCCTTCCTCTATCTGTGTATTTAAGGCAAAAAAGATGGCATTTTCACCCAGTGGGATATCGCTAGCTTGTCCCTCTTGCCCTCCCGTATCTAGGAAATTTGAATGACGTATGATATCGCTATAGGAGGCAGGCAGCTCGTCTGTACCGCCCACTAAAACGGTTTGATTAGGTTGCTCCTCGAGTAGAATCTTAGCATCTAGAAGGCTGCTTTCGAAAGCCCCGCCCCGGTTGGTATAGGTAGTTGTGTAGCCTTCAATCCCTAGAGACAAGACGATTTGTCCTGTAACATCACTCAGCAAGGATTGTAGGAAATACACAGGTGAAAGATTCTGTTCCTGCTTCTCGATCATGCTACTGATAAAGCTATCTAAAGCGCTAAATCCCCCAGTATTTGTGGCTACGATCAGAGACTCTGCCTGTTGCTTCTCCGTTTTTGCCAAACAGGCCTTTGCACTGTAAATGCCCATCTTGGCTACCTTGGAAAGTCGACGAAGTTGTCGTGCCTCTATATGTTCTTTGTAGTCCACGGCCTGAACTTGGAAGTCTGCCGCTGCAGAAGCTTCCGTGTCTTCGGTTTGCGAAAACACGCCAGGGTTAATGCATGAACTTGCGCTAATTGCTAATCTCATAGCTTTATATTTTGGAGAAAATAACTGTACTACAATATCCTCCCATGCCCATTGAATTACTCATCGTATGTTCCACCTTCGCAGTGATAGATTCCTGTTGAGGAACCAAGCCATGTTGCTCAATCGGATGCTCGAAGTTGAGATTGGGGGGAATAACCTGGTGCTGTAAAGCCAGTATCGAGAATATACCTTCGATGGCTCCAGCAGCAGCCAAAGTATGCCCGGTGAACGCCTTGGTTGAACTGAAATAAGGCATCCGTTCTCCGAAGACCCTTTGTAGGGCTACACCCTCCGTAAGATCATTGTTAGGTGTGGCTGTGCCGTGAGCATTGACATAGTCAATCTCTGTCGGTCGCAGTTCTGCAAGGAGCAAAGCTTCGGACATCGCAGCGGTAAGTCCGCGTGCATTTGGAGAGGTAGAAGTGGCATGATAGGCATCATTCCTCACCCCAAAACCTGAGATGGTGGCCAAAGCCTGGCTTCCAGAACGCTTCCTGCTTTTGTCTGATTGAAGGACCAGGAATCCCGCTCCCTCGCCTAGGTTGATACCTGAACGATCTCGATCAAAAGGCCGACATTGATCTTTGGCTAATAAAAACAATGAATCAAATCCATTGATGGTGACCTTGGTTAATGCATCGGCTCCTCCTACTATAACAGTATCTAGTAGGCCTGCCCGAATCATTCGACTTCCTAAGATGATAGCGTGGGTGGCAGAGGCACAAGCCGTATTGATATTGGTAACAAAGCCATCGATACCTAAGACTCTCGCCATCTCTTCGATACAATCTGCTGCATCATGCGTTTGAAATCTTCTGCTTTCTACTCCGCCATGTTTATATTGCTCATAGTATGTTTCAGTCTGTCGCAACCCCCCTACTGAAGATGCACCAATAAAGCCCACTCGTCCTTGCAATACATTTTCTCCGGCTTGTTCCAGTGCTTCTTCTAGTGCTAAGGTTCCCAAAAGAAGAGTTCGGGACTGATGATCTGGGCGAATCCCTAGATTTTGGATCTTGTCGTATAATTCTGTATCGGTCAAGGGAACTTCTCCGGCAGGGAATAAGCCCTGCTTTACGGTGGAAAGATGCGTGAGACTTCTCAGTCCGGTCTCTCCATTCCACAGATTCTCCATGTGTTCATCCTTCCCAAGACCAATTGCAGACACAATCCCGATACCTGTTACATATACTTTAGACTTCATAACAAACCGCTTTGAGAGGGTGATTAATGGGTCAAGACTTCCTTGCGCGGTGGATCCGGCTGATAAGTGCGTTTAGCTGTCCACAGGTAGTTTTTAATCTTTCGGAGAATATCATCATAAGGAATGTCCTTCTCCCAGTCCGGTATGATCTGTTTCATTTCATCATACACCCGGCGATTGGGGGTGGCTAGCTCCTCACTGATACCCAGATAGTCAATAGAGTGTATAACAGCTTGACTATATACCGCTAGTACTTCATAGGTGTTGTGGATCACTTTTTGGGCCATCATCGCCGCATTACTACCCATGCTTACCACATCCTGATTGTCATTGTTGGTAGGGATGCTATTGATGTATAAGGACCCTCCATAGGCTCTGTTTTCAGCCACGGTGGAAGTGGCGGTGAATTGAGTACCTTGCAAGCCGAGGTTCAGTCCCAAGATTCCCTGGTTGATGAATGGAGGTAATATGCCATTCAAGCGGTTATTGAAAATGTAGTTGAGCTGGCGCTCTACCAATACAGATAATTTAATGATAGAGAGCTTTAGTTTATCCATTTCGAAAGAAATGTAGTCTCCATGGAAGTTGCCTCCGTGGAACACTTCCTGTGCTTCGAAGTCGATTATGGGATTATCACTTACGGAGTTGATCTCATTGACCAGCGTTCTTTCGCAATCTCGAAGGGTATCGAAGATAGGACCAAGGATCTGTGGTACACAGCGTATGGAATAGTATTCCTGCATTTTAGACTTGAGCACTGCATCCTGTTGGTCTTCTAAAAACTCGTAGTTGCCGGCCCTGCTCTTTACCCGCTTACTTCCACTTAATCGATTTATTAATTTCCGTGCGATTTGAGATTGCCCCCAGTGTTGCTTGGCATCGTTGAGGTTGGTACTATAGAAATCATTGAAAACGCCAAGAACTTCATACAGCATAGAGGAGAAGACTAAAACCCAGTCGACCAATTTCTTGGCTGCAAAATAATTGGCAAATCCAATTCCGTTCATTGCGGCTGTTCCATTAATGAGCGCGAGTCCTTCCCTTAGATCAATTTCTAAAGGTTTGATATTCAAGACAGAGAATACATCCTCCGTTTTTCGAATCTTACCATCATACCATACTTTCCCTTCACCAATTAGGGCTAAGGCCACGTGTGAGAGTTGAACCAAATCGCCACTTGCTCCTACACCACCATGCGCATAAATAACGGGATAGATCTCGTGATTTAGGAGTTCGCAGAGGAGTTGGATAGTACGAGGGTTGATACCAGAGTAACCCTGTGCCAATGTGTTTAGCCGTGCCAATGGGATGGCTCTGGTGAGATTGGGAGATAGAATTTCGCCACTTCCGGCCGAGTGACTTCGGATCAGGTTAAACTGCAGTTGGCGACTTTCTTCTCTAGGTACCATGTATTGAGCCATGGGGCCAAAGCCTGTATTTACACCGTAAACCAGATTGTCTTTTGCGTACTTCATCAGGAAGTCGAAGCTCCGCTGTACACGGGTGGTCGAATCATCTGCTACGTTAACTTTGCGTTTGCGGTAAACGATCTCGTAAATATCCTGCGTCGTTAATTTCGTGTCGTTAAATATATACATGGCTATAAAGGTTTTATGATGGATTGATAGATCAGATCCTGTAGGAGATGCTCTCCCAACATTTGGCTGCCTACCTGCCGACTAATCGGTCCTTCTTTTATTCTTTTTAATAGGGCAAAAACAGGGGCGGAAATCTTGGCAGACTGATAGCTAAGTATATCTACCAGGTAGTATTCCCCGTCATCCGCATAGAAGTTGAAGTGTTCTTTATTGAAAACTAGAGTGGAACCTGTAATGCTCTTCTTTATGGTGGTTATGGTGGTTCTTAGTCGTTGCAAGAAAGACGGACTTTCTTTGTTCGTTTGGACTATCCCGGTAAGGCGTTGATGAATAAAGGGCAGTTCTTGCCACTGATAATAGTGTGATTGCAATTGTTCGTAGAACTGATTAAAAAGATCTTGAACACAGGCGTCTACACCCGCTTTACCCGTTTGTGCTACTTGAATGGGATCTTGGAAATGGATGCCGACTTTATGATTCTCCAGTCTAGGAGAGAAGATAGGGATTACAGGTATATTTAGTCTTTGGGCAATTTCAAAAACATAAGTCGGAGCCATTAATTTTAACTGACCCAATTCGGCTTCAGTATTTCGTTTATCTTCCATTTCATTCTGAAAGAAATCGAAATAGAATAAGATGTTTTTACCTTTCTTAAAGGCGCTGTAGATCCGGAAAACAGCATCGGGCTCTAAGCCGCTAATATTCTCCGAAGCAAAAATTTCTCTTTTGTTTTCATAGTTGGGGTCGTTGTCGTCGATGACGATTACATCGTTTCCTGCTAATTCTCGGGTGACCGTCACAATATCGTACTCCAGCAATTTCAATGCGGTGGGTACATGTAGGTAACCTCCGAAGTGGAATGCGCAGAATAAAAAGGGACCCTCTCCTTTGACCTGGTTCTTGACATCCAATATTTCATCCACTACAAAATGAAGATGTAATTGGGTGTCTAATTCTGTGAGCGCTAATTGAGATAAGTATTGAGAATGTGTTTGATCGCTATCCTCGAACTGATCTTCGCCAAAGAGATGAAAGCGATTTACATTACAAAATAATGCCTGTTTCTCCGTGTTGAGTTCTTGAACAAAGCCCTTCCCTAGCAGATCTGGACGATCGGCAACCGGTTGTTGGGATAGCCTAACGGCTTCTTTGTATGCTGCGATAGTAGTGATCATTTTGCCAGAGTTTTGACTTGTTCTGATTCAATTTTTCTTAAAAGTTGGGTTGGCGGGCAACCGTATCTCCTCGTGGAGACCGGCTGCGCCCTCCCGTATTCGCGATTATTTTTAGCATAAGTTTTAACCCATTCTGTCGATTCGAGACAAGGTAAGTGGGAAAACCGGGGCATTACATACCTGGGTACGACCCCGGTTCTTCCTACTTGTAGTAATGGAAATTACTCTGCACCTTCAGCTGGTGCTTCTTCAACTTTTACTTCGCTATCACCGAAGTCGCAAAGCAAGCTACCAGCCGTGTCAGCGAAAGCAGCTAGTTGTACCATTTCCAAACGCTCTTCAAGAGCTACTGCATCAAAACCTTTGTTCAAATTTTCAATGTTCTTAGACATGATAATTGGATTTAAAAAAGTGATAAAATGAATAATTTTTCGTTGTGGTCTGAGGACTTAATTTGCCCCAGTGTTGAACTCATTTTTCAACTTTAAATCCTTGACAAGGGTTAGGAGAACCGGGCTGTCCATCTGGGTTTCCCCGGTTTCTTCCTTGATGCAGCTGGAGATTACTCGTTGCCTTCAGCTGGTGCTTCTTCGGCTCCTTCTGCTTCTATGGTTGTGCTTCCGAAGTCACAAAGTAAGCTGCCGGCTGTGTCAGCAAAAGCTGCTAGTTGTACCATTTCCAAACGCTCTTCCAGAGCTACTACTTCAAAACCTTTGTTCAAATCTTTAATGTTCTTAGACATAGCAAACAGAATTTAGTGGTTAAAAGAATGAATAAGGTTTGTGGTCCGTATAGAGATACCAGGGGCGAAACCGTCTATTTAGCCCTTTAGCATCCAGTGTGTCAATAATCGCTATGTAATAAATCAGTGGTTATCTACGCTTTAAAAGCGGTCGGATTATAAAGTGTTTTATGATGCGTGTCAGAAAGAAGATGTTGATGAATAAGCCGAAGCAAAGTTTACTTACTACTTGCCAATCTTCCTTTAGGTAAGCCCATCCGAAAGCTGCAATTTTACTGCCAATGGCGGATAATTCCCAGCTATTCTGGATCGTGAGCCAAGCTAAGGCGATCAGGATGAATCCCATCGCAAGTACATATCCGAAAGAGTAGATCAAAATAGGTAGTTCTTTATACAAAAGGCGTAAAGTGCCTGCAACTGTATAGCCATCTCGACTGATGATCCTCCGCAATAGCTGCACCGGATAGCGCCGGGCACGTTGTGTTAGATTGGGTAGGCCAAAGAGGTCGCTATATACCCAGTAACCGTCATTGCGTAGGAATGGATTGACCGAATACATGATGTAAGCTAAGTTGGCGATAAAGAAATACTTGAAAATGACCTGCACGCTTTGTCCCTCTGTAAGATAATACCCGCCTACGAGTAGAATATTGGATATTAGTTGGAAATAGATCCCTCCAATGTTTACTACTATTCGTTTCCAACGGTTGAGATTCCAAATACTGGTTACATCTGTGAAGAAGACTGGAAAAACCAGATAGAATCCAAAGCCGATGGAATCCGAGGGTTCCTTATAGTGGGCTGAAGCGGCGGCGTGACCAAATTCGTGGAAGAAGGCTAAACCGATCAACCCAGCATAGGTTAGCAAGATGGCAAGCAAACTGCTGCCTAATGATCGACTTTCTAAAAGCACTCCTTCGTAATAAAGCACACCCGTAAACCAAAAGGTTATGTAAAAAGAAATGGGTAGTAGGAAGAACAAGATATATTTGTTGAACAGTGGTGTGAGCAAGTGGGTAACGGCATCGATGGTTTTTTTACCCATCAACTTTACCCGCCAGTACACATAGCTATTCAAGGTGTTTTCTTGTTGTTCATTCAATTCAATCTTACTGACAAACTGATTCAGGTATTCCAGCAATTGCTCCTTACTGATAACCACGTCATGTTGATCGGAAATCCGAGTAGCGATTTGGTCGAGATTGAGGTTTTGCTTTAACAACTCTAGGCTTTGGAAGAGTAAGGCGCCAATGGAGAACATCCTGCCTTCGTAAGTCGCGGTGTAAAGCTGATGGTCGACCTTATGTATTGCTACCTCCTTTAAAGTTTCCAGATTTCGAAAGTCCATGTCAATGATGATAATAGTGAGGAAAAAATGGCTTGGTACTGTCTGAATCGTGTCCTAGATCTAGACTTTTGAGCGCCTAGATACATTAAGCAGTTACAGCTGTCTGAGCTGCTACGAATTCTGCCAATGTCGCTAATGATTCGAAATGTGGTGTTAGGCTTTCAATCTCAGTGATGGTGATATTGTAGTCTCTTTCCAGGATTACAACGATCTCCAGGCCGTCGATAGAATCCAAACCCAAACCTTCACCGAAAAGTGGATCGTTGGCATTTACTGTGGCTGGATCAATGTCAACAAGATTCAGTTGCTCAATGATTTTGTTCTTAAGTTCATTAACTAACTGTTGCTTTTCCATAATCGAAACAAGTTTTATTGATGTTAAGAATAATAGTATCCAAATCGTGGAGCTCAGATCGGTCTATCCACAAGAAAGTGGATTGAAATTGATCCGGCCCGTAGTAGTCCATCCAACCCATTAGGCAGTTGTCCAGCTTCTGGTCTTGAAAGAGCGCTTTGGCATAGTCTTTCAAGAGATCAAAGCTGTTGTCGGACTGCAAGAGGAAGTAATTCTCCCCTTGGAAATTGTGTTGGATCGACAATTCGCCGAGTACTGCACTGGGCAAGGTATAGGTGAATTGCGCTGGACTATAATAGACTCCTTCTTCGGTGAATACGCGAGAGAAGTAGTTGTTATCTGTGTAATAAGAGCCACTTTTGCTCGCTAGCAACAGACCTGTCTTTTGAGGGTCATAGGTGCCAGCTTTCGGTACGATGGGTAGTGCCGTTAGAAACCCCAATTGGCAAAAACCGTCCATTTTGTGAAACTTTGGATACGCTACATCCAAGTGTCTATAAGCATCTAGGAAGAAGTTGTCTGCTTCTGTGGAATGAGCACTAAATACGAGCTCCTCATTATGCTTGATGAAATTCGGTTGTATGCTGCAATAGGTGGCCATGATTCTTATTTTGTAAGTTTCCAGTATTTAGGCTCTAATTTTCTCTACCATCAGGCAGGCATTCCCACCGCCAAATCCGGAGGCAGTCTTTAGAAACCGCCGCATCGGGCTCCATCCTAGTTTTGTTATAGGATCTATCTTTACGTCCTCTCCTGCTGTCTGAAATCCGACGGAGGGGAGTAGAAGGTTATCTCGTAAGGCTGCAATTGAAATCACTGTTTCTACCAAACCTGCCGCCCCCAGTGTATGTCCGTAGATCCCCTTCAGGCTAAAGAATGGAACCTCTCTCAGACCTGATAAATGAAAGGCTTTGGATTCCATAGCATCATTATACCGTGTTCCTGTTCCATGAGCTGATATGAAATCTGGGCGTTTATCTTCCCCGATCGCTTGCAAGCAATGGCTAATCGCTTGCGTCAGTCCTTTGGCTTCTCTGGAAGGAGCAGTCATGTGATTGGCATCATTACTAGAGATACCGGCAACGATCTTCATATGCATAGCTTGATTACTTTCATGGCTGAGAATCACCCCCGCGCAACACTCTCCTAAATTCACGCCCGTTCGGTCTTGGTCAAAGGGTCTACAAAGTCCTTTGGCATAGGCTTTTAGAGAATAAAAGCCAGATATCGTAAAGTCGGTGACCAGATCAGCTGCTACAACCAGTACCTGATTGTAGACGCCCGCTGCAATCAATTGCCGCCCTAACAGAACACCTTCTACACCTGAGATACAGGCGTTGGATACGACGATAGGTTGGGTTCTAAAGTTCAATTGCTTGGCCATGAAACCTGCTGATTCCGAGAATAGAATCCGGCTAGCAGGTACCGCGCTTTCTGGTTGGAACAATAGGTCAATATTTCCTTTTGTAGTACAAAAAATGAGCAGGCTCTTTGGGTCTCTTGGGTCAAAATTCGTGGAATGGATCAGTCTATTGGCTGTTAGCAAACTTATTTTTTCCAATTTCGTAAGCGGCTCATCAATAGCTAAGATCGCATCGTATTCTTTTTCTTGTTCCTGACTGATCCGAGAGCAGAAGATCTCGCTCCGAGCAGCTTTAGATTGGTGTGCGCTTAAAGCGGAAACCCCATTCTTCACCTGTTCGAAATTGGCAGCTAGACCAGTCCCAAGTGGGCTTACAATCTCTGCGGCTGTGATATAGCTTGCTCTCATGATGCGAGTACTTTTTGACGCCATTGTTTAAAAAATTGTGGTTGGACCATCACGAGATTCATGTCTTTATCCGTGAATACTTGACAAGTCTTTCCACTGCATACCAGTTCTCTTTCGCTGTTGTATATTTCGTAACTGAAATTGATCTTGGCTGCATCACTATCTTCAAAAGTGGTTTCTACCTCCACGATATCTCCATACCGCAACACTTTGTTATATTTTACATTTACCTCTACAATCGGTACCACATATCCACGATCTAAAATATCCAGGTACCCGATGCCAAATCTCTTATTAAACTCCTCTCGCCCATCTTCAAAGAATTTGACGTAGCGGCCATGCCATACTATTTGCAGTGAATCCACATCGCTAAAACACACTTCCACAGTCTTAGAACTTTTTATCGTCTTTTTCATCAGTTGCGGATTATTCTCCTTTGTTGATGCCATTAATTGGCTTGTGATTGTTCTTTTGTAGATAGCTCTCCGTTTGATGATCTTTGCTCTCGCTGAAGCGATCCTTTAGACGCATTTCAGCTAGCTTGATTTTCAGACGCCTTAGCATAAAATTGTGCGTCAGTGGGAGATCACTCTGGTTTTCGGGTTCGAAGATGTCGTGATATTCCTCTTTCATAGCATATGGGTATTAAGATGAACTCAAAACATTTGTAGTCTTCTTCGATGGTGCGTTATCTGTCGATATCAGGTATTCGGCTATTTTCTTTTCGAGATAATAGTTGCAGTTCCTGGATTCCAAGAGATACTGTCCAATTGGATTAACCTCTAAGAAGTAATAAGCTCCTGAACGGTCTCGAATAAAATCCAGACAACCCGCTCTTAAATCCAATTCTTCCATCAGCTTCCGGGTAGCCATCTGGATGGCATTAGGCAATTGATACGGAAGAAAATGAGTACTATCTTCATCATTAATCAGCTTCCGATCTGAATAGGCGGTCTGTTTATTGTTCACTATAGCAGTGGAATAAAACTGCCCATCCAGGTAAAAGCTCCGGACTTCATAATCCGGATATACATACGTTTGGAGTAAGCTGGGGAAGAAGTTACTGCTACAAGCTTCAAGTTCCTGTATGGTTAACTTCTTGGTAAGCGTATAGTAAGCATAGTCTCCATCCTGATAGTAGTTTCGACCTTCGTCTGAAATCTGCTTAGTTGTGATGGTTTGATATGGACTAGCTTTGCAAAACTCAATAGCTTCTTCCCTGCTACTGCTGATTATGCTACTAGGTATTTGTAAATCAGCTGTTTGTGCTTTTAGTAATACCTCCAGTTTATTGGGATGGATCGAGGTAATTGGTCCAGGCACCCAGGTCTTGTCCTTGAGTAGGTAGGCCAATACTTCTATGGTACCTTTGACTTCGGCCTGAAGGTCTTTGTTTAGTTGTTGCCTAAATCGCTTGACCTCCACCTTAATCCTAGATAATCCATTTAGGAAATGCCGGTACCAGATTGTATTTGTTTTGGCCACTAATGGAATTCCCTTGAAGTAAGCTTCTCTATTCTGTAAATCAACTTGTAGATGTCCCTTGGCAATATCTGCTACGGTCAGTTTGACGAAATCTGCTTGATACTGTAAGAGCCAATCTATGACAGGATCTGTACCTTGCTCGAATCCGGATGAACCCAATAATAATATCATCTTAGTTACAAGCTTTCTCTATGTAGTAGTTGATGGATGTATAGCCCCAGTGTGGGTAGTATTCTGGTTGCCCTTTGTCCGTTGGTGTAGCGCTAGCCACGGCAGATGCTTTGTGGAAAAATTCGCAAGATTTCTTTTTGCTTCCTCCTACAAAGGCTGGTAAGTGCTTATAGTAGTAGGCCATCACTAGATAGGCTCTTGGGTTGTTCGGATCATCTTCGATGGCTTTTTCCAAGGCTTTCTTAGCAGAACCAATAAAAGTAGGTCCGTAAGCCATATGATCAACTCCCATCAGGTACAGTTGGATCCGGGCTTTCAAAGCACCAGTTTCTGAATTGGCGTCGCAGAGCCCCTCGGCTTTTTCCAGGAAAGTTAATCCTTCATTAAAGAAACCTTCTATTTCAGAAGCATCTTTGGTCTTTTGTCCGATTCGCATATTGCAGTAAGCTGCATAGTATAAGGGCATCCAATCTTGCGTCTCGATCTCGCTTAATCTGGTAAAACGATAAGCTAAGGAAGAAAGCGTTGCTACAGATTGTGCCGTATCCAACTCACTTACATAGGCGTTTAATCGTTGCGTATATTTTTCATTTTGTCCGAAGGCTGCTGTACAGATGACGCTTAGCCCTAAAACGATAATGCAATTTTTAATCATGACTGATAAACTTTAATGTTAAGTAATGGATGCTCTTTTTTTTCTTAAGTGTTTTAGTTTGTTGTTAACTTCTGATACAAATGTAGGCCAGATTAGCACCAGATTGACTATCAGTTTTCGCACTTTTGTGAACGCTTTTTTTTGGAGTTTCGGGGAAACTTTAAATATTTCATTCCTCTTTCAAAAGCCATTTTGTTTAATGTTTTTTCTTTTTGTTTAACTTGATTAGTCAGTAAATAAAGGCGTTTTGAGATTTTGTTTAACCTTTTGTCTAAGAGTTTAAGTTTTGTTGATAGCAAATATGAAATCCAAGAATTGACGGAGGACAGGAGGCGGATGGGTTGCTTTTGGATATACTTTTCGAAAAAAAAGAGAAGTTTCTGGCTTAGAATGTGAGGGTTTTTAGAAAAAAAGGAACCGTGGCTTGGGCGGGAATCTTTTGCCAACCCCGCTGGCTCCCCTTGAAAGGGGAGAACCTACGTGCCAAAGAGAAAGATTCCTACCTTAGGTGTAATGAATAAATGATCGATTTAAGCCAGTTTTGTAGATGGGTTATTTGAAAGTACGGGAAATGGCGAGGAAACTGCGTCGTAATCAAACGCCAGCTGAGCTTTTTTTCTGGGAGAAAGTTCGGAAAAGACAAGTCCTTGGAAGGCGATTTAATCGCCAATTTATTATTCAGCATGAAGACATTATGGGGAAGAAAGCTTTCTTTATTGTAGATTTCTACTGTCATGAACAAAAATTAATCGTTGAGTTGGATGGCTCCATTCATCAAGAGGAAGAGCAGCAACGTTATGATGAGCAACGGACCAGTATTCTCGAGGAGATGGGATTCCAGGTTATTCGATTTGAAAACAAGGAGGTGCTAGAGGCATGGGATGATGTAGAGGAGAGGTTGAAGCAGTGTTTGCAATAGAAATACTTATTCAAAAGTACTGTAGCAGATAAGAACAACTGCAATTGATCTTAAGTTCTCCCCTTTTTAAGGGGAGCTAGAGGGGTCCAGCCATGACCATGAAAATCAAAAAACACAACCCGAATCTCGGCCAAGCCAAAATTCGGGTTGCTGCTTAATCTATAGCTACTATAAAATAGAGGCCTAAAAACCCCTAAATCTCCATTATAAGACAGGGACGGCAGTAGGAGAGTCTAGAAATGCGGGGTGATACACCGTCTGGAGCCACATTTCTAAATTAAGAAGGGAATCTAACCAAGCCTCGACATCATGCCTGGTGGAAAGGGGAACAGTTTTATCTTGAAGTATAGCCAAGGAGGACTTTAGCTTGACTGGATTTGTAATCCCTTCGGCAATGATATATACCTCCTTCTTTTTGAGAAGATGCTCCACGCCTCGGATTACCCTTTTGGTGACAGGGTTGCTATACACCGACTTGATTTGGGAGTTGGCGATGCTAGGAGGCAAAATACTCCTAAGCCCCTCTCGCTGTAGGACCTTGGTGCCACCATAGAAGCTCTGCGTCTCCTTCTCAATTCGAAATTTGTATTCTGGTGGGACGGATAGGCCGAATTCGATCATCCTTCGATCCAAATAGGGAAGCATGTATTCAAGGTCGAATTGTAAGCTTTGCCAGTTGTGGTTAGGAGGTAGAATAAGTTCGAATTCAAGACGTTGAGCCCAGTATTCGAAATCATTGTTTTGAATAAGCTTTTCGCGAAACTGATCCGAAATCGGCTTTAAGGCTTTGAGGAAATCATCCGTGAAAACGTCCGGTGTACTGAAGTTGATGGTTCGGGGATAGAACTTCTTCAGATATAGATGGTCCGATACTCTTTTGGGTAGAGAGGAGGGAACCATGGTACTAAGGATATAAACAAAGCCAGTTAGCGGATCTCCTTTCGAAAGTGTCTTTTTCAATCTACTCCAGAGCGGCTTCCATTGCTTGGTTTTAATCATGGAATCCCAGATAAGATCAATTCCCTCTAAATACCAATCGGCTCCTTCCCCGCTAAAGAGCATTTGACACCCATCGTCCTGAGCTTGCTGGATGATACTCGCTAAAGCAGTAGGAAGGTTTAGAAGATTGGGGTGATCAATGGGGCGGAGGCTGGCATAATTGGTGTTTTCGATGTAATCAAACAAGGGGTCGCAGGGAATATAGGTGGGGTCGGTATTGGGGTATAAGGCAAGTATGTCATTGATCTTATCTTGTTCCAAGTGCCAGGTGTCTGTTCCCCCGGTCAAGGTGTAAGTCCGGATTGGGTGCTGCTCCTTGTTGAGGTGCTGTAAGCCACATACGAGAGAGCTAGAGTCAAGGCCCCCCGAAAGTTCAGAACCAATTAGAGGGCTATGCGCACCTTGCTCTTTCAGGATCTCCATAAATAGGTGCTGAAACTCCTCGGCATAATCCTCATAAGTCCTTTTGCTTCGATCGAGGGTCTTTTGCGGATACCAATATTGCTCTACTTTGAAAGGAGCACCCCTTTCTTGTAAGGGGATGTTAAGGGTCGAGGCAAAAGGAAGTTTGTTGACGTTTTTGAAAAAAGATCGATCCTGAGATACCCCAAATTCGTCGATTACATAAACAGGAGAAAGATACTCTTTGACATTTTGCTGGTTAACAGCCAATGAAATTCCACTAATTTTGATCAAGCGGCGGATATCATTTCCAAAAATGAGATGATGCCCCACTGATGTGTAATAAAGTGGCTTAAAATTATAGTGGTCATTGGAAATAAAATGCTCCTGACTATTCTTATCAATGACCAGTAGATTGAAGGCGCCCAAAAGAGCCTTAGCCATTTCTTTACCCCATAAAGAATAGGCTTTATACAGTAGTCTTTTGGTATTGTTCGGGATGTGTAAGCTATCGCAAAGGGCTTGCTGATTATCGATCCGACCCACAAACAATACAAAAAGGTTTTCGGTATTTAGGCAGGTGAAGGACGCAACGGTTTGCCTGATGCTGGCTGTGCGTACAGTTACCTGATAAGTATCTCCTTCAAAAAAGTAACAACTTGGATCATCTTGATATTGGTCCCATTGTGTCTGAAAGGAGTCCAAAGGTGGCCGTCCTTTCACCGAGATTTTTCCAAATATTTCCACGATTGATCAATTTTTTGGATGTAACAAAATGAGCTGAGAGCTAGCATGTCAAGACTATCGAAACATCCGAACTAGACTGGACATTAAGGTCTTGAGCGGTGATGGCCTAAACATGGCAGCTAGCAATTCTTCTGAGCCTCCAGTTTTCTTTTGTCCTCTACCGTGAGAACCATCTCCTGGGCGTGATTTTTTAGACATGATTTACATTTTTAGATATACGAAGTACAATACTCAGCTGGGAGTACGTCTTGTAGTCCTTTGAAAGCTCACTGTCTTGTGATCTAGCTGAGGGACTTGCGTAATGAATGAGTAAGAAAGTGCTGTTATGAACGGCTGGAGGAAGAGAGAAGGACACCCTTTGCAGTCCGTTGAGTGTCCTATCCTCTTTCGTTGGTCTAGCGGAATAGTTTTGTTATGCTAGAGAAGAATTTGCTCATGGAAGAGCCACTGAACATGGTGCTTAGTAATTCTTCAGATCCACCACCTTTTTTTCCTTTACCGTGTGAACCGTCTCCTGGTTTTGACTTCTTAGACATAATAATTGTGTTTGGTTATAAAATAAATTGAGTATTTGCAGTGTGGCTACTCTTGTAGCCTCCGTTGAATATCTTTTAGGTTGACCAATTGAATGATCAGATAAGGCACGTCATCCAAGGCCAGGATGTACATATTTACATATTGGAAGATCGACACAATCTCTCCCGCCGTCACGCCAGCTTGGCCATAGAAGACCAATAGAGAAAGCAACATTAGCCCAATAACGAAGAGCTCGGTGAAAAAGAATCCAATAGCTTCATTGTCAGAAATTCTTACCCTCAGTTTGGTGACAATGTCGAAGAATTTGCGAATGTGTTTAGGGTTATTCTGTTGAATAATGTCTACTCCTTTCTCCGATCTATCATTAAATTTTTGGGTGAGAATGGTAGCTATTCCTCCATAGTAAGCATTGATTACACTTAATGGTATCAGCAAGATTAGGCAGTAGGTGAAAATGCTGGAGTGATAAAAATAGATCATTACCAAAGCACCAACGGAGGTATACAGTGTAGTCAGTATGACCGGAACATCCGTCTCAAAAAAGTCAACTAGTTTCTGTGACATGTTCACCCGAGCTGTCACTTTTGATAAACCAATATTTTTCTCGTTCTGCCGAATAATGACATTAGAGGCTGTATCGGCATAGATGGAGGTGTAGGTTCGAGTATCATACATCCGCCTACTAATCCCGGCAAACATAGCCAAACAGTATAGGGCTATATAGTTAACCAGTTCTTGGTAAGACCCCGAAAGTAATCCATCTATGGCCTTCCCCAATAACAAAGGTTTGACCAGTAGGAGTATATTCTCCAGATTAAATAAGGCATAGGTAAAAACGATCCGCTGGTAGTACTGCTTAAATATGTGCTTCAAATTCATAATTCCACATTTTCATTATCCATTATCCATTATCCATTATCCATTACTCATTACTCATTACTCACCGCTCACTGCTCATACCGCTCATCTTGGCTCACCTTGTGCCGTTTAGCTTTTGATTTCACATATCGACCGAAGCTCCATTTAAGTCGCAGGTATGCTACCCGAGTCTCATACTTCCATCTTCCGTGGTAGTTGAGTGCCGCTGAACGGAACACCCAGCGATTTTGATCCTGATTGAATAGATCGGTAATTTCAAACTGGCATTTGAGTTGTCCAAAGAAGGTTTTACCAAAACTGATATCTACACTTTGATACCCATTGCCCTGCCCATATAAAGTGGTTTGGGCACTGGTGTATTCGGCTTGAATCTGGCCGCTGAAGTCACTCCCCAGGTCAAATTGCTGACCCAAGGAGAGACTATAGGACGGGATGGCCTTCGGAGGAGTAACGCCAAAATTCTCCCCATCGAATTGCATCCGAGACATTAAAAAATTCGCATTCAGGTTCCACCAATCTGTTAGCTCGTAATCGGCATACAGGCTGACATAGGTTTCCTGTGCATTCTTGATGTTGACTGGATAGTTGATGTATTGGCCGTCTTTATTCTCTTTTGTGATATAGGCGTAAAAGTCTTGTATATAACTATGACCTCCGGAGACCAGCGTTGAAAAAGATGCTGTCCAACTACCGGAGTAGGATCCTTCCACTCGGTAGTCTAAGGCTGGTGAAAGACTGGGGTTTCCGCGGTCCAGGATATTGGGGTTAGGATTATAATTGTAAGGGTTTAGTACATAGTAAGGTGGGCGATCTATTCTCTTGCTTAAAGTCCAAGAGATACTGTGTGCGTCTGCAAATTGGTATTTTATCAATAGGCTCGGGAAAAGATCCCAGCGATTTCTGCTGAAGTGACTCTGTTCCGTTTGCTGATTTGCAGTTAAGGCCAAGTGCGTTCCTTCAGCTCTAAGCCCTGCTTCAATTGAAAGCTTTCCGCTTTGGCCCTTTAAATTGGCGTAGACCCCCAAGATACTTTCCTCATAGAACAGGTCATTGACCTGTGCATCTGAGCCGCCGATTTGTTGTAGGTTGTTAAAGCGATTATCAACCAGAACTTTGTCATATCGTACGCCCGTCTCAGCCTGCCATCCCTTGTTTATAGGCCTTTGGTAATCAACCTGTCCTCGATGAATTTGGACATCGTAGTTAGCTAGATTTTGTAGACTTGTCATCTCTTCAAGCGGTTCTGACGGCGACAGCTGCTCGAGAAAAATGCCATTGTACCGTCGGTGCAGGGTCAAGGCATAGTCAGACTTTAGGAATTGCCCTTCTTGGCCCAGATCGCTTCGAAAGCTTAGATTATAATATTGCCGCTGATTGTGGAATTCGGAACCGGCTTGCCAATTACTGGAACCTAATAGCTGTCGGTCTACATCAAAATATTGGGTTTGATTCTCAAAGCTGTTATTGTCTTGTCGATATTCATCGTATCTGGCAATGACTCCAGCTGTAGTGTTCTTTCCTAAGGTATAATCCAATGACCATTGTCCTCCCCAGGTTTGCAATTGTTCTAGATGTCGACTGCGGTAGTCGTAGGATTGTCCAGGGCTATTGCTCCGTAGATCCGTATAATAGTCCTCTTCTTGCACAATGAACCGCTCGTCCCGCATACTTAGGCGTCCGTATAGACTTAGTTTTTCCGTATTGAAAATCGCAGCCGCCCCGTTTTTCGTTTTTTGTTGACTCCCCAAGGCTACACTAAGCTGTCCATAAGTACCTTTTCGGTCTTTTCGGTTGGTCGTTATCTCGATCATTCCTCCACCTTGCCCTGCTTGTTCACTCGCAGAGGCCGTTGTAATAATCCGGATCGACTTGACTTCATCGGAAGATAGGTCGCTGAGAAATGCTACCAGTTCTCTACCTGTAATCGGTACGGGCTTTCCATCGATTTTTACGAGGACATTGGATCTGCCCATGATTTCAATTCCCCGTACAGCATGGATAGAAATGCCAGGAGCTTGCTTCAATAAAGCACTTGCATCAGGATTGAGTAGGCTAAGTTGTTCAGAATTATTGATTTGGTAGCCACCAGCTAGGCTGATCAAGGCTTTCTTTTTTGCAGTAACCGTTACCTCAGCCAATTCGTTAACCTTGGGCATCAGGATAATTCTCCCAAGCGATAGTTCCTCTAAGCCCACCTTAGCGTAAGTTTCGCTCATGTAGGTATTGTATCCAAGTAATTGAACCTCGAGGCGGAAAGAATCGGTATCAGGAAGGGGCAAGTTGAAGTACCCATGTTCGTCAGACATAGTTCCTGACAATAGATGTTGTTCCTGTATTTTCCACGTACTCACTGTCGCCCAGGGAAGTACTTGCTCCGTTTGACCATCTATCAATTGGCCATGGATTCCCTGTGCCTGGCTAGTCAAAGCTAGGCTGATGCAGCAGCTTGCTGTCCAAATGGACAGTAGAGGTAAAAATCTAAGTCTCATATTAAAGGTATTATCTCCTCAACAGAATGGGATAAAGAGTCAGGTAGCCGTAAATTGCTTGTAAACGTGTTGTTATTTCCGCTGATCATTCAGCTTGTTGCCACGGATGTGATTATTTCTGGTGGGGAATTTTATCTCTAAACCGATAGTGGATTCCCATTCGTTGGTGTTGAATTCTTCGGTGTATCCCATGGATTGCAGGGAACGGATCAATTCGATATCTCCAGTTTCGATAAGGCTAATAGTGTCGAGAAAGTTTTTCATGACGAAAGGATTTTAAGTAGATGTGTAAAAAAATTACATAGCTCCAATGTCTTCTACTACAATGCTTTGTGTTGTTGGGTCATTATCGATAGGCATAGCGTCTCCGGCTAACCAGAGGATTAGTGTTACTAAAGTGTCCATGTTGGTGGCGTTTAAAAGTGAATGAAGAAGAATGCGAATGTTGCGGGTGAGGATCCAAGCTGAGTTTGGATACTCAGCAGGTTTTTACATAGCTCCGATGTCTTCGACTACGATGCTTTGAGTTGTTGGATCATTTTCGATAGGCATAGCTTCTCCAGCCAGCCACAAGATGATTGTAACCAGTGTGTCCATGATTTTGGCGTTTTTTAAATGCTTATGTTTTGTTTAAATGTCTGGTACAAATCTAGGCCGGAAAACGCCCAATCTAGGGATCAGTTTTTCAAGTTTTGTGAAGGCTTGTTTAAGGACTTTCGCGGGTACTTTTAGTCGGGAAGTGGTCTTAAATAAGTGCCAAAATTATGTTTGGCAATTAGTTTTTGTTTAAGCATTATATGTACAGAAGTCGGTGATTTGCCTATAAAAGGTAGGGCTTTTGCTGTTTTTCTACAATTTTGTTTAACCCTGCCTGGTATGAAATTCAGGCGAGTTTGGAAAATTATTTCAACACAGGAAATTGAGGAGGATTAGAGTTGGAAAGTTTTGTTTAATGCCTGTTGGGAAGAAAAAATATTCGTTTTTTTTGGCGAAAGGAGTCGATATATTTCATTTTAAGATTGACTTTAATATATTTGAGAAAATAATTGGTGAAACAAGCTTGCTATAAAAAGTATGAAAAGCTGCCTCCGCAAGATCTTCACCCATTCAAATAAATCCACCCACTGTTCCTTCAACACCCCGGATTTGTTCCACAGCAAAAATGTAAGGCTACAAGCTTCTAAGTCTGAACTTCTGTTAACTCTATGGAATGTTTCGTTCAAAGGTGAATACAAATTGATCGGCATTGATCTGCCGCTCGAAAGCCGTTTTCGAGAAAACTTCCACACTACGGTACTGTTTGACAAAATTCGACCTAGTATTAGCTTGTAAAAGCGAAAGACTCGACTATTAATCAAACAAATTGCATTAGTAGTATGGATGTTATCCTCGAATTAGTTGAGCTGGTCAAAACCCACAAAGTAGATCAAGTGGAACTTATCGGTCAGGAAGGACCACAAGGCCAGCTCAATAAACTGTATGATGCTATCAAGAGTGGTGAAGTAAAATCGGATGATGATGCTGCCAACTTCTTGTTCAATTTGCCAGCTGGCCATGCCAACTATCGAAAGCTTAAACAACGCTTTAAGGATCGGTTGGTCAATACCCTCCTGTTTATAGATACCCAAAGAGCTTCTTTTTCCGATGTTCAGAAGGCCTACTATAATGGCTACCGTCTTTGGGCTGCCGCGCGTGTGGCTTTTGGGCGGGGGGCTCGGCAGACGGCTATGGATCTCTGTCAGACGATTCTGCGACAGGCCTTACGTTACGAGCTTACCGAACTCGCTATGCTTTCGTCTCGGATGTTGACGATCCATCAAGCAGATATGAAAGGCAGTAAGAAAGGTTTTGCGTATTACAGTAATGTCTTACAAGAACAGTTGACCAATTTTCAAGCCGAGACCCTGGCTGAGAGCTATTATAATGACATTATGCAACACTTCTCTAGATCTAGGGCAGCCCAGCCTGAATTGGCGCCCAAGGCAGCGGCATATGTAGCAGCCTTGCAACCCTATCTGGAAAAAACCAAGACCTATTATTTCAACCTGATGTACTACACCTTAGCGAGTATGCAGTTTGAGATTGGAAATGATATCAATTCAATGTTGGCCATTAGCGAAGAAGCCCTTACCTTCTTCAAAAGCAAGGAGCACGCGCCTGTTAATACTAAGACCGCTTTTTTGAAGCGATTAGTATACGGGGCTAGAGTGGTGGAACAATACGACCGAGGAATGGGGTGGGCACAAGAGAGTTTGGAGATTGCCGAAGTAGGAACCTTGGTTTGGTTTACCAACATGAAACAGTTTATATTACTCTGCTTTCACGCTCGGGAATTCGAAAAAGCCTACGAGCTCTACCTGGAAGTTGTGAGTCATACCCGGTATTCTTATTTAGCTTCTGCTCAGCAGGAGATGTTTACTATATATGGTGCCTATTTCTACTTCTTGGATCAGATCGGAGAACTACAGCAGGAATCTCGTCGTATCAAACAATTCCGTTTGAATCGTTTCCTGAATTCTGTTCCTAACTACTCTAAAGACAAGCAAGGGTTAAACGTAACCATCCTGGTTGTTCAGGTTTTAATCCAGATTAGTCGACGTGAGTTTGGAAATGTAATTGATCGAATGGAACCACTAGGGACCTATCGCTCTAGATACTTGCGCCAGAATAGCTCATTTAGGGCCAACTGTTTCATCCGTTTATTGGATGCCTTGTATCAAGCTGATTTCGTGCCCGAAAGAGCCCGCAAGCGCGGTTCGGAAGTATATAATCGACTAAATAGCATTCCCTTTTGGGAAGTGTCAGCTGATGATGAAACCGAAATTGTGCGCTATGATTATCTGTGGGAATTGATCCTGAAGCATGTTACTCCACCTAAATTTTACCGTTCCTAAAGCACCTTTCGAAAAAAAAGTAAAAAAAAAGTTTTCGCTCGGAACTTTTTATCTGCCAGTCTAGTTGGTTTGATTGTGACTGCCCGTGAGTGTAGTACAGAAAGGCTAGAGAAATCTACCTTCCTCCATTACCGGGGCTATTTAATCATCCTTTAGTTCGATCGTTGGGGCGTTAAATAAAATTTTATTTTTCAAGCCTTCGGTTCAAAACCCTATATTTATGATGGTAATGACAGCAGACAAAGACATCGAGCGCCGCGAACGTATTTTCGAAGAGGAATTTATGCCTCAGATTGATGCGCTATATACGTTTGCGTATCATCTAACATATAACGAGGATGATGCCAATGATTTGGTGCAAGACACCTACCTGAAGGCGTACCGATTTATCGACAATTACATTGAAGGGACGAATGCCAAAGCCTGGTTGTTCAAGATTCTCAAGAATGCTTTTATCAATCAGTACCGCAAGAAAACCAAACAGCCTACTCGTGTAGACTACGAGGAAGTGATCAACTTCCATGAGGAAGAAGACACCAACTACTCAAGCTACATGGACATGCGCGAGGAAATGTTCCAAGCCATGATGGGCGACGAGGTGACCAATGCGATTAACGCTTTGCCAGTTGACTTCCGCGTTGTAATTTTGCTATGCGATATTGAAGGCTTTACCTATGAGGAAATTGCGAAAATCGTAGATATCCCAATAGGAACGGTACGTTCAAGATTGCACCGAGCTAGAAACATGCTCAAGGTAGAATTGCGTAATTATGCTGCTTCCCTGGGATACCAGGATAAGCGTTCGAAATAATATATTTTATAACCAAAAGCTATTTAGCTTTTCCCCAAGAATCCTGCCCGACGCTTTTTTCTCTGACTAACTAAGTTTGTTGCATAAAAATCTTTTCGGAGAAAAGGGTAGTCGGGTAGGGTTCACTCAGACGAGAAATGTCACGCATCTGTACATTTCAAAAATTTTAGCGCCATGTTACCAAACAACTTATTTAACGATCCGTGTAATGCTTTTCCCAGACCTTTTGGTGGAAGTTGTGCAGCGATTGGTTTCGGTGGCAGCGCATTGGGACACTAAATAGTCAAAAAAGTAAAGCCATGAGAGATCAAAATTATCTAGACCTGGTCAAAAAAGTAACCATGTACTTGGATAATGAGTTAAGCGAAAAGGAAGAAAGAGCGCTACTCAGTGAAATAAAAGCCAATCCTGCCTATTTAAAAGTCCTCAGCCGGGAAAAATCCTTCCGAGAATTTATTAAGACCAAGATCCACCGTCGCAAACCCTCTCCTGCTTTAATTGAGTCTATCAAGGATAAAATCCGAACTTCCTCTCCGGTTTAACCACCTATCCTACATATAAAATCCTATTATCTCTTATGGCTTACTGCTTAACACAGCAGTAGCATACTATGCCTATTGTTGACTATTCTGACAATTCCTGTATATCGTACAGGAATTGTCAGAATCAAATTTTCTTCCATTCCTGCCTTGGGATCGACTATCATTTCCGCCCTTTTGCTACTAGATCAAACATAATGCTGTTGTACAGCGTTTTATCAGTAAGAGAACATACCGGAGGAATAGATTCACGTGGTTGATGAATGAGTATTGGGTAGATGTTCTCTCCTAATATTACTATTATTCTCCTCCAAGCTTGTAACTGTTAACAAGCCTTTCCCTACATATTTATTCATTTGTAATTGTACTATAGATGTGTTCTAGCCGCCTTACAGCAGAGCTAGAGCAGCATGGCTACAGCTTTGAACAAAGCTGGTTTGCCAGATCATATACCCCATAAAACACTACTTCCATGAGTGAAGCACCCAATATTACCATCAATCAATCCGTCGCGATCCTAGTAGACGGTAACAACATAGAACTAAGCTTACATAGCCTCGTCGGTGCTAAGAATGCTATGATCAATTTCGATACACTTATTCCCAAACTGTTGGATAACCGAGGGTTAAGCCGAATGATCTACTTCCGTGAAGGAAAGAGCATTTCTTCCAAATTAGCGGAGCGATTGCACAGCCATTATCATGGCTCCGTCACCCCTTGCTACAAATCAGCGGATATCCCCTTGACCATTAAGGCGACGCAAATCGCCCCAAAGGTAGATACGATTATCATCCTCTCTGGCGATGCGGACTATGTAGAATTGGTACGCCACCTGAAGTCCGAGGGCGTACGCGTCGAAATTGCAGCAGTTGAAAAGAATACCGCTGCTATCCTAAAGGAAGAAGCTGATTATTTTACCGCTATTACAGAGGAAGATTGCTTCATCTTTAAGCATCATAAAGGCACCAAATCCGCTACTAAACGGAAGTAATTCCAAAGGAGCCTAATCGATAAAATCTCTTTCCCGTAAAAAGGCAATTTGCTTTTCCAATGCCATTTGGGATATCTCCGGATCAGGCATGGGCATCCCCGTATCATCCAGATGTGAAGGGGTAAAGATATGGCCACAATTTTCGTAGATCATTAGCTCACAATCATAGTTTAAAGATTCCATTTTTTGTTGGAATTGCTCAGCAAATGATGTAGGAGTGACTCGGTCCGTGCGGCCCTGCAAAATCAGGGTTGGCGGAATATCCAGGCCACCTGCTAAGTTCTCCAAAGCAGATAGACGACTGGCATTGGTTCCTTCATGGAGCAGGCTTTTGAAGTAGCCGTCTTGCGTATCAATGGCTGGAGAAACCAGGACTAGGGCATTCGGGACTGAGCTGTCTTCACCATCGATCTCTTCCTGGACCACGCTAATAGAGGAAATGAGATGCCCTCCCGCGGACAAGCCCTTGCCGACAATCCGGTTCTTGTCAATATTTAGGGAGGTCGCGTGCTTCCGAATCCAACGAATGGCATCTCGTGTATCTTCCATGGCTTCCACTGGCGTGATATCTGAACGATTGGATAGGCGATACTCTATGGCTATCCCTACCATGCCATTTTCGGCGGCATGTTCGGCACTACCGAAGGTCCACTCGGCATGCCCCGATTGCCATCCACCACCATGGAAAGCAGCTAAGGCTGGATAGCTAATGGCAGGATCAAAGTTTTTGGGTTTGAAAATGTGCGCTTCCAATTGCAATCCCTTTTCTGTCTTATAGACTTGGATTTCGCGTCCCTGTCTTTCCTCAATTAGTTTGGCTTCTAAGGCCGTTGCTGCTTGACAGATTCTATCGGTTTGGCAATTAGAAATGAAGTCCTGCAAATATTTACTAGTATTGACCCAGGTGTACTGATCCAGGTGCTCCTGGATAAATTTGAAAGACCAATAGTCTTTTAGGGCGGTACTCTTGAATTGTTCAGCAATAAAATCAAGCTGAGTTTGTAGCTTAATCCTGCCGAAGTAGGTACTTGAGTCTGGTAATGTCTCCATCTTCTCAGCGATCTTCAATCCGAACCAAGTCGTTATGCACTTCTGATAGGTATCTAAGCCCAAGAATTCTGGCCGATCTATCCAAGCTTCCATTTTCTTCATCAGTGTGGGATTTGGAGGAACGCTGTTACCGGTAAACCGAAGATGCCATTCTGGGTAGCGCAATAGCAATCGATCAAAGCTATATGCAACAGAAGCACTATTGACTTTGACGAACGCTGGAGAAATCGTCTCGCTGTGTTGAGCCATACTGGAGAGATAAAGGCCTTTGATGGAATCGATGACCTGGAAGAAGTCTGCTTCTGGTTGACGATGAATATCGTACCAATTGTCGCTGAGGTACCTTTCGACATCCGCATTGATCTTCCTTTCGGATAGTAGATAGTTGTTTTCCTGGGAGAGGTCTCCTTGTAAAGCAATGGAATCTGGAAGAATGTTGAGTTCTATCGCTGTGCCAGGTTCCAAGAATACTTCGTAATCCTCTTCATCCACGGTAAGGCGAAGGATGGTACCAAATGCTAGCTCCTGTTCAAGGATGAAAGGGGTCGCTTCTTTAGTATTGATCTCCTCCTCGCCAAGCGTAATCCGGTTGATTTCCTTGGCAGCGTGGATCGTGATAGTGCAGCTTTGTTCTTGCTGTTCTTGCGATTGGCAGGAAGTGAAAAGAATAAATAATAGGAGTAGCGACAGTCCGTGCTTAGGCATAACGTTTTAATTAGGCATTTGTGAGTATAGGGAATAGTGCAGGTGGCTTTCAGCGTATTGATGAGCGGTCCGGGTTTGGATGCTGTGCGCTGCTAAGTAGTAGATCGATTGGAACCGGATAAATGTTACAGGAGATGCCAATTTGTGTTCAATAATAGAGAAAATACTGCCCAGCGCTAAGGTCGCTACGGCAGAGACTAGCGCTATCTTCGGCCTTGAAGAGGTATTCAAAGACGATGGAATCGAGTACCATACGAAGAATATGCCAGGAGGGCGCAAAAATTCTTTCTCCCAGGGATATCTTTTGAAGCCCGCTGTCTGTCTGTTAACGGACCCAGTTCTGTTGTTGAACATACGCAGACAAATATTCTATAATAAATAACAGGCGGCTCCCAATTTTTCCTTAATATAGCAGCCCTCTTTTACAAGTATTAGTATAGTGCCGCCCTTACCTAGCCATTGATCAAAGTAAACAAGTAAGGACTACAATGGATGTACACATCTGGCGTAGCTATACTAAAGATGAAACGCTTAAAATTAAAACATCTCCTCTGACGATTTCTAGGGAATGGCCATGCTTGACATGTGCTACCTAACCACGAAGAGGATAGTCAGAGCATAAAACAAAACGTATGAGCCGTAAAATCCGTATGGGAATGGTAGGCGGTGGCCGAGGAGCTTTTATCGGTGCCGTCCACAGAATGGCAGCCGCACTAGATGGACAGATCGAATTTGTTTGCGGAGCCTTTAGTAGCAATCCAGAAAGATCGAAAGCTTCTGGTGAAGATTTCTTCCTCCCCTCCGATCGCGTATATGGTAGTTACGCAGAAATGATCGAAACAGAAAAGACACTTCCTGCTGATGTTAGAATGGACTTCATATCCATCGTGACGCCTAATCATGTGCATTTTGGTCCGGCCAAAATGGCTTTGGAAAATGGCTTCCACGTAGTATGTGATAAGCCCTTGTGTTTTGATATGGAAGAGGCATTAGAATTGGAACGTTTGGTAAAAGAAACGGGCTTAATCTTTGCCTTGACCCACAACTACACCGCATATCCTATGGTGAAGCATGCCCGCGCGATGATCCGAAATGGGGAATTGGGTGAGGTTAGAAAAGTGGTTGTGGAATATCCGCAAGGATGGCTTGCCACGAAATTGGAAGACTCTGATCAAAAGCAAGCAGCTTGGCGTACCGACCCAAAACGTTCCGGAATTGCCGGAGCCATGGGCGATATTGGTACACATGCTGAAAACTTGGCAGAATACATCACAGGCTTGCAAATCTCTGAGTTATGTGCTGATTTGAGCACTTTTGTAGATGGTCGCTTGTTGGACGATGACGGCAATGTTCTACTTCGCTTCAATAACGGAGCTAAAGGAGTACTACATGCTAGCCAGATTTCTGTTGGTGAGGAAAACGCCTTGAACATCCGGGTATATGGCGAGAAAGGTGGCTTGGAATGGCATCAAATGGAGCCTAATACTTTGATCGCTAAATGGATGGATAAGCCTACACAGATTTTAAGAACTGGGGTAGGGGAGTTGTCTCCAGAAGCTACTGCACATACAAGAGTTCCTGCTGGGCATCCAGAGGGTTACTTGGAAGCCTTTGCTAGTCTGTATCGAAATGTAGCCTACTGCATCCAGGCGAGGGTGAGTGGTAAGGAAGTAGATCCGTTGTACGAAGACTTTCCTACCGTATCTGATGGAGTACGCGGAATGAAGTTTATTGAAAAGGTAGTTGAGTCTAGCAATAGTGACCAAAAGTGGGTGAAAGTGTAGCCCCTTTTAGCGAAAGAAACAGTTCAACTCAGTTTTATTAGCATAAAAAATCGCATCGATGAAAACGATAAAAGGACCAGCAATATTTTTAGCACAATTTATGGGAGATGAGGCTCCCTTCAATAGCTTGGAAGGAATCTGCCAATATATGGCCAATCACGGCTATAAAGGAGTGCAGATCCCCGCTTGGGATGATCGCTTGATTGATCTGGAAAAGGCAGCGGAAAGCAAAACTTACTGTGATGAATTGAAGGGGAAAGTGGCTGAGTTCGGCTTGGAAATCACAGAGTTGGCGACGCACCTACAAGGACAGTTGGTGGCGGTGCATCCGGCTTACAATAGCATGTTCGACGCCTTCGCTCCGGAGGCGGTACACAATAACCCAAAGGCGCGCACAGAGTGGGCCATCAATCAAGTTACCTTGGGCGCAAAGGCCAGCCGAAATATGGGCTTGGATTCTCATGTAACTTTTTCGGGAGCACTGTTATGGCCTTTCGTTTATCCTTGGCCACAGCGTCCAGCTGGATTGGTAGAAATGGGCTTCAAGGAACTGGCGGATAGATGGCGCCCGATCCTGGATGCACACGAAGAAGTGGGGGTAGACTGTTGTTACGAATTGCACCCAGGGGAAGATTTGCACGATGGAATCTCCTTTGAAATGTTCGTGGAAGAGTTGGGCGGCCACAAACGTGCCAACATCAACTATGACCCAAGTCACTTCGTTTTGCAGGCGTTGGATTATCTGGATTTCATTGACATCTATCACGAACGCATCAAGGCTTTCCACGTAAAGGATGCTGAATTCAACCCAACCGGACGCCAAGGGGTGTATGGAGGCTACCAAGGATGGGTACAGCGCGCTGGACGTTTCCGTTCCTTAGGAGACGGTGAGGTAGACTTCACTTCTATCTTCTCCAAGCTTTCCCAATATGATTACGACGGTTGGGCTGTTTTGGAATGGGAGTGCGCGATCAAGGACTCTGACCAAGGAGCTGCAGAAGGTGCTCCATTTATCAGTGATCATTTGATTAAGGTTACGGAAAGAGCCTTTGATGACTTTGCAGATGCTGGCGTAGATGAGGAAGGTAACAAAAAGATTTTAGGCCTAGATTAAGCCTACTGCATACGATTAACTAACAAAGCCGTGGCGATTTTCAAATGATTTGTTAATCCCCACGGCTTTTTGTTTTTTGCTCAGTAAACTCCTTATTTTTCTGTAACAGCGAATAAACTGCGCCTGATGTTACGGAAACTTCTACCCGCTTTCTTACTACTAGCCATCGCCGCTTGCCAATCTTCTCCTAAAGGCTATGAACCGCCACACTTGCGGAAACTGAATGCCAAGGAGGTTTTGGATCGCGCGAGACAAAAGCGAACCCTTTCCCCATATGTAGTTTTTAAAGACAGTGCTGGAAGCCCTCTATCCGAGGCATACAAAGAAAAACTGGATAGAGGTCAACTGGCCTATGACTATTATGTCGATGCCAATGACGAGTTGGTTGAACTCATAGTCAGGGAATCCACCTACGAAGACGATTTACTGGATGTGCAACACCGGACCTTAATTGCTGGCCTTCGACCTTGGGAGGAAGTGGAACCGGAGAAGAGTGTAGATTGTCGCGTACAAAAGCGTATCCTGCAAATGGTCTATAAACGAGAAAAGGAGTTGCAAAAGGTCAGGGATTCAACGGACCTAGAGCGGTTCATGAGAGGTTTCAGTCGCGTAAGGTTCTCCAGCGACAGCCCCTACCGAGTGATCGATAGCATGTTTCAAGAAAACAAGCGTCTAGTTTTTGGGATATTGGAAAAGTGTGGAGTGCCTACCAAAAAAGAAGTAGGAGAACAAGGGATGATGGGCTTGTTTTACACTATCCAGCACATGGCCGAACCACGGCTTCGCGTGTTATATTATCCTGTTATTCAAGAGAGTGTGGAAAATGGCGATCTCAAACCACGTTGCTTGGCGGTGATGGAGGATCGGATGATGCGTGACTTCGGTAAGCAACAGTTGTATGGAAGCCAGTTGATTAAGAAGGACACTTCTGATATTTGGACATTATATCCTGTGCGTCAACCGCAGCAGCTGAATGAAAGGCGTAAAGAGATGGGGATGAAACCTATTGAGGAATATCTAGAGAGCTTGCAAGTGGATTACACGCTCGAGGGACTGGGAATAGAAGAACAATAAAAGGAAGAATGGAAATCGGAAGGTAGATCAGGATTCCTTCTTCCGATTTCCACTTGGGTAGTTTATCCCATTTCGGAAACTACTTCCTTAACTTCTGGAATCATTCGCTTCAACATGCCTTCAATTCCAGACTTTAGGGTCACGGTTGAAGAAGGACATCCGCTGCAAGAACCTTGCAATACCACGGTTACGATTCCTTCATCATAGGATTTGAATTCTATATTACCACCATCTGTTTCTACAGCTGGCTTAACATAAGTATCAATCAATTCCTTAATCTTTACTACGATCTCAGCTTCGTCTTCAGAGTATTCATAACTAGCACCACGCTCTTTTTCCAACTCTGCCATCGCATCTTCGAAGCCATCATTCAAGATCGCTCCTCCATCTTGGATATAGCCTTTGATGAATTCCTTTAATGGAAGCATAATATCTGCCCATTCGTAGTTGAACTCCTTGGTTACTGTTACAAAGTTATTGCAGATGTATACCCCTTTGACAAAAGGCTTATCAAATAAGGCAGAACCCATTGGGGACCATTCTCTGGCCAGTTCTTCCTCGCGGAAATCAGCGGTTCCCTTGTATAGCATACGATTGGTAACAAACTTCAACGATTCTGGGTTTGGCGTTTGTTCCGTATATAACATTACGGGGCTCTTCGTGACCGTATTTTCCATGTTCCTATTTTTATCTACTGACCGTGCCTGCACGATCGGCAAGTTTATTTAGACTGATTCTACAAAAGTAACAACTTTTACCAAGCTAGGTTTTGTACCAGCGGAGAAATTTGTGCAAATCATTTCCTAGTGTCGGCTTGGAGTGCGCTTTGATGGGAGTTTATTCTTACTTAGCTAGAGGTGAAACAAGACCCAGCTAATTCTGAGGCCGGACTTGGAAAGTCCTTCGATTACGGTTATTTTCCTTGATCGATTCACCAAATTCAAAATGAAATGAAGAAGCTAATTGGGTTGATCCTGCTTGCCTCCCTCTGTCTGAGATGTGGGACGGAATCAGAGGAAGCATTTACATCCTTGTTTGATGGTCAAACTTGGGAAGGCTGGGAAGGTAGCAAAGAATTCTTTCGCATAGAAGATCAGGCTATCGTGGCGGGATCATTGGATCGAGAGATTCCCAAGAATCAATTCCTTTGCACGGAGGAGGTCTATGGGGATTTTGAATTGCGGGTGAAGGTGAAGTTTACTTCTACCGAAAACAATGCTGGAATTCAGTTTCGAACCAAAAGGATTCCCAATGATCATGAGGTGATAGGATATCAAGCGGATATTGGGTTCTTAAATGATCGGCCACTATGGGGTTCCTTATATGATGAATCCCGGAGGAAGATGTTTCTGCTGCAAGCTGACCCCAATCAAGTACGGTCAGTGGTTAAGGTCGATGACTGGAACGACTATCGAATTCTGTGCCAAGGGAAGGAGGTCAAGCTCTGGTTGAATGATACTTTGGTCTTGGAATACGAGGAATTTGAGGAAGATATTGAAACGGAGGGAATAATCTGTGTACAGATACATAGTGGAGTTCCCGCGGAAGCCTGGTATAAAGATATAGAGATACGCCCACTATAGGTGCAAGGAGATAAAGCTGATTTTGTGTTTCGAAACCTTTAAATTGTCCGCTCATCTCTCAATCCTTATTTATGTTAATTGAAAAAAAGCTGCAAATATTAGCAGCAGCACCAGATCTGTTAGAAGACCTTTTAGCCGAGATTCCGACCGAAATGTTGAAAGACCGGAGGATTCCAGGGAAGTGGAGTATTCATGAGCATGCCGTTCATTTGGAAGAAGCTCAAAAGATGATCATTGAACGCTTCAAGCGTTTCCAGAATGAACCCAATCCCGTATTTACACCCTACTTACCGGGTACTACGGTACCAGATGATTACTTGGCTGACCTGGATTTACAACAGTCCTTGTTAGATTTCCGTAAGCACCGGCAAGAAATGGTAGACTTGTTATCCACCTTTACGGAAGCCCAGTGGACCAATGAAGGTAGCCACCCGGAATATCGCCGAATTAGTGCCTTGCTATGGATTCGTCACGTCATGATGCATGATCATTTTCACATGTACCGAATAGAGGAGCTTTGGCTTACCATGCCGGATTATTTGAGAAAGGCTTAGTTGCACTACCTTGCTAGACAACAATTAAGAAACAGTGCCAGAGATTAAATTAACCATCCTTCAGGCTGTAACCCTAGCCGTCATTATCAACGCATGGGTTTTTAGTCTATTGCTTTTGCAAAAGCAAGAAAATCGCCTGGCTAATCGATTTCTGGCATTGCTTCTTTTCTCAGTTGGGTATGGTATGTTCACCCAACTTTGGATTGACTTGAGGTTTTATGACTATTATCCTTGGTTACACTGGTTTCCAGGGAGTTTGCATTACTGGATCGGGCCATCGTTTTATTTGTACGTTAGGGCCTTGACCGACCCTGATTTTCGATTGCGCCCGAAGCATGCCTGGCATTTTTGTTGGTTAGTTTTTGAATATCCCCATAATGTCTACCATCTAGTGCTGGGACGGACGAATCCTTATCCAATGCTGCATAATTTTACAGAAGCCATGTCTGCCTATGCTATATTTCCGTTATTGATTTTTTGTTATTTATCCTACCAATTATTGAAAAAGTATAAGGCTTCACTCGAGCAGCAATATTCTGCCACGGAATCTTTAACCTTACATTGGCTGAAACAATTGTACAAACTTGGTGCGATAATCTTGATCCCCCAGATTGTGGTTTACATCGTTGATTTTCGGATTTTTTATGATTTCGAAATGGAGTTCTTTGAAGGGAAACTGCTTCAATACGATGGTTTTACCACACTTCTGTTTGCCACGCTCACCTATTGGCTGGGTATTGGAGGTATTAGGCAAAGCCAAGTAGCCCTGGACAAGGATCTCTGGCAAAATAAATCAACCCATGTTGATAAGAACTTTAGTGAAACGGCGGAAGCTTTAGAAAGAAGCATGCAAAAAGACCGGCTCTTCTTGGATCCAGAACTCAGCATCGGGAAATTAGCTATCCATACCGGCATACCTGCTCGAGAATTATCTACAGCACTCAATCAACACTTTGAGAAGAACTTCTACACCTTTGTAAATGAATACCGAGTAGAAGAAGTCAAACATAAACTACGAGATCCCGAATTTCAACACCTCACCATCCTTAGTATTGCGTTGGACGCCGGCTTTAATTCTAAAGCAACTTTCAATAGAATCTTTAGGTCCTATACCGGTTCCTCTCCGCGCAGTTTCCGCGACGAATAACAATACCGTAAATAGGTCTCAATCCCTGCTAACCATTATTGAGACGTCCTACTACCTGTATTGAGACGACTCGACTTCAATTTTTCCGGTACTTGCCGGAAAAAAATCACCGATGATGAAAAAAATATTATTAGGTCTAGCTATTACAATTTTGTCTCTGCTTTTAATCTGGGCGATCCTGCTCTATCCTATGCTTTTGCCTTACGTTGGGCTAAGAACTTTACCGGAATTTCCGGCTGAAACTAAGGCAACTGTGGACAGCGCCTGGCAACACATGGAAACTACTTTGCAGGAATCACTCCTAGCTACTGCTAAAAAGCTCAATGCACCGGGGATTTCTGCGGCAATTGGAGTAGATGATAAGGTCATTTGGGCGCAGGCTTTGGGACACGCAGATATTTCGGAAGGGAAACCAGCTAGTGTTCGTACTCAATTTAGAGTGGGTAGTGTTTCGAAGTCCATCACTAGTGTAGGATTAGGTAAAATGGTGGAAGATGGCTTGGTAAACTTAGATGATGCGGTGCAATCTCACGTACCTTATTTCGGGGAAGATAAACCCGCTCTTAGCTTGCGGCAATTGGCTTCGCACACCTCCGGTATTCGACATTATGGTTTCTGTTTTTGCTTTCCTGCGGTGGAGAGCTTAAGTACTAAACAGTTTGATAGTATGGAGGAAAGTGTAGGCATTTTCGGAAAGGATAAATTACAGTTTGAACCCGGCCGTGGCTTTCAGTACTCTACTTATGGCTATACCCTCTTAAGCGCAGCTATGGAGGAAGCCAGTGGAAAACCCTTCTTGGATTATATGCAACAACAGGTCTTTGCCCCGCTTGGGATGTCCCAAACAATGGGCGATTTGTCAACAAAAGAAGTACCTGAGAGAACCCGCTTTTATATTGTAAGAAAGGGGAAATACCGAGAGGCTTATTCCGTCAATAGCAGTTATAAGTGGGCCGGCGGAGGCATGTTGTCTACCCCTACGGATCTTATCAAAATGGCAAATGCCCTGTTGAACGATAATTTTTTGGATTCTACTACTAGAGAGGAGTTGTGGACGCCGATCCCATTGGATAATGGCGAGATGAATCCACAGAATTATGCGCTAGGCTGGCGAATTGGAGAGGTGTCCGAACTAGTTCCAGAAGGAAACGTTAGTATTGTACATCATGGCGGTACCATCACGGGATCCATTACCTTGTTGATCTTATTCCCTGAGTATAAGGTGAGCATAGCCATGATGGTGAATCGCAGTGGTAGTTCTGGTGAATTATTCAAGCCAATCTTTAATCTAGCAAAGGTAATTCTGCCAGTCAAAGCTGCCATGCAAGCAGAAAAGGAACAACAACATGCAGAAGCCTCCACAGTGGAATCAGAGTAGACGACAATTCATCAAGCAGGCGGGCCTGGCCGCCGCCGCTGTCAGCGTACCTCATTTTTCAAGTCGAGCAAGTACCAATAACCTGATAGAAGGGGAAAAACTGCGGATAATCGTAGATGCTGATACTGCTAATGAAGTAGATGATCTATATGCGATTGCCAGAGCACTGATCGAACCCAACTTTCAGCTCGAGGGGCTCACCTCAGCTCAATGGCACACCCAAGATCGAGCTCCCAACGATTCAGTAGGAAGGAGTCAGCAGTTGAATGAAGAAATTGCTCAGTTGATGGGGGTGACAGATGTGCCCCTTGCCATGGGTGCCAACGTACCCATGGTCAATACCATGCGACCCCAGCCTTCCGCTGCGGCGCGCTTGATTATTGAAAAAGCCCATGCAAGCCCTGCCAATGAAAAGCTAGTAGTGGTGACCTTAGGCCCGAATACTAACGTAGCCTCAGCAATCTTGATGGATCCCACTATCATCCCTAAACTCAAGGTATGTTACATCGGGTTTTGGCATGATGTTAAGCAGAATGCTTGGAGCAAGCGAGAGTTTAATACCAATAATGATCCTAATGCTACAGACCTCCTCCTGAATACATATGGTTTGGACTTTCATGTAATGACAGCTACTACCTGCCAACACTTGGTATTCGAAAAGGAGAATGTAGATCGACATCTAAAGGGAAAAGCTGGCATCGGGCAGTACTTAGTGGATCGCTGGGAATCTTATGATCGTTTCTGGCAGCAGACGGATAAGGAAAAACGCGAATGGATCATGTGGGATGTAGCGATTATCGAAGCTTTGGCACGGCCAGACCTGGCTAAGGAGGCCCCATTTATAACACCAGATGACAATCTGCAGCGGGAAATCCATGCTTATACATGGATTGATGTAGAGGGAATGAAAAAGCGGTATTGGGAGGTGATGGATGCTTTTGTCGGAAAGAATTAAAGCCCTTTCGGCTTTAGTGAGATAGCGATCCGGTTCGATGATGAGCTAAATTTATCCTAGATTAATAACCATTCAGAAAAAGGAAATATCTCCGTAAGCCCTTTCCTTTGGAAGTATTTACGAGTAGCCGCTTCCTCTCTGTTGCTAGTCACCAATATGAAATCTCCACCCCAGGCTCCAAGAGATTTGATTTGCCCCCAATAGTCACTGAAGTATTGCTCTTGAACAGGCCGGAGCGATAATGCTTCGCTAAGTAATGTCTCGTGTTCTTTTATGGACTGCTCAAAATCCTGCAGCCTTTTACTGTTCAAAATAGCTTGAGTAAGACTATCAATCTTTTGTATCAATGGAGCAGGGTCTGTGGCGGAGAATCGCTCCCGATAATGGCGAATTCCATCTCTGCTATTCTGCTTCTTACCGGAATAGACGAGATAGAGCTGATCGAGGAAAGAGGGTTTGAACGGGGTAGGGCTTGAGTGCGGGGTAGCATCGGCGAGCCGATAGAGAATAGGGCCATCAGCAATGGCGCAGGCAATATCATAGGCAGAACCTCCAAATGAATCCCACAGTAGTTGATAGGGGTCTACATTTTGCCATTGAGCTAAGGCAGCCAGAAGCGTGGAGGAAGTGCCCAAACCCCAATGTCTGGAAAACTCCAAGTCCATTCGCAAGTTTAGACCGGGGAGAGCTTGCCAGGCGGTGGGTCTCTGCTTTTGTATAGATTGGAAAAGCTGAATGAGCCGTTCAGCCACGGCTGTATCTGTAGTGTTTATAATGTTTAAAGAGGAAGGTAGAAAGGAAGCCTCAAACCAGGCTTTCCCTTGATGATCATAGCTAGTCCAGTTTAACTGCCCAGCGGGAATTTGTTTATCTGGCCTTACCTCCATCCGCTGACCAAGCTTGGCAGGAATGGCTAAAGCAGTTGCTCCATCCAGTACTACATATTCACCGGTGAGCAGGAGCTTGCCCTTGGTGTGGGTGTTAAAAGCACTTGAATTGGAGGTCATTCTGCAAGTTTAGGCGCTTTGCCTCGCAACCAATCCAAGAATTCTCGTACTGCCGTGAAGGATACTACCTTGTCTTTGAAGTGTACAATCGCATCTTTCACCTCTTGCTCGGTAGCTCCCAAGTGATTCAAGATATTGAGCAGGTGCATTTTCATGTGGCCTTGCTGAATACCTGTGGTTACTAATGATCGGACTGCTGCAAAGTTTTGTGCCAGGCCGGTAGCTGCAATGATCATCATGAGTTCCTGGGCGTTGGGATTTCCTAGGAGTTCTAAGGATCGGTGAGCTAAAGGATGCAGTTTTGTCAGGCCACCTACGGTACCAATAGCCAGCGGGATATCCAACCAAAACTTAAAAATCCCATCCTTGACTTCACATTGAGTAAGGCTACGATACTGGCCATCTTTGGCAGCATAGGTGTGACCGCAGGCCTCAATAGCCCGAAAGTCATTTCCTGTGGCCAATACCACTGCATCAATTCCATTGAAGATCCCTTTATTGTGCGTGGTTGCTCGGTACGGATCAATCCGTGCAATGCGTACAGCTTTACTAAATTTATCTGCGAAGCCAGCAGCATTCAAGTCTTTGCAAGCCCCTTCCAACTGCTCTACTGGACACTCTACCCAGGTTCTTACCAAACAATCTGGCGTGTAATTGGATAGGATGGCCATGATGATCTCCACGGAGCGTTCCTCATCCTTAAGTGCTGGGAACTCTGCTACAAATTCTTGCAAGCTCTTACCGAACTGCTCTAATATGGAGTTGATAAAATTGGCTCCCATTGAATCGCAGGTCTCAAAAGACACCTTTAGCTGGTAATAATCAGCTTCCTCATCCGTTAGGTCTAGCAATTCAACATGGAGAATACCACCACCTCTCGCTTCCATATTCTTGGAAAGAGGAGCAGCATCTGCCCGAAGCTTTGCTTCTATTTGGGGGAATAACTCACGTAAGGTAGCAGGGTCACCTGACCACGAAAAATGGACTTGCCCCAATTTTTGGGTATCTATCACCTCCGCCTTAAATCCCCCACGATTCATCCAAAATTTCATAGCACTAGATGCAGCCGCCACAACAGAACTCTCCTCGATAACCATCGGGACGGCATAAGTTTTGCCGTTGATCTTGAGGTTGGGTGCAATACCAAAAGGCAGAACGAAATTGCTGATGGTATTTTCACTAAAGTCATCGATTACTTTCTGCTGTTGTTCGTCGCCGTGCCAGAAACTTTTAAGTTCTCTGATGACGGCCTCTGGTTCCGTAAAGAAATGTTCGGCTACCCAACGAAGCTTTGCTCGCTTGGATAACTTAGAGAAACCGCTAATGGTCTTTTTTTGCATTTCTTGCTTGCTTAGGTCCGAATCTTCAGAGCTCACCACTGGTGATTCCTCGATCCTTGTCGAATATTCAGATTCTATGTTCATGCTTTAAGGCTTAAGAAGGTTTGAGATAGGGCTAGGCCCTTGATTTGCGTCCTTACGTACGAACGTAAGGTCTCATAGTCGCCTCTGGCATGCTTCAGAAACTGTGAAGCCTGACCATATATACTAGGTAAGGTACATTTTTCCGTAAGGTAATAACCATCTAGGAAGTGCCGAATACCTCCAGAAATGATAATCTGGGAGCATCTGCGTTGATCGCCTAATTCTTCTACTAAGCGGTTACAAAGTTCCACCATCTCTTCTGCTCCATGACCAATATTGGCCAGTCTTCCGTAAGCTTCCTGCTCTAACTCGCTGGACCGAGCCAATTCTAGCTTGGCAAAGTTAGTGCCGCCGTTGGCTGCAAAATCAATTGCTGCTAGGGGAAGTTGGAGCAGTGCCTTCAAGCTGCGATAACCCATGCCTTGCCCCACCTCTTTCACGATGATTGGAATATCCAATTCCGTCAAGACATGCTCTATCGTCTCAATGGGGGGGCGTTTCAAGTGATCTCCTTCTGGCTGTAACCATTCCTGGAATGGATTCACGTGGATGATCAGCCCATCTGCTTTGAGTTTGTTGATCAACACAGGAATTCGATATAATTCCTGATGGTCTATCAACTGTTCTACCTGGGCAATACCAAGATTAGCGAATAATGGCACTGCATCTCCCATGATCGGGCGTACATCAAAATCAGTTAGGGTTTCATTGCCGAAGAGCAGAGATCGACAAGAACCTAGCCCCATCCCAATCCCGAACTCCTGGCAAGCTCTGGCGAGGTTGTGGTTAATGATTTTCGCCATCTCGGTCCCGCCGGTCATACTGGACACCCACATTGGAGCAGATAGGTGCTTACCTAAAAACTCAATCTTAGGCATTTTATCTACCTGCGGATGTGCTGCCATCAGGGGCTCATAATAGAAGCGATCATCGAGGGCTGCCTTCTCAACCTGAGATCGAAAGGCCAGTTCGATATGATCCCGCTTCCGTGCCGCAGCAGTTGGGTCATCCTCATCAGGATTAGATGGTAAAACAAGATTCTCCAATTCGTGCTCTTTGTCTGACATTGATAAATATTCTACAAATTTACGGAAAGTTTCAGGGGTAGAACAATCCCGTCAATAAATGGTTTATGATAGCTTGATTCTCTGCGCGATCTCAGACTAGCCAACTCCAGGCAAAGCAGTCAAAACTGCCGTTAAATATTTTTCCTTTACTAGAATATTTCTTTTTTTGTTTGCTGTAAGGTCAAAGGAGGGCCTTTTGCTCAGGCAGAAAGGTAAATGCCTTGGCCTACCTATTTCAACACCCACACATCTATTTTATTTATAATCAAAACATTTCGAATGAAGCAATTAATATTATTGGGCGGGCTAGTGATCGCGATCATGGCTTGGACAACTACAACACCAGAGGCCCTGGATGAAGAGGCCGGTTGGGAGTCATTGTTTGACGGAGAAACTACCAATGGATGGAGAAATTTCAAGGCAGAGGGCTTAGGTCCTGCCTGGAAAGTACAGGACGGCGCTTTGATGCTGGACAAGTCTGATAAATCGGTGAAAGGAGGAGATATAGTGACGGAGGAGGAATATGAAAACTTTGACCTTCGATTAGAATGGAAGATATCAGATTGCGGGAATAGCGGTATCATGTTTAACGTAACGGAAGAGGGATATAAAAGACCTTATCACACTGGACCTGAAATGCAGGTGCTGGATAACAAATGCCATCCTGACGCGAAAATTATTACACATAGAGCAGGAGATCTTTATGATATGATCAAGTGCAAGAAGGAGGTGGTGAAACCAGCCGGGGAATGGAATTCAGTTCGTATCCGCATTAAGAATGGAAAATCTAGTTTCTGGTTAAATGGGGTGAAGGTGGTTAAATTCGAGATGTTTACACCGGAATGGAATGCTATGATTGCCGATAGTAAATTCAAAAACTGGGAGGGCTTCGGACAATCCAGAAAGGGAAGAATCTGTCTGCAAGACCATAGTGACACGGTTTGGTACCGTAATATCAAGATTAAGCGCCTATAACTGGCCTACGATTGGAGAAAAGTCTATCGGCTGTATTATCCCAATGGGCTTTTCTCCAAAGGTTTTTCCCACACCAGGCTGAAACGCCAAAGTAATCTTCGCCTCACTTCCACGCCAGGCAGATATTGATTGGCTACCCTTTTGATTTCCTCCAATGGCATATATTCATCTCCCGAGCCATGGGCATGCCAAAGCTCATTTTCCAATGCCGAGCTAATACTTTTGCCATTCTTTTGCCGCTTCAAAACATGGTGAAGTGGGATAGAGGCTAGATTGTAAAGCAGGTCCATCCAACCTTTCTCCTCGTATAAATCAATGACCAACAATTTGCCGCCCGGCTTCAAATCTGATTTGATTCGTTTGAGGGCAGTAGCCCAGTCCATATGATGCAAAGTGGCTACACTGACTATGGCATCGAAGTAGGCAGGCGGATAATCTTTTTGTAGATAGTCAGTCTGTTCAAATCGAATATTATCCAGTTCCTGACTTTTAGCCCTAGCGATCTTCAGCATTTCATTGGATAAATCTATCCCTACCACTTCTTGGGCGTGCTTGGCAATTGCTCGACTAAGGCGTCCTTTACCACAGCCGATTTCTAATACCCGATGGCAAGGCGCGGGTAATTTCCTTAGCAGGAAATCGTGATAATGGATATTATGATTCCAATTTCGATCAGGTAGGACAGCGATCTGATCAAACTCTACGGCGATTCTTTCTGGAGCGGCTTTCATTGATATTAGGTGTTGAATGGGCTAAACCTCTACGACAACTTTACCAACCGTTTTACCAGTCGAGAACAAGCGAATTGCTTCGGGGAGTTCTTCGAAGGGGAAGGTATGCCCTACAATGGGTTTCGGTAGATTCATAGCAGAAACCTCTTGTAGGATTTTATTCATGATATGTACCCTTTCGTAGAGCCAAATCAGATTAAAACCTAATACGCCCTTATTATCCGTGGGCAAGGCTTGCGGATCCACCTTTGGGCGATTGAGGTACAACCAAAGTAGGCGCAGGTAATTCGGCCGATTACCAGGGGCTGCGTAACGGGCTTGCCCATAGACGATGATCCTGCCTTGTGCAGCCAGAACATCATATCCGATTTTGAAGTATTTTCCCCCAATGCACTCCATAATCAAATTGAGCTCTCTGCCATCCAAAGCCTTGATCAAGTCCGCCTTGAAAGTTTTCTTATTGCGGACAATCCCCTGGTCGTAACCTTCTTTTTTCAGATAGTCAAGCTTACTTGCATTCCCGACAGTCCCAATGGTGTAGCAGCCCATGCGTTTTGCAATGCGAACCGCATGTGTTCCTACCCCACCTGCAGCGCTATGGATCAAGATCGTTTGTCCTTTCTGCAAGTCGCCAAGGTTAATCATGGCATAATAAGCCGTTAGCATCTGTACCAAGTAGGCGGAACCTTCGGCAAAACTCCAATCGTCAGGCAGCGGAATAACGTAGCGATGATCTATGTTGAGGTGTGTAGTATAGGCACCGAACCTCGTAACCCCCATAATGCGATCTCCTTCTTTGACTGTGTCTACCGCTGAACCGACCTTGCTTACAATTCCTGCATATTCCAAACCAGGAACAAAGGCATCCTTCGGAGCCGCCGCATATAAACCCCAGATGGCGAAAACGTCAGCAAAGTTTAACCCAATCGCCTTAACTTCTATCTGAACCTCATCGGAGGCTGGGTCAGCAAGGGTCTCTGTGTGGATCTTTAGATTCTGAATATTGCCCGCTTTGAGTTTATGGGCACGTCTAGTGGTCATAGGCGTTTATTGCGGATTTGAAGAATTCGGCTTAAAAATAGGTTTTTCTAGGAAAACCAAGTGATCTAGACATACGAGATAAATTCCAAACCAATTGTGTTAGGCATTTGCCGTAAACCTACCCCCAGATTGCTTACTTTGTGCTCCTGCGCTACGCCGAATTTTCGGCAGCTTTATAATTGAAACCAGCTCGACAAGTCCGCATAGGTGATTCTGGCGCCGGATAGGTCTAAAGTGCATTCCACCAGGATTGGTCAGATCAGGGATGCAGTAAGCTTTATTCTTTGTGAAAGTGGATCTTCTTCAGGATAGTTTCGGGATGACATTTATTTGATGATGGCATTTCCATTCTGATGACCAGGTTGGAGGAGATCAAATTAAAAGACAAAACGATATGTTTAGTAAGTACGTAAGGCGGAGTTACCTCCCATTGGTGGTGGTGTCCTTTTGTTGGGCCTGTTCCAGTGCTCCAACACCACAGGAAGAAACTGGAGCTACAAAGAAGGAATTACCTAATATTGTTTTCATCTATGCAGATGATCTAGGGTACGGAGATGTGGGAGCGTATGGGGCCACTGAAATGAAAACACCAAATATTGATCGTTTGGCTAATGGTGGAGTTAGGTTTACCAATGGCTATGCCTCCTCAGCTACATGCTCTCCGAGTCGATATGCCCTGCTGACGGGCCAATACCCTTGGAGGAATGCAAGAGCCAAAATACTTCCCGGCACGGCTCCACTACTGATAGATACCGCCCAGTTAACACTTCCGAAATTATTGTCAGAAGAAGGTTACCACACTGGGATTGTAGGAAAGTGGCATTTAGGACTTGGGCATGGCAACGTGAATTGGAATGAGCGGATCGGCCCTGGCCCGAATGAGGTGGGTTTCGATTACTCCTATATCATGGCTGCTACTCAAGATAGAGTCCCTACGGTCTACATCGAAGATGGTCATGTGGTCCGGCTAGACCCAGAAGACCCGATTCAAATAGACTATAAGAAGAACTTTGAAGGAGAGCCTACGGGGAAGGATAATCCGGAATTGTTGAAATTGAAATGGCATCACGGGCACAATAGCAGTATTGTCAATGGCATCCCTAGAATTGGATACATGAAAGGGGGAGAGACCGCCAAGTGGGTGGACGAAAATATGGCGGACACCTTCCTCGTGCGCGCACAAGACTATATCAAAGCGCACAAGGCGGAACCTTTCTTCCTTTATTATGCTTTACAACAACCTCATGTACCCCGCACGCCCCATGATCGCTTTGTAGGCAGTTCTGGTATGGGGCCAAGAGGAGATGTAATTGTGGAGGCGGATTGGTGCATCGGAGAGTTACTTAAGACACTAGAGGAAGAAGGAATCTTAGAAAATACACTAATTGTACTTTCCAGTGATAATGGCCCTGTACTCAATGACGGATATTATGATGATGCCGTAGAAAAAATCG
>ENA-UENT01000145-UENT01000145.1-marine-metagenome-genome-assembly--contig:-NODE-145-length-53667-cov-4.773502_pt1 | contig 53667 bp, 37 predicted proteins | sample MGYA00237879_ERZ529330 | MGnify/ENA primary metagenome ERZ529330 (study PRJEB26372, sample SAMN05368345) | marine metagenome | biome: cultured habitat; feature: ocean water; material: water; isolation... | reverse complement strand
TGATACCTCTCAAAATCGCCACGGACTATTGTACTGGAGGAAGTCAGCAAAATCAAAAAGCAGATTGATCGTAAGAATAACACGTCTTTTTCAGGGCTTCAGACAGCTGTACTTGTTGTTGCAACACTGTTTTTTCTAGGACGTTACATTTACTATCATTATTTCAAAAGTAGTAACGTTAAGCAGATTGTTAATATCATCAACGAGCAAACGCCGATTGATACTTCTTTCTCAGTTCTTATTTTTCCATTTCAGACGAGCGTAAATCCAATTAATAGAGAGGACGCCCCGATTCATCTCCGACTAATGTCAGAGCTAGAGGAGCGTAACAATATTGATGTAGAAATTGCTGAGTTATTTCATGAAAATTGGATGCCCTCCTTTTCTCAGGCGGATTCAATCGGCCGGAAAAAGGAAGTTGACCTCGTTCTTTGGGGAGAAGTGGCCTACGCTGCTGACGAAGGCAACAAGATTTATCTAAATATCAAGTACCAAGCTACCTCCGACTATGCCCGTCGTGAGAACCTAGGTGGATTAAAACAGGGCCAAACGGAACTGCAGCCATTTGACTATTCAGATCTTCTGCTTTCGGGTACACTGCTTTTACCGATTCAATATGTTATTGATTGGGCGGTAGGGAACAAGAGTTCTAAGCAACGGCTTTGGGGAAAAGCGGCAAAAGATTTCACCCGCGTTTATGAAGCGTTGGATCAACAGGATTCATTAATGGAAATATCTCTGCTGCGTACGATCGCAGCAATGCATATGAATAACCAAAAATTCATTCAAGCTCGCGCTGTACTCCATGAAGCAATGCATCTTGAAACAAAACGTGCAGATGTCTTTAACCAAATGGGGATGTCCTTTGTCATGGAGAAACAACATTTAGACTCTGCACTCCTTTACTTAGATTCCGCAATTGTACTGGACCCTACCAATCATGTTTATTTTGGTGGTCGATCATCAGCTTACAGTGCCTTGAATCGACATAGTCTTGCTATCGAGGACCTAAAGAAAGAGCTAGAACTTGCTCCCGAATTTTTTATTGCTCAAGGGAATCTCGCAAATAGCTACGATGTAACTGGACGTTTTGACGAAGCATTGATAGAACTTGATTTGGCCATTGCAAAAGCAGAGGCAGCCGGAAACAATAACTTCATCTGTTCGATGTACCATTGTCGAAAGGCCAATATTCTTATCAAGAAGCACGAACGTAAGTTACCTGTGACGGGAAGCACTGTTGATAAACGTAAATTGATTACCAACCTTGGTCTAGCTAAAATTGAGTTAGATAAAGCGGAAAAACTCCAAAATGGGCCATTTTATTATACTGTTTTAGGTTACTATTTGCAAGTAGCAGGTAAACAGAGGGAGGCTATTGGCGCCTATCAAATTGCAGATACGATTTACGCAATCAAAGGAGAAGAGACTAGAAGAGCGTCGGCTCTCAATGGGATTGCAACAGTTTACTATAATGAAGGATATTTAGAAGAGGCCCTAAAAGAATACAATCGCGCAATTGCTTTTGATCCGGATAATCAGGTGATTAGGAATAACAGGGAGAACCTCTACCGGAAGATGAGAGAACAATAAGGCTCTATTAGATTATGAGAGATGCCCTCTTCAGTAACTGAATACTTGGCCGCCTTGCTTATTGTAGTTGACAGGTTAACATTTCAAGAACAAATTAAGCGGAACATCAGTACCACTAACGCAAAGAAAAAATGCTCAACGACTCAACCATTCAAAACTGGCAAAGCACCGGCACCTACCTCCAGTCCACCAAAGGAGGTGGAATGAAAGTCTTTGTCCGGGAAGTTGGAAATCGGACGGCCACACCGGAGCAAACGCTGCTGGTCTTACACGGATTTCCGGAGAGTTCCTTGTCCTTTCATCGGGTATTGGAGGGGCTGGCAGAGCGCTTTGATCGAGTGGTGCTCTTTGATTTTCCGGGCTATGGGTTTAGTGATAAGCCGCAACAGGGGTATTCGTATTCTTTGCTGGAACAAGCGGATGTAGCCTTGGAAGTGTGGCAACAGCTAGGTGTAACAGGTGGGCATCTGCTGTCGCATGATATGGGGGATAGTGTGGCTACGGAGCTGGTGGCGCGGGAGGTGGAGCAAGCACTGCCGCAGTGGTTTTCTGCTGGATTTAAAAGTTATACCCTGACGAATGGGAGTGTGGTACTGGGTTTGGCGGATTTGCGGATCATTCAAAAATTGCTACTTGGCCCGTTGGGGAAATGGGTGGCTAAGCTCTCGACTAGGACTATTTTTCATCATCAAATTCGGTCGGCGCACGGGGAGGCTCCTTTGGAGGAGGCGGAGATTGAGCGACTGTGGAATATGAATCTTCATAAACAGGGGCGTGAGGCTACGCACCTGACAATCAAATACCTGTTGGATAGAAGGCGCTATGAGGCCAGCCGGTGGTTACCGGCATTGAGCAAAACGGAGGTTCCGATCCATATTTGCTGGGGAGACAAGGACCATGTGGCCAGGGTAGAGATAGCCCATTATCTGAAACAGGAGGTATGCCCGAAAGCGGAGTTGACACTGATGGAAGGTGCGGGGCATTTTTGTCAGTTGGGCGCTCCGGAGATTTGGCTTCGGTCCATTCTTACGTATTATGAGCGGTTTGGTGCTTAGCATTATCTAGCTGCGGTAAGTGCGAACAGCTTGCTGTGAGCTCGGCGCGCGGAGCGGGCAAGGACTAAGGATAGAAGGGCCGACGAGAGGAGCGCCTGGATAGCCTGACACCGGCGCAAGGGGCGCTGGGTGGAGGCCCCTGATAGCGGAACCAGATGACTCAACACCACCGGGCCTAAAGCAGCTCGTTGAGAATGGGTACATTAGCAGTGCCAGCAAAATCTGACATACGGTCTATATAAGTTCGTTCGTAGCGCCGTATTTTTGCGTACCTACTAACTGAGAGTTGCTAAGCATAGCATCTCTAATGATCACACGCGTTAAATAAAATAGATATGCTAAAGAAAGTACTCTTATGGGTTGTAGCCGTTTTTTTGGCTTTAGCGGCCATGATTTATCAACGGAGCACCGGACCTACCTACGAGTATAAAGGATATTTGGAGCAGGGCGGAGAGGAACACAAATACGAACTGATCCGTACCCATGAAACGACTGGCGGGGCCAATGTGACCATGCCGTACTTTGAGGGGGCGGATTATCAGGCGACCCTGAACTATAAGCGCTACCAGACGCAGGATGAGATTACTAGCGTTGACTTTGCGCTGAATGCTGATAAGGAATACGTCGCTCAGTTGCCAGTGCAACCGGCTGCCGGTAAGATGGAGTACTACATCACGGGAACGGTTGATGGAAAGGCCTTTGAGATACCCGCTGCGGGCGAGGATAGAATTGTACTGCGCTACAAAGACCCCGTGCCGGATTTGATTTTGATTCCGCACGTGATTATGATGATCATTGTGATCATCTTTGGTATTCGGGCAGGTTTGAGCGCCATCTTTGAACCCGGTACTATGCGCCGGTGGACGGTAGTGGCTTTTGGAGCTATGACGCTGGGTGGGATGATCTTAGGCCCGCTGGTACAAAAGAGCGCCTTTGGGGAATATTGGACGGGTTTTCCCTTCGGTGGTGACTTCACGGACAACAAGATGCTCATCATGTGGGTGAGCTGGGCACTGGCCCTAGCGGTGATTGGATTTAAACCTAAGAAGAATGAGAACATCAGTAGAGCCGCGGTAGTGACGGCGGCGGTGGTGATGACGGTGGTCTACTTGATTCCGCACAGCCTGGGCGGATCGACGTTGGACTACGAGCAGGTGGATAAGGGAATAGACCCGAAGGAAGCAATCACTACGGGAGCTGAAGAAGAATAATCGTACCGACTACTGATGATTGCCAACTGGATACATATAGTGATAGTACACCTTGCCGTGATTGGTACACCCTGGCTCGCATACCGGGCTTGGGTGTATCGGCAAGAACCTCTAGACACTAAGCCCTGGAAGGGGACCTACAGTGTCTTGCTAATACTGACGGCCATTACGGGGATTGCCTACTTCACTGGCCCCGAAGCTTCGGAATGGACGAAGCAGGTGCTAACTGACTTTCCGCAAGATCAAGTGGAAGACCATGCACTTTGGGGCAGGATTGCCTTTGTGATTCAAGGCCTTACCGGACTTCTAGCCGTGATGGGCTGGACCAGCATACTGCAGGAGGAAAAACCGGACCGCAGAATAGCGAGTATTCTGATGGTCTTGCTGGTGGTCAATACACTGGTGATTCTCTACACAGCCCATCAGGGCGGGTTAATTCGGCGAATGGATTTGATGTAGGGGCACGTACTGAGATCTCAATACACCCGTATGAGGAAGGCCATTACTGTTGAAGTAATGGCCTTTTTTCATACCTGGTATTTAGCGAAATGTGACGATCTTTCACATTTCACAAACGAAAAAAGACCATTGCCTACTGGCAATAGTCTTTCTCTTTCGTCGGGATGACAAGATTTGAACTTGCGACCTCTGGTCCCCCAGACCAGCACTCTAACCGAGCTGAGCTACATCCCGATTGCAAGCTTGATTTAGCTTACTTGCGGACCGCAAAGAAATAAACTTTTTGCCAAGCGTGCAAACTAAGATAATCAAAATCCTACGCAGGGTTTTACCTTAGTTTTTCGACTCTGTAGCTCTACTTAGTAGCGGGTCGGCACGGAAGGTGATTTGTCCACTCGTTTGTAGTTCCCCATACTGGATCGTAATGTCATAAGTGCCGGGAAGCGCTTCCTCATAGCGAGGTTTTGAACCCATTGGATAGCCATATCTGCCGATCATTGGCGCTACTTTATCGTACAGTTCACGATGCTTTTCGGTACTGTAGTTTGTCCGTAGTTCTACAAAGTCTTTGTAGGCTTGTTGTAGGCTTAAGCGTAAGTCTGTGTTCTGGGTTTCTTTTTGAATCCTATTGAGGGTACTTAGCGTTGTGCTGATCTTGTCCGATTGATCTTCAGTCGGTGGAAACGCTCCATTCCAGTATAATCGATTGATACCCGGACAAGTGCCCGCCATGAGTTCCACTTCTCGACCGCCTTCTTGTGTAATGGTGTAGGTGATGGAGTCGCCGGCAAGATCTGGATTGAGCCAGAATTGGAATTGCATTCCTCTGGCTGGGTTTTGACCTCGAAACTCAAAGTCTACTTGCTTACGGCCGGTATTGATTACCTGCCAGCGTGTAGAAGTTTTGCTCGGGAGGAAAGCCAGATCTTCCGTTACCGGAGATTGGGCCATACGCAGGGCACTGATGTCGTCCATGATCCAAATACTGCGACCGTGGGTGCCAGCGACCAAGTCGCCTTCCCGTGGGTGAATGATCAGATCATGAATGGCGACCTTCGGCATATTGGTGTAGAGAGGGAACCAAGTTTGGCCTCGATCAAGACTTGCATGGACGCCGATTTCCGTTCCGACGAAAAGTAGGTCTTCTACTTCGTGATCTTCACGAATGACGTAGGTGCTCCATGCTGTTGGCAAACTACTGTCCAGGCGACTCCATGTCTTTCCGTAATCTTCTGTGACCAGCACATAAGGGCGCATATCATCGTAGCGGTGGTGGTCTAGGGTTACATAGCAACGTCCAGCTACGTGCTTAGATGGTTCCACGCGACTTACCCAGGCTGTACCTCCATATTCTTTACCCGGAGCTGCATCCATGCGAGGTACATCAGGCAAGTTGATGCCGACTTCTTCCCAGCTATCTCCGCCATCACGAGTGACGTGCAGGTAACCGTCGTCGGTACCGACCCAAATCTCTTGCTCGTCCAGAGGCGATTCTGCTACGGTGATGATGGTATAGTGGTTTTCCCCACCCGTTACACTACGCGTGAGATATCCACTTTGACTTGGATTGCGATAGCGAGGGTCATTGCCTGTTAAATCAGGACTTATGATTTTCCAGCTTACGCCTTTGTCTTCGGAACGGAAAAGGTGGCTTCCGCCGAAATACACGCGGTCTGAATTATTGGGTGCTAAAACTAGAGGGCTACTCCAATTGAAACGGAACTGTGGCGGTAATTTTTGCCGATCGGTAAACTCATAAAAGAACCAGTGCTCACCCGGATCAATCGTATAGTTGATCGTAGAGTCGGGGAAGTTAGGATCAAAGTGGTCTTTGTAGTTGGTAATGGTCTGTGGGGTAGGAGTGACGTACTCGTATTCTCGAGTCTCTCGGTTTACGCGGACCGCAAAGCCCACATGATTGACTAGGTAAATGGTTCGCCAATCTCGAGGATCGACCTGGAAGTGGAATCCATCACCTTCTCCAACCCAAGTGTTATGCTCGTTGAGGATGCCGCGCCACTCTCGGCTATTGCTAGGGCCAATCCACAAGCCATTGTCTTGTAGTCCGCCACCTACCCAGTAGGGATCTTGCATGTCTACACCTATCGCGTAGTACTGGCCAATAGCCATGTTGTTGAAGGATAGGAAGTGCTGCCCACCGTCCACACTTAGGCGGAGGCCCTGATCGGTACCCAGATAGAAAATATTGCCATCATAGGGCGCGATCCACATAGCATGTTCATCGCCACCGTCTACCCGCCATTTGCGACGCTCGAAGGTTTCCCCACCATCGGTCGATAGCTGAAAATCTCGCGATACAATGTAGATGTTATCCGGGTTGGTTGGATCAATTTCAATTTGACCATGGTAGAATGGGCGTACCGCATGCTTGTGTAAGAACTTCCAATTTTCGCCGCCATCGTCCGAGCGATAGACGCCGGAGCCGGGCTCATCCTCCGGAAGGTTTTCGTCTGTTTCAACGGCAGCTACGATGATATCTGGGTAATCCCGGCAGATAGATATGTCAATCATTCCGGTATCACCTTTGGGTAAACCAGAACGGAGTCGGCGCCAGCTCTTTCCGCCATCCTCACTTTTGAACATGCCACCTTGCTCACCTCCGCTGGTGTAGTAGAAGGGCTGTCGTAACCGGTGGTAAAAACCAGCGAACAGGACATCAGGATTATCAGGATGCATGACGATTTCAGTGCAGCCCGTTTTGTCGTCGTTCGGTAGGCCATTGGTGAGTTTAACCCAGGTCTTACCGCCGTTGAATGTTTGGTACAGGCCGCGCACGCCCTTATAGCCCCATAGGTGACCCACAACGGCTACGTAGGCAATATTAGGGTCAGTAGGATGTAGCACTATATCAGCAATATGATGCCCGTCTTCAAAGCCTACCTGCTTGAAACTCACGCCACCATCCTCGCTTTTGTAGAGGCCGTCACCCCAACCAGAACTATTGCGATTCGCAGATTCTCCAGTGCCTACCCAAATGATATCCGGATTTGCTTGATGCAGCGCCACGGATCCAATCGAACCAGCACCATATCCATCGAAGATTGGATCCCAGGTGATGCCTCCATTTTTGCTTTGAAATACACCTCCAGAAGCTGAGGCACAGAGAACGTGCCGGTAATCGGAATTGAGGGCATCGATGTCCGCAATACGGCCCATCATATTGGCTGGGCCAATATTGCGCCATTGGAGTGCCTGAAAATGAGCGGCGTTTTGGGAAGATGCACAAGTAATTATTGCGCTGAGGAAGACAAAAATGCTGATTAGGCGCATGAGCGTTTTTTCAGCAATATACAATCTTTTGTAAGTCGTCTTCACTTACGTTTAGTGGACTTTGGTCCTAGAGAAAGACTGTAGGGCGGAGGCCATAAACGGCGAAAGCCGGAAGTCGCGTGCTGCGCCATCCGGCTTTCTATGGTGTTCTGCTTTTGCAGATATGGATTTACGCTTGAGTTAGCTGAGGAGCCTTTGCTTCGGTGAATTTCTTACCGTCCCATTTGCCAAGCCATTCAATTTTCTTGCCGATTGCAATGTAGTGTGAGTAGGCTCTTACCGCAGCTTCCTTGTCTAGTCGATGGAAGGTAATGTTGTTTGGGAAGTCAACAATTGTCAGGTAATATTTTCCTTTTCCGTAGTCAAATCCTTTCTTTCTTCTCATATTTTCATTTTCTCTAAAAACACTAAGATAAGAGAAATAGTTGATTTTTTGGCGGTTTAGGTACAAAAGATGCCCTAAAGGTTGCTATTTTTGCAGGTCCTAACGTAGGAAATCGAGGACTCATTATTGATTTACGATTTGCACTAAACAGCCTTGCCACATGATCACACCCACCACTGCAAAATCGACTTTGACCAGCCACTTCTCCCACTTCCGTGAGCAGGTAGTTGGTTATAATGAACGTTTCATCACACCTTACGGAGAACAACCATTGATCTATGCCGATTGGACGGCTAGTGGTCGTATGTATGCTCCAATTGAAGAACTACTCGCGAAGGAGATTGCCCCGTTTGTGGGCAATACACATACCGAGACAACGGTAACGGGATCGGCGATGACCATTGCTTACCACAAAGCCAAGGATATCATTAAAGCGCACTGTGGTGCCGAGGAAAAGGATGTGGTCATCTCATCTAATTCAGGTATGACCGGTGTGGTTAACAAGTTTCAGCGAATTCTTGGCCTCAAACTGCACGAGCGCTTCCGCGGGCGTGTAGATCTTCCAAGAGAAGAACGGCCAGTTGTCTTCGTCAGTCACATGGAACATCACTCCAATCAGACTAGCTGGCTGGAAACCATCGCTGAGGTGGAAGTGATTGAACCTTGTGATCAAGGCTTGACGGATTTGGAGTGCTTAGCTCGACTGCTAGAGAAACATAAAGACCGCAAGACTAAGATCGCTGCTATTACCTCCTGTTCCAACGTGACAGGCATCAAAACGCCTTACCACGAGGTAGCGGAAATGATGCACCGTGCTGGCGGATGGTGTTTTGTAGACTTTGCTTGTTCTGCTCCGTACATCGATATCAATATGCGCCCGGAGAACGAACTGCAGCATTTGGATGCAATCTACTTTTCTCCGCACAAATTCCTAGGTGGACCTGGTTCAGCGGGCATCCTCATTTTTGATCCGATTCTGTACAAAAACCGAATTCCGGATAATCCTGGTGGAGGTACTGTAGATTGGACGAATCCTTGGGGTGAACACAAATACTTGGAGTCTATCGAAGCACGGGAAGATGGTGGTACGCCGGCCTTCCTGCAGACCATCAGAACGGCGCTCTGTGTGCAGCTCAAGGAGCAGATGGGAGTAGAGAATATTTTGGAAAGAGAACACGAACTGTTAGATATCATTTGGGACACCTTCGATCAAGTTCCTAATCTACACGTACTGGCAAACCAGCATCGCGATCGACTCGGGGTGATTTCATTCTATATCGACAACCTACACTACAACTTAGGTGTTCGTCTCTTGAATGATCGCTTCGGTATCCAGGTGCGTGGAGGGTGTTCCTGTGCGGGTACCTACGGACACTACTTGTTGAACGTAGACCCTAATCATTCCAAGTCTATTACGGATAAGATTAATGTGGGTGATTTGACGGATAAGCCAGGATGGATCCGTATGTCAATTCACCCTGTGATGACCGATCAGGAGGTACAGTATATTGTAGACGGAATACAGCAGATGGCTGCTCATCATGAAGAGTGGGCCAAAGAGTATGTGTACAATAGCAAGACCAATGAATATTGCCATCGCGAGGATACAGCGACGGAGAAGACATTAGTTACGGACTGGTTCAGTCGGAGTTTGTAAGGAATAGGAATATGTCAAACGAGAGGATTTATCTAGATAATGCCGCTACCACACCTTTGGATCCAGCGGTAATTGAGCGAATGACGGAGGTGATGGCCAGTACACATGGTAATCCTTCTAGTATTCATGCCGAGGGGCGCCAGGCGCGAACTTTGATTGAGCAAGCTCGTCGTTCGATTGCCAACCAATTGAATGCTTCGATTGGCGAAATCTTTTTCACCTCAGGAGGAACGGAGGCTAACAATATGGCCCTCAAATGCGCGGTGCGCGATTTGGGTGTACGTCGCATTATTTCCAGCCCGATTGAGCACCACTGTGTTTTGCATTCCTTGGACCGCATTGGTGAAGAGGCAGAAGCGATAGAGATTGTTTTTGTAGACCTTGATCAGCAAGGCCGACCAAAGATGGATCATCTTGCGGAACTCTTGAAAGCCTCTGATGCAAAGACTTTGGTGTCTTTGATGCATTCCAATAATGAGATTGGCACGATGATCAACCTGGAAGAGGTATCTGCTATTTGCCAGGAGCATGGTGCTTACCTGCATTCTGATACGGTACAAACGATGGGGTACTATCCAATCGATCTTACCAAATCTCCAATTAGCTTCTTGTCCGGTGCTGCCCATAAGTTTTATGGCCCTAAAGGGGTTGGTTTCATTTACATCAATGGCGATAATATTATTCGCCCTTACATTGATGGTGGTGCGCAGGAACGAAATATGCGTGCTGGTACTGAAAATACGTATGGTATCGTAGGCATGGCCAAAGCACTGGAACTCATGGTGGATAACCGCGAGGAATACGAAGGTGGAATTCGTGAGCTTCGAGATTATCTGAAGAAGAATCTAGCCGACAACTTTCCAGCTGTCGAATTCAATGGAGATCCAGAAGGTGGTCATTATAAAGTGCTGAATTTGCGGTTCCCTGCTAATGCCCAGACTGAACTGCTACTATTTAATCTTGATATCGCTGGCATCAGCGTTTCAGGAGGTAGCGCTTGTAGTTCGGGGACTGATACGGGGTCTCACGTGATTCGTGGCCTGAGAGGGGATGAAGACGATGCCGTTAATATTCGAGTATCCTTTTCGCATCGCAATACCAAAGCGGACGTTGATGGCTTCCTCAAGGTACTCGGGAATGTCTTTGGAAGATCGTAAGCTATCGCAAATGGGCTTTGATCTAGTTCGGTTAATGAAGTCCATGCTATCATCTTTCTTATGGATACTGTTATTGTCTAGCTGTGCTATTGACCAACCTCAGGCAGTGCAGAAGCACGTAATATACCTCCACGGACGGATTGTAGAACTGCAAGGACCGGATGCAGTACACCCGAATTATGGGGCATATGAATACCAAGAAATTATCGATTCTTTGTCAGCATCTGGTGGACTGGTCCACTATGAAGTTCGCGATGCGGATACTGACTTCTATGAATTCGCCAATCGTACCTCCGCTTTAATTGATAGCCTAATCGCTGCCGGTGTTGAGCCATCCGCTATTACGGTAGTTGGCGCTTCGAAAGGAGCGGTGATGGCCATGCAGATTGCTCATCAAAATGCTGCACCCATCCGCTATGTATTGCTGGGGGCTAATAATGAGGCCCTGGAAACGCAACAAGATTGGAACCTACATGGGTACATTCTGGGCATCTATGAAACCTCCGACCAACTCGCCGGAAGACCCTATGACCATTGGATCAATCGCTCGACTAATGCTATGTCGTTTGAGCAATTACCTGTTACCACTGGGCTGGGCCACGGCTTTTTATATCGGCCTTATGTGGAATGGTTGGCACCAACTCGGGCTTGGATGGGGCAGGAGAGTGGTAACTAGGTGCTTGAGTTTAACTTACTTTAAGGGCTCGAAGTGATACTTGGCCATGGACCAGAACTCATCCAAGGCAATTAAACGAGGCTTTAGAAAAGAGATGATTTGCGGCCAATCGCTTTCGCGGAAAATATTGACTTCGTCAAGCGTAGTGTAGACCTGACTGATGGGTCGATGAAGGGCATTTACCGCTTGTTGCTCCCATATCCATTCCTCCTCTACAGAAGCATGTAGTACTCCTCGGAGTTCTTCTAGCTGCTCATAGAACAGATCTCGCAAGTCGGAATCCTTTTGAGTTAACTGGATGCCGATGTAGGCTTGTCGTTTGTCGACATCCATTTTGAAGGCTAGTCCTTTGTAACCTGTCTTGTAGTTGATCCAATTCACCCGCAGACCAGCAGCAGAAAACACGGGCTTCATGTACTGACCAAAACTGGTCCAGAATTTCCTTTTGATCTGACTGGCTTCTTCGCGGGAAAACAAGGGGAAGGAGGTTGGAGGTTTGAAATAGGAAATAGGAAGTGGGAAGTGGGAAAGAGGCTTTCTTCCACCTTCCGACTTCCACCTTCCAAATTATCTTTTAATTGGTTGGCTTAATGATTGCCATGTATACCGGGAAGTGATCACTGTAACCTCCCAAATAGGTGTCGCCGGAAAAGGTTCGATAGGGATACCCTATGAAGTGCCCGGACTTCTGTACCATGTAGTTGGGATTGAAGATATAAGCTTGATAAAAGCGGTAGCCTTCTTGTTTTTCAACTAACCAATTATCACTTAGAATAATCTGATCGAAAAGGCTCCAGGCATCCCGCCAGGCATTACTGCCCATTCCTTTACGGAAGAACTCCCGCATTGGCGTATAGAACCCACCCTTACGCACACGATTCTTTTTGCCTTGTGCGGCCAAAACTTGAGAAACACTCGGAGAGGTAGGGTCATCGTTCAAGTCACCAACAATAACAATCTTGGCTTCCGGAACAGCGGCACGTATAGAGTCGCTTAAATTCTTGCACACAAGAGCTCCAGCATTTCTTAGTCGAGCACTAGCTGCTTCACCACCTCGACGAGAAGGCCAGTGATTGACCATGACGTACATCTTTTCGCCATCGTATTCACCACCGACTAAAAGTATATCTCGAGTGAAGATGCGCGTTTCTCCATCTTCCTGGTAAATCATGAGCGGTACCGCTCTGCTTTCCGTCACCGTAAAGTACTTAGGATTGTATAGCAACCCAACGTCGATACCTCTGCGGTCAGGACTGTCGTAATGAACAATCTGATAATTACGGTCGGCGATACTGGGTTGAGCCACTAGATCTTCCAGAACAGAGCGGTTCTCGATCTCGGAAACACCCAGTAAGGCGAGTCCATCAGGAGAAAGGTTGGTGCCTATTTCTGAAATTACTCGACTTAGATTACCCAGTTTTTCTTGGTAAATACGAGTCCCGTAGTTCTTAGAACCAGCTGGAGTGAACTCGGTATCCCGTACATCTGGCGTGTCGAGGGTGTCAAAGAGGTTTTCTAGGTTATAAAAGCCAATTAGACCTACTTTGTACGACTGGTCTTGTGCGTGGAGTGATAATAGGGATGCGGTAAAAACGATTAAAAATCCAAAGCGAAGAACTGACTTCATAAAGCGATTTTGGTAGTGATGTTTACTTTAAGACGTGAACTGAACGACAAAGTACCGTATTTTGGAGCAATCCTCCTTTTAACTTTGTGTTAATTCTTGGCCAGAAGCTTTTTTAAGCTGTGTTGAATAAGCTATCTTTGCGTCGCTTTTTCACTCAAAGTAGAATATGACACAGACGAGCATTAAGGCGGTGCTAGCCGCAATGACCCTCTTGCTCCTGATTTGTCTGCCCTTCAACTTAGCAACTGCACAAACCATTATTACCGGAACCGTCGTGGATGAACGTACGGACGAACCACTACCAGGGGTAGAGGTGAGTTACACGTCTTCTGTGACCCGGACTGATGCGTTTGGACAGTTTGAGTTGAGCGTTGGTGTGACAAACGGAGCCAATCTTCTAGTAGCCGTTGTCAAGGACGGCTACAAAGCCTACGACCAGGAAGTTACCACTGGTGTATCAAATCGTATTGATCTTGGTATTATCCGCTTGGCAGCTTCTGGTAGTTTTGACCCTACCGTAACTGATGAATTCATTCCCACTATTACACTTGGCAGTGATGATGTGGGCGGTGGCGGTGGAGCCCAGAATATTTCTGGTGTACTATCCTCTTCACGTGATGCCTTCGTTTCTGCAGCGGCCTTTACGTTCGGTCCAGCCCGTTTCAATATCCGTGGCTATGATGCGAAATATACGGCGGTTCAAGTGAACGGTATGCCAGTGAATGATCTGGAAACCGGGCGTGTATTCTGGAACCACTGGGGCGGTTTGAATGATGTACTCAGAAACCGTACCAATACCATCGGTCTAGGGGCAAGTATCTTTGCCTACGGTGGAGTAGGGGGTGCCTCAACAATTGATACCCGCGCTACCTCTCAACGAAAACAACTGCGTTTTGGCTACGCTACTTCTAACCGTACTTACACCAATCGTGTAATGGCTACCTACAGCACGGGTTTGCTGGAAAGTGGTTGGGCATTCAGCTTCTCCGCTTCACGGCGCTGGGCTGAGGAAGGTTTTATAGAAGGTACGCCTTATGATGCTTACTCTTACTTTGCGTCTATTGACCGTAAGTTGGGTGAGAATTCGCTGTTGAACCTTACTGTTTTTGGTGCTCCGATTAAGCGCGGTAGAATTTCTGGTGCTATCCAGGAGGTCTACGATTTAGCTGGTACCAACTATTACAATGCCAACTGGGGACTGCAAAACGGCAAGAAGCGAAACGCTCGGATGCAGAATGTTCACCAGCCAGTATTTATTCTACGCAATGACTGGGATCTGTCTGAAAAACTTAAGCTAACTACTTCGGCGGGTTACCAAACCGGGCGTTCGGGTAGCACGGCTCTGGATTGGTTTGATGGTCCAGATCCACGTCCAATTTACTACCGTAAACTTCCTTCCTTCTTCGAGGGCGAAGTTGCACAGCAGATCGCTGATCTATGGGCTACTGATATCAACACCCGCCAAATCAATTGGGATCAGTTGTATCAGATCAACTACAATAGCCTTCAGACTATTGAAGACGCGGACGGTATAGCTGGTAATTCTGTGACTGGACTTCGTTCACAGTATATTATTGAAGATCGCCGTCAGGACATGACTCGTCTGAATTTGAATACGGTGCTCGAAGCGTACCTGAATGATCACCTGACGGTTCAGTTTGGTGCGATGTACCAAAACCAGACCACAGAGAATTATAAGCTTGTTGATGACCTGCTGGGAGGTGAGTTCTATGTGAATGTAGACCGCTTCGCGGAATTCATCCGGACCGACGAAGCATTTATTGCGCACAACGTTGATGTACCAAATCAAATCGTGCGTGAAGGTGATCGTTGGGGATACGACTTCAACTATCAGATGCGTAAGGCTAATGCCTGGGCGCAAGCCAACTTCCGTTATCCGAAAGTAGACTTCTTTGTAGCGGGTAGCTACGGTCAGTCTCAAACTTGGCGTGAAGGCTTGGTAGCTAACGGTAAGTTCCCGGAGAGCAGTGCTGGAGATAGCGAGAAACTGTCTTTTGATGAAATTGGTATCAAAGGTGGTATTACGTACAAGCTGAATGGTCGAAATTACCTATTGGTGAATGGTGCTTACCAAACCCAAGCGCCTTTTGCTCGCGACTTGTTTGTGAGCCCTCGTACCCGTAATCAAACAATTGATAATCCGACGGAGGAGAAGATTGTGTCTGTAGAAGGTGGATACTTAATGCGTTCACCAAACTTGAAGATTCGGGCTATTGGTTACTACACCCAGTTTAGTGATCAAGTCTTCAATCGATCTTTGTTCTTGGATCGTGAAATTGAGTCTGGTATCGATGATGTCACTGGAGAGCCAATCAGTTTGCAAGGCTTCACCAATTATATCATGTCGAATATCGAAACGCAGCACGCAGGTGTAGAATTGGCTGTTGAGGCTAAGGTTACCCCAGCTTGGCGTGTTACTGCGGTTGCTGCTATTGGACAGTACATCTACACGGATCGCCCTTCTGCGAAAATTACCAGTGATGTATTGCCTAGCCAGTTTGCCGACGAACAAACGATTTACATCAAGAACTTCAACGTAGCAGGTTCACCTAATGAAGTATTCACTTTGGGCCTTGGCTATAACAGTCCTAAGTACTGGTTTGCTAACGTTAATGTCAATTACTTCAACGGTACTTGGCTAGACTTCTTCCCTGAGCGCCGTACGTTGAATGCGATTTCTTTAACCGATGACCCAGAGGTTGTCCAGGAAGTAGTAACACCGGATTCGCCGCTATGGGATAGCATTCTTGATCAGGAGCGTACCCCCTCTGCTGTTACGGTAGATCTGTTCGGTGGTAAGTCTTGGAAGATCAATGATATCTTTTTGTACCTAAACGTCGGTGTAAATAACCTATTGGATAAGCGTGATTTCCGCACCGGTGGTTATGAGCAATTCCGCTTTGATTTTGAAAACAAAGACGTAGATCGCTTTCCAAACAACTACTTCTACAGCTTCGGCCGTAACTACTTTATCAATTTGTCATTTAGAATTTAAGCGTGAGCTTGGCTTCACGAAAAAATAGATCGTTATGCGATTAAAATCATATTTCTTCTTTCTATTCCTGGCAGTTTTGGGCTTAACCTTTAACGCCTGTGTAGACCAGGATTTTGATGAGCCACCAGTACGTGGTTTACCAGCCTTGACTGCTAATGCGACTATTAAGCAGTTGAAAGACCTACATACACTAGGTACCAACGCAACTGAAATTACAGAGGACTGGATCATCGCCGGTACTGTGGTGGCGGACGACCAAAGTGGTAACCTGTATCAGCAGTTGGTGATCGAGGACGAAAGTGCAGGTATCGTGATCCGCTTGGGTAACACAGGTCTGTACACCTTGTATCCAGTAGGAACAGAGCTCTTTGTCAAAATGAAGGGCTTGTATATCAATGACTTCAATAATCTGTATCAGATTGCTGGCGACGAAACTGGTGGTCTAATTCCTAGCCCGCTTATCAGCTCTTATGTAGTTGCAGGTGAGCAAAAGGAAGTAACACCTACGTCAACGACCTTGGAGGAAGTTCTAAGCAATCAAGCTACTTTCGACAACTTGTTAAGCCGCCTGGTAACAATTGAAGACCTGCAGTTTGCTGATGTAGACTTGGGTGACACCTACGCTGTACCTGGCGGTGGTGGCGGTCAAAACCGTACCATGTCAGATTGCTTCGGCAATTCTGTAACCGTTCGTAATAGTGACTTCGCTGACTTTGCTGGCGACCCCATTCCAGAAGGTAACGGCGTTGTTACCGCTGTTCTATCTGTTTTTGGTTCTACTGTTCAGTTGACACTTCGCGATAAAGATGATGTTCAGTTCAACGGTACACGTTGCGGTGTTTCTACAGGTGGCGACCTAGTTTCCATCGCTGACATCCGTACTGCTTATGCTGGCGGTACTACTACTGGACCAGACGATAGCAAGATTCGTGGTGTTGTGATTAGCGATCAGGATAACGGTAACGTCAATGGCCAGAACATGGTCATCCAGGACGGTACTGCTGGTATCGTTGTGCGCTTCACTGGTGGTCACGACTTCCGCCTTGGTGAAGAAGTAGAAGTGACGGTTAGTGGGCAGGAGTTGAGTGAATTCAACGGTTTGGTACAGGTGAACAATGTACCGCTCGGTAATGCAGTTTCTCAAGGTAACGGCACACTACCTACACCACGTGTAGCCACCGTTGCTGAAATCTTGGCGAACGGTAACGACTGGGAATCTACCTTGGTTCAGATTGCCGATGCGACAATGAACGGTGGCCCTACTTACGGCGACGGTGTTACTGTAGCTGATGGTACCGGAAGCATTTCAATGTTTACCTTCTTCTCTGCCTCATTCTCTGGCAATACCATTCCATCTTCGACTGGTACGCTAACTGCAATTGTATCGGACTTCAACGGCCTACAGTTGAATATGCGTAATGCCGATGACGCCGACTTTGACGGTGGCGGCGGCGGTGATCCACAGGACATTACTGCTGCTGAACTACGTACCCTATTTGAAGATGGAGCAAGTTCTGTACCTGCTGCCAAGAAGCTACGTGGCGTTGTTATTTCCGATGTAGATAACGGAAACTTGACTTTCCGCAACTTGGTAATCCAAGATGCTAGTGGTGGTATCGTTGTGCGTTTTAACGACGAACATCAATTTGCCTTGGGTGAAGAAGTAGAAATCGATGTGTCTGGTCAGGAACTAAGTGAGTTCAATGGCTTGCTACAGGTGAACAATGTGGCAAACAACAATGCGGTTTCCTTTGGGCCTGGCACTTTGCCAACGCCGCGTGTGACTACCGTTGCTGAGATTATCGATAACCTAGAAGAGTGGGAGTCTACCTTGGTAACAATTGAGGATATCAGCTTCACAGAAGGTGGTACCTATAATGGTCAGAAGACACTAGAGGACGATACGGGACAGATTGCAATGTTTACCCGTTCTCAGGCAAGTTTCGCCAGTAACACTGTTCCTGGCGGACAGTTTACTATCGTTGCGATTGTTTCTCAGTTTGACGATGCTCAGATCGTTATTCGGAATTTGAACGATATCATTGAGTAGCCTTAGTTGCTAAACTTGTACTGAAGTCCCAACATTTCTCAGCAGAGCGGTGTTGGGACTTCGAGTATATATTCGAAATGACCAATGGGAGAAGTTAGTAGCAGCAAGATTAGAAAGAAGGATAGTTTCCAGTTTCAACAGTTCACGCTTAAGCAAGATCAGTGTGCTATGAAGGTGGGGACGGATGGTGTACTGCTAGGTGCTTGGGCGCCGGTGCAGGATGCTCTTCATATACTTGATATCGGGGCCGGCACTGGCCTGATTGCATTGATGCTTGCCCAGCGCCAGGAGGCAGCACAAGTAATGGCAGTGGAAGTGGATGATTCGGCAGCGCAGCAGGCTAAGGAAAATGTATTGGCTTCTCCCTTTGCTGATCGCGTCTCTGTGGATCATTCTGCTATTCAAGATTTCTCACAAACGATTAAGCAGAAGTTTGATCTGATCGTGAGTAATCCACCTTTTTTCTCTGGCGGGGTTCTCTCCGAGCAGGAAGGTAGAGCCAGCGTGCGGCATACCACCAAACTATCTCATCAAGATCTCTTGCGATCCGTGCAACGGCTACTTGCTGATCAAGGGAGCTTTTGCTTAGTGCTGCCTTGGTTGGAAGGGTTGCGCTTTCAGGAATGGGCAGCTACTTATCAGTTGTACGCTCATCAGGTTGTCAAGGTGAGGCCAAACCCCGATAAGTCGCCTAATCGACTATTGCTAGAGCTAAAGAAATACCCTGGTTCAATTGGAACTCCGACAACGACCGAAATTTCCATTTACGAACGGTCTGGCCCTGATTCTCCCAGGAGTGCAGACTTCCAGGCACTGACGCAGTCGTTTTATTTGCAGTCTTAATCGAGTGAGGACAGAATAAAAAAAGCGGCATACTCAGAAAGAGATATGCCGCAACAGGATTATATCTATGAAAGTGTTCTTACTTAGATGGCTAGAATCTCTGCCATGCGGACAAGATTCTGATTCGGTTTCTTTTCCTTGGTAATCGCATCTTCAAAGGAGGTAAAGACCACCTCATTGTTTACCAAGCCAATCATTTCATTGGCGTGTCCAGCCAAGAGTCCTTCCACGGCACCGAAACCAAGTCTACTAGATAGAAGTCGATCTAATGCGGATGGTGATCCACCGCGCTGCATGTGACCTATAATGGTAACCTTGGTATCGTAGAAGTCGATTGCTTTTTTAACCTTGTCGGCGATCTTCTGCGTGCTTCCGAGTTTGTTGCCTTCTGCTACGACGATGATACCAAACATCTTCTTACGCTTTACGCCAAGCCTTAGTAGCTCCACCAAACGTTCCAGCGTAGTATCTACCTCTGGGATCAATACATTACCAGCACCGCTAGCAATTCCAGTACTGAGGGCAATGAAGCCGGAGTTACGCCCCATCACCTCCACGAAGAAGAGGCGGTTATGGGAGTCGGCGGTGTCCCGAATCTTGTCTACTGCCTGTACTGCTGTGTTTACAGCTGTATCGTAGCCAATGGTATAGTCTGTACCATAAAGGTCATTGTCAATGGTTCCAGGAATACCTATGATTGGAATATTATATTCCTCAGAGAAAATCTTAGCCCCAGTAAAAGTACCATTACCACCAATGGCAATGCAGGCATCTACATCAAAAGCCATCAAGGCTTCGTAAGCGTGCTTGCGACCTTCCGGAGTCATGAAGCGCATGCTTCGAGCTGTTTTCAGAATTGTTCCCCCGCGGTAGATGATATTACCGACATCACGGATGTCTAGTCGGCGCATATCACCATCAATCATTCCCTCGTAGCCGTTGTTAATCCCAAAAATATGTAAGTCATGGTAGGCTGCAGTACGTACCACCGCCCGTATGGCTGCGTTCATGCCAGGAGCATCTCCTCCTGAGGTGAATACAGCGATTCTTTTGATTCTGTCTTTTGCCATTGTCTAGTGATTAGTTGACAAATTCCCGGTGATACTGGACCAGGTTGTCGATAGGCTGCTTGATGAAAATGCCGTATTGCATAGCTCGCTCTGTTAGAACGATCTTTAACATGTCCTGGAACACATAGGCAATGGAACCAATGAAGTGTACTTGTAGGCTCATGTGACCATGGTACTTGCGTACGTGACGGTCGACAAACTCTGCAAACGAGCGATAAAGAATCCGTTGGATAAAAGGATGATCCATGTGCTCAGACATGAAGCGGGTAAAGGATGCCAAGTATACATTAGGAGGTGTACCACTGTATACGGTATCCAATACTATTTGCTTTCCGCCACCGATAAACTCTTCTAAAGACTTTTCGAGCTCCTTAGGCAGCTCGCGGTAGAAATAGTGGCGGATTAGCTTCTTTCCTAAGTGTGTTCCACTGCCTTCGTCACCACAGAGGTAACCGAGGTTGGTAACATTATCGATAACATCTTTGCCATCATATAGGCATGTGTTAGAACCCGTACCGATAATGCATGATATACCTGGCAGGCTTCCACAGGTTGCTCGTGCTGCACCTAATAAGTCGTGATGCACATCGATGCTAGCTTGTGGGAAGACACGTTTCAAACCATTTTCAATAACAAGCTTCCGCTTCTGATCCCAACAGCCAGAACCGTAAAAATAGATGTCTGCTTCTTGAGAGAAGTCCACCTTACCTTCAAAGGCACGAAGGATTTCTCGTTCGATCTGGTCGCTGTTGTGAAAGACGGGGTTAAACCCCATGGTGTTTAGCTCCGTCTCGGAGTCTGAAGTGATGAATTTCCAGTCTGCTTTAGTGGAACCACTATCAACAATTACTTTCATGGCCTATCGCTTGTTAAGAACGGCAAAGGTAGTGTAAAATTTACACTAAGCTTAATCTTTCAGGAGTGAAAACTAAGGCTAAAGTGGATTTTTACCAAAGATTATTCGCTTTGAGCAATGCGTAAATTTCGGTCAATAAGCTTACATTGCATAATAACTAAGCGAGAAGATGGATGGCAGATTGGATCAATTGGCTAAATGAAAAAATAGGCCGAGCGGTGTCTTGGTTGACGCTACTGCTGGTGATACTTGTGTTTGGCAATGTTTGCCTCCGCTACGTGTTTAACAACCCACAGGCCTGGTCTAAGGAATTAGAGTGGCATTTGTTCGCCTTGATCTTTCTGATTGGAGCAGCTTACACGCTACGCCATGATCGCCACGTACGGGTGGATCTTTTTTATGATCGGCAGGCACAGAAGGAAAAGAACCAGGTAAATTTCTGGGGAACCCTCATCTTTTTGCTGCCTTGGTGCTTAGTCATGATGTACACCGGTTGGAATTCGGCAATAGATGCCTATACGATGGGGGAGCGGAGCCCGGAAGCAGGAGGTTTGTCTAATCTCTGGCTCATTCAGTTTGCTATCCCATTTGGTATGCTGCTCCTGTTTTTACAGGGCCTTTCCCTGATAATCAGCTCGCGACCAGGCCAGCAACTGGAGGAGGATCAATCCTAAACGCTTGATTCTAATTCCGAGTATTTTTTCAGCTCGATGTATGAAACCTATCCGATCTAAACTGAACTATTCGCCGTGGAAATATTAGCGCTGATTCTTTTCATTAGCATTTTTATCCTGATCCTTTACGGATATCCGGTTGCTTTTACCTTAGGAGGTTTATCGCTCTTATATGCCTTCTGCTTCCTACCGGCGGAGAGCTTAAATCTACTCCCACTTCGTATCTACGGTATTATGTCTAAAGAAGAATTAATGGCGGTGCCCTTATTCATCTTTATGGGGATTATGCTGGAAAAATCGGGCTTAGCCGAACGCCTACTGGAAACCATGGCGCTGTTATTTGGACGCATCCCTGGTGGACTGGCTTATGCCGTTATCATCGTTGGTGCACTCTTGGCAGCCAGTACCGGAATTGTAGGTGCTACCGTAATTACGATGGGCCTGATCAGTTTGCCAACGATGCTTCGGAGAGGTTACAAAACAGAATTAGCCACTGGAGTTATTGCTTCTTCTGGAACGCTCGGACAAATCATCCCGCCGTCCATCGTGCTCATATTGTTGGGAAGCGTACTGAATGTTAGTGTTGGTAAGCTATTCGCTGCCGCTTTATTACCAGGTCTCCTGCTAGTGATTGGCTACGCTTTGTATGTTTTTATCTATGCGCGACTGCATCCTGAGCATGCACCAGCCATGCCGGAAGAGGAGGTGAGGGCATTTTGGGAATCGAATTATTGGTCACGTCTCTTCAAGGCATTCTTCCTGCCATTGTTGTTAATCGTAGCTGTACTTGGGTCTATTCTTGGCGGAATCGCCTCACCAACTGAGGCCGCTGCAGTGGGAGCAGTTGGAGCGATGATCCTGACTGCCATCGAAAAACGACTAAAGCTTCAAGTGCTGGAAAGTGTGATGCGAGATACTACGCACCTTACTAGTATGGTGTTCTTGATCCTTTTGGGGGCAACTACTTTTTCCTTGGTATTTCGCGAGTTGGGCGGTGATCGATACTTGGTCTCTTTGATTGAGCAAGCCAATCTTTCCACCTATGCGTTTCTCGCCTTGGTAATGCTACTGATCTTCGTGGCGGGCTTCTTTATCGATTTCATTGAAATCATCTTTATTATTGTTCCAGTAGTTGCGCCACTCTTTCAGCAAATGGGAGTTGATTTGGTATGGTTAGGTATATTGATTGCGCTGAATCTTCAGACCTCATTCCTTACGCCACCTTTTGGCTTTTCACTCTTTTACCTGAAGGGGGTTGCTCCTCCGGAAGTTCGCACGTCCCACCTTTATCGTGGGATCGTTCCATTTATCGTTATTCAAGTGCTGATGCTCATCGTTGTTATCCTGTTTCCAGAAATTCTGGAGTGGGTCAGCTTCGCGGGCTAATCGATTCAAGGCAAGTTATTAATGTTACTCATACTGTAGTGTGTTTTACTCAGATAAAATTTTCTTTCTTTAGTGTTCTTATCTAAACCCAAATATCAAATGTGGACTGTGAGGATTAATCAACTTTTCATAAGTGGAAATACGGTTGTAAATAGGGTAGGGGTAAATCTGATCCGTTAGAAGATTGTTGCACCGACCAGATAGAATTTGACTATGCTGCGAAAACTGCGAAATGGCATCCTATACCTCCTGTTTCTAGCAATTAGTACCCTACTATTGTTAGAAGTATGCTATCGCTATTACATCGTAGACTTTTACAGCGCACAATTTCAGGCCCTCAATAAACAAGAACTGGAAGAAGCTGAAGACCTACCAAGTATTCTGGTCGTTGGTGATTCTTTTAGTGCTGATCAGAATAGTTATGTGAAGGGGCTGCGAACTCAGATTAGTGGTCATCGTATCATCAACGCTGCGATTCCAGGAACGTGCATTCGACAACATGAACGCTTCTTCGCCAAACGACTGAAAGACTTTCAACCGGACCTCATTATTTACCAAACCTACGTTGGAAACGATCTCTTAGAGTATCGACACCCGACCACGGGTGATGGACTAAGCTGGCAACGTAAATGCTATTGGTGGCTAGCGGATCGATTTTTGGTTTTGGGCTATATCAATGCTCAGTTACCCTTGCTGCGGAATAGTTTTTTTGCAACCCAACGAGTTGACTATGACACAAAAGCTCAAGAGGGGTTTAGTGTCGAAAATTACAGCCGTAGAACACCGATGCTCTTAAGGGCAGAACCTTCCTATCTGAATAATAGTATTTTGTTGAAAGGAGCACGTGTTATGGACATGGAACACATGAGCACAGATATCGCTCAGATGCTAGGCGAGGTCAGTGCTGAAACACCTATCCTGGTTCTGGTAATGCCACATTGTGTTCAGTTGGGAAATCCCTACAAAAATCGCCTTGAGCAGTTAGGTGCAGACTTGGATACCATCATTGACTTAGAAAAAGAGCACTATCCGTATTATCAAGCGCTGGAACGATATTTGGAGGCTGAGTCACCTGTACTAGTCAATCCTTTACCTTGGTTGAAAAATAGCGGTCGATCAGATCTCTATTATCCAAATGACCCTCACCTTACGCCGGCCGGGCAAAAGTTGGTCAGTGATTCCTTACTGGCGATTATCAATCCACTTATTGGTCAATAGGTAGACTTTGATAGTACGATTGATCAATGAGATGCTCAAGTTGCCCAGTGTTGAGCAGGTAGATTGACTTCCAGCGATCCGTTTGCCAAATTGGACCTGAGACAACACGCTGAATATGCCTATAATATTCTGCAAGCGCTCTGTCTTCTAACGCATCTCTGCCACTTCGGAGAGACTCCAGATAACCCTTGGGAATTTTACGGAAATAATGGCCGACTCGCCAGTTTGAACGCCTTTCGGCAGGAAGCCTAGCCAGCAATGGATCGCTGAGCGCCAACTGGTCAACTATGTGCACGGCAGGGCCTGCTTCATATCCTTGCATTCCTATGGCGACACGAACCTCCCATTTTTGAATTGCTGTCGTGGCAGATTCATTGGTGGCATCTTTTAGAAGGGTCTCAATATTAAATACGTGTTTCCAAGGACGTAAAGCCAAGAAGCCAGAACGCTCCCAGGCAAAGCCCTTCTCGTCAACGATGCCATGAGGATAGATTTCCTTGACACGTGTTTTACGATCCTCAAAGTACCAAGGTCGGATATGGGCAGGATGCAGTGGCTGTAGTAAACTCAAGCCGAACACGCCCAGGCTGAGGTATAACAGGGTGCGTTTATGCAGTGGAGTATTAGTTAGACACAAAACAGCGATTAAGAATGGGACGGTGAAAAAACGACCACTCATAAAATCGCCACCCACGGAGGCCACGTAAGCTAGATAAATGACAATTCCTAGGGCCCATCCTCGAGTTACAGCTGAGCCTTTGATTATACCCCAAGTTGCTGCTAGGATGATCATTACCAATGTTGGCCAATCATGTTGCAACGAATCCAGGAAATAGTAGCCTCCTTGTTGGAAGAGGTCTGCTGTAGGAAGCCCGGTTTGGGCTTTGGCATAGAAGGTATTAGGAAAAAAAGAGCCATAGTACACTAAGGAGAATATTTCCCACAGGACTAAGGGCAGACCCCCAAAAAACAAGACTTTCCAGGTCTTTGATGACCATGGGTTTGACTGCCATAGGCACCATGCAGCGACCGGAGCTAGAAGCAGTACGAAGTCTAGACGAGTTAGCAATAGTAAGCTAGAGAGCAGAGCTAGCTGCTTGAGTTCATGCTTCTCCTTCGATAAGATCTTTTTGACTTCAAGAAAAACCAAGAAGAATAGTAGGTGAGCTAGTGAATTCTCTAAGCCAGAGGTAGAGAAGTCGATGAAAGCCTTGGAACTCATCAAGAATAAGAAGACCGTAATTATTTGCTGGTGATCACCTACTCGACGAATAATTAATAGAACCAATGCAACAGTCAATAGGATGTTCAGTCCGATGGCGGTCAGGTAAGCGTGCTGCAGTATGGCATATACCGGCACTTGTAAGAACATCCAAAGTGGGTGGGTGAAGACTTGCACCCGTTCGCTAATATTCCAGCGCAAGCCATGACCAGACGTTAAGTTGTAGACCGTCCGTAGCGTAATATAACTATCATCTGAAATCCAGGCGTTCGCGATGACCAGAATCATGAATATCGCAAATAGAGACCAGGTAATTTTCGCAAGTCGCTGCATAGCTCAAAAGTAGTACTTGCGTGCGCTACTTGAAAAAAGAAATGCAAATGTTGTGCAATCGCTTCAACTTTACGTACTTGAAAGCATGAAAGCATGGCTTCTACAATTGGCCGAGTTATTGCGTTTACGCCATTGGGTAAAGAATGGCTTTGTGTTTATCCCCGCCCTTTTTGCTCGGGCGTTATCTGCTGGTAATATTGCGCAGTTGCTACTGCTGTTTCTTACCTTTTGCTTGACGGCCTCTGTGGTGTACATCTTCAACGACTTATTGGATGCCCCTAGAGATCGAAAACACAAGACAAAGCAGCATCGCCCGCTAGCCAGTGGTTTTTTTAATCAGCAACAAGCGATTGTCGGTATCGTCTTATTGCTGTTGGTTGTAGGTTGGCTTGCTAGCTGGCAAATTCCAGCTATTCCATATCTAGTGGGTTACTTGCTTTTAAACGTTGCGTATTCACTGGCTTTGAAATACGTGGCGATCGTGGATGTGTCGATCATTGCCTTGGGTTTTGTACTGCGGATTTTGGCAGGAGGTGCGGTGATTGGCGTCTTCGTTTCTCAATGGCTCGTTACAATAGTCTTTCTTTTAGCCTGCTCATTAGCCTTTGCGAAGCGTCGTCATGATCTGGCACTGAACCAGGAGAATAATGAATATGAGGCACGGGTATCTGTCTATACGCTACCTTTTCTAGATTTGGCGCTTACCATTATGCTTTCGATTACTTTGCTAGCATATATCATTTACTCCTTATCACCAGAGGTGATGCAGCGCTTAGACTCTCAGCACATTTATGTAACTTCTTTCTTTGTTTTTCTCGGGATCTTGCGATACTTGCTGCTGGTCTTAAACCCGCAAACAGCTGGCTCACCAGTACAATTGATTTGGCGAGATCGAGTATTGCAATTGATTATTCTTTCTTGGGGGCTGGTATTCTACTGGCTTATTTACTTCTAAGCTTGAAATGATACAGGCAGCGCATAAGGATGGAACAGAATGGAAAACGCTTTGGTCAAGCCAAGGAATAGCCATGAGTATCTTCTTCGGTTTTGCCTTTTTGACTTGGACAATGATGTACATACTGGGCTTCAATGGACTGTATGGCCAAGATGCACATGAGTATTTGCGTTATAGTCAGGAGCTATTAATGTGGATTGGAGGGGTAGCTGCGCCAGGCAAATTCTTTTGGCCAGTGAACTATCCTTTCTGGGGGGCAGTATTAGGAAGCCTGCTAGGATCGCTTCTAATTGGTCTCCAGTTGTTATCCATTTTAGCCCTGGGCTTTGTACCAGCGAGCTTGTATCTAATTCTTTCAATAGAGAATCCAAAACATAGTAGCCCTCTATTGAAGCTTTCGTATTGCCTACTGTTTTGTGCTGCATCACCTTTCCTTTGGCGCTCGGGAACACTAATTATGTCGGATGCCTTCGCTATCGGATGGCTGCTGCTCTTCTACTATGGGTATTGGTATTACAACAAGATGAGTGCTCCGCGTTATTTGGTACTCCTTTCCATAGGAGCAGTGGCTGCAGTAATGACGCGCTATGTATTGGCTCTGCTCATTGTATTACCAGGGATACATATCTTGTCCATGGTAATCCAACGACGACATTTCCTGTGGCTTTTAGGTGCAGGACTACTGGGGCTCATTTTTACGCTACCACATCTCTTTATTCGCAGTGGTGAACCACTTGGCTTCCTCGGGCACAGTTATTTGATGGGATGGTCTGGGGAGCATTGGTTTATGCGACATTTTGCTACGAATGATGGAGAACTATCTTTTCGTTTTCCTAATCTGGTCTATGCCTTTAGTTACTTCTATCATCCCGGGTTCTTCTGTTTCGGATTACTATTGCTACCATTTATCAGGTGGAGGGAAAGATTATCTAAGCCGAAACGACTGGTGCTCTGGTCTGTGTTGTTGTATACGCTGTTTATTGCTGGAATACCGTTTCAGAATCAACGCTTTTTACTACCGTTGATCCCCCTGTCCTTGCTCTTGTGGTATCCTGCCTTCTGTCGGGCGATTCAACGAATGAACGAGATTCAACCACAGCTAAAATGGGGAGTGTTGAGCCTGGTTCTTGTTGTTCAGTCATGCATTTTTGTGCATTATTCTAAAAACCTGTGGCAGATCAACCAACAAGAAAAAGAGTTTGCAGAAGCGCTTTCACAGTATCCCGCGAAGACACTGTACTGCTTCTATTATGATGGGGCCCTGCGGAGCTACAACAGTCCGCATGAGTTGATTAATCTATGGCATGAGCCTATTGAGGTATTTGAAACCGGCAGCTTGGTCCTTTTTCACCCAAGTCGTTTTGAAAAGCAATGGGAAGGACATACTCTGATAGAGAATTGGGAGCGATTGAATCAAAGTTATGATTTGGTCGTCCTACAAGAGTTATCCAAAGGCTGGCGCTTATATGAGGTCAGGTCACAAAATCCATTGCATGAAAGTGACCTTTAACGACTTCGGTAAAATTGCGACCAATGGCTTGCGATCAGTGATCAGTGGCCTTGGGAGTTTGGCGGTCGCCTGGTTAGTGATTAAACATGCATCAGCTAGTCAGTGGGGAGAGTTCGTCCCATGGTTGGTGGGTATGGGAATAGTAAGCGTGATAGTTAGTTGGGGTAATAAGGAATACCTACTGAGGCAATTCAGCCTCGAACCTAATTCTCATTCCCTGTATTTCTACGGAACTATTCTCTGGCGCATTCCGCTGTTTTTTCTGCTCTTAGTTCTAGCCACGCTGCTGTTCTTCAATGTCCCTCAGTTGTGGTATTTGATGCTGTGGGGTGGTGGCTACTTCTTATACCAGAGCTTAGAGGCCTGGATGATCTTCAGAGGTCGATTTAGTGCAGCGAGCTGGGCAGAGCTGGTAGGATTGCTCATAATCCTCATCGGGATTTTACTGGATCCTGGAGCCTTGGACTTGAGTCAATTATGCTTGCTGTATGCCTGCTCTTATGCGGGGCGATTACTAGTGCTATTGATTTTGGTGCGACTACCAACTTTTAGTAGGGGGGCTGTTGCAGGTTGGACTAACCTACTTTTCTACCGAAAATCTACGCCTTTTTTGGTGGTGGTGCTCATTGGTTTATTGGCTAGTAAAATGGATCTGTATGTAGTGAGTTACACCGTCGAGGCAGCCGTTGTTGGGCCCTATCAGATACTTGTTGGGGCCTTGGGGTTTGTTGGTGCAGTAGCCGGCTTCATTGCCTATGCCTTTATTGGGCGCGTCTACCAAATGGATAAGCTTGGCTTTAAAAGAAGTATTTGGCAAATGAGTGTATTGGGACTTCTAGTGTCCACCTTTGCTGTTCTAAGTTTTTACGTGCTGTTTCGTTTTGGATTGGATCTGTCCTATTCGACTTCCACCTATTTGGTCGCCATACTGTATTGTTGGCCACCTTATGTAAGCATGTTCTGTGTGCTCTACTTATACCAGCAAAACAAAGAACGATTGGTTATCCGAAATGGAATAGTGAATGCGATTATTAGTTTAGTTCTAGCGTTAATCTTATTGCCGAGGCTAGGAATAACTGGAGGGCTAGTTGCTGGATTTGTTGGATCTGCGACGGCTAGTGCTCTCTATCTTCGGAGCTTCAATCGGATATAGTTACGAGCCTTTAGTATCCATTCTCGCCATCTGAAAATTTTGAATCGGTACCTAATTGTTGCAAAAATAAGCTGCAACAAGACCCTCCAATTCCAACGCAGGGATTCCGCCACTTGAAGATCTTGATATGGACTACCCTTGAGACAAGGCGCTAGGAAGCTTTTGAGCCACAGTTGCTCATCTGACGAGAATCCTAGGTCGGATGGAGATTTTGTGTTTTGTTGGATATTCTGACTGAGTTTAGCGTGTATTTTCGCTTTGCTCGAATGACCTTCAACAATAAAGGACTCGTCCCTCTTGTGAAACGCCAGCATTCCTTCTTCAAAGGGCACTTCTAGAAACTGGCAGAGTCGACGTATTTCTTCCTGCGGGCTTGTAGTTAGTTTTTCGTACTGAATAGTATACGTGTTTTCAGTAGACTGATGTAAGAAAGACTCTCTATCCTCCCATCCTTGTCGAACCATTAGGGCTGATCTTCGAATTAATGTAGAGCGCGAGTAGCCAGATACAGCAGGACTTAAACGCTGGCTCTTAAACAAGGATTGAATAACGCTAAACGGATTCCTAATAACGAAGATAATTTTCGCTTCAGGGCATATACCTCTTAGGCCCGCCAAAAAATGGATGTGTTCAGGAGTCTTCTCACCACATATTCGTTTGTTTTTACGAGCCAAGTAGGAGGCTTGGATTTGTCTTAGGAATGCATCAGTAGAACCAGTGTAAGGTGATTTAGAATTCTTCAACTCTTCTACCAAGTCCACTGCCAGATCATTGAAGCCTGCAAGTCGTTGTTCAAGGGTGCGGATGATCTCGAAATATTGCCATTCTTTGTCGATGGTCTGGTTGCTGTGGGTGCGATCTAATATGCCAAACAAATAAGTTTCGGGGCAAACCGCAATTTCCGAATGACTATCCAATATAAGCTGAACCAGGGTTGTGCCAGAGCGTGGAACCCCAAGGACAAAGAAGGGGGTAGAAGGCTTTGTATTTTCCATGGATTAGCGGCTATTGCTTATCAATCGAATAGATGATGTGTTCTTCTCCCCAAGTTCGCGTTCGTTGTACTTCCTCCATTTGCATTGAGCGCTCCACCGCTATTCTTATTATCGATTGTAGGTCGCACGCATTTGTCAGAATCATGAATACTTTCTTGTCATTACGAGTTTGCAATTGTTCAAACAGGCGAGAGAAGTATTCAAAGTTTGGCCCACAGAAAAAGGCATGTTCCTGTTGGTTCTGTGGGGCTTGTGGGAAGTAGGGTGGATTTATAAAGATAAAGTCAAAGGCAGTACCTGTAAGAGATTCAAATAAATCGGAATGAATAGCCCTAAGTGGAAGCTGATTGCGGAGGGCGCTACGCGTAATCGACTCAACCGCCGCGGGGTTCAAATCACTGGCAGTTACCTGAGCTCGAATGCGACTACAAGACAATGCCAAGAATCCGTTTCCTGCCCCTAATTCCAAGACCTCATCCTCTGCTTTTATTTGTCGTAGCGCGAAAGCAGTAATGGTTCTAGTGGTAAGGAACCAACGCGGGTGAAAAACGCCCGGAGCCAGATAGATATGCAGTCCATCCATCCGTATCCAATGTGGGTTGCTGTTGTAGTATTTGTATGCTCGCCACAGAATTGGTTGAAGTACCCTTCGAGCAAGTGCGGGAATTCTCAAAACCCTTCAATTTCAGGTTGACGATAGCGCAGCCAAAACTTTTGGAGGACCTTCAGTTCGTATGGAAATTGATACCAACTTCGACGATATCTCCAGGCGGACAGTTGCCGCATGGTCCGCCGCTGGAAGCTCGTAAGTTTTACATCAGCAGCAGTAGGGTAGTAGGCATTAAGAACAGTCTCAAAATTTTTGATCTTGTCCACCATTTCTGCTTTGAGCCAAGGCGTTAGAGGGTTCTTGCGAAGATCAAAAGCCTGCCATTCCGGACTCAACCAATCTTCCAGAATAGTGGGGAATTTAAAACCAGCCTCCGTGATCCGGCGATAGAGATCAGAGCCCTCCGTAGGAACTGGGCTATATACGTAGATAATAATCTCCGTATCCGGATTGATCGTTTTAACCTCTTTGATAAACTCAATATCGGAATCGATTTGCGCCATTACCTTTTCCGGTGTGGCTGCTGGCATCCCCAATACGAAACTATATTCAGGAACGATATCAAACTTTCGCATCCTACCCGCAAAACGCTTTATCTGTTCGGCGGTTTGTTTGCCGCCCTTATCCATTTCTTTAAGGATCTCATCATTGCCACTCTCGGCACCGAAAAATATCATTCGACAACCCGCCTTTCTCATCAAGGCTAAGGTTTCATCACTGTATCGATCTATAGTATCAATTCTTCCTTCGCCCCACCAACTCATACCCTCATCAATCATCAGACGACTGAACTCAGCTACGCGTTTTTCAGAGACAAAGAAGTTGTTGTCGTGAAACTCAATCGAGTCCGCTCCATACTCCGTCTTGATCTTCTTTACATCGGCGTATATCTTTTTGGCGTTTTTACCTTTCCAGCGGGCTTCATAGATTGGCACCACTGCGCAAAAAGAGCACTTGAAGGGGCAGCCTACGCTGGAATGATAAGCTAGCGTACGTTCACCTAAATAGGTCTGAGAGAGGTACCCTTCTAAAGGATAGAATTGGTGCAAGTGATCATACGGGAGGTCAGCAAGTGCGTCCTGGTCCAGCAAATCTTCTTTTCGGTTCTGAATAATCTCACCGTCTGGGGACTGATAAATGAGATTTGGGATGAACTCGTAAGGAGTATCATTAGTCAAAGCATCCAACAAGGCAGGAAAGGCCTTATCGCCCGGACCATTGATTACGAAATCGATATAGGGAGCACCCATTACTACCCGGTATTGATTCGCTGCAAAGTAGCCTCCCCAAATATTGATAGTATCCGGGTATTTTTCTTTTGCTCTCTTAGAAAAAGGAATTGCCTCTTGGAGTTGTGGGCCAGGCATTGCGGTAGTTCCAAAAAAGCGGTACTCTCCAGTGGCGAGGTACTCCTCTATTTTTGCCCAGGGATCGTGCTCCATATTGCCGTCCACAAATACATAATTATATTGCCCGTGGATAGAAGCTCCTACCTGTAGTATACTGTTGGGAATGCGATACTTAGAGTTCGCACTTCGCGGATTAAAGAGGATTACCTTATTCATGTTTCCAGACCCATCGTTTTTATCACGTCTATACCCCTGCTAATGTAATGTAAAATGAGGGGATGAAAGAACCTTTATCCTTCTCAGCTAGGTGATTGTAAACTACTGTATAGTTTGAGGTAACTATCTATCGTAGAATCTAGCTGAAAACTTGGGGGTAAGTTCGGCTCTTGCTCGCTTTGGAGGGCTTCTAGTACAGCATGCTTAAATTCTACTGTGGTTTGCGCCAAACTAACACCATTCAACTCCGGTGCTACCCCAACGGGACGCGATACGACATGGGCCCCTTGTTGGAGTGCTTCAACGAGCACAAAGCCAAAAGATTCATAATCTGAAGTGTGTACTAAGACCTTTGATTGTGCCAGTAAGTTCAGCACCTTCTCTCGGGGTAAAGCACCGGTCAATGTAATATGGTTGCTTAGTCCAGAAGCCGCAATTTTACTTTCTAGATGTTCTTTTTCTGGACCCTCCCCAACAAGCAAGCATGTCAGATCAGGTATATCTTTCCTTAACGCTACTACTAGGTCAACAAACTGGTCAAACTGCTTTAGGGGAATAAGGTTACCAATGCCAATAAGATGATTTGGTCGAGCACCCTGTTTGATAGATGGCTGAGGTAAGCCCCAAGGAATGATTTGGTCGACTTCAAATCCCGTGCTTTGCAGAAATTGCTTGACGTGGAATTGGGAGAGGCCTACCTTGTACATGTCTTTCAGTGGGAGGATGCGTAAATACCGATTGGTCGGTCGGGCATCCTGTCCCATCAAAGTGACCAGGTGTTTCCTGCCACGAAAACGATCTACCCATTGTGCTAAAAGACAAGCATCATTGAGCCAAAAACTGTGTAGTATGGCTTTAGGATAAGCCTTCGTGAGTAATCGAATTTGGTGATAAGCCTTCAACCAGGTCCGCACCTTGGCCAATGGGCCCTGGTAGTGGCATGGGTAAACATCAACACCATGCCAGTGATATTCCGCCCTTTGATGTGGATAGTGTAAACTCACGATGTGGAGCCTCACACTTGGTACTTTTGTCAATGCCTTGGCCAGCAGTTGCTGCGGAGGGATACACTTAGTATCCTCTTCGTTAGCGGCAAAGCCGGGAGTGATCCAGATAATGTGTTGCATTGTAATTGATCTAAGGCAATTTGAAGATAAGTACACTAAGTTTAGACGCTGGTAGTGACTGTGCTCTAATTTCACCCATTTCCTGTAGTTGGTAAGGACGAACAAGTTGAGCGGCTAGTTGGGTATTACCCACCACAATTAGATGGGTTGCTCCTTCCTCGCGATGAAGACGATCCACGACTACAGCGGTAGCAGCCTCTTCCTGCAAGGACCATCCTCGACGTTTAGCTCTGCCCAAGATACGAGGGTTACGACAGTCGAATTTATCAAAAACAACTATTGGAAACTCTTCAATTGATGTGTTTTGATTCACCACACTTGCAATTTTATCTAAGTGCTCTGGAACGTTGTAGTATTTCCATTCCGCGAATGCGGTGTTCAAAATGACAATTAGAGCCACCACCATATAAAGGACCGACTTTTTGTAAGTAGTCATTCGTTCCCTTAGGCCAATGGCAATTAGAATCGCGAGCGGCCCGATGAAAGGGATCTGGTAATAGTTGTGAATGGCATTAAGGTTGAAGAAAAGCAAAAGGTAAACTAACAAACCTACCATCCAAGCCCATAGCATTTGTTGCTGCGAACTATTCTTGCGTACCCAACTTAGTGGAAAGAAGAGAAGGCAGAATATAGCGCCTGCTTCAAATAACAGGCGAAGGCTTATTTTTTTCCAGTGATACAATGACAATCGTTGCTCCCATACACCAAAATACCAGGAACTGTTTTGGTCAAATTTGCGATAGTGTAGGATGTAGCTCCAGTGTGGAGCGTTGCTGTTCACTTCGTAAACATGCATTTGCCATACTGCAAACACTGCGAGCGGCAGCAAAAATATGGGACTTCGTAATAGTAACCATTTGAAACCACTCCGTTGGTAGGCATAGTACAAAACTGGAAGTGCTAGGAAAAAGAGGTAAGGGATCTTGACTAGGCCGGCAATACAAGCCAATATGCTGGCAAGCACTATAGCACGAGTAGAGCGTCGATTGATTCCGATCAAACTGTAGTAGAGCACCGCATAGCTGAACCCCTGAGCAAAAAAGTCGATATGGATAGCCCTCGAGTAGAACTGAGCTAAGGGAAGAGATAGATAAACCACCAGCGCCCAAAAGGCGATCTCTTTATCAAATAGTAAGACCGTGATTCGGTAAAAGAAATAGGAGCACAGCAGAAAGAAACCCAAGAACAGGAATCTACTGATTATCATGCTTTCGCCAAACCAAATCTGAAACTGGGCAACAATAGCTTCGGGTAATGGAAACTCTAGGACAAGGTTTTCGGAGCTGCCCATCCAGCACACTGCCGGGTAAAGTAGATCAATGCCATTTTGATAGAAGTCCCAAATGTAATAGGCGGTATCGGCTTGCCGCCAATCATGGGGTAGATCCAGAGCGGGACCGAAGTGCCAAAATCGCCAACTGATAATTGCGAAGAGCAGCAAACCTTTCCAATAAGAAGACAAAGCCTTATTCATTGCGCTAATGGATAAAAGTGCGCTGCCAAGAAGTTATAGAGTGCATGCGCTGCCATGTCATGCCCGGCCACAGTCCAATGTGGATCGGAAGGACAATACAATTGGAGTTCAGGTGCCGCGGTTTTGCTTTCTTGTGTATGAGAATATAGATCTAGTAGTGGAATGTCTTTGCTCGCGCAGAAAGTCTTGACAGCTTGCTGAATGCCGCCCTCTGGAAATACATAATCAGACCAATTGGTCACCTCTTGCATCCTCACTGCGTTTTCTCCTGGGAATTGCCAGGGGTAGGGGATATGGCAAATTGCGAATTCTACACCTCTTTCATCCAATGATTGCTGTAGCCCTTCCAGGTGCTTAAAACTCAATTCTACTCTCTCCTGAAGATCAGGAGACCACTGACTGGTATCTCTCATAAGTGCAAGGTAGTCCCATAGCATGACGGTCAGTATATCTTTAGTGGTGTTGTTATCGCGATAGGCCTGTTGAAAGGCTTCAGGTGGAAGATTGAGGTAAGTATCTATCTTTTCTTCGGAGAGCGTTTCGAATACAAGTTGACGTCTGAGCAAGAAGGTTGTTAAACGAACAAGTCGAAAGCGCTGAAGGTCCGCTATCATCATAGTCCAGGGGTTTCTTTTCTTTAGCCCTAGGTATTTACTTTCGAGTTGCGAGAAATCGAATCCGGCAGGTTCTCCATTCTCAGCAAATTTGGCGTATGGTAAGTAACCGTTGTCGCCGATGGCGTCTCCAGAAAAGAAGTCATTGTTGTAGAGGAATAATACGACCATATTGGGTTCGAAACTTAAACCCTTACGAAGTATCCAATTCCATTCTAGCAGTGGAGACCAGCTAGGGAAACCGTGTTGTACCACGCTAAAACTATCCGGTAGCAAGCTTGAGAGTACGGGCCCTAGTGACTCTTCGTATGCTACCTGAGTAGCCTGTAGGTAGGAATCGCCAACTAGCAATATTCGCTGCTCTCCTGCCTCTTTTAGTCCAGGGCTAGGGCCCCGCATACCATGTTCGTTAATCTGATGAAGAATATTTCGCCCTCCATCTTCTGGCCGAAGTTGTGTTCTAAAACTAGCATTCGGGACATAGTTTTTGAAGTACACCGTATCTAAGGTGCTATAAGGGAAAACATCATCGATACGCTGAATTGAATCATGAATACCTGCCTGGTAGGTGGCTACAGCTGGAAGCAATTTCTCAAGGATGAATAGAATTCCAATAGTCGAGAAGAGTAGCAAGGAACCATTAGATATCCACTTGGACCGACTGGCTATACCCGCAATCAGAAGCAGAGGGATACTAAAGCCAAGCCAGATGCTCAATGGGTTGATTGAAAACCGAGCAATAATACCGTCGCCAAAGAGTAAATCATATGCGTACACGAATACGCAAAAAAATGAAATTCCCAAAAAGGATACTGCTACTATTCTTTTAATCTTCTGCCGATACATTAGGTAAAGGATGACTAATGATAAGCCACGGAAATGGGCTCAAACTTTGCCCGAGTTTACGGCGAATTCGGTTGAGTAGGGTAGTGGGATTGTATTTTAATTCATAGTTGAAGGCACTAAGATTCGACCAGTCATGATGGTGATAGAATGACTGCATTGCCTGCTTACCCTCTGCTTCGTAGTATTGAAGTGTTCGTTCTCGCGCCTCTGCTACTGCATCAGTATCGTAGATTGGAGTGTCCAGTAAATGGATTTCACCGGCAGGTGCGAGTAGTTTCGCCAGGCGGTTTAGGAGTGCTTCTAAGTTGGGGAAATACTGGGCACAGCTTGCCAACACGATTGCATCAAAAGGAGCTTGCTTCAGTTTAGCCTTGAAAATATCCCCGTAGGCAAATTGACACCCCTTATTTCCGAATAGTGATTGCGCTTGTTCCAGTTCAGTTGCATTGACATCCAGGCCAAGTACAAATCCTGCACCGCCAGAATGCAGTAATTGATGGGTCAACCAGCCATTGCCACATCCTAGATCAAGTATTGAATTTGCTTTCTTTTCATCAAGATGAACTAGAAGCTGTTCCACGTTTCTTTGACGTAGCCGCCACTCCTGATTCTGAGGATGATCTGCTGGTATCCATGGGAGTTCTCGTACGATTTCATCTGGATATAGTCGCCCTTCGCTTTTTCGGGCATTGATGTAGGCCGCCTCGAAACCTTCCTTAGGTGGGGTCAGATAAACTAAGCTGCTGCTCATGTTCAGATGATGGTCTGTTGGGTGGTTGGAAAAGTGAATTACCGACAATCTTTCGGTACCAGAGCATTCCTGCTTTAGCTAAGGCAACCTTAATTGCTGTCTTGATTCCTGGCAAGGACCAGGTTTTGCCGGCCAGGCTTAATTTATGCAAGTTTACACTGTTGACGACCCAGCGAACGGCATAGTCGTAGTATGGTCGGGGATAGGTCCGTACAAAGTCGATATCTCGGTCGGTACTGCTAAACCAGTCTGGTTGTTTTATGATCTGCTCTTCGATATCCTCATATAGTCCTGTACCTTTAATTGGATAGGCTACCGTAATGGTGAATAGATCGGGGTTAGCCGTTTTCAAATGCTTAAGCGTAAGCTCGATATCTTGCTCAGTTTCACCGGGATAGCCAAGCATGATGAAAGTCCCGGTTTCTATCCCTTTCGCTTTGGCGGTGATAGTCATGGCTTGCACTTGTTCGGCCTGTACACGGCGATCCATCGCATCAATAATGCGCTGCGATCCACTCTCAGCGCCGATCCAAACACGGAAGCAGCCACTTTCTTTCAGCATATCCAATACTTCATCATTCATGCGTTCGGCTCGGGTAATGCATTCAAAGGGAATTACAGCGTCCTGAGCTTGGACGGCCTGATGAAAGGCCGCTAACCACTTATGACTTACGGTGAAAACGTCATCCACAAACCAGACCTGATCGGGCTGGTACTTCTCTTTGATCATTCGTAACTCAGCCGCTACTTTTTCCGCACTACGCCGACGATAAGATTGACCATAAACCGCGGTGCTACACCAGCGGCAAGTATAAGGGCATCCGCGTTGTGTACTTAGGGTTACCGAGCTCCGGCCGTGATGTGTTTTCCAGGTGTCGAGATATTGCTGGAGATCAATCTTGTGCCTATTTGGTGTAGGGAGCTCATCCACTGCCCGAAGGTGCTTACGTGCAGGCGTCTGCGTAATCTGCCCATCTGCATCCACAAACGCAAGCCCAGGTATATGACCAAAATGGGGTCGTAAGCCTTGCTCTACAGCCTGAACCAGTTCCAGCATACTTTGCTCGCCTTCACCAATAACCAAGACATCAGCTCCTGTAGCTAGATAGTTTTCGACATTGTAGCGAAGATCAGGGCCACCAAGAACGATTAGACTATCATGCAGTTGCTCGTTTGCGCGAATGCTACGAATCAATCGAATCACATTCAACTTGGTCATCAAGTTGGTGTAAATCGCTATGATTTCGGGTTGCTGTTCTACGAGGTAGGTGCACTGTGCATCGAAAGAGGAGAAGGTAGTATCGTGTACCTCGTTATCATAGCCATGCTGTTCCAGCCAAGCGCTGATATACAGGATGCCTAAAGGAGGGTAAGGTTTATTGATCTTCTGCTCCTTTTCATCTTCCTTCATGTAGTACGCATGCGTCAAGCAGATCTTCATGGGCTAAAAATAAAAAATTCACTGTGCTGGAGGGTAAAATAACCGTGCTAGTTCTCCCGACAAATGAGTTACTTTTTGAGGTATACCATCAAGTAACAAAGTATGCGAGCTTTCTAAGGACATGGGCACTTGTATATCCGGACTCAGCTGGCATTTACCCAAGTGTAACTCCGCTGGACCAAAGTAGTTCTTTTTGTTGAAGACGGTTATTCCATATGCGCAGTTTTCTACACGAGCATGACGCAGTGTGGCGCTTGATTCATCTTTAACAGCAATGCCAATATGGGCACCTTCGATATTGACCATTTCCGCATCGATTATCGTCTTTTCACCAATAGACAAGGCTTTGTCCGCGATTTCTGAAAAGTCTAATTGTAAGGCGGTGAGCACACTTCCAGATAGATCTAAACCATCCCCTCCAAGCTGCTTGAAACTAAGATCACGCATACTGCCGGCAGAGAAATCAATATCTAAGCCATCTCCAGAACAGTTTATGAATTGCAGTTGACTCAGTTGCACCTTGGGGCTGTTGATGACATTGAGCGCATCTTCTGAGTCAATGTTCTGAAACTTCAATTGCTCTAGCCACATAGTATCGGCCCAACAAGTCATGGCACCATTTAGTAGTAGGCCATGGTCACGGAAGGTTTGATTGTTGGTCATCGTGATGTGGGACAGTTGTAAGTGGCCTGAATTCAAGAAATGTATACCCCGCCCCGTATTATCGTCCGAATAGATCTCAATTGGATTTGAGATGGTACCCATACAATTCGCATCACCAAAGACAATGATGCTCGCCTCATTTTTCAGGTTTATCTGGGTGCCAGCAGGAATGATGAGTTGATAGCTCGCAGGAATTATTTGAATAGTATTGAGGGTGATATTCTGTCGTGTAGGTCGGACAACAGTCCCCTGCAGTTTAAGGGCGAGCGTGTCGATTATCAGTTTATCCTTAGGTAAAAAGCGAGGCGGGTTCTGTGGCCAGGCATTTACTTTTTCGCGGAACCAATAATCAACTCCTTCGATGCTGTAAAATAAGTATTGATCATTTTTGGGTACCGTTACCGAAACGGGAATCGGAGGAACTGTTTTGATATCAAATGATGGGAGCTCTAAGGTGTTTTGTTGTTCATGAAGCGGTTTGTTGCGCTTAGGGCCGGATGCTTCAATGGTCACTGGTTGGCAATAGTAATTGTATAGATTGACCTCATTTGATTCAGGATTGCGGAAAGCCTTTAGACCTACTGCGGACAGTGGGACGCTGGTCTCGCAAGTCTCGAAAAGAGGCTCGTAAATCGTGTACTGGAAGGGGGGCGCTGTTTCGAATGTGTATGATTTAACCGCTTCGCGTAAATGCTTTGCTCGACTCCTGAGACTATCAAATTGGAGTGAGTAATCTGGAAATTCCTCACGCATAGCGCTTTCGAGAGCCAAGGTTTCGGTACCAATGTCAGTGAGGAAGTGATTTACAAAATCCCTGTCGGAGTACTTTAGAAGATACTGTTTGTAACGGAGCAGAAATTCGGGCTTGTTAAACAAGGCAAATAGGAAATACTCCTCTGTGAAGTATACTTTGTTTCCCTTTTCTTTGGCTGCTCCCAGAAATGTTTTTTTAAACCAGTAGTAAATTCCGTTGGATCCGTAGCCATCAAACCCGATCGGGTAGAGTAGGCTAGTTTGCGGATGATAGTACCAACGCATATTGTGCCAGCGTAGCGCATGGTAGGCTTCAGTCAAGTCCACTAGGGCAAAGAAACGTGCCCAGTAATCTATATCTATAGCTTGTAGGAGTTTGCTCGTGTCTTGTGGAGGGATGCGCAGCTGTTCCAACCTTTTTCGGCCAGCATCAAAAGCTGTTAGTAGCATACTGTCATTGCGGACTTTGTTCTTTTGAAAGGGTTCGATCGTCGCGGCTTCATAATCAGGAATACTCGGTGCTACATTTTTCCCGTAGCGAAGGCGGTAGTTTTGGGCTTGCCAAAATCCTTCTTCATTAAATTTTAGGATCACGCTCGCTGATCGTTTCTGACGAGCCAAGAGTGCTTCGGTAAAATGAGCCTCAAAGGCATAGATGCCTTTATATTCATCATTTACCCAAAGTTCTAAAAATTCGTAGCGGGGAGTCAAAATGTCTTCTTGCTCCAGGAGTCGATGAAAAATCCATTCATGCAAGAAGAATCGAGTTTTTGGATTTTGTAAGGAGAATTGATCAGCTTGTAAAATGCTCGTACCATCCGCTAATTTTACCCGCCATGACCACTTATCTCCTTTTAAATGGTCTAGCCAATCCCCCTTAAGTCTGACCTCCGCAGAATAGTCTTGGCCTTCGAACTTGACAGTTGCTGGTTGGAAGTCATCTCCAGAGCTTTCCAAAAATCCAAGCGCTATTGCTTGCGCTCTTTTTTGCTTAATTTGCTGGAAGTCACTGCGATCAAACTGAATGCGAATTTTTTTCATTCCAAGGTCCTCAACCAAAGGCTTGCGATCTTGGCATTGACACAATAAAAGGACGGCGGCTACAGAGATCCACCACCGATAGTCCAATTTATTGAGCATTCTTTTTGTCATCTGTGGCCAAGATAAGAAAAGCACTAAGCAGGAATATGATCATATCTGTTTTGGAAGAAAATTCGACCTGCCGACCTATTGTTTTTCTGATATTGATGCTAAATAAAGTAGAAGTAAGTGGTATCGAATTCAATGCTCAACGGACAAACATGTGTGCTATGGCTAATTCTCATTGTCGTGTTGACGAGTTGCCCTAAGCAGCCTCAAGGAGAGCACTATCAATTTTTTGTAGCGGGCCATACTTATGGGGTTTTCCAAAAACGAGTGCCAGGACTACATATGCCGTTCGTGGCTGATTTTAACTATCTGAATGCGTCGGAGAAAATGTCTTTTGGGGTATTAGCTGGTGATATAGTCTACCATAGTCGAGATACCTCATGGGACCATGTGGATCGACAACTAGAAGACCTGAAGATGCCAGTGTACTTTACGACCGGAAATCATGATGAAGGCCACAAGTCTCCCTACAAGGATCGCTACGGAAGGACATACTATGCCTTTGAAGAAGGTCGCGATCTGCATATCGTGCTAAACCCTGGATTGGGCGGCTGGAATATTTGGAATGATCAGTTGGCGTTCTTCCACACTCAAATGCAAAGAGCGGAGCAATTCGATCACGTGTTTCTCTACTTCCATCATATCTTATGGTGGGAGCCCGATAACCAATATTCGACGTTCCGTCCCAACTCATTGGATGGCAGAGCGCCTGATGTTAACTTTTGGCCAGAGATCATGCCTGTACTGCAGTCTTGTGGGCGTCCGGTTTATTGTTTTGCTGGCGATGTCGGGGCCAGAGGTCTTCCCACTGTGTTCTTTGCGGATAAGGTAGAAAACGTTCACCTGATTGCTAGCGGAATGGGGAACGGTACAAAAGACAATTACCTGTTAGTTGAGGTTAATGCCGAGGGAGAAGTAAAAGTTAAGATTCGCTGGCTTCAAGGGAAAACGGAAGAAGTGGTGTTTACAGAAGAACGACAGCTGCCTTATGGTATTAGTTGGAGTCGCTAGTTTTTTGCAGGACTAAGTAATAGTGATCAGCAGCATAACTTGGCCAACGCCAGTGACTGAATTGCTTTTCTAATCGGGATAAGACACGAATACTAGTTGGTCGTTGCTGAAAAAATGGCTCTAAATAGGAGGGAGGTAGCCAGAATCCAATCGGTTTTAGTGCAGTCAATTGGAACCCATCTGCGATTTCCAGGCAATCGTCAGGACTATAGTACCAGGTATCAACGAAGGTCGTTTCATCGAGTTGTGCTGGAATAGCTTTGCGGTTAAGTCTTCTAAAGACTTTCTTTAGGCGCAATTTCGTTAGGAAGTAGAGGCTTTCCCACCAGCAGAACCGCCCCATGATTACCAATGCCAGGTAACCTCCTGGTCGGAGGAGTTTATTGGCCTGCGGAAAGAAGAACCTAAATTGATTTGGTGATAGGCAGTTTAATCCGCCAAAGTTGGAAAATACTAGATCAACTGAGCCAGGTGGTGTCAGTCCTTCAATCTGATCGGCAGAACGCACCTTAAACTCCAACTTAGACTGAAGATCCCCGTCTAGCTGCTGCTTATTTTGCTCAGCAGTCGAGATCATTTGAGGGGAAATATCGCTGGCAAGAACGGTTTTTCCTTGTTGTGCGAACCAGCAAGCATCTACGCCAGTACCACAGTTGACTTCCAGTATTTGTTGAATATCAGGCTTTTCTAAGATTTGGTTAATAAAACCGTAGACCTGTTCTCGCTGAGCCCGGCCGATGAGCGTTTGCGTGAATGTATCATCGTATTCACCCGCAATTTGATCAAAAGCTCGGCCACTCTCCATTAGCTGTTAGCGCTTTGCAGTGATAGACGTTGGAGCCGAATTCTATCTGTAAGCATGGTCGGTAGGTAATACCCCATGGCCAAAATAGAGCGAAGTTGTCGTAGCTTGATGTTAAATGGGCGGCGGATGAGATTGCCTAAGTTTTCCCAGCCTTGCTGCAGACGGAAGACTTTGTGCACGTAGCGATGTAGACGTCGGTAGTAAGCAGGGGAGAAGGTGCCTCGATACATCATGGCTAGATCGTCGGAGTCTGTCCAGTTTTGCTTTTCTTCTAGCTGCGCCTTGACAACATCATAAAACTTGGTGCCAGGGAGAGGATAAGAGACAGAAATGCCAATGTCATCAGGTACCAGGTCACGGACCATTTGGATAGTCTTGTCAATATCTTCTTTGGTTTCTCCCACGTATCCGAACTGCAAGAAGAAACCAACTCGAACTCCTTTTTGCTTGAGTAGTCGGGTCGCCTCGTATATCTGTTCCACTTGAGTGCCTTTATCCATTGCGTCGAGGATAGACTGTGAGCCGGATTCGGCACCAACCCAAACTTCGTCCAAGCCTGACTCTGCAAGCGCCTCAATCGTATCTTCTTTCAGGAGAAGGTCAACGCGCGACTGAATCTTGTAGCGTGGTTGAACACCCAGGGCTTTCAATTCTTGGTTGAATTCTTGCACCCAGCCTGGTTTGAGGCCGAAAATATCATCGCAAACCCAGAAGTATTCTGCTCCTTTATCCTGAATGAGCATGGCCATTTCGGCCGCTACTCGCTTTGGTGAGCGCGAATTGTAGCGATTGCCATAAATGGGCTTCGCACACCAATTGCACTTATACGGACAGCCCCTTGTGGTAGCAATATTTAGCGAGAAGAATCCACGACCTGCTTGCCAGATTTGACGGTAACCCTCTAGTTCGACTAAGTCCCAGGCGGGGTCAGGGAGGTCATCCAATTGGCGGAGCACTGGTCTACGCGCATTTTTAACTAACTCGCCATCTTCTAAAAAGGCAACGCCCAGAATCACCCTTGCTGCTTGATACTCTCCGTTTTGTAGGAGATCACAGAGTTCAGCTAAACTCAGCTCCCCCTCGCCTTGGATGACGAAATCGGCACCGGCTCTTAAATAATGATCAGGATGGTCGGTAGAGTCAGAACTACATACGATAATATGTTTGACTTTTGGCCTGGCTAATCGGATCATTTCGAGTGCCGCATCCCGCATAACCGTCAAGCACATTTTGCTGAGGTAATTGAAGCCATCATCATAGATGACTAGGAAATCCGGCTGATCTTCTAGATGTGGTCCTATTTCGTTGGCAGCATGCACGAGATTAGTGTCGAAAAGACTTACCTCGTATCCTTTCGAGCGCATCAGCGCTGCTGCATAAATCGTTCCGTATGGCGGGTACGGACGCTGGTCCTCCCACTGCTTCTGGTCAAAACGATAGAAATAAGCATTGGTAAATAGGATCGAACTCATTTTTCCTACTTCTCTATTGATGTCGAAAGATTCTTGAGCTCAGGGCGTTCTAAACGAACACCATTTTGTTGCTCAAAAGCTACTATACGTTTTTCAAGTTCTGACAGGACGCGGTTTTGAAAATCCTGCGGATGGTGCTTCGATACGTACGGTCGAGACTTGAGGGCGGTGGAGAATTTGTCCGCCTCAAAATTAGCGAATTTCCTTTGCCAATATTTGAGCGTTCGCTCATAAAAATAGCTGTCAATATATTCTCCGAGCTGTCCGTTCAAAAGCCATTCCAAGGCACCTTGAACCTTACTGGTCTTATGTGGGATGGTTTTTTCCGTTTCCCGCAGCGGGAAATTGGGGTAATAAAGAGATAACCAATCGTTGGTAGCCATGAACTTTTGGTACATGCTTCGACCGTAGAGTGGCTTCAGGGTGGCTACTTCAGTAGCGGTAAACTGGTTTTGCTCTTCAATAGTTAAATGGTCTTCATCCACGAAATAATTGACACAGAAGAACTTGTGCGAATTAAGTAGAAAGACTTTTTTGAATAAGACTAGTAGTGTCCGACTAACCCATAAACGGCCTGGTTTGGTCACTATGAAATAATCAATATCACCATCCCTGGGCATTACATTCTTCGAAAGCGCACCGGATAGGAAGACCCCTCGAACAAAAGGGAAGCGCCGAATAAGATGAGTCATGCGATAGGCATGCCGGATATACCGTTCTGCTCGCTTGTTGTTATCAATTCGCCGAGCTACCCATTCCGGACGGTCCTGACAGGAAAAGTAATCACCCTGCTGAAAGATCCAGCCTGAGCTTATCGCTTGTTCAAGCTGGGCGCGAAGTTCTCCTTCTGAAAGTGTGGGCCCAGCAGCTAATTCACGGATCTCCGTAAAAGTGAGTGGGTAGGAGAAGATGTCGAAATAAAACATTGGCATCAGGACCCTATGTAGAGCATGGCTACAATCTAGCGTTGAGGGTATATTAGGGCCTGGAGTATTCACCATCGTTCTAAGTAGCAAGGTAAAATGTGTAGCCAATATATGGGCTTCGCTGGTTCGTTTTCAGAATGATTGAGACAAAACCCGCGTTGCTGACAAGAATAGGGAAAATATGACGATTCTTGAAAAAATACTTTTGAGGAATTGATGGAAGTGGTGGCAATCTGCTAATTTACAGCCCTGATAAATTAAATCTGAAGTCGAAAAACAAAGCTCAAATGGCATTGGCAACCAGGATAAAGATCTTTTTGTGGGGAGCAATATTTGTAACGCTCTTGGTAAAGATTCCAAGCCTGATTGATCAATTTCACGTTAGCAGGTTCATTGTCTCAACTGTGTTTTGCTTTTGGGCAATCCTGGGTATTGTCCCGATGTTGAAGCGCGTTTCGCTCACCGTCATGGATGGTATACTGTTCGGGATTTATCTCTTGCATTTGCTCTCTCTCCTGTGGGCTGACAATTTTGGTGAGGCCATTTTTGCTACCCAAAAGTACTTGCTCCTTGCAGTTTTGTTTCTTGCCTTTCGCTTGGTATTGCAAGAAGACAAAAGCGTACGAAATCAGCTATTCCCAATACTACTTGCGTGCACTGGATTGGTCAGTGCGATTGTCGTTTATCAGGTACTGCAACAAATGGGTTCGGATGGCCTTGCAGGTAAAGGAGTATATCAAATAGTGGGGCATGCTGGCCATAAGAATCTTACTGCGTCCTACCTGTTTTTATTGATCACTTTTTTGCTGTACTGGTTCAATGATTACCGACAGAAGCCCTGGTATTGGTTGGCGCTATCGTTTGCCTTTGTCCTCATGCTGGTACTGCGTAGTAGAGCTGTCTTCTTAGCAGTAGCCTTAGGCGGGCTCTTATTCGGTTTCTACCTAATGTTTGCCAATGAGACAAGGAAAGCAATACTGTACAAACGTGTGCTACCTATTGGGGTTATTGCCTTGATCGGCCTGGTTAGCCTGACTCAATTTACGGACTTGGGAAAGGAATATGCCGGCTTCTTTAATCCGATGAACTACATGGATAGTGCTTCTGGTACGGAGCGACTTTTTGTGTGGAGTAAAACGGTGGATCTCATTAAAGAACGCCCGATGTCCGGTTATGGTGCGGGTAACTGGAAGCTGTTCTTTCCCAGCAAAAGTATTGAGGGGGGCTACAGACTGATGGAAAAGGACTTGATTTTCACTCGCGTTCACAACGATTTCCTGGAAGTGGCGGCGGAAGTAGGAATCATAGGGGGAGTATTGTATCTATCTATTTTCGTTCTGGCTCTGTGGGCTTGTATTGTCAACTATCGTAAAACAAAGCCTAGGTACCGTTATCGCTGGGTGCTGTTGAGCACTGCTGTGATTGGGTTTGCGATCATTTCTTTTTTCGACTTTCCCAAGGAGCGCATCGAACATCTAACGTTACTAGCTCTATTGTTAGCCTTTATATTCTATGACCGAAAGTCGAATGCTGCAAAAGCAGCCAAGGGCGAGAATACAATGATCCGTTATGGGGTAGTTGGTCTTTGCACACTGTTTCTCATTATCAATATTCCTGTTGGTTACTATCGATTTGTCGGAGATCAGGCTAGTAAGGTGATCCTTAGTCATCGTAAGACTAATGAGCTGGATATTATTACTGGCCAAGTTCAAAAAGCAGACTCCGACTGGTATAATGTTGACCCAATGGTCATACCGTTGAGCTGGTATGAGGGCGTCGCTCACTATGTGCTGGGCGATTATGTCGCAGCGGAAGCACCTTTTGCTCAGGCTTATGAAATCAATCCTTTCAATTTTAACGTGCTCAATAACTATGCGAGTACGGTGGTACAGCTCGAAAAGTATGAGCTAGCCGTGGATTTATACCGACAAGCACTAAGAATTAACCCTCGTTTTGAGGAGGGTATGTTTAATCTTTCCTTCGCCCTTTATCAATTGGGACAATATGATGAAGCCTTAGAATGGGTACAGAAAACAAGTGGGAATCCGGAAAAGAAAAGACTTTTTCTACAGCGAATTGAGGCGGCCTTGAACACCCAATAGTTATCATCCATGGGATATTGGGGATTAATCTATCCATAAACTTCTGAAAACCATCTTAAAACTCTACCTTTAGGGGGCTCTGAGCGAAAAGCAAAAAGGGCAAGCAAATTATTGATCTCCTACCGTAATCTCATGAAAAACCTTCACAGAATCTTTCTGATTCTTGTGTCTGTATTCTTCTGTACAGATACCCTCGTTTGTCAGACCATTTCTATTTCTCCAGATGTTGGAAGTCAAGGCGCTAGCTTTGGTGTAACTATTACAGGGGTAGGAACAGGGTTCTACTCCTCTACCACCTGTGCATACATCTCAGCTTCTCCAGCCTCGATTACGATTAACAATATTAACGTTCAGAACGCTGGCCTGCTTACCGGAACAATCAATATCCCAGCGAATACAGTGCTGGATTTCTACGATGTGACGGTCTGGGAAGGTGCAGGAAACGGTGGGTCAGATTGTGATGGTGCGGAGTACACCTGTATGGATTGTTTTCAGGTTGTCGCGCCGCCTCCCGCGGTGTCTACGGTAAGCCCTAGTTTTGGAGCGCCTGGAGTAAGTGTAGCCGTTACCCTGACCGGAACCAATACTACCTGGGATGGCGACCACTGCGTGGAGCTAACTGACGGTATTACCACGGTCACGTTTGTTGGTACTGCTGGTTCCCCGACTAGTCTTACCGGGACTGTAGATATACCTGCTAATGCCAGTATTGACGATTATGAGATCATAGTGTACGATGATAATACGGGAGCCTGTATGGGAGCTACCGATGGTACCTGTACGGATTGTTTTTCCGTAGTAGATCCGTTCATTCTTTCGATCAACCCGGCATCAGCTAATCGCGGTCAGATATTGGATGACATCACTTTCACTGGTTTTGGTACCAACTTCACCGGTTCTACAACCTGTGTTGAGATACTAGCCTCATCCACGCTTACACTCACTGGTGTTAACGTTATAAATGCTACTGAATTAACAGCCGACTTGAATGTTCCTGCGAATGCAGTTCCCGGTACTTATGATGCTCGAATCTATGCGGGCCCTGATTGTACGGGAGATGTATACACTTGCACAGACTGCTTCACGATCAACCAAGCGACCATTGCAGTCACTCCAAATGTAGGAGAGCAAGGGGCGAGCTTTGGTGTAACGATTACTGGCGTGGGCACAGGGTTCTATTCCTCGACTACTTGTGCATACATCTCTGCTTCTCCAGCTTCGATAACGATTGATAATATTAACGTTCAAAATTCTGGACAGCTGACCGGAACAGTGAACATTCCAGCGAATACAGTGCTGGATATTTATGATGTGACGGTATGGGAAGCTGATGGTAATGGAGGCTCAGCTTGTGATGGTGCGGAGTATACCTGTACAGACTGTTTTCAGGTTATTGCGCCAATTCCCGTGGTGTCTACAGTAAGCCCAAGTCTGGGTACACCTGGCTCAAGTATAGCTGTAACCCTAACTGGAACCAATACCACCTGGGATGGTGACCATTGTGTTGAACTTACAGATGGTATTACCACGATCAGCTTTGTTGGTACTGCTGGTTCCCCGACTAGTCTTACCGGGACTGTAGATATACCTGCTAATGCCAGTATTGACGATTATGAGATCATAGTGTACGATGATAATACGGGAGCCTGTATGGGAGCTACCGATGGTACCTGTACGGATTGTTTTTCCGTAGAAGATGCACAAGAAGGCACAGCAGCTTGTACTGACGTGATTTTACTACCTAATGAACGTGCAACTTCTTTCAACGCAATAGCGATTAATAACGCCACAAGTGCCACTGCTGCAGGTCAAATATTTGAGAGTCTTCCTGGCACCCAAATCAGAGGTGCTAAAATTTATGGATGGACAACAGGTGGACCTGTCAATAGTATTCCGGACGATCCGGTTTTGGTTACTGTATCAATAGTCCCTGTTAGTTCAGTAGATTCGTTGCCTAACGGTCCTGCTTTAGGGAATACTACCGTCTTGTTGGATGGACCTATAGGGGGAAACACTTTAGCAGATATTGAATACACTGCTACGTTCCCTACACCGGTATCTGTCGGGACCGGACTCTATATGGTAGTAGTTGAGAATGATTCGCCTAACAACATTGGCTTAATATCTAATGATTTTGCAACTGGAGATGGGCAAGGAGATTACTTAGCCAATATACTAATAGGACCAAACTGGCTACGAGGGTATGATGTTAATGTAGGTGGTGTCCCATTTAATGCGGATTGGGTTTTCAATCCTATTATTGACTATAATATTACCACTGAGTTTATTCCTGACCCTGTTTTTGCAGAACCTGCCGAAGTCATTGACTTCACTAACCAAAGTTCTCCAGAGTTTAATAACGTTTTCTACAATTCAGATCCTACTGGAGCTTGGCGCTGGGATTTCGGTGACGGAACGACAGCTAGTACCGAGGATGCCAGTCATGCATATGCGGCAAATGGTAGTTATTCAACTGGTCTTCTAGGAACTATTCGCCTGTGGACTGGCGGAACTTGTAAAGCCGTTGATTTTGGCCAAGCTTTCATATCTACGGTGGAGCTAGCTCCTTTTGCAGATGTTTGTGAAAATGCAGGCCTACAGATATTGGCTGGAGGTACACCTCTTGGTGGCGTATACAGTGGTGAAGGCGTTACTGATAATGGAAATGGTGCTGATTTTAGTTTCGACCCTGCTAGTGCTGGAGTTGGGGTGCATACGATAACGTATACACTCAACGGCGCAATGGCTACGGCGGACATCACTGTACTTGCTGCTCCAACTCCTACATTTAGTGCTTTAGCAGATCTTTGTCTGGATGCAGGCATCCAGACCGAACTTGGAGGTGGTAGTCCTATCGGCGGTGTATATAGTGGCCCCGGTGTTACTGATGATGGCAATGGAATGACTTATTCTTTTGACCCAATGGCTGCGGGGGCTGGCACTCATGCGATTAGCTATACTGTTACAAACAATAACGGGTGCGCCGCTAGCGTCAGCGACGAAGTTGCAGTCTTTACTTGTACGATTGAAATAACCGACCCTTGTAGTTGTCTCAATAATGCATCGGTAATTGACTTGAATAATAACACTGGAGGTGATGACGGACAGTTTGCCGAATTGGTAACGGTTTCAACTGGTGATCCTAATGTAGATCTACCTCCTGGTCAAACCTGGACGGTCATTGGTGCCACCGGAGCTTTTGATGCCTTTAATGTTCCTGCCGTTGGTGTACAAAGTGATGGGGTGCCAATTGTGACAGATGGTTCTGTGACCCTAGTTTACAATAACGGATCTTACGAGATTCCTTTTGTGCATGTAGACATGCAACCCTACACCTTGATAGTTGAGGGTCCTCTCGCTGTTGGAGCTCCTAGTAATATTACACGAGAAATCTCAAACCATTGCGCGTATCCGAATCCAATCTTGGATCCAACGCTAGATGAAATTTACTGTGCGTTTGAAGCAGCGGTGACATTGGGTGCAACTGATCTCGAGGGAATAGGTGCTGATGCGGTGAGCTTCACCGTTAATGGTGTACCAACAACCGAATTTAGTCCGGTTGATTTGGGCCCTGGTACCCACACAGTCATTGTGAGCTATGATAGTGCCGCTGATGCTAACGGTGGAATTTCTCCTGACGGCGGTACAACTCCTGCCTTCCCTGGATGTGTGCAGGACGCGCAGTTTGTGGTAGAGGTAGAAGACCTCAATGCAAGTTGTTTAAGTGATGTAAATGTAACGCTAGGTGAAAACTGTGCTACAGTAGTTACACCACAGATGGTGCTCTTTGGTGGTTACGATTGCGCCGATGAAATCACCGTTACTATCGATGGTGGAAACTCCAACGTTGTTACTGGCTGTGGCGATCACACTTACATGGTAGAGGTATTTGTAGCTGGTGAGATGGTTTACACCTGCTGGGGTAACATCTTCGCTGAAGACAAGACTGACCCAACGGTAGAATGTCCAGATGACGCTGACAGTGCCATCACTCAGTTTGATGTACAGACCGTAGAAGGTAGCATTGACGGTACCGAAGAGACTTTGGTACTAGCCAACTACTCTTGTATGACGAACTTCTTCGACCCTACGGCTGGAACAGACTATTCATACGACTTGATCACCTTCACGGCAAACGCACCTGACATCTACAACATCCTGGTGGATGCGGATAACGGTGGTGTTGTATTTGCGGTATTCCAAGGTGATTTTAACGAAGATGAGCCATGTGAGAACGTTCTTGGTGGATCTGATGGTGCTTATGCCATCGTTGACTTCTTCGGACCAACATTCGGTTCGTTCTTCAACCAGAACTTCCGCGTACCACTGAACCTGGAAGCAGGTCAGACGTACACCATCATGGTGGCTAACGACGGTACGCCTACTGACTATACTGTAGGTATTGTGAGCGATAACGGCAGCGGCGTAAGCGGTGGCGGTTTTGGTGCTCCACAATCTTTCGATACCGAAGTAACCTTGTACTGCCAGGACGTAGAGACGATTCAGTTCTTGTTCCCACAAAGCTGGATTGCTAATGCGGATGGTAGTGTAGATGTAGCTGCTACAGTAGACACCTACTTTGGCGGTGACAACGGTGCTTTCCAGGACTTCCTAGCGAAGTTGAGCCTGGCAGGTGTACCAACAGTTGGAGACAACTGTGGTCCAATGATTGTAACAGTAAGCGACGTTGTTGACGCTGCTGGTGACTGTGGCGACATCACCTTGACTCGTACCTTCACGGTAACGGATCGTGCTGATGGTGCATGTGTAGGTGCTGTACGCAGTGCAAGCTGTGATCAGATCATCACCTTCACGCAGCCAAGCCTGTTCAACTCACTATTTGAGCCTAATCCTGATCTAGTATTGCCACCATTCACTTCTACTTTGGAGTGTGATGAGGCATTCGATACGGACGGTGCTGTTGGTGGTCCTGATGACAACCCAACTGCAGAGTACGCTGGTCAGCCATTTATCCTGACGATCTCTGGCTACGAAGCCCTTGATCCTACTTACTGTAACCTGGGAGTATCTTACTCAGACGAGCCACGCATCGTAGTATGTGAGGGTACTTACAAGTTCCGTCGTGAGTGGAACCTGGTGAACTGGTGTGATCCTTCAGAGAACTTCATCTGGGATCAGTTTGTGAAAGTAGGTGACTACACTGGTCCTGAGATTACAGGTGTACCAGAAGTAATCAATGTATCTACTTCGCCATTCGACTGTCTGGCTTACGTAGCCATTCCTAACCCAGGTGTAGAGGATGCCAATGGTTGTTCTTCTGCTTCTGCTACTTCTTACACCGTACTAGCCTTCGGTGAGAGTTTCTTCGCTGGTGGTAATGTCGCTGATAACGATGTAGTAGCTGCACCAATTGGTGAGCACGTCTTGATCTTGTGTGCCGAGGATGACTGTGGCAACGAGACTTGTGAAGAGTACGACCTGATCGTAACAGATGAGATTGAGCCTACGGCCGTATGTACCGATGAGATCAATGTAAGCATCGGTGGTGGTGATGTAGCAAACGGTATCGAAGGTATCGCGCGCTTATTCGCTGAAGATGTGGACGAAGGTTCTAATGATAACTGTGGAGAAGTAACCCTTGAGATTCGCCGTAACTACTGGCGCAACGACACTTGTGATCCAAGTGAGAACCGTTGGAGCCCATGGGGTGACTCAGTAGACTTCTACTGCTGTGATATCGCTAATGAAATTACAATTGAACTACGTGTAACTGACGAAGCTGGCAACAGTAATGTATGCTGGAAAGTGGTTACACCAGAAGATAAGCTGAACCCATTCTGTTATGCACCAGATGATGTAGAGCTAACTTGTGTAGATCTACCATTGACCTTCCCTGGCGACATCCAGGATGCATACGACAATGACTTCGAAGCTACTTCGATCATGATGTCTGACTTGTTCGGTAACGCTAGTGGTACAGACAACTGTGCTGTTGACACGATCGT
>ENA-UENT01000144-UENT01000144.1-marine-metagenome-genome-assembly--contig:-NODE-144-length-53683-cov-9.760503_pt1 | contig 53683 bp, 41 predicted proteins | sample MGYA00237879_ERZ529330 | MGnify/ENA primary metagenome ERZ529330 (study PRJEB26372, sample SAMN05368345) | marine metagenome | biome: cultured habitat; feature: ocean water; material: water; isolation... | reverse complement strand
ATACCGTTACGTTAGAGCAGTTGTCGCTCACGCCTGGCATTGGCACTTCGAAGGAACCGCCACACGAAAATGGGCTCGCAGAGTAAGACAGTGGACCTACGGGGCAGAATACTTCCGGCGCGGTGTAGTCCCCTACCTTAATCAATTGCACAAACTCTACGATCGCTCCCGGCTCGCACCAGTCATAAATGGTCCAGACCCGGTTAAGCTTGAAGGTGCCTTCGCACTCCTGAACAATCGCGCCATCTTCATAGGCCGCAGCAAAATTGCCAAAGCTAAAATCAATGGCGTGAGGGCCGAAAACAGGTAGGTCATCAACTTCAGGGAAACCTGTTAGTTCAGGTACTGGCACACCGTTTGGCAGAGCTTCAAATGCGGTCCCACAATCAATTTCCACCACATCATCCGGGAACAGTACATCATCAAGCGTAGGCGGACGAAGTGTGATGATTTGGGTGCAAGCATCCGAATTCTCATTTAAGTCCGTTACCGTGAATGTTCTTGTGATTACAATATCACCACAGTCACCAGAAGCAGAAAAACTGTCGGTAGCGGTAAAATCCAGCGTCGTGCTGCAATTATCGGTAGCGGAAGGCGCGCCAGTAAAGGCATAAACCTGCTCAATAAATGCGGTCTGTTGAGCCAGGCTACCGGCATTACCACCGTACAAAGTGTCAAATGCGGTAGTCAGGAAATCCGCCGGGTTGTTGGGTGGGCAGGTAATGACGGGAGCCGTCTTGTCCTCGCCAGTGATGAAGCCCCAGCATGGCTCAAAGCCTGTTACGTCCGGCCCGGTGATCTCGTAGATCCACTGCCCGTGCCCGTCAAGGATATTGCCGTTAGCGGGGTTGTCATCGTTGACGATGGTGATGGTGAAGTCGTCTTCCTGCAGGCAGCCAAAGTTGCCTTCCAGCACCATATCTGCTGTGATCACCCGGGAGCAGTTCTCGTCCAGCGTCACGTTGATATCATCGTTGCACGCCAGGTTCGCTTCCGGCGCATCGTCTTGTGTGACAGACACCCCGAAGGCTTCGCTTGTGCTGTTGCCCGCTGCGTCCACCGCCCCTATGCTCACCGTGTACTGGCCAGGGCCCGCTGTGAAGCAGTAGGCCGTGCCGTCTGCCGTCACCGGCACAGCAACGCCGCCAGGGCCTGTCACCGTTACCGTGGGCACGATATCGCCTTCGCAATCGTCAATGGCTGTGGCCTGGAAGCAGATTTCTGCCTCGTCCGGCCCACAGGGGTCGAGCACTTCCGTAATGTTCTGCGATGGGTACACGATGATTGGGGCCGAATTGTCTTCGTCCGCATTCACCGTGACCGTAGCCGTAGCCTCGGTGGTATTGCCGCCGCCATCCGTATACGTGCCCACGATGGTGTACACGCCCGGGCTCAGGCTCAGGCTCCACGCGAAGTAGCCGTTCGCAGGGTCCGACAGCGCTGCGTCGAATGGGGGCGCTGGCGCTCCGTTCACCGTGAAGCTGGCTGTGCCAAAGTCTTCATCGCAGTCGTCTTCCAGCTGTACCGCAAAGCTTACCGCTGCTTCGCCTTCGCAGTTCGGCACCTGGTAGGCCAGGTTGCCGGGCATTGTCATTACCGCCGGCGTATCAGCATCTTGCACCACCTCTACTGCATGGTCTATTGTCACCCCTTCGTAGCTGGTAACGATCAGGTAGCTGCCCGAGCTCAGGCTGCCCGTGGCTTCGAAGTACGCATAGCCCTCGTTCACCAGGATGTAGGTGAGCTCCAGTGGCGCGCCGCTAATGCTGATCAGCCCGTCGGGCACATCGCCCGGCTGAAGCTCACAGTCGTAGATATGGCCCGAGAAGACGATGAAGCCGTCCTCCGCACAGTCTTCGATCACGAACTGCCCGTTGCCGGACACGTCCACGATCGGCGCAGGGCTCTGCGCCTGCGTGAGGGTGATGTCAAAGCTGTACTGGCTCGTATTGCCGTAGTCGTCTGTAGCCTCGTAGACTACTGTGTATACTCCTGGCGCCAGCACATCGCCCGGCTGCGGGCCGCTGATCTGCTCCAGCTCCACGTCCAGGCTGCAGTCGTCTATTGCTGATACCTGCCAGTTCACAGGGGCGCTGTCTTCGCAGCCCGGGATCTGCACCTGCATGTCGCCAGGGCCGTAGATTTCAGGGGCGCGGTTGTCCACGACCGTGATCTCATAAGACATTGTATCTCTGTTGCCCGCCTCATCTGAGGTGATCAAGAGCAGGGCATTCGTACCAATGCCTGCATGGACAGCCACTATGTAGAGCGGCTCCTCATCGGATACTGTCACGCTGGCACTTGGGGATACGGAAGGGTTGTCCGTTTGTGTAGTAATCTGCGCTTCCAGGCTCACCCCATCGCTCAGGCAGTCATCATCCAGCTCTACAAACCAGTTGAACTGCACCCCGCACTCCCCTTCCGGGATGCTTTCGTAAAGGATCGTCATCGGGGGTTCCAGCCCGGCCTCGTCTGTAACCGTTTTCGTTGGGGGCGTATCATCGGTAGTTTCCAATGTCAGTATTTCCTCGTACAGCTCAGGCAGGCAGCCATCACCGTAGGCACAATTGCCCCGGTCCACAAGCTCAAGGCGGACACGGTAAGTGCCCTCGCCAAGATCTTCCACAATTATTGGCTGAGTAAGGGATATGGCTGAGCCTACCAGTGTTTCTCCAACGCCCGCTTCAATCAGGTATACATCGTAAGTGGCATTGCAGCCCTGCTCCTCCAAATCGATAGTCAGCGTGCCGTCCGTAGCCGTTGGGCAGCTTGGGCCCTCGCCGTTCAGGGTGAGTACCGGCACAGGGTAGCAGTTGGCATGCAGCAGGCCGGAGATGGCTTCCACCTCGGCATTGCCCAGATTTTCGGTGATCGCAAAGTTATAGCATTCTCCATTCGTCAGGGTGCCTGGTACGAAGGTGACCTGAGTGGAAGACATATTCACAAAGTCGACCACCGGGTTGCCGTTTTCATCTTCTACATCAACCGTCCAGTTGTTGCCGGTGGAGAAAGGCTCCCAGTCGAGCGTAATGGAGCCGTCGCAGTTGCAGATCACCTCGTAGCCCTCTGTGCGGAAGCCGAAGTCAAAAGACAAATTGTCCTGATCGTCCGGGTAGCTGTTAATGTTGCCGGGCTGATCGCCGGTGCCATCTTCGCCAGTGCGCAGGCTGCCATCTTCAAGGATCGTGAAGGTGGTATTCTCCGGGTCGTTGCTGTCCAGGTCGGCATCGTTTCCTGCACCAATAATAGTAGGTGCATAGCCCGTTGGAAAATCAGGAATACGAAGTGCGTAAGTACCCGGTATGAGCCCTTCAAAGACGTACTTCCCATCGACATTATTAAAGATGCCGGTGCCGATGGTATAAATACGGTTGTCTCCATCCGTAGCAAGGTCGCCGTCCACGCCTGCCCATTCCAGTTCCATAGGCAAGTCATTAAAGCAGGGGTTAGAGAAATCGCCCTGTAGGCCATCGCCGTCCAGGTCTTCCCAAACATAACTGCCCACCAGGTAGAGGGTTTCCTGGTAGTCTTCGATCTCGCCGAATGGGATTTCGCCCGTCTGGCTGTCCGGCTCGAGGCCGCCTTCCGGGCTCAGGCGGGCGCGGGAGTAAGCGCTGCCGCCTTCGAAAGTAGCACCTTCAGGCACTTCGAAGCACAGTATTTCATCGGAGAGCCCACCGTTTGGTATGGTGTTGCCCGTTGAGAAGGAGACCTCTTCTCCTGCACCAAAGGAGCCATCGCCGTCCCAGTCTATCCAGAACTGCAGGACGGCATCCTCTCCGGTGTTGTTTACTGCCGTAACGGAAACACAGGCTTCGGTGCCTGGCAGCAAGGGCGTAATAAAGTCAATGCCGTTCTCATCGTCATCGGCCTCATTGCAGGTGCCGAAAGTGACCAGCCCGGAGCCGTTGTCGTCCCCTTCTGCCAGGTTATCCGGCTGGCCGTCCAGCTCTACGTCCACGCACTGCCCGAGGAGCAAGTCTTCGCTGACGATGTGCTTTGGCGCATCGGGGCCCTCTGTACCGTAGGAAACCGGCAGGTCGCCGTAGTCAAAGCCGACGATCTGTACCATGTAGTCTTCCACTTCGCCGCTTTGAGCCTGACCAAGGGCAGTAGCTACATCATCTGGATTATTCGCCAAACGAAGGCGCAGGCCTACATCTTGCCCCACTACACTCATTGCCGGTATCGGTACATCTATGCTCACTGCCGTGGCATTATTTGGGACCAGCACGCTAAAGCGCTCGGTAGACGGGTCAAAAGCCCCGTCCTTATTGAAGTCCAGGAACAGCGCCAGTGTCGCCTCCTCTCCCGTCATGTTCATCACTGGTATTTCCAGCGTGGTTGTTTGGGTTAAGATGAACAGCGGAAGATTGTCCAGGTCGAGCCCGTCCTCGTCGTCCGGGTCGGTGTCCGGAGTCGCGGTATTGTCGTCACCTCCTACCGTAGCACCTGCATCAGCGCTGGGCTGGCCGTTGGCTTCGTCGTCTACTGCGGTGCCTATTTTTAGCAGCGTAATATTATTTAAATCGACCAATATACGGTGGCGTGGTCCATTGCCTTCCCGCAAAGTTGCATAATCGGCTGGAGTAAGCGGATCGTTAGGGTCGCCGCCAGTACCAAGGGCTGTATCATTCAGGTCGCCGAAGTCTAATCCAAGAACAGGGGTTAGGTAATCTTCCACTTCACCATCCGGCGCTATGCCTGTTGGGCTCATCACAGCGTCTACATCGGTACTGATCCGGAAGCGTACACCTACCTGCTGATCTCCTATGACAGAGGTCAGTGGTGGCGTAACATTCTCAAAAGTAGCCTCTGTAGCACCATCGGGTACCATGAGATCATACATTTCGTCAGAGTCCCCAAAATCTCCGTCCCCATTCCAGTCGATAAAGAATACCAGCTTTGCATCCTCCCCTGTCATGTTCATGAGCGTCACCGGCACATCTGTAGGGTTGCCCGTGTTAAATAAAGGTAGTATTACGCCATCTTCGTCATCACCATCACCAAGAGCGTCGACACTGGGCTGCCCATCCGGCTCCGCATCCAGCATACTACCCAGCTTGAGCAGCACGTTTGTAGGCACAGAGTGGGCAGGGCCATCGTTGCCATCAGCGGTCGCATAGCCTGGATCCTCTGGGAGGTCACCGTAGTCCAGACGGAAAAGGCCGGCATCAAAGTCTTCATATTCTTCACCCTCTGACAGGGTAATACCGGGGGTACAGCCGTCAGCGGGGTTAGCGTCGCTGTCGTTGGTATCATTACCGCCATTATTGGTTTGGTCTTGCTCCGTAAACTGATAGCTTTCCGCGTCAGTATTAGAGGAGTTGTCAAGATCAAACAGTACGCAGTATTCCACACCGGCGGGTAAGCCTGTGAAAATGTAATTGCCGTTATTGTCCGTTTGCGTGCCCCCTACCTGGTCGCCCTTTACGCCATTATTGCACTCGAACAGGGCTACCTGAATATCCGGAACGCCAGCCTCATCATTATCCTGCACCCCGTCCAGGTTGTCGTCTTCCCACACCAGGTCGCCAATGCTCGCGCAGGACAGCGGGATGTTGTTGTTGAAGACAAATACGCCCGGTTCCAGGTCAATGGAATAGTAAAACGGGTTGCTCCCGCAGGCGGCATCTTCCATGAAGCCCGGATTGCCGGCATCTTCGCCGCTGCCCAGCGTGGTTACGCCAACTGGCGCGTCAAATACGCCACCTTCTTCCATACAGTCCGGAGAAACGGCGTAGCCTGCCGGGGGCGTGAACTGAATGGTGTAAGTACCGCTCACAGACACGGCAAAGAAACCGTAGAAACCGCTGGAGCCGTCCTGTACAATATCTACAGGGCCGGGACCGTCTACGCTGATGCTACCGCCCGGGATGATCTCGCCCGTGGACTCGCAGTAAATATAGCCGGTGGGGTCCGCTTCTTCCGCTGCGGGGTCAATGCCATCGGGGACAAGATCGCCATCTTCGTCCGGGTAGATACCTGCATCGATCGTTGGGTCATCCTCACCTGAAGCCAGGGTAATACAATTTACGTTCCCGTTTTCGTCAATAACATCTGAGTCCAGGGCATCAACAGTATTGCCTTCAATATTAGCAAGGGTATAGATATAATCCTGTGCGGCCAATATACCGCTATAGTCAAATACAACCGTATAGCTGCCCGGTACCAGGCCAGTAAATTCGTAGTTGCCATTGGCATCAGTCATCACCTCCGCGCCGGGCACGGGGGCATCTTGCATTCCATTCACACATGTGAAGAGGGTGACGGTAACGCCCGGCACGCCTGCTTCGCCGTTGTCCTGCTGCCCATTGCCGTTCGAGTCTTCCCAGACTGTACTGCCCAGGCTGGCTGGCTGGTAGATACCGGCATCAATGGTATAGTTCGTCTCGCCGCTGCCCAGGGTAATGACCTCGGTCTGCCCGTCATCGCCAGCATCGCTGTCTACTGTATCGTCCATACCGGCATTATCGGCAGGTGTGATCTCGTAGCCATTGGGCGTGATGAACTCCACGATAAAGCTGGCAGGCCCCAGGCTGTCGAACAGGTATAAACCATTCTCATCCGTCATAGTGGACTCAATGAAGTCGCCATTTTCCGTCAACAGGTTTACGTTTACGTTCTCCACAGGCGGTTCGCCGGGGTCCTGGATACCATTGGCATTAAGGTCTTCCCAGACGTAGTCGCCAAGCTCGCCGAATGTCGGGTTACTACTGCATTGCGGAGTGGCTGGAGGATACAGCACAACCGTAGAGTCTGAGGGATTTACATCGAACCGCAGGCGCAGCTCAGGGCGCAGCCCATCCTCTACTCTTTCCCAGACACCATCGACCAGTACCCAGCCCGGCCAGTCTACAGCTACGCCGTTATCCACCACTGCACCAGGCCACAAGAGAGTCCCGGAAAGCGGCTGATTGGTCAGTACTTTTACCACAGTATCCACATCCGGGTCTATCCAGGTGATGGTTGCACCGTTGGAAGGTGTGAAACCGATGGGTGTAATGCTGTAATTGACGTAGGGCGCATCATCGACACAGATTTCTTCTGCTATCACTTCGATAGCCGGTACGAAAAAACCCGCATCGACATCAGGGTTATTGTCGCCGGCATTGAGTGTATAGGTAATTGTATTTCCTGTGCCCGGGTCAGCGTCGCTATCAACCGTATCATCATTACCCTCACCCTGTGGGGAAGGTACCAGTTCAGCGGGCGTGGTGAAGGTCAGCAGATAGCCGCCCGGGAACAGGCCAGAAAACATGTACATGCCCGTACCATCGGTAGTTGTGCTTGCCGTAAACGCATTTCCATTCAGGTCTGTACCTGAAATGCTCACTTCGGCATTAGGGATACCCGGCTCTCCGGCATCCTGAATGCCATCGTAGTCGAGGTCTTCCCAGACGAAGTCGCCGATTTTAGCGAATGCCAGGTAGTAGTCTTCCACCTCACCGTCATTGGCAGGCCCGGTAGCATCCAATCCCCCAGCTGAGCTCAGGCGTACACGGACGAAGGTTTCCAAATTGGGAAAGGTAGCGGAAGCAGGCACCTCAAAGCAGTAATTTGTGGTATTCGTTCCAGTTCCAACAATTGGCTCGGTAAAGGCTACTTCCTCGCCGCTGCTAAAGCTGCCGTTGCCATCAAAGTCGACCCACATCTGCAGCGCTGCAAGGCTGCCGGTATTATTGGTTGTGGTAACTTCCACGCAGGCTTCGTTGCCCGGCACCATTGAAGTAAGGAAACGGATGCCGTCTTCGTCATCATTGACACACTCACTGAAAGCGGTTTCGCCCATTTCGGTTGCCACCCCGCTGCCATCGTCACCTCCTGTTCCGGCACCAGCAGCAGGCGTACCGTCCACGCCGGCTTGTGCCTCAGGCGAACCATCCAACTCGGAGTCAACGCAATCGCCCAGGAAAAGGTCATCATGAATGATGTGGAAGGCGCCATTCTGACCCAGTGTGGTGCCGTAAGTATCCGGGACATCCCCGAAGTCACGGTCCCTTGGCCCTTCAAAGTTTTCTGTATCCATGCAACTACCATTGAAGCTAGCGGTTACTTCGTGCAACTGTCCATCACAAGTTTTAGTGAATGATGCCAAGGTCTCTCCAACGCCATCTGCACGATTAGCAAGGTCAAGGGTCTGAGTAGCCGGGTCAAAAGCAGAATTGCCAGCGATACTGATATCCATATCTCCGGTACCGTTGTAGTAAGTACCGATTATATTGACGGTGTAAGTGCCATCCGCACGGCAGTTGCCTTCAATCTGAATGTCCGTAATTGCCAGATAGCAAGGCTCGTGCAAACGGCGTTCGCCAGTACAGGTACCCTCAATCATGTCACCCATCCCATCAATAAAGCGGGCTTCGACATCAAAGGATTCTCCGTCGCAGACCAATCCGATGAAGGAGAAATTGTAGTTTCCATCTTCGGCGATGGGATCAAAAATCTGGCTTTCCGTATTGCCACTTTCTGTAAAGAATACTTCGAGGCGCGCTCCCGGAGCCGGATCACCACCAATTTGCACCTGGCCAGTCAAGTTGTAGGTAAGGTTGCCCATGCCATCGTCTACACAATCGGTGGCACTCAGGGTAGCAATATTCAGGGTGGCCGGGGCTTCTACGGTTCCAAAAGCTTCACAGCTAAGATCTATATCGTCTTTGACTTCGAACATCAGGTCGCCACCTGAAATCGGAAAGGGCCCAAACTCGTCTCCAATAGGGTGCTGCACTCCGTAAGCCAGATTGGGTACCACGTCAATTTCCAGGCCATCCGCATTCATGACCTGCAGGGTGAAGGTGCCGTTATTGTCTAAGGCACTGTTAATTTCCCGGTTGACCTGCAGCGTCCAGGTGTAGCGGTCGTCGTTCACCTGAGCCGTCCCGCGGTCATCACACATGACCATTACAGTGGGGAAAAGATCACAATTCGTGGCGATCAGCCCGAGGTCTAAAGTGGTATCTTTTGCCTGCCCGGCTTCAGTCAAAGCTGGTGTCAGGTCAGTCATGAACATGGTGGTCTGATCTGCATCGCTGTCTACAACGTCGTTTACACCGGCATTGAGCAGGGTGGGCATATCCGCAGGAGGGACCTGACCGGGCGGGAAGGAGTTTTCATCAAAAACAGCATAGTACTGGCCTTCAGGCAGGTTGGCAAAGAGGTAGTAGCCGGGATTGCCGAAGTAGTTATCCCCGGTCAGTTTAGTCCCAACGAACACATCGTCGCCTGTTCCCGGCGCGGCATCTTTAGTGCCGACCAGACGGTACAAGTCTACACTCACACCGTTGATGCCCAGTTCAGCAGGCTCGTTTTGGATGCCATCCATATTGTCGTCCGACCATACATAATTACCAACAGAGACCGTATCTGCTTTGATGGCGATACCGACTTTGTTGGGCTCTGCTACAAGGAAATAGTCTTCGTCTGCTGTATCGGTGCGCCGCCCCTGATAGGCCAGGGAGTTCCAGGCGATGGCATCTTCGGGTGCATCTACCGGTGCCTGTGTGCTAAATACGATCTCCGTTTGCTCACCAGGCCCCAGCGGCGTTGGCAGAAAAAACTTTAAGGCTTGTGTCTCGGTAACATCAACCGGAGGAGCCGTGCTCCAAAACGGGCCAGTACAACCCGCAGGCTCGTAGGCCGGGCTAAAGTCGGCACGGCAGGGGTTGGGCTCTATGGAATACTCCACGGTGGCATTGGCCGGCATGGAGATCACTTCTACGAAGTTGGTCCGCCATTCACTCTCCCGGTCAGCAGGAAAAGAAATCGCTTCATCGCCAATGAATGGCATGATGTCAATCACCGTGATATCCTTGACCTCAACGTTGCCGGTGTTTTCGATGATGAGTTTCCAGTCAGCGGCTCCGCCCTGAAAAGTGCGGCCGATACCGTTGAGGTTATCGAGCGTTGGATTCGGCCCGTTGGGATCAAAAAAGACAAAGTCGGCATCACAGTCTCCCCGTACGCCCTTCCGCGAGCTGGTCTGTACCAGTGCGTTTACCGTGAACGTTTCGCAATCCTCGAGGGGCAGGTCCTGACGGATGTAGTCGCCTGTTCCGGAAACGGTAAAACAGTTTTGCAATGGCCCGGGAGGGAAGCCCCGTGGGATGGCTACATCGTAGGTGATTTCATAGAATTCCGAATAGCGTTCCCCCGGAGCTGACCCGCTCAGGCTGGCCCATTCAAAAGTAAGGGTACGATTGCCACTGTTGTAGACCATGCCATCGTTATCGGCAGGAGTAAGCCCCCCATTGTACTGAATGGTGCCAGGCACAAAATCAAGCCCCATGGGCAGTTCGTCTACAATGACGACGTTGTTGACATCAAAAGGGCCCTGATTGCGAAAGCGCAACCGGAAGGTAATCGTATCTTCGGGGTTGCCGTCTGAGCCATTCAGGGAGGTCTTCGACAAATTGGTAGGGCCGATGGGCGGAATGGTAATATTGTCCTCATCTCCGGGCAACTCTGCCTCCGGTGCGATATCCACATCATCACCATCAATCGTGAAGGTATTATTCAGGGTAGAACTACCAGGGCCATTGGCCACTTCCGTCACTTCTACAGTATACTCAATAGTGTAGGTTGCTCCGCAATCTTCTTCCACGTCCGTTGAGCCAGGCAGGTCAATACCGGAAAAGTCCCAGGTCAGGGAGCTGCCTATCTGGTTGAGCGCCGGAGTTCCAATATCAGTGATATTAGAGCTATAGGCAACCGATCCCGGCACCAGGTTAACACCAGCGGGCAAATCATCGGTTACCAAACCATTCACGAGGGGATCAGGGCCACAAACGTTGAATGAGAGAGTGTAAGTGACTTCATCCCCGACGAAGAATACATTTCCGGAAGCTGATTTATTAGGAGAGTCCGGCCCAACCGGCGGAATACGGGTGACAGCTGCACTGTCATCACATAGGTCATTCGGCAGCGGTTCTCCTTCGTAGTTAGCGGAAACTTCCACTTCAGGTGAAATACAGGTATAAACAGCATTCGGGCAGGAAACGTATACCGGATCAGTGATTCTCGGGTTGGCACCAATTACCGGGTTGCCCAACTGATCAGTAGCCAGTACTTCATAATCCAGGACGATCCCGTCTACAGGGCCAAACCCGGGAGGCACCGTACCGAACTCGTAAACCAAAGTGGTCAGGAATTCACCTGCGCCCAATACCGGGGGCGTAAAGTCACCGGCAGAACCATTGAGTGTGGTATTAAAGCTGCCTAATGGGAATGGGCCTCCGAGGTTGGTCTCGTAAGTCACCGTTACAGGAAGGCCTTCAAATAAGTAACTGGAGGGCCTAATGCCCGTAATCTGAATCTGTTGTGGGATAGTAATGGTTGCCGTGAAATCATCCACTTCGACATTACCGGTCACATCGGCATTGGCCACGTAACCACCCTGATCTCCGATTTCAAAAGTCGAGAGGCCCACGCCACACTGAATGAGCGGGTTGGGCGAAGGCAGGATACCGTTATAGGTATCTGTATCATCCACATTAACTGGGCAATCTGAAATGGTGGTGCCGTCGAGCATTGCTTCAATGGAAAAGTTATCACTAAAGTCGAAAGGCGGAGAAGGAAATTCCAAAACCAGGGGAAAGGAAGTTGCCCCGGAGGCGTTACTGACATCCCAGGTTAGTGTCGTGCCAGATTGCATGCAGCCTGAGCAATTCACTACGTTGGTATTAGCGGGGATTTCTGCGGTGAGCGTAGCGTTATCGAGCGCGATAAAGCCCGTAACTGCCGATGGGCTGATGCCTATTTGAAACAATGAAGTAGAGCCAGGGACACCAACTGTCACTGCATTTACGTTTACGTTCCACTCCTCATTAGGTGCGCTTACGATGATATCTATCTGGTCACTTACAGGGCTATTATCAGCGTCATCCGCCGAGAAGGTAACAGCAGCGGGAATTACTGTGCCATCACAGACCTGCCCGGGCGGAATGACCAGTTCCAACATGAGGATACCCGCAGCACCGGCTTCAAGTGGATTTTTCATATTGATGCGAAAGGTCGGCGTGCCCATAACATTGACGATTTCAGTGCTGCCCACTTCAGCATTGCCTACGAAACTGACAACCTGAATCCCATTAGGCAGGGGCACCTCAATAACCGGGTTGTCAGCATCCTCCACAAGGCTCTGAGTCGAATAGCTGATTGTATATGTGAAAGCTACTCCTGTTTCAGGCGTATCATCACTGACCATAATACCGATATCCAGAATCAAAGTATTTGGCATACTTAGTGCTTCGTCCTTCTGCTGAACAACGGGTGCATCCTGATGGCTATCAGTCCAATTATCCAGAGAAAAAACACCGGGGTTAAAGGCAAGTAGGGTTGATGTAAGTACGGCAATAACTGACAATAGGGTAAGCGTGGTTTTCATGTTGCTATGGTTTGTGCAAAATTGTACTATTCACTACAGCGGGCTTAACCGCTAAGTGTTATGGATCATTCGTTTTTGACATAGGTTTACCTGCTGCGCAATGGCGCAGTCGAGATTACGATTGTTGTACTTATGGAGGTTTTAACAGCTCGAAACACAAGGGTAATTAGAAGTACCTGACCTGCTTTATTCGAGGACCTTTGTAGTAGTGTCTTAGTGTGTCCTAAAAAGAAGTGTTTGCAGGTCGAACTGTTATTTCAATGCAGGTACTACAAAAGTAATGCCAGATTTCTCAAGTCTCATTATCAACACAAGACAATTCTACCTTAAATGCAGAATATGTGACATGGATTACGGCAAAACACTTCGAAACCGGGTACGGTCCCATCAGAATCTTCTGGCTGAGAAGTTCTCCTCCATGCTCTGGACAACGAGGGTCTTACAGGCTTGTAAAAAGCGGAATGATAATAGAGCCGGCGCTGAAAGGAGCGCGGTAACAGGTTGATTTTTTTCATGAGTACAGTGGATTTGTGCATTTAACTGAGACAAAGGTAGGACAGATAGCAGATACAAATCGGACAAGCCTCTATACGAACCCGACAAAACGCACTGTAGCCCGGCACTTCTTCTGAAAGGGATGAAAATTGAGTCGCGATATTATTACTTTTACAAATACCAACAGACCTATTTACCAAACAAGCGTTTCCTATTGTATAAGCTCCCGAAAATACTTGGTCTTATCCTGTTTGCCTCCATGTACCTGTCTGCACAACCGCAGCAGAAGTATAGGCTGTTATCCCGGCATATCAATGAGGAGAATGGCCTGACCAACCTGCTTGTACACCATACGCTGGAAGATAGCAGAGGGATTGTTTGGATTTCCACTAACGGAGGATTGTTTGGATTCGATGGCAAACACGCCCAACCTGTCATCACAAATATGGAGGGGAATTCCTTTAAAGCGGGACGGATTTATGAAGGGCCCGGGCAGCTGATTTGGGTAAACAGCTATGGCTATGCTGTATTTTCCAATCAGGCAGAATTTAAAGGTAAATTTGCGATATGGGATAGCACCGGAGAACAGTTGATCTCTGCCGACAGCCTTCTTGTTTCGACAGGAGCCCCATTTAAAAAAGAGGAGGTTGCGGCCATCTCGGGAACTCCCGAAAACCATATTGTATTTTTACTACATGATGGTAAGGTTTTCAGCTTTGACGGTAAAGCGTATGATGCTGTTTTTCAAACTGCCCCCAACCATCAATTATACACCTTTTACGCTGCTGGCAAAGATTTTATTTTTGAATCCATAGACAGCTGCCATGTCATGTCTCCTCCATTCCGGGAGCAAAAGCCTCTCAAAACCTTTCTGAGAAGCAGGTTTAAACCGACCCCTTGCTCTTGTAAATATAAAACTGAAGGCAGCTTTACAGAGATTCAGTTTACCAATGGTGCGGAATACCAAAGCATAACTATCCCCAAACCCTCAGGCGCTCTGCTGGGTGCCTCCTACACTCCCGGAAAATATATATGGGTCGTTACGACTGAGGAAGTCGCTGTTTATACTCTCAGCTCTGATCGCTCAAAAAGATACGGTCAAAAAATCGCTTCCGCAGCAGTCCAGCTGTCATCAAGTACCTATTTCGGGGTACGCCTCAATCAGGAAAAGCAGGAAGCCTGGATTGCCTCCGCTAATGGTGTTTATTTATTTAAACTCAAGCCAGTATTGTTCGAGCGCATTCATAGCTTTCAGCGTGAGATTGCTAACCTTAGAGGAATAACATCTGACGAAAAGGGGAAGATTTATTACAACGACTTTTACACTTATCTGTACGATTCAGATACATCCAAAATCTTATTTGACACCAGAGGAGGGATACATTTGTTGTATGAAGATGGCATCCTGTGGTCCGGTACATACCGCCCGGACATTCTTAAAGGCAATACAGTAACCGGAACCACTCAGTTACTGAAAGCAGATGCAGGAGGCAACAGGGTCTCTACGAACTGGGTGCATAGATCCAGGCAAACCAGTATCCTTTATGTTGGTTCTTCGGCAGGCCTTCTGTATAAGCCGCATCAGGAAGATACACTAATCAAAAAACACATTAGCCCCCTGATAGACCGTACCGAAATCCGGTCTATTCATGAAAATAGCGAAGGGTTATGGCTTTGTACAAATGAAGGCCTGCTGTTATATCAGGAATCAATAGATACTTTTCAGGATTACCGGCACATTACCGACGGGACTACCGTCAATCATCTTTATGAAGCACCTGATGGCACTTTTTGGCTGGGCACATTCGGTAAGGGGCTTTACAGATGGCAACCCGGGACCCCGGATGTCAAAAGGTATCATTATCAGGCTGGCTTTTCTGACGATCGAATCCTTGCCATTTACCCGGATAAAAGAGGCTTCTTATGGATGCCTACCTACCATGGGTTAATCCGCTTTCATCCGGAATCAGAACAATTATTCACTTTCACCACAAAGGACGGGCTTCCCTATAATGAGTTCAACCTTTCTTCTCATCATCAGCTGGCGAATGGATACCTGCTTCTAGGCACACTTGGAGGCATTGTAAAATTCGATCCGCTCAATATACCAGATTCAATTGACCACGCGTACCCCGTTTGGCCCCTAAAAATTGAGCTATTTGATGCAGATGGAATAAAAAAGGCATTACCTGCCACTCAGTCATCCATCACACTTAGCTCATCCAATGATAAGTTAAGCCTTGAATTCGCCATCCTGGACTATGCGGCTGTAGATTTAGAACAATTCGATTACCGGCTTATTGGGCAAAACAACCAATGGACACCTATGCGGGGAAGTGACCTCGATCTTTCCGGCTTTTCAAGAGGGCAGTTCACACTGGAAGTAAGAGGCAGAAAAGGGAAGGACGCCTACTCTACAGATATATACAAGCTTGATATCAGGGTGCCGCCGCCTTTTTATCAGAATACGGGCTTTATTGTCTGGTCTGTTTTAGCACTGATCGCCACTCTGCTTCTGTTCTTCCGCTGGCGCACACAGCGTTTGCGCAAAGACCGGCTCCGGCTCCAGGAAGAAGTAAAAAGACGCACCCAAAAAGTCCAGGAGCAGGCCGTGGAGCTGCAAAAACTCAGTCAAATCAAGACTACACTCATCACCAATATAGCCCATGAGCTCAAGACTCCACTGACAATGATCTCCGGTTCGCTGCAACTGCTGAAAAGCCAACAGCACCCTAACCCCGAGAAGGGGTTGAAAACGATAGAACACAATAATATCCGATTGATACGGCTGATAGATCAGCTTCTGGAAGTCAATAAACAGGAGGCCGCCTTGCTGAAAGTCAAGAACCAACCCGTTGACCTAAAAAGGCTACTGGAAGAAGTGTGCCAAAACTACGAAGACCTTGCCGTAACTCAAGAAATTAGCTTCCAGCTCACATTAGACGAGCAGCTCTACGATTCATACGCCACGGATGCTCTTAAACTGGAGTACATCTGCCATAATCTACTCGCCAACGCTTTCAAATTCACTCCAAAGGGAGGGCGCATAGAGGTAGCAGTCAGCCCCGGTAAGAATGCCACCGGTGTGGATATTGTTGTAATGGATACCGGTGCGGGCATCCCCGAATCTCATCAAAATCGTATCTTTGAGCGCTTCTACCAGATAGATTCAAGTTCAGGTGGTATGGGCATTGGGCTCGCTATTGTGAAGGACTACACCGAAGCGATGGATGGCTCCATTAAGCTGCGGAGTGCCCCCGGAACCGGGACAACTATAATGCTTTGCCTACCGGTTCATCCTATCTCAGATGCAGCGCCTTCATTAAGTTCTTCACGGTCAGAAAACAGTAAGCCCGTGCATACTAATGCCGGCCCTGGCGATTTCGATACTCAGAAGCCACTGATTTTGATTGTAGAGGACCACCCGGAAGTCCAAGCGCTGTTAGGCACTATCTTCGATCAGCAATTCGAACTGGTAACAACAGATAATGGCAAAGAGGCACTCCGGTTTCTTGAACAAAGTGCCATTATCCCTGCACTCGTTATTACGGACCTTATGATGCCAGAGGTAGATGGGCTGGCCTTAATCAAAAAGCTCAAGGCCAATGAGCGGTTCCGGCTCATACCAGTACTCGTTGTTAGTGCCAAGAGTGACCCTGTGGCAAAAATAAAGGCACTGAATATCGGAGTAGACGACTATGTCCAAAAGCCATTCCACATAGAAGAGTTGAAAGCGATTGCTCATACCTTAATTAAAAATGCTACTGCCCGCCTTTCCGCCCGGCATTCTTCCGCAATTGTAGACCATACCGATGAGGCGCCCCGGCAAGATGAGTTCAAACAACATGAAAAAGATTGGCTTGACGGAGTGGAGAGGACGCTTTGGAATATGGTGGATAAAGGCAGAGAGGTAAAAGTCAAGGATTTGGCGCATGAGCTGCACACCAGTGAACGGCAACTTCAGCGTCAGATCAAGCTACTCACAGGACTAACGCCTTCCGAGTACATCAATGAAGTACGCCTCCAGAAATCGCGGCAGCTAATAAACGAAGGCAGCTATTCCACCATTGCCGAAATCGCTTATCACCTGGGGTATGCTTACCCTAATTATTTCAGCCGGGTTTTTGCCAAACGCTTTGGGCATCCTCCTTCACATTTTCTGAATAAGCCGTAAACTTCCCCTCCTGCGTGACTATTTAGCAGATACACGTCTACTTTACCGTGTTGCACTGGTATAGCAATTCCTGCTTTACTAGATTTGTATTATTCATCTCACTTAAACAAACACCTGATGAAAAGATTTCTTATCATGGCGCTGGCCACGCTCTTTTTTCTACCGGCCGGGATAAACGCCCAAACAACTGAAGAATTACAAGCAGAAAAAGCGGCAAAAAGTGCCCAACTGGATTCTCTGGAGAAAGAATTTAAAGCGCTGGAGAAGCAGGTCAACCAGCTGCAGTCTGATGTTGCCAACCTCACAGACCAGCTTACACCTTACCCGCGTTGGAAAAAAGGCTTACTTGGCAATGTAGGCCTGAACATCTCCAACTTTGACAGCTGGTTGCCTAAGGACCAACCCAGCACTTCTGCCATCAACATCGGCCTCACGTCTACCGCCTTTATCAATGGAGATTGGGAAAACGCCTTCTGGCGAAACAGCGCCAATCTAACCCTGGGCTGGCTGAAGTTTGACAACAAGGATAACCCTGATGATACCGATGAGTTCCAGGTCGCTGCGGATGCCTTCAACGTAGTCTCCCTTTATGGCTACAAGTTGTCGCCCAAACTGGCTATCTCCACACTTGGGGAATACCGGACTTCCGTGCTGGACGGTAAACTGAATAACCCGGGCTATCTTGACCTTGGTGTGGGTGCCACATGGACGCCGGTTACAGACCTGGTAGTCGTTGTTCATCCACTCAACTACAACTTTGTCTTTGCCGATGACGAGTTCAATTTCGAGTCTTCTCTAGGCGCTAAAGTCGTAGCCGACTACACCAAAACCATTGTAAAAGGCTTCAACTGGAAATCCAACTTGTCTGCCTTCTTAAGCTATGAAGGTCAGGATTTATCCAATTACACTTGGGTGAATACCTTCAGCACTGCTTACAAAGGTGTTGGCATTGGGCTTGATATTGGCTTGCGCAATAATAAGCAGGAAGCACTTGCTGCGGGCAGGGAGGACAATCCCCTGCAGACATACTGGATCCTTGGCTTGAGCTATGCGATTAGCTCCAATTAAACGCTGTCCCTAACAGGTAAAGAGCAACGCCAGGTGCAAGTTTTTGCACCTGGCGTTTTTTTTGCCCCAGTTGTACAAAACCGGGCTTCCATCATTCCACCCACTTCTTGGTTCCATAAGTATGACCTCCATAAATCAGAAAAGGCAAGCCTCTTCCGAGACCTGCCTTTCCTGATTTTCATCAAAGATGTAAATGGACCGGGAGGGTAATAATTACTCTTCCTCCTCAGTAGCCGCTGCAGATGTTGCAGCTGCTGCAGTAGCCGCTGCGGCTGCAGTTTCAGCACCTTTGCCTTTTCCGGAGCCACCACGACGACGACGGCGACGGCCACCACCTTCGCTTTTGCCCGCAGTGTATACTTCGTTGTAGTCAACAAACTCGATCATAGCCATTTCAGCTGCATCACTGCGGCGGAAGCCTGTCTTGATAATACGAAGGTAGCCACCCGGGCGTTCCCCGACTTTCTCAGCGATTGGACCGAAAAGCTCCGTAACTGCTGTTTTGTTTTGCAGATAGCTGAACACGACGCGACGATCGTGAGCACTCCCTTTCCGTGCCTTGGTCACTAGGGGCTCAAGGTATACACGAAGCGCTTTAGCTTTGGCCAGCGTCGTGTTGATACGCTTGTGCTCGATGATAGCAGAAGCGAGGTTGCGCATAAGGGCTTTACGGTGCCCTTCCTTGCGGCCAAGATGATTGAATTTCTTACCGTGTCTCATTGTAGAGATTGATTTACATCGTGACACCTACTTTTCGGGAGCCGTTTCAGGCATAGACCACAGGTCGGTCCGCTTGGAAAAGCAGTAATCACAGGGTTATAAAAAACGAGGAGCAGTGCCGGTAAGGGCACTACACCACCTGTTGAATCCTTATTATTCTTCGTCGAGCTTGTACTTGGAAAGATCCATACCGAAGGTCAGGCCTTTATCCTGCAGCAGCTCTTCGATTTCTACCAGTGACTTCTTACCGAAGTTCCGGAACTTAAGCAACTCGTGCGTATCGTACTTCACCAGCTCTGCCAGTGTGTTGATCTTTGCTGCTTTCAGGCAGTTGTAGGCCCGTACAGACAGATCCAGGTCTTCGAGTGAGGTCTTCAGCAGCTTGCGCATATGCAAGATGTGCTCGTCGACGATGTTCTCTTCACGGGTGGAAGCATCATCAAAAGTGATATTCTCATCCGTGATCAGCATCAGGTGCTGAATCAGGATACGGGAAGCTTCCTTGATCGCGTCTTCAGGGTGGATAGTACCATCCGTTTTCACATCAATGGAAAGTTTCTCGTAGTCAGTCCGCTGACCTACACGTGTATTTTCCACACGGTAAGCTACGTTCTTAATTGGCGTGTAGATGGCATCCACCGGGATTACACCTATTGGTGCATCTTTAGGCAGGTTTTCATCGGCAGGAACATAACCACGACCTTTAGTCACCGTCAATTCCACCTCAAGGTTAACGAACGGTTCCATCTGACAGATCAGAAGGTCAGGGTTCATGATTTTGAAGACATTAGTATGCTCTTCAATATCGCCGGCCCGGAACTCTTCCTTACCGCTAATGGTCAGGTATACTTTCTCAGTGGTAATTTCTTCTTCGCTCAGCAGCTGCTTGAGGCGAACCTGCTTAAGATTAAGGATGATTTCCACCACATCTTCAACCACACCACGGATCGTAGCAAACTCGTGCTCGACGCCCGCGATACGGACAGCAGAAATCGCGAAGCCTTCCAGGGAAGACAACAGCACACGCCGCAGGGAGTTACCTACGGTTTGGCCAAAGCCCGGTTCAAGAGGTTTGAATTCAAAAAGCCCCTCGAAATCGTTGGCTTTCTGCATTACAATCTTGTCCGGCTTCTGGAAATTTAGGATACTCATATATTTGACCTTCGTTCTTTAAATGGAAGAATAAAACGGGTGCAGAAACGGTTGCCTATGTACGCCTAAAAAGCACCCTCCTTGCGGAAGGCACTTTTTAGTATTTTCGTACATGTCGCTGCGATCAGCCCGACTGCAGGCAGGTACATTGCAACGGTATTATTTAGAGTACAGTTCTACAATCAACTGCTCGTTGATTTTTTCCGGTATCTGCTCACGCTCTGGGTATTCAAGGAATTTGCCCTGCATGGTATCAGGGTTGAATTCCAGCCATGCGAATTTGCGGATATCAGACTTTGCAGCCACAGCATCTCTAACGACCTCCATTCCCTGAGACTTACCCCGTACGGCGACAGTATCGCCAGGGCGCAATGAACAGGATGGGATGTTAGTGATCACACCATTTACAGTAATGTGGCGGTGTGTAACCAGCTGACGGGCAGCGCGGCGGGTTGGAGCAAGACCAAGACGGAAAACCGTATTGTCCAGGCGAGATTCCAACAGGCGAAGCAATTCTTCACCGGTTACACCTGAACCACTGTTAGCTCTTTCGAAAAGGTTACGGAACTGACGCTCCAGCACGCCATAAGTGTACTTAGCTTTCTGCTTCTCCATGAGCTGCAGGGCGTAGTCGGACTTTTGCTTGCGCCGACGGCCGTTGCCGTGCTGCCCCGGAGGGTATTTCTTGCGTTCGAATGATTTATCGGCACCATAGATCGCCTCACCGAGCGCTCTTGCTTTTTTTGTCTTTGGACCAGTATATCTCGCCATCAGAATAAACTATTTTCGATTAATTAAACCCTTCTGCGCTTGGGAGGACGGCAGCCGTTGTGTGGTACAGGTGTAACGTCTTTGATGCGAGTTACTTTGATACCTGCCACGTCAATAGCCCGGATAGCAGCCTCACGGCCAGAACCAGGTCCTTTGACGAATACCTCAACGGAACGGAGCCCTGCATCGTAAGCAGTGCGGGACGCATCTGCAGCAGCAACCTGCGCAGCATAAGGCGTATTTTTCTTAGAGCCACGGAAGCCAGCTTTACCTGCAGAAGCCCAGGAGATCACCTGACCACGCTTGTTGGTCAATGAGATGATTATGTTGTTGAAGGAAGCCTGAATGTAAGCCATTCCTTCCGCCTCCACTTTCATGTTCCGCTTCTTAGTCTTCTTTGCGGCTGATTTTCCTTTTCCCTTTGCCATTGGAAATTAATTTAACAAGGTTTCGTATCTACAGCGGATGCACTGCTGCAATGAGCAGCCATCATGTGCCTTGACGAAAATGATTACTTAGTTACCTTCTTCTTGTTCGCAACAGTCTTACGCTTACCCTTACGAGTACGGGCATTGGTCTGTGTACGCTGTCCACGAAGGGGCAGACCTTTACGGTGGCGCAAACCACGGTAGCAGCCAATATCCATCAAACGCTTGATGTTGGATTGTACCTCAGAACGCAGTTCACCCTCAACGGTATGTTCATCAGTGATGATGCTGGTGAGCGAACGGACGTTCTCATCCGTCCAGTCCTCTACTTTTACATTCTCATCGATACCTGCCTGCTCCAGGATCATCGCTGCTTTGGAGCGACCGATTCCGAAGATGTAAGTCAGGCTAATGACACCGCGCTTGTTACGAGGCAAATCGACACCTACAATACGAGCCATTTTACGCTATTTAATTGATTCAGTTAATGCAGATCAGCGGGCTAGGTTTAGCCTTGACGCTGCTTGAACTTAGGATTCTTTTTGTTGATAATGTAGATCTTACCCTTACGGCGAACGATCTTACAATCGGCGGAGCGTTTTTTAACAGATGCTCTAACTTTCATGATGGTCGTTTTTCTGTTTAGACAGTAATATGCAAGAACGGTCTTACTTGTAACGATAGGTGATCCGCCCACGGGACAGATCATAAGGGGACATCTCTACTGCAACCTTATCTCCTGGAAGAATGCGGATATAATTCATGCGCATCTTTCCAGATATCGTAGCAACGATCTCATGGTCGTTTTCCAGCCTTACCCGAAACATTGCGTTCGACAAAGCTTCTTCTATAATCCCGTCTTGCTTAATTAAGTTCTTCTTGGACATACTCGGAATTTCGGTGTGCAAAGATAATCATTTTTATCTGACTTTCACGGTAATAGGCACAAAAAATCAAAATCCTCCTCTACACCGATCTTATAAACAGCTTTTGCTGGCTTATACCGCCTGAGAAATCACCCCCACGTACTGAACATCCGGGTTTTTCTCCAAAGCTTCTTCAATAATACTATGATCCGACAAGGGTTGTGGCCCTGTCTTTAACACTACAATAGAGTGCTCATAGTGGGCAGAAGGCTTGCGGTCTTTAGCGTAAATCGTCCAGCCATCCCGTTCGGTGCGAACCTCCTTGCGCCCCAGGTTGACCATCGGCTCAATAGCGACAACCAATCCATGCTTGAGTACCGGTCCGCGCCCGCGCTTGCCATAATTAGGCACTTCAGGGGCTTCATGCAGTTCACGGCCTATACCATGCCCGACTAATTCACGGACAATACCATATCCATGCTCTCTCTCAGCATACTGTTGTATGGCAAAGCCTATGTCTCCAATGCGGTTGCCTACAATTGCCGCATCAATGCCTTTGTAAAGGGAAGTATTAGTGACCCGGCAAAGTTCCATGACCGCCTCGTCCACCTCTCCAACCGGAAAAGTGTAAGCAGAATCACCGTGAAAACCATTCAGATGTACCCCACAGTCCACTGACACGATATCTCCATCCTGGAATACCTGATCTTTTGTGGGAATACCATGCACGACCTGTTCATTGACAGAAACGCATAAACTTCCTGGAAAACCCTGATACCCCTTAAACGAAGGGACACCGCCGTGATCCCGGATCAGCTCCTCCGCAGCTTTATCAATTTCAGCACCGGTCATTCCCGGCCGCAGCATACTGCCAACATGAGCAAGCGCCATGCACACGATACGGTTGCTCTCTCTCAGCAGTTCTATCTCTTCCTCTGTTTTGTAAAAAACCATGTTGAGATCTTACATTATTTAAGGAAACATGCGGTTACTCTCCTGTTATAAGGCGCAGAAGAAACCTTTGTTCCTTTTAGCACCATACCGCCGCAGAGCACATTAGACTCTGCGGCGGTACGGGACATATAATATTCTTCAATCCTTTCCCTTTTTCCAGAAGGACCAGCTTTTCTCAGCAGGAAAGGGCTTACATATTAGCACCTATACCCTGCATACGGCTCCGGCCCTGAATCTTACCAGACTTTACAAGACCATCATAGCGGCGCATAAGCAGATGGCTCTCGATCTGCTGTAGAGTATCAAGTACTACTGCTACCAAAATCAGCAGTGAAGTACCCCCGAAGAACATTGCAAAAGCGATGTTTACTCCGAAGCCAGCTGCAAAAGCAGGCAAGATAGAAATGATACCCAGGAAAATAGACCCTGGCAAAGTAATACGGGTAGTTACCGCATCAATGAAGTCTGCCGTTGGCTTACCTGGCTTGATACCAGGAATAAAGGCATTCTGACGCTTGAGGTACTCTGCATATTGTTGCGGATTGACCAACAGCGCCGTGTATACATAAGTAAACAGCACCACCAGAATAAAGTAAATAATATTGTATGGTGCTGATGTAAAGTCATTCAGTGCCCGCAAAACAGGGCTTGTCGCCAGATCACTTCCTTCCCCGGCAAAGAACTGAGCAACAGTAGCAGGCAGGAACATCAATGCCTGAGCAAAGATGATCGGCATTACACCTGAAGCATTTACCTTAAGCGGTATGTAGTCCCGTGCCCCCTGCGCAGGCATTTGGTTGGAACCACGCCCTACCATACGCTTAGCGAATTGGATCGGGATACGGCGGACTCCCTGTACGATCAGTACAGTAGCCATAACGATTCCGAAGAGCGCAGCCATCTCCAGCACGAAGATGATCAGACCGTTGTTCTCCAACTGAGACTGGAATTCGAATACCAGAGCCTGAGGCAAAGTAGCGATGATACCAATAGTGATCAATAAGGAAATACCATTCCCAATACCCCGGTCTGTTATCCGTTCGCCCAACCACATGGAGAAAACAGTACCTGTGGAAAGAATGATAATATTGGAAATCCAGAAAATACTGAGCGGAATAGTTGGGTCAACGGCACCAAGACTATTGATGTAAGTCAGGTAACCACCGCCCTGTACCAAAGTGATGGCAACAGTAAGTAAACGGGTAATCTGATTGAGTTTCTTACGGCCTGACTCCCCTTCCTTCTGCTGAAGGCGCTGAAAATAAGGTACAGCAAAGCCCAGCAGCTGAATGATGATAGATGCCGTAATATAAGGCATGATACCCAATGCAAAAATAGCGGCGTTATTGAAAGCGCCACCAGTGAATACGTTGATCAGCCCAAGCAGGTCGTTTGGCGAGTTGTTATTCTGAGTTGCATTATCAAGCACCTCGGGAATGACACCTGGCAGCACGATATAAGAGCCAAAGCGGAAAACAAAGAGCATACCTAAGGTAAAGAGAATGCGGTTACGCAACTCTTTGATTTTCCAGATATTCTGTAAAGTAGTGATTAGCTTTTTCATCTGCGTAATTTTATAGCCTGTCTACCACATTGAAGAGCGGCTATCAGCTCTTCTCAAAAACCCCGTGGGACCGTAGCCCCAAAAAATAAAGCGCCGCGTAGCGCGGCACAGTATAATTACTCAGCTACAGTAGCAGAGCCACCAGCTGCTTCGATAGCGGCTTTGGCCGACTTGGAGAAAGCATGAGCAACAACTTCGAACTTGCCTTTCAGCTCGCCGTTACCCAGGATTTTGACCAGGTCATTTTTGCCAGCAGCACCCAGCTTAACTAAGGTTTCCATATCGAACTTCTCAACCCCGTACTTTTCTGACATCGCCTGAAGGTTCTCCAGATTGATAGCAGTATAAGACTTACGGTTGTGGTTGTTGAAACCGATTTTTGGCAAACGCATTTGAAGAGGCATCTGACCACCTTCAAAGTTACGCTTATTTTTGAAGCCGGAACGAGACTTAGCACCTTTGTGACCGCGGGTAGCGGTGCGGCCGTGCCCAGAACCTATGCCTCTGGCAATTCTTTTGCGCTTTTTGACTGCACCCTCGGCAGGCTTTAAGCTATGTAGTTCCATTGCGATTATCTTTTATTCTCTTTTAAAGAATGGTCTGCAAAGATATCCGCTATTAACGGCTTTACAAACTTTTTCCTTAAGCTTAAAAAAAAGTTTAGCCCGCAGGCTCAACTGTAATCAGGTGACTGACCTTATTCACCATGCCCTTGATCTGGGCTGTTTCCTCAACAACAACGCTTTGACGGATTTTTCTCAACCCCAGCGCCTGCATCGTTGCTTTTTGCTTCTTGGAGCGGTCAATAACACTTTTTACCTGAGTGATCTTGATCTTACTCATTGCTTCAGCTTTTTATTCTGCATTAGGCAGTATCTGATTGATTCAGTTCTGCCGGGCAGATGCGGATGATTTTATCCGTTGAAAAGTTTTTCCATTGAAATATTACGCTGCTTGGCAATTGTCATTGGGCTGCGTAGTTTTTTCAGTGCGTCAATTGTCGCCTTAACCACGTTGTGCGGGTTAGGTGAGCCCATTGACTTCGCCAGTACGTTATGCACGCCTGCAATTTCCAATACAGCACGCATTGCGCCACCGGCAATTACACCGGTACCATCGGCTGCAGGCTTGATTAGTACGCGACCAGCACCGTATTTGCCTTTTTGCTCGTGAGGAATCGTACCGTTGTGCAGTGGCACCTTCACGAGGTTTTTCTTCGCGTCATCAACTGCCTTGGAAATTGCCTCAGATACGTCGCGGGCTTTTCCCAGACCATGACCAACTGTACCGTTACCATCGCCTACGACAACGATAGCGGCAAAACTGAAGGTACGACCACCTTTGGTTACTTTTGCAACGCGGTTGAGGTTGACCAGTTTTTCTTTGAGTTCGGTTTCAGCGGGCTTAACCCTGTTGGAACTTCTCTTTGCCATTACTTATGTTGTTGTAGATGATTATAATTGCAGACCACCTTCACGTGCGCCTTCCGCCAGGGATTTCACACGGCCATGGTATAGGTAACCGCCGCGGTCAAAAACAGCCTTATCAATATTGGCAGCCTTGGCACGCTCTGCCAAAAGCTTTCCTACTTCCTTCGACTGCTCGGATTTGTTAACGCTTTTTGAAACGCTTTCCTCACGTGAGCTTGCGGAAGCCAGGGTATGCCCCTGAATATCATCAATAAGCTGCGCGTAGATATACTTATTACTACGGTAAATGTTGAGACGCGGGCGCTCAGGCGTGCCGGTAATTTTATTCCGGATGCGCCAGTGGATGCGCTTGCGTCGATTACGCTTTGAAAATTGCATGATTCACTTAATTTTTGACCTTAGTGTAAGGAGCGGGCTCCAAACCCAAGATCCAACCTATGATAAACAGTGAACAATAGTTCAATTACTTGCTAGCAGACTTACCAGCTTTGCGGCGAACTTCTTCACCAGCGAAGCGAATACCTTTACCTTTGTAAGGTTCAGGCTTACGGTAAGACCGGATTTTGTTGGCAACTTCACCAAGTAGCTGCTTGTCATGAGACTCCAGCCGTACCACAGGTGCCTTACCTTTGTCCATCGCTGTAGTCACTTTGACTTCATCAGGAAGTGCAAACATGATGGGGTGAGAATAACCAATAGTCAGCTCCAGCAGTTGACCTGTGTTCGCAGCACGATAACCCACACCTACCAATTCCAGCTCCTTAACAAAGCCATCGGTAACACCGGTTATCATATTGGCTACCAGGGAACGGCTCAGACCATGCATTGCACGGTGGCGCTTTTGCTCCGTTGGGCGCTTTACACTGATTTCACCATCCTCAACTGCGATCTCCATTTCCGGATCGATTTGCTGAGTCAGCTCACCTTTAGGTCCTTTTACCGTTACCAGGTTACCTTTGCTTACGTTAATTTCAACGCCACTTGGCAAACTGATCGGTGCTTTTCCTATCCTTGACATTTTAACTGTATTTTGGAACTTTCAAACAACGATGAAAGTGGCTTAGTAAACGTAGCAGAGCACCTCTCCGCCTACATTCTCGGCACGAGCCTGCTTATCCGTCATTACTCCCTTGGAAGTAGACACAATTGCGACACCCAGGCCGTTAATGATCCTTGGAAGATCAGCGGCTTTAGAATACTTACGGAGACCGCAAGTGCTGATTCGCCCCAGCTTGCGGATCACAGGCTGCTTGGTACGCGGATCGTACTTCAATGCAATCCGGATAGAGCCTTGTCCATTGAAGCCTTCTTCCTGGAACTTGTACTTATGGATGAATCCCTGATTGTAGAGAATCTCCGTCATGCTCTTTTTCAGCTTGGACGCAGGGATATCAACAATACGGTGACCCGCCTGCTGAGCATTGCGGATACGCGTAAGATAATCTGCTATTGGATCTGATACTGCCATTTTATCCTGATTATAGAAGCCGTCAAAACCCTAATTGCTTTCCGGGTTTGCAGACGACTATGATTGACTTCGATAAAGTTACCAGCTCGCTTTTGTCACGCCGGGGATTTTACCCTCGAGCGCCATCTCACGGAATTTCACACGGCACAGGCCGAACTGACGCATGTAGCCCTTTGGACGGCCGGTCAGCTTACAACGGTTGTGCAGGCGGATCGGGTTAGAATTGCGTGGGAGCTTATCAAGCTCTTCCCAGCGACCTTCCTCTTTGAGCTGCTTACGCAGGGCAGCATACTTTGCCACCATTTTTTCTCTTTTCCGTTCGCGAGCGATGATTGATTTCTTAGCCATTATGAATAAATTGCTATGATTGAATTACTTAGTTGCGTTGGTTCCTGAACGGCATCCCCATCATCTTAAGCAATGCCAGGGCTTCCGCATCGGTCTTGGCTGTAGTCACGATAGTGATGTCCATACCAGTGATCTTGTTCACCTTGTCCATTAAGATCTCAGGAAAGATGATTTGCTCTGTGATACCCATGGAATAGTTTCCACGCCCGTCAAAGCTTTTATCATTCACACCACGGAAGTCACGCACACGAGGAAGTGCTACAGTGATCAGACGGTCCATGAATTCGTACATTTTAATGTTACGAAGGGTAACACGGGCACCGATTGGCATTCCGTCCCGCAGCTTAAAGTTAGAAACGGATTTACGGGCTTTGGTTGACACAGCACGCTGACCAGCGATGATGCTCATCTCTTCCACTGCGTTGTCCACCAGCTTTTTATCCTGAGTAGCATCCCCAACACCCTGGTTCAAGCTAACCTTGACAATGCGAGGTACCTCCATGATAGAGCTGTACTGAAACTGCTCCATGAGTGCAGGTACTACTTCTTCCCGATACTTTTTCTTCAGTCTTGGAGTGTAGCTCATTACTTAATAATTTCTCCGGATTTTTTAGAATAACGTACCAGCTTACCGTTTTCTTCTTTTCTGCCCACACGGGTAGGCTCACCTGACTTAGGGTCTACCAGCATCAGGTTAGAAATATGGATAGGCGCAGGTACCTCGTTGATCCCACCAGGATTGTCCTGAGTTGGGCGAGTGTGCTTCTTGACCATATTCGTATCTTCTACGATAGCACGGTTTTCTTTTGGGAGTACCTCAAGTACTTCCCTAACCGTACTGCGGTCTTTATGAGCACCAGCAATCACTACGACGCGGTCGCCTTTTTTGATCTTCAGCTTAGGTGCGAACCTTTTGCCTTGATGTGATTTCTTTTGCATGGTATATCGACTTATGATCGCTTTCAATAATTGGATTAAAGTACCTCAGGTGCCAATGAAACGATACGCATATAATCGCGTTCGCGAAGTTCACGGGCTACAGGGCCAAAGATACGGGTGCCCCGGGGCTCATCGGCAGCGTTGAGAAGCACAACGGCGTTGTCATCAAAACGGATGTAGGAGCCGTCACGGCGGCGGATTTCTTTTTTGGTGCGTACAACTACCGCTTTAGAAACCGTACCTTTCTTGATGTTGCCACTTGGTGTTGCTTCCTTCACAGAAACTACGATTTGGTCACCAATTGAAGCATAACGACGCTTAGAACCGCCTAGCACACGGATACAGAGCACCTCTTTGGCACCGCTGTTGTCCGCAACTCTCATCCTGGACTCTTGCTGGATCATCGTTGTATAATTTAAAGAATTTCAACTGGCAGGCATAATCTATATGACTAGCGGCCTGTCCAGGGCAATTAAAATTTACTTCGCACGCTCGATAATCTCTACGAGCCGCCAACGCTTGCGCTTACTGAGCGGACGGGTCTCCATGATACGGACCTTGTCCCCAATATTACAATCGTTGTTTTCGTCGTGGGCCACAAACTTGCGGCTCTTTTTCACGAACTTACCGTAGATAGGGTGCTGCAGCCTACGCTGAACAGAAACGCTGATGGTTTTGTCCATCTTATTGCTGGCTACCACGCCAATACGGGTTTTTCTCAGATTTCTTTCTTCCATTTTATGCGGTACTTTGAAACCTTTGCTAAATCAGTTATTTCTTGCGCCGTCTTCTGGCACGGATTTTTGAACGCTCGGCAATTGCCTCAGGAGCCGCTGAAGCCAGCTCGCGGCGGCGAACCTCCGTCTTGAGCCGAGAGATGTCCCGGCGCACCTCGCGCAGTACGAGCGGATTGTCCAGACCGCGGATAGCGTGGTCAAACTTTAGCTTCTGGTACTGAGCAACAGTAGTGTCCAGTTCGCTTTGCAGGTCTGCGTCCGAATAATCCTGGAGCTCCAGGAATTTCTTTGTTGCCATGATATAATCGAATTAAATAGTCCTTTTAAAATGGATTATCCCGCGTAGTCGTGGCGAACCACAAACTTGGTACGAACAGGCAGTTTCTGAGCTGCCAGGCGAAGCGCTTCCTGGGCAATGTCCATTGAGACTCCGTCCAGTTCAAACAACACTCGGCCAGGCTTTACCTCGGCTACCCAATGGTCAAGAGCACCTTTACCCTTACCCATACGTACTTCCTGCGGCTTTGCAGTGATTGGCTTATCCGGGAAAATACGGATCCAGACTTTACCTTCACGCTTCATATAACGAGTCATCGCGATACGTGCAGCCTCAATCTGACGGTTGGTGATGCGGGAGGCATCCATCGTCTTCAGACCGAAGGAGCCAAAATCGATGCGGCTACCCTTATAAGAAAGCCCGTTATTGCGACCTTTCTGCTGCTTGCGATATTTCGTTCTTTTTGGCTGTAACATCTTACACTAAATTTAAGCGTCTAAACCTCTTAAAAATGGTCATACCTGACCGCGCTCCCGAAAAGCTCGGCAAAGGTACAGCGTTTTTTTGAATTATTCTAACGGCGGCGCTGATTTCTTCCACCTCCACCACCACGGCGGTTGCCACCACCACGGCGATCGTTGCCACCAGTGGTTTTACCACCACGCTCCTGAACGCCAGCATGAGGAGAAAGATCCGGCTTACCAAGGATCTCGCCCTTGCAAATCCATACTTTCACGCCAATCTTACCATAGACGGTCAGCGCTTCCTTCAAAGAGTAGTCGATGTTAGCACGAAAAGTGTGCAGCGGTGTACGCCCCTCCTTGAATTCTTCACGGCGAGCCATATCAGAACCGTTCAAGCGGCCAGCGATACGAACCTTGATGCCTTCAGCTCCCGCACGCATGCTTGACTGAATAGCCATTTTGGTGGCACGGCGGTAGTTGATACGCGCTTCGAGCTGCTTAGCAATTGATTCTGCAACGATAGCAGCATCCAGCTCAGGCTTGCGAATCTCGATGATGTTGATCTGAACGTCCTTACCCGTCAGCTTCTTGAGCTCTTCGCGGATACGGTCCACCTCAGAACCACCTTTACCAATAATGATACCCGGGCGAGAGGTATGAATGGTAACCGTGATACGCTTCAGCGTACGTTCGATAATGATTCGGGCAATTCCGCCTTTGGCAACACGAGCTTGAAGGTACGTACGGATTTTTTCGTCCTCTACAACTTTTTCAGCGTAGTCACGACCGCCAAACCAGTTGGATTCCCAACCGCGGATGATGCCCAGGCGATTACCAATTGGATTTGTCTTCTGACCCATATCTATGGTATTACAATTTTATTAAAGCTTATTCTTCTACTGCTGCGTCTTCCACTTCCTCTACCTCAACGGCATCACCGGTTTCGGCACCATTCTTCAGTGCTGTCGCATTCTCCACCACCATAGTAACGTGGCAGGTACGCTTGCGGATACGGTGTGCACGACCATGAGGTGCTGGCTGGAATCGCTTCAGCATCGTGCCATCGTCGGCATAAATGGTTTTAATGTAAAGATCGTAATCATCCGCATTTTCCATGCCGCCCAGTTTATCCTCCCAGTTGGCAATCGCGGAAAGTACGAGTTTATCAAGCCATACAGCGGCCTCCTTCTTGGTAAAGCGAAGGATATCCAGTGCATCCTCCACGTTTTTACCGCGAATCAGGTCCACGACCAGCCGCATTTTGCGGGCTGACATCGGAACACTTTTGAGTTTAGCTACTGCTTCCATTATTCTTAATTTTGCGCTGCCTGCAAACGGGCAACTTTAAGGTTTACTTCTTACGGTTTCCTGTGTGGCCTTTGAAGGTCCGTGTAGGTGAGAATTCACCCAACTTGTGACCTACCATGTTCTCAGTAACAAACACGGGCACAAAAGTCTTACCGTTATGTACTGCGATCGTCTCCCCTACCATATCAGGGTAGATCATAGAAGAACGGGACCAGGTCTTAATAACCTTTTTCTTCTTTGACTCTTTGGACTTCTCTACTTTATCCATCAGTTTATGGAAAATGTAAGGCCCTTTTTTGATCGATCTTGCCATTGTCTGATTTATTTATGAGCAGACGCTTCAGGCGAAGATCAGGCGGCGCAATTTCTGCACCGCCTGATCCATGCCTGTTTAGCGGCGCTTGCCTGATTTACGTTTAGTGATAATGAGCTTGTTGGAGTGCTTCTTAGGCTTCCGCGTCTTCTTGCCTTTTGCCGGCTGACCGTTACGGGAACGTGGGTGACCACCTGAAGCACGACCTTCACCACCACCCATGGGGTGATCGACAGGGTTCATCGCGACACCACGTGTACGTGGGCGGCGGCCTTTCCAGCGGCTCCGACCAGCCTTACCATCAATCGTAAGGTTGTGGTCAGGGTTGGAAGTTGTGCCGATTGTTGCTTTACAGGAAGACAACACACGGCGGACTTCACCGGAAGGAAGCTTAACAACAGCATACTTACCCTCACGGCCCATCAGTGTACAGTAAGTACCTGCAGACCTTGCCATAGCAGCTCCGTGGCTTGGGCGGAGTTCGATCGCATGAATGGTTGAACCCAAAGGAATATCCTTGAGATAAAGCGTGTTGCCCGTAACCGGTGCAGCAGATTCGCCGGAAACAACTTCGGAACCGACCTGCAGCCCGTTAGGCGCAATAATATAACGCTTCTCACCATCGGTATACTCCAGCAACGCAATATAAGCACTGCGGTTTGGATCGTACTCGATCGTCTTTACAGTTGCCTTCATACCGTCCTTGTCGCGCTTAAAGTCGATGATACGGTAACGGCGCTTATGCCCACCACCACGGTAGCGGGAAGTCATACGACCCTGATTGTTACGACCGCCCTTGCTCTTCATCGGAGCAAGCAAGCTTTTTTCTGGCTTATCCGTCGTCACTTCCGCAAACGTATTCGTCATCAGGAAGCGGGTACCAGGACTTGCCGGCTTGTGTTTCTTAATACCCATTATTTCTGTTTTTCAGCTCCAGAGATACATGCCTGACGATAACCTGGGCTGCCCGAGCAATTCCACGGATGAACAGATGAACCGTCCTATCGCACGTTTGGTAGCAGCTGATACCGCCCAAGGCTTTGCCCCTGGACTATGATAAAATTAAATGTCGCCGAAGAAATCAATCTCCTCGCCCTCAGAAAGGGTAACGACTGCTTTTTTGTATGCAGGCTTATGGCCCGAAAGAATGCCGGAACGCGTAGAGCGGCTCTTCGCTTTCGCTGGCATAATCATTGTATTGACACTTTCCACTGTTACCTGGTACATGTCCTCCACCGCTTTTTTGATTTCAATCTTGTTGCAATCTTTATTGACGATGAAAGTGTACTTGCCGCGATCCTCAGAGAGCATCTCCGACTTTTCTGTAATCAGTGGCTTTACCAGAATAGTCTTTGCCATGGTTACTTATAGTTATGGAAAGGGTATCCTTGCGGACAGCGCTTTCTCTTAGTTAGCAAATGCTTCTTTGATCTTCTCCACTGCACCTTCAGACAGGATGAGGGCACCGGCGTTCATCACTTCGTAAGTGTTGAGGTCGCTGGCACGCACTACCTTAGTCTTAGGCAGGTTGCGGCTGGAAAGATAAACCTCCTTCTCGTAGTCAGAAGTCACCACAACCGGCTTTTGATCAGCCACCTTCAGCGCTGTGAGGATGTCCGCAAATGCCTTGGTCTTCGGAGCCTCAAAAGAGAAGTCTTCGATAACAAAAATCTTACCGGCACTAGCCTTGGAAGAAAGCGCTGACTTACGGGCCAGCAGCTTTACCTTCTTGTTCAAGGTAATGTTGTACTTGCGGGGACGTGGGCCAAAAATACGGCCACCACCACGAAAGACCGGGTTCTTGATATCACCAAAACGTGCGGTACCTGTACCCTTCTGACGCTTCAGTTTTTTAGTAGAACCAGCGATTTCGTTACGCTCCTTCGCTTTGTGCGTACCCTGGCGTTGAGCAGCCAGGTATTGCTTTACGGCCAGATATACGACATGCTCGTTCGGTTCTACACCGAAAACGTCTTCCGGAAGCTCAATCTCGCGACCGGTCTGCTGACCTTGGATATTTAAAACTTCGAGTTTCATTGCTTTGTGTGTTTAAGCACGCTCCGGCGCTGTTACCCAATGGCTACAGGCTGGCGTTACGACGCACGAATGAATTACTTTTCAATGATTACCGTTGATCCCTTGTGACCAGGCACGGCGCCCTTCACGAGGATAAGGTTCTGTTCAGGGAACAGCTTCACTACCCGCAGGTTTTTCACCTTAATGCGATCACCGCCGGTACGGCCAGCCATACGCATTCCTTTGAAAACCTTGGCAGGATAAGAAGCAGCGCCAATAGAACCCGGTGCCCGCTGACGGTTGTGCTGACCGTGGGTCGCATCATTTACACCAGCGAATCCGTGACGCTTAACGACACCCTGAAATCCTTTGCCTTTGGAGGTTCCTACTGCGCTGACCAGATCGCCTTCCTTGAAGACTTCCTCAACTTTCAGCAGGTCACCAATGGCTTTCTCAACGACATCAAAATCGCGAAATTCTACGAGGTCCCGCTTAGGACCAGTCTTGGCTTTTTCGTAGTGCCCTTGAAGTGCTTGAGATGTGTTCTTGACCTTTGCTTCGCCAAAACCGAGCTGCACAGCGTTGTAACCGTCAGTCTCAGTGGTCTTCACCTGCGTAATAACGCAGGGCCCCGCTTCAATGACAGTGCAAGCAATATTGCGGCCCAGCCCGTCGAAGATGCTGGTCATTCCTATTTTTTTACCGATAATACCGTTCATCAGTACATGGTTTTTAAAACTCGTCAATAACAGGCTAAATACAGACAGAAAGGCTAACAGCAGAAGCTGTCTAACCGATCCGCTAACCTAAAACCGGGGCAGGGATGTCCTAAAACCGGACATTACACTGCCAGCAGCCTTTTCAGTAAGTATCAATAATCGCCTGTGAAGACGGGTCGATGATACTTTCTTACGTTAGTTTAACCTGAATGTCAACCCCACTCGGCAGCTCCAGCTTGGACAGGGCATCTACTGTCTTCTGGGTGGGCGTGTAAATTTCGATGAGGCGTTTGTGGGTACGCAATTGGAACTGCTCACGAGCTTTCTTGTTGACGTGCGGCGAACGGAGCACGGTAAAGATTTTCTTCTTCGTGGGCAGCGGAATCGGTCCAGTAACTACGGCGCCACTGTTCCTCACCGTCTTTACGATCTTTTCTGTAGATTTATCTACCAGGTTGTGATCGTAGGAGCGGAGTTTGATTCTGATCTTCTGATTCATGCCTTCAATTCAGCTAAATAAGTGATGATATTAGTGCAGCCCCGTTGGGCTGCACCTTGTTTTAACTCTGCTTACAAATTTATGCGTTAACTTCTCCTTTCGCGCCGGCGATAATTTCCTTCGCGATTCCTGATGGTGCCTCAGCATAGTGTGAGAACTCCATCGTAGAGTTGGCACGACCTGAAGTGATCGTACGAAGAGAAGTTACATATCCAAACATTTCTGACAGTGGGGCATCAGCCTTAATGCTTACTGCTCCACCTGCACGTGGCTCTTGTCCTTTTGGCAGGCCGCGACGGCGGTTGAGGTCACCGATTACGGAACCTACAAACTCTTCCGGCGTTACAATCTCGAGCTTCATGATTGGCTCAAGGATTACCGGATTGGTCTTAGGCGCTGCTTCGCGGAAGCCCTCCTTCGCACAAAGTTCGAAAGCGATTGGCTTAGAGTCCACTGCGTGCATAGAACCATCGTAAACACGGACTTTCATGCTGTCGATGTTGTAGCCGGCCAGAATGCCGTTGTCCATCATCTGCAGGAAACCATCCTTAATAGGCTTCTGATAGTTCTTGTCGATCGAGCCACCAACGATGTCCCAAACGAATTGCAGCTTTTCCTTGCCATCCTTGAATGCTTCGCTGTCCAGGAACTCCTGGTCGGCTGGGCCAATTTCGAACTGCATATCTGCGAAGAGACCGGAACCACCGGACTGCTTCTTGAGGCGCTCGCGGTGATCTACTGTTGAAGTTAGTGCTTCCTTGTAGTTTACCTGTGGGGCACCCTGACTTACTTCTACTTTGAATTCACGACGCAGGCGGTCCACGATAATTTCCAGGTGAAGCTCACCCATACCGCTGATAACCGTTTGGTTCGTTTCCTCGTTGTAGTTGACGCGGAAGGTCGGGTCTTCTTCTGACAGTTTTGCCAGTGCCATACCCAGCTTGTCCAGATCTTTCTGAGACTTAGGCTCAATTGCCAGACCGATCACCGGCTCAGGGAAAGTCATACTTTCCAGAACGATTGGTGCGTTTTCATCACAGATGGTATCACCGGTACGCAGGTCTTTGAAACCTACTGCAGCCGCAATGTCTCCTGCTTCAACGTAGTCGATCGGGTTTTGCTTATTAGAGTGCATCTGGTAAAGACGGGAGATCCGTTCTTTCTTACCAGAGCGGGTATTCAGTACATACGAGCCAGCATCGAGGCGGCCGGAGTAAGCACGGAAGAAAGCCAGTCGGCCTACGAATGGGTCCGTTGCGATCTTGAACGCCAGAGCTGAGAATGGCTCATTAACGTCCGGCTTGCGGGACTCTTCTGCTTCTGTGTCCGGGTTAGTACCTGTGATGGCTTCCACATCAACCGGAGATGGCATGAACGCACAAACGGCATCCAAAACGGCCTGTACGCCTTTGTTCTTAAAGGCAGAACCGCACATCATAGGGATGATGCTCATATCGATCACTGCTGCACGGATAGCTGCGCGAATTTCATCTGCAGAAATGCTGCTTTCATCCTCGAAGAACTTTTCCAGGAGCTCCTCGTCATATTCTGCTACAGCTTCGAGCAGGTTACTACGATATTCACTCACTGTGTCCTTCAATTCTTCCGGAATAGGAACTACCTGATAGGTCATGCCCATGTCGTCCTCATTCCAGATACGCGCTTCGTTGGTGATCAGGTCAACAACCCCTTCGAAGGTTTCTTCAGCACCGATTGGCACCTGCAGAGGTACTGCATTGGCACCCAGCTTCTCCTTCACGTCATTAACAACATTGAAGAAATCTGCACCAGAACGGTCCATTTTATTGACGAAACCAATACGTGGTACCTTATAACGGTTAGCCTGACGCCATACAGTTTCAGACTGAGGCTCCACACCAGATACGGCACAGAACAGAGCGACAACGCCATCCAATACACGAAGGGAGCGCTCTACCTCAACGGTAAAGTCAACGTGACCCGGGGTATCAATGATGTTTACGACATAATCCTGCTCTTTCCACTTCCAGGATGTTTTCGTTGCAGCAGAAGTAATAGTGATACCACGCTCCTGCTCCTGCTCCATCCAGTCCATGGTAGCTGCACCATCGTGCACCTCGCCAATTTTGTGGCTAAGGCCGGTGTAGAAAAGGACACGCTCGGTAGTAGTCGTCTTACCGGCATCGATGTGCGCGGCAATACCAATATTTCTAGTGTACTTAAGATCTTTTTGTGCCATGACTACTCCTCGAAAGGGATTTTTGAATTATTGAAAAGTATTAAGAAGGATTATACGCGGAAGTGGGCAAATGCACGGTTAGACTCTGCCATCCGGTGCGTATCTTCTTTACGCTTAACAGCAGCTCCTTCTCCCTTGCTTGCTGCGATCAGCTCAGCAGCCAGTTTTTCTGCCATTCCCTTACCGCTCCGTTGACGGGCGAACTTAATCAACCACTTCATACCAATCGCAATCTTACGCTTGGCAGGAATCTCAGTAGGGATTTGAAAAGTTGCACCACCGATACGGCGGCTGCGAACCTCCACCTGAGGCATTGCGTTGTTCAGCGCCTTCTTCCAAAGGGCGTGCTCATCTTGATCAGTACGCTCCTTCATCAGGTCCATTGCGTCATAGAAAATCTGGAAGGCAGTTCCTTTCTTGCCTTGCAGCATCATATTATTGACGAACTGGGTCACCATCGGATCCTTATAACGCGGGTCCGGCTGGATGATTCTTAACTTTGGCTTTCTTTTTCTCATTACTCTGAATTAGAGGTTTCGCAAATATGTTGAAACATAATTACTTCTTCGGACGCTTCGCACCATAACGGGAGCGTGCCTGAAGACGGCCTTCAACACCCGCAGTATCGAGTGCGCCACGTACGATAGTATAACGTACACCGGGAAGGTCTTTAACACGACCGCCGCGCACCAATACAATGGAGTGCTCCTGCAGGTTGTGCCCTTCACCAGGGATATAGCAGATCACTTCAATGCCGTTTGTCAGGCGGACCTTAGCAACCTTACGCAAGGCCGAGTTCGGCTTCTTAGGCGTTGTTGTATAAACACGCGTACATACCCCACGCTTTTGTGGACATCCGTCCAAAGCGCGAGACTTGCTCTTGGCCACAATTTTCTTTCTGCCCTTGCGTACAAGTTGATTGATTGTAGGCATAATCCTAATTAAGTTTGAGTTGTATTTAACAATACCTAATCGGCAGAGGTTAACATACCTTGCTCGAAAAGCGATTGCAAAGGTATATCTTTTTCAGGGAAATCCAAAAGGGCCTTTTAAAATAATTGCCTGATAATAGTTCTTTTAGCTCGGTTTCTTCCCATAAGGTGGGGGACAGCACTACGTCATCCTATTTTTATTGCCTCTACTGCCGAATTTCCCGAATTTTTAGCCGCCCGGCCCAACGGTGGCCGAAAGGAAGCACGCTCTGGCCCTCATCCTGGAATTTTTGGAAAAATTTATTGCCCTCCGGCTTTCTGCTGAATACGAAGCTCTTAGACAGGGCTACTGGATGATTTAAACCGATGCTTCCTATATTAGCGCAAAAAAATGGTGGATACCGACCTGCTTTATACACATGATTATCAGGTAAGAGCTTATGAGATTGATGCTCAGCAACGCATGACGGTGCCTGCGCTTTCCCGCCTCATGCAGGAGGCGGCCTTGCAGAATGTGATTCAGATCGGTATGTCCTACTGGGACCTGGAGCCTCATCATATTTCCTGGGTGCTTACCCGGCAGCAAATTGAGGTAAAGCGCCTGCCTGACCTGAATGAGCCCATCCGGATACATACCTATCCGGCAGGGTTTCTCCGGGCTTTTGCCCTTCGCGACTTTTGGGTGGAGACACAGGAAGGCGAGCCCATTGCCCAATCTGCCTCGACCTGGCTTCTCATGGATACCCGAACCCGGCGCATGGCCAATCCCCCTGACTTTGTACTGGCTTTTAACGAGCGGATGCCACCCCGGGAGCAGTGCCTGCCCCGCATTTCCGGACAACTGGAAAAACTGAAGGCTACAGACTATCAGGAAGATTATACCGTGCACTGGCATGACCTCGACTTCAATCAACACCTTAATAACACCTTATATATACAGTGGATGCTGGACCCTGTGCCCGCTGCGGTACTGGCAGAACGCCAATTGACATTTCTGGACATCGAATACCGGGCTGAAGGGCAACTGGCGGATGCGCTCCAATCAGAAGTACAGGAAATTGAACCGGGCGCCTACTGCCACCGCATCTTTCGCCCGGCGGATGGGAAGGTACTGGCGAATGCTTACACGCGGTGGCAATATTAATTCAGCCGGAAGCGCACCGGCATGTTAAACTGAGTATTTACGGGCATCCCTTTTTGTTTTCCAGGCTCCCATTCCACTAATTTATCTCTAACCACCCTAAGTGCTTCCTGATCCAGGTCTTCTCGTATACTCCTGGCAACCTTAAAATCAGAGGTCACACCATCCATATCAATCATAAAGCTGATGACTACCGTCCCTTCTATACCATCTTTTTTTGCATTGGCCGGGTAAGTGATGTTTTTATAGACGGTTTCCAGCATCGCCTTATCGGCGCATTGTTTACGCTTATCCTCATTCATTATACTTTCACATTCGTAGCTGTAAAAGCGGGGCATTTCATCTACGATCTTCGTTACGGGCTCAGCAGTGCGCTCCGTTTCCAGGGCCTGCGCGGACAGGGCATTGCATGTAAATATGAGGGCTAAGACAGAAAGGGCTTTGATGAACACGGCTACAGAGGTTTGGTGAATGGCATTATTAGAATGCGTCTACAATGTACAACTTTCTCGATAACTTTACCTCACCTTTTGCGGTTTTTCCGCTTCGGACCGTTGTAAGGCGCCACCTCATCCAGCAATAAGGCTTCCTGAATGACCTCCAGCAGGGCAGCCTCTGGAATGTCGTCCACCGATTGGAACACGGCGCCGGTGACCATTTTACGCCCGCGGGCCCGCAGCAGCCCCTGTTCGTTCGACAACTCAGCGCCCTGAATGAAAGCCAGCTCGATGCCCCCGTCCCGGGGATTGGTATAGCACACCCATTTTTTCCGGCTGTAGAATGGGATCTTATGCCGGATCTGGCAGGTTACTTCCGGATGCGCCATGAGCAATTGGTGGAGGTATTCAAGGATACTGCGCTGTGGCTGCTCCAGGTCCAGGATATAAGCTTCAACGGCATTCATCACCTAAGTTGGTTTCTGATCGGCAGCTGGGGTATCCGGTCCGATGTAGCCTTCCATAGCGTAAAGTACACCACGAATAGGTATCCGCAGCCATTCTGGCCGGGCATTCATTTCGTAACCGACTTCGTAGATTGCTTTTTCCAGAATGTACGTCCGCAACAGCAATTCCATAGATTCTTTATCTTCCGGTACAAAGCTATGCCCCTGCGCGGTATCCAGGTACGCCGTCAGGAAGTATTGGCTGACGTAATGGAACCACTGATTGGCCCACTCTTCCAGCTGAGGCATATCGGCTTTGCGGTAATTTTGATTGAGCACCAGCTGTCCGTAAGCGGCGTAGTGTAGCGAACGGATCATGCCCGCCACATCCTTAAAGGGCGTACGCTTGAGGCGGCGCTCGCTAATGGAGTACATGGGCTCTCCTTCAAAGTCGATGATGAAAAAGTCGCGACCGTTGAAGAGCACCTGCCCGAGGTGATAATCGCCGTGCACGCGGGTCTTGGTCGCCTCAATTTTGCGGGCGTAAATCTGACTGAAGCAATCCATAATTTCGTCCTTGATCTCCAGTATACGGTGTGCCTCTGTGGCAATATGCTCCGGCAGGGAGGGGAGGCGACGCTCCAGGGCGGTCAGCTTTTCATTCACCAGTTTGCGGTGCTGAGAATAGATGGACCGCTGATAGTGCTGGGAAAAACGCTCGGGCTCAAAGTCCGTCTCGGTGGTTTCGGAGGCCAGGGCAATGTGCATCTCAGCAGTACGTTTGCCCAGCAGAGCCGCCCGCTCGTAGATCACACTGCCTATGAGGCGCTGCAGGCGCTCCGGCGTGTCTTCAAAGTAGAACCGATCGGCTTTCACCAGCGGAGGAGCCGGATTATCCCGTTCAACCTTAGCCAGCACCTTTTCGTAGTAGCGGTTGAGGGCTTCCAGCATCATGGTCCATGCTTCGCCCTGATTGGGGATTTTATTTTGCAGCAACCCCAGTATGGTGAAGGTCTGCTCCACTGTATCCTGAAACTGTATGCCCCCACCGTAGCGTGGCGAATTTTCAAAAGCGGTCTGCTCTGAGAGGTAGCGCACCACTTCGAGGTCGGGGTTGATATCCGTATCGAGCTTCCGGTAAATCTTGAAGAAAAACTGACTGTTGTAGATGACAGAAGTGTTGGATTGTTCTGCCCGGAGTACTTCCGAGCTGACATCCTCCCGTTCCACGCGCAGTTCGTCCAGGATTTTTCCGGACTCAAAAGAGAGCTGTCCGCCTTTCACGTTGATACTGGCGTTGGTCTTAATGCGCCAGAATAGTTCATTCCTAAAGGCTTCGTGGTAAATGGCATCGATCAGTATCCCTTCCCGTTGTGGGGTTTTACAGTAGGAGACCACGCTTTGGGGTTCATTCTTTAGAAAATGTACCATTTCCTCTGCGCTGCTCAGGAAGGTCAGGGGCAGGAAGTAAGTTTCGGGAAGTCCATCCGTGTAGCGCACGCGAATGCTCAGGAAGTAAGCCGCTGTATCGTCTACTTCTATTTTGGGGAAGTGGCTGACTTCCAGGGAAACGATTTTCCTGGACTTCCCGCCAAACCACCGGCAGGACTGCAGATAACCCGGTAGTACTTTCTTCTCGAAGCGGCGCCTGGTGGTATAATTTTCGAAAAAGTCGCCCCAGCCTACTTCAGAGATTACCTCGGGGACGGCCCGCTCTTTTGGCAATTCATCAGCTTCCTCCGATTGCTCCATCAGGAACCAGAAATAGCCGTAGGGGCCTACCGTGAATTTGTAAGGCTCCTCCCCTATTTCGAAGAACTTATTCTGACTGAAAATTTCCACTGGCCGGACCCCTTCAAAGCGTTCCAGGTCCAATTCAACAGATTGTGAGAACTTGGACAAGTTGGCCACTACCAGAATGCTTTCGCCTTCGTAGGACCGGATAAAGGACAAAACTTTTCCATTCATAGAGTCCAGGAACTCAATGGAACCATGGCTGAACGCTTTCAGGCGTTTCCGCATAGAGATGATGTTCTTCATCCACCAGAGCAGGGAGGAGGAATTGCGGTTCTGAATTTCTACATTAATAGCCTCGTAGCGGTACAAAGGGTCACGGATAACGGGCAGGAAAAGCTTCTGCGGGTTGGCGGCGGAAAAGCCGGCATTGCGGTCCGCATTCCACTGCATAGGGGTACGTACACCGTTGCGGTCGCCAAGATAAATATTGTCGCCCATGCCAATTTCATCACCATAGTAAATGACCGGTGTGCCAGGCAGGCTGAACAAAAGGCTGTTGAGCAGTTCTATTTTGCGGCGGTCGTTGAGCAGGAGCGGCGCGAGGCGGCGGCGGATCCCCTGATTAATCTTCGCCCCGTGGTCTTGTGCGAACACCTTATAGAGATAATCCCGCTCCTCCTCCGTCACCATAGAAAGCATGAGGTCATCGTGGTTGCGCAGGAAAAGCGCCCATTGGCTGTTTTCCGGTATGGAAGGCGTCTGCTCCAGGATGTCGATAATCGGGTAGCGGTCTTCCGTTTGCAGGGCCATGTAGAGGCGTGGCATAAGCGGAAAGTGGTAATTCATGTGGCACTCATCGCCCTCTCCGTAGTATTCAGCAGCCTCCTCCGGCCAAAGGTTGGTTTCTGCGATCAGGATTTTGCCCGGATGCTTGCGTTCCACATAGCTGCGCAGCTCGCGGAGGTATTCGTGTACCTGAGGCAGGTTTTCACAGTTGGTCCCCTCTTCCCTAAACAGGAACATAATCGAAGTCAGCCGAACGCCATTCACACCCAGGTTGTACCAAAAATCAATTACGCTGCGCATTTCTTCCCTTACCTGCTCATTTTCGTAATTGAGATCAGCCTGATGACTGTAAAAACGGTGCCAGTAATAGGCTTTAGCGACGTTATCCCATTCCCAGTTAGAGGTTTCATAATCGCTGAAGATGATACCCGCTTCTGCGTAAGGCTCCGGCGTATCGCTCCAGATGTAGAAGTCGCGCTCCGGTGAGCCCTTAGGTGCCTGACGGGCCCGCTGAAACCACTCGTGCTCGGTGGAAGTGTGGTTCATGATGAGATCGATAATGACCTCAAGCCCGCGTTTATGCGCTTCTTCGAGGAAGCGTTCAAAGTCATCAAGGTTACCATAGTTGGAATGTACGCTTTTAAAGTCGGAGACATCATAGCCATCATCCTTCAGGGGAGATTCATAAAAGGGTAGCAGAGAGATACAAGTGACGCCCAGATCTTCAAGATAGTCCAGCTTTTCAATCAGGCCATTGATGTCGCCGATACCGTTACCGCTACTGTCGTAGAAGGCATGCAGGGGCAGGGCGTAGATAATGCTGTCTTTGTACCAGAAGCGGTTGCTGTTTTGGGTCATACCAAGTGGTTGGTTCAGGCTCGTTTTAAAAGTTGCGTTTACGCTTACTAAAGAAAGGAAAAAAAATGAGTACTGCCAACGGTGCCTGGAAAATTCCTCAGCAAGTGACACTGACTCGGCCGCGAAAAATCAATTTACAGGGTCATCCATACCAAGGAGAGCTTAAGATTTATTTCTGTCCAAATAGCGACAAACCTAATTGGGGTTGTATTGTCTCATTGTCAGAGCAATCAACAAACCCACAGTCCAATGCGTCCTAATCAACTGTTACTGCTGCCTGTACTATTTCTGATCACCATGTTTTCCCCGGTAAAGCTTATTGGACAATGCAATATTTCAAATGTCGTCTTATCCAATATTCAATGTTTCCCATTTGGGTTTGGGCAGGTAGGCTTTCAGCTTAATGTGCAGGGTTCAGGACCAGGTACTTTTTTCAATGTCTCGTCACCAGATGGCATTATTGTTGACCCAGGGCCCTATAGCTATCCAAATGGAGTTTTTATCAACCTCGAACCTAATGATATCAACCAGGCTCAGTTTGAAATTATAGTTGAGGACAACACTGATCCCAATTGCTCTTTTACAGTTACATTACAAAACCCCTGTGCATCACAAGTCAGTTGCAACATTACAGATCCTGGCTTGAATTTTTCCTGCAATGGTAACAATATTGTCCTCTTTTCCCTTAACCCAACAGCAACGGGCAATGGAACTTCCTACACGGTATCCACTTCACAGGGGTTTCTCTCCTCAAGTTTCGCCCAATACGGACAAACCACTTCTTTCTTGCTTCAGTTTTCCGGTACACCGCCAAGTGTTGTTGAAATCACCATTACGGATCAGAACGATCCCAGTTGCAGCTTGACATTTACTTTTGACAATCCCTGTTTCTCTGCCTGTGACTTAACCAATCCGGGCCTTGGTTTTACCACTTGCAACGACAACGGAACGCCCACTGACCCCAGTGATGACTTTTATACATTCCCATTGAACCCAGTGGGTTCGGGCCTGGGCAGCGGGTATACCGTTTCTGTCAGCGGCGGCACGGTAAGCCCTCCGGGAGGCAATTATGGGAGCGAGACTACTTTTACGCTCACTGGTATTGGCCCACCCGCTGGTATTAGCATTATCGTTACAGACAATGACGACCCCAATTGCTTCACGAATACAATTATCAATTTGCCCCCGCCCTGCTCGACAGCGCCCCCCTGTGACATCAACTACGCCCAAATTGGCAACGTCACCTGTAGTGATAATGGCACCCCCAACGACCCAAGTGACGACACCTTCACCTTCATTCTGCAAGTCGTTGGTGACGGGACCAGCCCTAACGGTTGGACCGCTAATGATCCTTTAGGGACCACCGGGGACTATAATGTGGTGACCACTATGGGGCCCTACCCTATTTCCGGAGGTGGCTTCCCGGTAGTCGTTACGGATAATGATGACCCCAGTTGTACGACTATATCCGTGACCATTGTCCCACCGGCTCCCTGTTCTACTCCTCCGCCCTGCAACCTAACCGGCGCCCTGATAAACACCTTAATCAACTGTGACGACCAGGGCACTTCTAATCCTGACGACGATGTTTTTATAATAGAATTGCAGCCTGAAGGCACAAATTTATCCGGAACCTATAACCTGGTATCATCTGTGGGTAGTATTACACCTGCTGGTCCGCAACCCTATGGCATCTTTACCACCTTTGAGCTGTCTATCAGCAGCACCAACGGGCAGCTAACCACTTTAACGATCGTTGACACCAATGATCCGAGCTGCACGGCCGAAGTTATCAGTATTTTCCCGGCTTCCTGCTCCACCCTTCCGTGCAACATTGAGGCGACCTTAATCTCGACCTCCTGCTTTGACAATAATACACCCAGCGATCCTTCTGATGACTTATTCCAGGGTACCATCTTAATCGAAAACCCCGGAAATAATGGTGGCTGGCTGGCGACCTATCCGAATGGCGGACAACCGGTTGGCAATTATGGAGACGCCCCAGGCTTCGGCTTTGCTTTTATTAACAATGGCCCCTTTACGGTGACCTTTACCGACCAACTAGACCCTAATTGTACAGTGAGCGTTGTCGTTGACCCGCCACCTACTTGTTCAAGTCAACCACCGTGTGATATAGGGGTTACTCTGACTTCTGCCCCTACATGCAGCGACAACGGAACGCCCAATGACCCCAGCGATGACACCTTCTCCTTCAATGGGACCATTTCGGGCATGGGCATCGGAAGCAGCTGGACCGCCAACGACATTAACAACACTTCCGGCAATTATAATATCTCGACCCTCTTTGGCCCTTATCCCATTAGCGGAGGGCCAATAGACATTACCATTACGGATGGAGATGATCCCGCCTGCACAAACACCTTTTCTGTAGATGCTCCACCGACTTGCTCTGACCCTTGCAATCTGAACTCAGCTAATCTTTCTAATACAACCTGCAATGACAGCGGTACGCCCAGTGACCCGTCCGATGATATCATACAGTTCACCCTTAACCCCTCCGGACAAAACACCGGGGGCAGCTACTCCGTGACGGCGTCAAGCGGCACGGTCACGCCCAACACGGCCGCCTACGGAAGTGCCGCTACGTTTCTGACCAGCCCTGGTACTGCCGGCAACGGTCCTATCACCCTGACAATTACGGATAGCGATGATCCAAGTTGCTCTATCGTGGTAACACTGCCCGACCCAGGCACTTGTTCCAATACGACTTGCGCCTTCACCGACCCCGGTGTGATAAGTGTAACCTGCAATGACGCCGGTACCCCCGGTAATCCTGGCGACGATTTCGTGCTGCTGGAGCTCTTCCCTATTGGGGTGGCACTGAGTCCTATCGGGTACAATCTTTCTTCGCCTGATGTCACTGTGACGCCTGGGTTCGGCAACCTCGGAGTGATAACGGCCTTCCAGCTGCTGGGTGCGGCGAATGCAGGGCCTACCATTACCCTGATCCTGAGCGACATAGATCATCCTGACTGCTTTTTGGAGTTTACCATAGACAACCCCGCCCCCTGCTCGGTGGAACCCTGCAACCTAAACACACCAACCGTCATCACTCCAATTTGCGATAATGGCGTTATTGACTTTGAACTGCTGGTGAATGGCACAGGGACTGGGACCAACTACCAAGTCAACATCCCCGGAGGAGTCCTCACCGCAGGAACAAACGGTAATTACGGGCAGGTTAGCCCCTTTTCATTTTTGCCGAATAACCTCTCCCAGGGCAACTTCACCCTAACCATTACCGACAGTAATGATCCCACCTGTTCTCAAACGGTGAGCCTCGACAACCCCTGCGATGCCTGCCTGATTACTTCCGCAGCTGTTTCCAATGTGCAGTGTGCGGACAACGGTACGCCGGGGGACCCCACGGATGACCTGATTACCTTTTCCATTCTGGCAGATGGCGTTAGCACCGCTGGCAGTTATACCATTTCAGCGCCCGGGCAGGCCGTACAGCCCTCTACCGGCACGTTTGGCAGCCTTGGCAGCTTTTCCCTTTTGCCGGGCAGTGCGGGCAGCGGCCCTGTCACCCTCATCCTGACTGATGCCTCAGACAGCAACTGCACCACTACCGTACAGCTGAGCGACCCCGGTACCTGCTCGGATGCCTGTGCCATCAACGCCTTCGTGACGGAAATAACCTGCATACCTACAGGCGTGCCGGAAGATGGCTTCTTTCAGGCGACCATACAAATCATCAACCCGGTTGGCGCAGCAGGATGGACCGCACAAACGCCCCTTGGACCGGTGACCGGCAGTTACAATCAGGATGTAGACCTGGGTCCCTTCCTGATTAGCCAGGGGAGCTTTAGCCTGACCATTACCGACCAGCTCAACCCAGGCTGTAGCACCAACCTGTTGGTTGTACCTCCCGATCCCTGCAGCGTGGTTTGTGAAGCCGATACTACCCTATTTGATTTACAGTCCTGCAACCCTTTGGATACCGGCACTGTGATACAAAACCTCACCGGGCAGGAAGGCTGCGACTCTATTGTGATAACGGCAACTAGCTTGCTGCCCTCCGATTCCATTTTCCTCGTGGAAAGCAGCTGTAACCCAGCGGATACCGGAATAGCCACGCAGGTACTGATCAATCAGTTTGGGTGTGATTCGGTCGTTGTCACCAATACCATCCTCGTGGACAGCGACACCACGCTCATTGACTTGCAGTCCTGCAATCCATTGGACACAGGTACTGTGGTGCAGAACCTCACCGGGCAGACCGGGTGTGATTCTATCGTCATTACCACGACCTCCCTGCTGCCTTCTGACACCACAGTTATTTTTAGCGAAAGCTGTAATCCGATAGATACGGGCACTGTGGAGAATCTGCTCCAAAACCAGTCTGGGTGCGACAGCCTTGTCATCACAACCACCACGCTCCTGCCCAGCGATACCACACTGCTCTTTAGCGAAAGCTGCAATCCCGCGGATACCGGTACGGTCGCGCAAATACTGGCCAATCAGTTCGGGTGCGATTCCACCGTCATCACGACCACCACGCTCCTGCCTCGCAACACCACCGTATTCTTCAGCCAGTCCTGTAATCCGGCAGATACAGGTACGGTGACCCAATTATTAACCAATCAGTTTGGGTGCGATTCCATTGTGACCACTCAGGTACTACTGTTTAGTGACCCGGATTACCAGCTGGTTACAGATACATTGTGTGCAGGTGAAAGCGTTGTCATTAATGGCACGGTGTATGACCAGGACCGTCCTGTCGGACAGGAGGTGGTTCAGAGTATTGCTGACGGCTGTGACTCAGTAATCATTGATATTGCGCTATTGTTTGCAGAACCCGAAGCCGAAATCACTACAACCAACCCTGCTTGTGAGGGCTTGACCGGACTTATTGAAATCGGGCCGCCGCAAAACGGATTTGCGCCATACACAATCAACGCTGCCGGACAAATACTGGAAGTCTTTTCAGCCATTCCGGTTACAATTGATGTATTGGCAGGCGACTACACAGTGGAACTAACAGATGCATTAGGCTGTACCGTGTCCCAGGCAGTGAGCATTGCCGAGGGGATTAGCCCTGAATTAAGCATTGACGGCCCACTAATTTTAGACGAAGGAGATACCATCACGCTCCGCCCATTGATCAATTTTGAGCCAGAGACAATAGACTGGCGCCCTGCCGGGCAACTCAGCTGCAGCAATTGCCTAAACCCTGTGCTCGAAGCCAGCGAAAGTACAACGCTGTTGCTTACTGCGAGCCTCGGCGGGAGTTGCTCTGTGAGCGCAAATGTCCAAATCATAGTAGAACGGATGGTTGACATTTATGCTCCAAACGTTTTCAGTCCGAACGGAGACGGCCGTAATGACAGGTTTACCCTGTTCAGCGCACCTGGCCAAATTGACCGTATAGAGCGCATGGAAATTTATGACCGGTGGGGCAATCAGGTCTTTACTCAAACCGAATTTCCAGCGAATAACGTAGCAGTGGGCTGGGATGGCACGTTCCGGGGAGAACCAATGGGGCCTGGAGTGTTTACTTATTACGCACAGGTGCGCCTGCAAACCGGGAGGATCATCCTGCAAAAAGGAGATATTACACTAATCCGATAATTGACTTCAGGGCATCAATGGCCCCTTAACAGGCGGATAAGGAGGGTAGATACGGTGCCCTCCTGAAATTTCAAAGTGCCTATTTGCCCTCATAATTGTGCACTTTCCAGTTGGTATTTTACCTTTGTGTCCTGGTTTTGCATCTTTTTTATGTTTAAACCGTATAAACCAACAGCAATTTACCGCTCAGACAAATATAGCCTGCTAAACCAACGTTAGTACAACCCAAAACAAACTTCCTATCACCAAACTCTACTCCGTTTTTCTTTAGCAGGTAAAGAAAGCGACGGAACGGTAACTGCTTGAAGCTGAAAAAACCCAGATACTAAAACACTGAGACTTTACCCCCCGTTACAGTCGCAAGATGGCGATAAACAACACTTATGTTCACAGCACTGCACTCATGCACAAAACCCTTAACCCCTTGTAAATAAATCATTTAGGGGTTATCTGGTTTTTTAGGCGTAGTCTGTGTTGATCTCAGGCAGCTGAGCATACGTGTTGCAATGATGTCAGGTTTCCGTCAAACAAACACGTGATGAAAGGTATTCCCCAACAAGTCTGCTATCGAACGGCTCTGTTTATACCGCTTCTCCTTCTTGGCTTTCTGTCGTGCCGGGGGAGCGCCATAAATTCGGCCGGCGATTTAGAATTCTGTGGTATTATAAGTGCAGGCTTAGGCGGAGTGGTATGCCTGGACAACGATACGCCCACCAACCCTGACGATGACCGGCTCACGCTCTTCCTGAACCCTTCCGGCAACAACCTGGGTAATGGGTACACGGTCGCATTTGCTTCGGGAAGCATCTCTCCATCCACAGCAGTATATGGCTTTCCCAATGGTTTTGTTATTGACCCCAATGATCCGACTGTACCGACCTATCAAATCACTCTTACGGACCAGAACAATCCCAATTGCACCTTTGTCCTTACTTTTGACAATCCCTGCTATTCAACTTGTGAAGTGCAACAGGTTGAAGTCTTGGATGTTAGCTGCAACAACAACAATACTCCAGGCCTGGAGGAGGACGATTACATCACTATGGAAATCATCGCTTCAGGTACAGATGTTAGTCTTCAATACAACCTTATTGCATCGCCGGGCCTGGTACTGCCGGGCAGTGGTTTTTACAACACCCCGGAATTATTTCAGCTCACACCGGGTTCAGCGGGAAGCGGCCCTGTTTCATTTATACTGACAGATCAGGGCGATCTGACCTGCCAATACATTTTCTCTATTCAGGACCCTGGTACCTGCGTTTCGCCCTGCGCAATTACAGCGCCCAATTTACTGGGGGTTCAGTGCGATGATATGGATACGCCCAATGACCCCGATGATGATGAGTTGCTGATAACGCTTAACCCATTTGGCATTAGTACCAGTAATGCCTACACCATCAGCGGGCCAGGGCTGACTTTTTTGAATACGATCGGCACATATAATAATCCTACTACTTTCCGGATGGTTAATGCGGCAGCAGCACCGCCCTCTTTCACGCTAACGCTCACGGATACTCAGGATCCCGGTTGCACTACCCAGGTTTTTGTCAATAATACCGCCCCTTGTTCCACCCCACTGCCCTGCGATATCACAAACGCCACTCCTAGCAACATAAGCTGTACAAACGGCGATATCATCAACTTTACGCTTTCGCCCAATAGCAGTACTGGTTCACAATACAGTTTGACCATTCCAAACGGGACAATTCTGGGCCAGAACTCCAGCGCGTTCGGCACGCCTGTAAACTTCAGCTTTTTGCCCAATACTCCACAGAGCTCAACTTACAACGTTACCATCAGAGATGTGAACAACAGTGCCTGTACTTCTACCTTTGCTATGGACAATCCGTGCGATGACTGCAACCTCAACGGGGTCAACGTTCTGAATGTACAGTGTGCAGATAACGGAACGAGCACCGTTCAGGCTGACGATCAAATGGTCATCACGCTTCAGCCCTCAGGTACAAACCTGGGAAGTGGCTACACAATTATAGCCAACGGACAAAGTACGATACCCTCCGGAGGCAATTATAACAGCCCTGCTACTTTCACACTGCCTGCCGGAACAGCCAACAGCAACGCCGTCAACATTACCATAATTGACAACAACGACCCTTCCTGTACCTACTCCTTTTCCCAGGACGGACCAGGAAACTGCTCTGATGCCTGCACCATATTTGACCAGGGCCTTGCCAGCATTCAATGCAACAATAACGGTACGATTAGCAACGTCAATGATGATTTTATCACCTTTTCCCTTAACGTTCCGGCTATCAGCACTGCCTCAGGGTATAACATCACTGCCGCTGGAACCACTGTAACTCCATCAAACGGGCTGTATAACACGCTGCAGACCTTCTCCCTCCCAATCGGCTCTGCGGGTAACGGGGGGACAACAATTACGCTGACCGATCAAAACAACCCCGGGTGTACACTTTCCTTTTTTCTCTTCGACCCCGGAGACTGCTCAGCGGTCTGCAATATTGAAGCCACCGAAGTCAATCTTTTTTGCCAGGACGGTGGGACACCCGGTATTTTTGATGATGATACTTACCGGGTGGAATTTGAAATCACCAATCCTACTGCGGCGTCAGGCAGTAGCTGGATCTCGGATACCCCAAATGGTGATACTGCCGGCGACTACGACGACATTGCCAGCCTTGGCCCCTTTTTAATCAGCGATGGGCCTATTGATGTGACCTTTACCGACCTGGTCTCCCCAAACTGCTTTGTGACAGTAAATCTGGCCCCGCCACCACCGTGCTCGGATACCTGCGTTATACAATCGGCTGGTCTTACCAATTTAGTCTGCGACAACGATATACTTGAATTTGACCTCAATCCCATTGGAAATGCCCTGGACACCATCTACGGTGTTCAGATAGATAATGCAATGATTGTTGGCAGCCCGGTAGGCTACTTTGGCGAAACCACGACTTTCCGCTTCCTCCCGGTAGAGCCTTTACCCGATCAGTATGAAATTGTTATTACCGACAGTACCGTCGCGGATTGCCAGTTTATTCTCACGGTGGACAACGTCTGCAAGAATTGCGAAATCACCGGCTTGGATATACAGCATGTTACATGTAATGATGCCGGGACACCATCTGATCCTGATGATGATTTTATTGAAGTAGAATTACTGGTCACTTCTGTGTACGGCACGAGCTATACGGTGGAGCTAGCCAATGGCAACCTGCTTTCCGGCACCGGCATTTACGGAGCACCCAGTACTTTCAGTATGCCCGGAGGAAGTGCAGGAGGAGGGAATGTGCCACTTGTTGTGAGAGATTTAAGTACCCCCAGCTGCAGTCAGGTTTTTGTGATTGCAGATCCCGGCACCTGTTCAGATGAGTGCCTGCTTACGGAAGTCAACCCAACGGATATCATCTGCGATGATAATGGCACCCCCGGTGACCCAAACGATGACCGGGTTACTTTTAGTTTGATGGTTGATGGCCTCAATACCGCAGGCAATTATACCTTAAGCTCCGTAAACGGGGAAATCACTCCGGCACAAGGTACCTACGGCACGACATCTACATTTAGTCTTCCTACCGGCAGTACGGACGTTAGCATTTCTAATGTAGTGATTACCGATAATAATGATGGCAACTGTAGCAGTAGCTTTAACCTTTCCAGTCCGGGTTCCTGCTCAGATTCGTGTGCATTGACTGTGACTTTGCTGGACACCTACTGCCTGGATAACGGGACAGCCAGCGACCCTACTGATGACTTGTTCGAATTCATCGTCGAGGTAAACAATCCGGTTGGCACAGAGGGGTGGTTCACGGTTCCACCTACGGGTATGGAGAACGGTGAATTTGGCATACCTACCGTCATTGGAGCTTATCCCATATCAGGAGGCAGTATCAACCTGGCTTTTATTGACGAAAACCTGACCAGCTGTTTTTCCATTCTGACCGTTGCACCTCCGGCTTCCTGCTCGGATTCCTGTACCCTTGAAGCTGCTGTAAATGTACTGGCTTGTGAGGATAACAGCACCCCGGGCACCGCTCAGGATGATTTTTTCACAGCGGAGCTTACCTTGTCAGGTGTCAATAATGGAAGCAGCTTTGGCATAAGCGGCCTGTTAGATACAACTGGTTTGTACGACAGTACCTTTGTTTTAGGGCCGCTCCCTGCTAATATTCCCTCAACTACTATTACGGTTTTTGATCTGGACCAGACCGATTGCACAGTGGATTTGGAAATCTTCAGTCCTGGCACCTGTTCCGCTGGCTGTAGCGATTCAGACACGACACTTGTGTTTTTAGAGAGCTGTAACCCCCTCGATACTGGTATTTCTGTAGAAATCCTGGCGAATCAGTTGGCCTGCGACTCTTTTATCATTACGCAGACTAGTTTGCTGCCTAATGATACGACCCTGCTCCTGAGTGAAAGCTGCAACCCCGCAGATACCGGGACCGTCGTGCAAACA
>ENA-UENT01000142-UENT01000142.1-marine-metagenome-genome-assembly--contig:-NODE-142-length-54303-cov-4.755740_pt1 | contig 54303 bp, 42 predicted proteins | sample MGYA00237879_ERZ529330 | MGnify/ENA primary metagenome ERZ529330 (study PRJEB26372, sample SAMN05368345) | marine metagenome | biome: cultured habitat; feature: ocean water; material: water; isolation... | reverse complement strand
CGGAAGCTTGGGCGTAAAACTTTAGACAACTTCAGACTATAACGTCACATAAAATTCAAGAAGCGGGCTAATTCTTAATTTAGATTTCCCAATACCCTTGAACGTTCCTATATTTGACGCCTTAGAAGGGGTGCTGCCTGGCCCTTATACACTTGCGAACCTACTACAGGCAAAAATGAGACCAAATTATATGCAAACAACACAGCAATTCATCAAGGATAATCAGGAAAGATTTCTGGAAGAACTTCTAGATCTTTTACGGATTCCTAGTGTGAGTGCCGATCCTGCCTATGCCGGAGATGTGCGGAAAACCGCTGATGCAGTTGCCGAGCACCTATCCAAGGCCGGAGCTGACAATGTAGAGGTGATTGAAACTGCTGGCCACCCGATCGTTTTCGGAGAGAAGATTGTCGACGCTGCCAAGCCAACCGTAATGGTATACGGCCACTATGATGTGCAGCCGCCAGATCCGCTAGACCTTTGGGAGAGTGGGCCTTTTGAGCCGGTTATCAAGAAAACCAAGCTGCATCCGGATGGAGCGATCTTTGCTCGCGGATCCTGTGATGATAAGGGCCAGATGTTCATGCACGTGAAGGCTTTCGAGGCCATGATGGCAACCGATAACCTACCTTGCAACATCAAGTTTATGATCGAAGGGGAGGAAGAAGTTGGGTCTGAGCACCTGGGGCACTTCCTGGAAGAGAATAAAGAAAAACTGGCTTGTGATGTGATCCTCATTTCGGATACCAGCATCATTAATAACGATACACCAAGTATCACCACTGGTCTACGTGGTTTGAGCTACGTAGAAGTAGAGGTGACTGGACCAAATCGCGATCTGCACTCTGGTGTGTATGGTGGTGCCGTGGGTAATCCGATCAATGTGCTTTGCGAGATGATCGCAGGCATGATGGACGAGAACAAGCACATCACCATCCCAGGCTTCTACGACGATGTAGAGGTGATTTCTATGGAAGAGCGGGCTGAAATGAACAAGGCGCCGTTCAACCTAGAAAACTATAAAGAGGATTTGAGCATCGGTGATGTTCGTGGTGAAGACGGTTTTACTACGCTGGAACGCACCAGCATTCGCCCAACCTTGGATGTCAATGGTATCTGGGGTGGATACATCGGTGAGGGTGCTAAGACTGTATTGCCGAGTAAGGCCTTCGCTAAGATCAGTATGCGCCTGGTTCCAAATCAGGATCCGGATAAGATTACGCAACTGTTCCAGGATTACTTCACCAGTGTTGCACCGGGCGAGGTGCAGGTAGAGGTTCATCCGCACCATGGTGGCTACCCGGTAGTTACTCCAACGGATACTCCTGAGTATCAGGCTGCCCACAAGGCGATGGAAGCGACTTTCGGTAAAGCCCCGATTCCTAAGCGCGAAGGTGGTAGTATCCCCATTGTTGCACTATTTGAGTCTGTACTAGGCGTGAAGAGTGTGCTGATGGGCTTTGGTTTGGACAGTGATGCTATTCACTCACCAAATGAACACTACGGTCTGTTCAATTACTACAAAGGAATTGAAACGATCCCGTACTACTATCAGTATTACGCGGAGATGAAGGGGTAGGACTTTTCTTTCTCCTATAAAAGTAAACGCCAGCTCCAGACCGAAGTCCGGAGCTGGCGTTGCTGGTAGAAAGACTATGCTTTGCTTAGTATTTCATCTTCTGGAAGTGGCGTCTGGTACTCTCCTCGTATTCCCAACCTTCTACCTGATTGCCCTTGGCATCCTTCAGGATGTACTGGTGAATGGGCACCCATTCGCGTTCGGTATTGTAGGACTGATCGGCGGGCAGGCTGGGGAGAGTCCTTTCCTCCGTTTCCACCTTGGACCAATCCACTTGATTGGAGCTTCCTTTCAAGCGCTTGGTTTGGCTGTTAAACTGATAAGTAAGTTTGATGGAACCGGATAGACCACCTTCGTCTTTAGGTGGCTGGTAACCTGCTTCTATTTCTGCCCTGAACATGTGACCGATGGTACGTTCAATGCTTTCGTAGGTCGTTTTTGAGAAAGCATCTGTGATCGTCACAGTTGTCTTTCTGATGCCGTCCGTCAAGGTGTTCTCATTTTTTTCTCTCCAGAATATCCAATACTCTAGGTAATAGTAAGGGTTGTCGAGAATCTGCTCAATTTTGGCGGAGTAACCGTCGCTACCTACCATAGCGCTGGGTATGGCTTCTACTGAAATGCGCTGCTTATTGAACTTCTGTTTACCCTTTGTCTCCCCGTCAAAATCCTGTGGTTTCTTCGTGAAGTCGTACGCTGCTACGGCCTGCAGTTTACTGTGATCCGGCGTTAAAGTATTGACCGGTTCAAACCAGAATTTGGTGCGATCATTTTCTTCGCTGACGCTGTAATCACTTAGGAATGGAATACCAACTGAATTCACACCAAAGCCTTTTTCATAACCTGCAACACACTGGATTTTGAACCACTGCCCACCGGGATTAGTGTTCGCATAATGCTTAGGCGGGGTAGTCTTATGGACAACAAAGCGTTGTCCATCTGAATCCGCTTTGGGAAGGATCTTGACCCTACCCGGTTCCATAGTTACACAGGTGTGTGGGCGGGCCTTTTGCACAATGCGCAGTTGACCTTCCTTTCCGGGTTCAGGGTAGATCAACCACTGTTCAAACTGTTCCCACTCCGGTGTCGTAGTTTTATGACCGGTACGAAGATGACCGTGAATTCCGTCGGGGGAAGAATCTGCATCTTGCACAATAATCTCATTCCCTTCGGTGAATGGTGTTCGAATATAGAAGTAGCCGGTTTTTGTTCTCAGTTGCTCAAAAAAATTCATTGCGGTACGATGTTGATTAAAGAAATTGTAAGGGGCAGATGCTAGGCTGGCTACAGTATCATTAGCAGAGGTACTGAAGACAAGCCTACTTAGAAGGAATGAACTTTAGGTGTTTTGAAAAGTACTATTCACTGCCTTCGAAATGCCTGACACCACCCAATATGCGGGCATAGCAAGGACATATTCTTGCTCATTTTCCCAATGACCAGAATCCTTTCCGAACGACGGAATCCTTTTCCGAATGGAATGGAGGGAGAGTGTTTTGCTAAAGACTGAACGTCGAGGGCAGAACTGCTGTCTTTCATACTTGACAGAAGGGGCTCATTTCATTCGCGGTATGCTGCCATGCGTAGCATTAAATGACTAAGCCCTACTTTCAAATTGAGCTTTAACAGAACACTAGATAATGTTAACCTTGTTGAGGAAGTCCTTCCAGTAAGAACGGCTCACACTGATGCGTTTATCGCCAATGGTGATCTGGTTTTCTTCGATGCGCTCTATCTGCCGCAGGTTTACAAGGTAGGAGCGGTGCACACGCATAAGGAAGGGGCTAGATAGCTTTTGCTCCAGCTGGCTTAAAGAAGAGGTGATCAAGCAAGATCTTTCCACGGTAGTGATTTGGCAGTAAGCTCGTTCTGCTTCTACGTAGAGAATGTCCTCCAGCTTGATTTTGACCATGCTGTTGTTATTCTCCCGCACGAATATTCTGTCCTTTAGCAGGATCGTCTCCGGTTCAGCTTCTTGTTCAGCGGTAATTTGTTCGATCAAGAGTTCAACAGTGCGTCTAAGTGTTTTTTTCTTGAAAGGCTTTTCTATAAAAGCGAAAGGCTGAGTGGCCTTAGCCAACTCAAAGGAACGATCATCGGTATTGGCAGTGAGGTAAATAATAGGAATAGAATAATGCTTCTTGATCAAATGCACGGTGCTCACGCCGTCAAGCTTTCCCTTGAGCATGATATCCATCAAGATGATGTCCGGTACCTCTTTTTCGAGGAAGGGGAGTACTTCTTCTCCTTCCATTAGGAGCCCACATACTTCGCAGCCCAACTCCTCCAGATAATAAGAGATATCTTTGGCAACGATCATCTCATCTTCAACGATCAGTACTTTGATGGTACGCATATCTCTAGGCGGCTTGTGCTGTTTGCTTGATTGGAAAGCGGAGTCTGGCTTGGAACCCATTGTCACTATTCACAGCCAGATCACCTTTCAACTGAATGGTTAGTAACTCAATGAGTTCACTGCCAAAGCCACTACCGTCAACAGCAGTGATTTCCGAGGACTTGCCAACACCATTGTCACCAATATTGAGTATGATCTCCTCCTGGTTTTGTTCCATCTTGATTTCAATAGCTCCTTCCTCCTGATTGGGAAAAGCGTATTTCAAAGAATTGGTGATGAGCTCATTGACAATCAAGCCCACGGGAATCGCATAGTCGACATCCAACTCCAGATCCTGCATGTCTACATGGACTTCGACCTCTTCGTCTTCTATATAGGCATCGATGAGGTTATCCGCCAGTGTTTGTAAATAACTTTTCATTTCAATCGCCGCCAAGTTCTTTCCACGATAGAGCTTCTGATGGATCAGTGACATAGACTGCACCCGTGACTGGCTGGCTAGGATAGCACTCTTCACCGCCGTATCCTCAATACTTCTCGATTGGATATTCAGTAAACTCGAAATCACCTGAAGGTTATTCTTTACCCGATGGTGGATCTCTTTGAGTAAGAGTTCATTTTCTTGGTTCTTAACCCTGAGCGCGGCGGCCGTTTTTTGATTCTTACGGAAGTAGTAGAATAGCGTACCCAAGAAAAGTAACAGAAGGGCGATTAATCCACTACCAAGCCACTGAATCCTGGTCTGCTGTTCGATAATAGTGGATTGCTCTGCTAGCGCTTGATCCTTTCTTCCTGATTCGTATCTGATCAAAGATTCTGACTCCAAGTTAGCGATACGATTTTGGGTCAGAGTGTCGAAAACTTCGTGGGCCAGGGCTTGGTTTAAGAATGCTTCTTGATAATTGCCGACTTGATATTGACAGTCGGCTACCATCTGGTAAAGTCCTTCCATTTCGGGTAAATGAGTTGCTCCCAGATCAATATAGGCCTGCTTTGATGCAAGTAGGTGAGGTAATGCTTCTCGGTATTTACCTTGTAGCAAATAGGCCTTGCCAATACCTTCCCGATAGCTTTGGGTAGCAGGTCGCTCAGCGCCAATTTGACCTTCGACAATGTCATAGGCCATTTGGCCATCCGCGATCGCCAGGTCGTACGCTTGCATTTCTGTTCGCACTCCTCCTCGAAAGCTATAAGCTCTAGCTAAAATGAACACCTGTTCAGGAACTTCATTGTTTACTACTTCGATACATTTGCCGGCGGCCTCAATGGCTTTGTCCAATTGTCCTGCATACTGATAGGTCCTGATCAGGCCCATCCAGGCCAGGGCATTGGTATAATAATCACCCGATTCAGCAGTCATAGCCGCCGCTTCCAAGCCGTATTGGATCGACAAATCGAGCATATCTTGATCTCGAAAGACGCTTGATAATCTTCGGTAGGCTGCTCCAATTCCTTGCTGGTCTTCAAGTTCTTCATATATGGCTATTGCCTTGAAAATCAATTCCTCGGATCGTTTGAGTTTGTTTTCGTCCAGATACTCGATAGCCAACTCAGCGTAAGTAGCAGCGAGCTTGGCTCGTTCTCCACTTTTTTCATAGTAGTGGATTGTTTTTTCACCGTGATAGAGGATAGAATCTCTGGTAAATAGGAGCTGATAGTTATGCCAGCGGAAGAGCAATTGATGCGCTTCCCCCATCAGCTGAACGTCCTGGGTTTGATAGCTGCGCTCCAGTGTTCGCAGAGCCCGGTCATGGAATGGCTCAGGGTTCTCTACAATATTGGCGTTCAGCCATACCAGGGCAGAGTCAATGGTCTGTTGATGGAATGCACTTTCTTGGGCGAAAGAGATCTGTATTGCAAATAGCAATAGAAATACCAGACGGCAAATAGCTTTTATCACTTGAACAAAGTTTTCGCTGTTCAAAAAAGACTCGAATTGGTAAGAAGGGGAGAGGAGTAGTCAGGCCTGAGTACGGGCCTGTTTTACTATCCCTAAGGTAATGAAAAAAGGGATATATGCGTACTGTACAAGCTCAGATTTGCAATAGCTTTTTCATAGTCTTGGATACATTCCCTTTTCTCCAAATTAAGAAGATCTTTCGATCAAATTGCTCATCAGATATGGGGACGAATTTTACGTTAGGGTACTCCATTTCGATATTTGGAACTAGCGATATTCCTAGGCCAGAGGCGACCAGTGCTTTTGCCATATCATCACCCTTCGCACGGAAGGCAATCCTGGGATGAATATCTCTTTGCTTTAAGCGGGCCTCCACTTCGCTGTACAATGAACAATTGGTCCGTTCAATTAGATTCTGCTCATGAATAGCCTGTAGGGAAAGTTTGCTTTTGACTGCAAATGGATGATTGTTTGGAACTGCCAGAACTAGACGGTCTTTTCTGATAAGACGTTGTTCTAGGTCGGTATGATCGAAAGGGATAAATTTCTGGAAATAGCCGTCGATATTTTCACTTTTCAACATCTGATTTAATTCGGCCTCCGTGCCTTCAATAATTTGGGTCTCCACATTCGGATAGAGTTCATGGAAAGACTTCATCAAGGGTACAATGGCATTGAAGTCTATCTCACTCACAACACCTAACTTTAGTGGTTTACAGTAGTCTTCTGAGAACACCCCTTCCATTTCATTCCAGGTCCGTAGCAATAGCTTCGCTTTGGGTAGCAGTTGTTTTCCTTCATCTGTAAGGAGGACCTGGGGATTGTCTCGGTAGAATAGCTTGCAATTAAGTTGCTGCTCCAACTTCTTTATTCCAGTTGAGAAAGTAGACTGAACCACATGGGCCTTCTCCGCAGCGTGCGTGAAATTTCCGACCTCAGCTAGGATCACAAAGTACCGTACGAACTGAAGATTCATTATCTAAAATATCGATTGCAGTTATTGAATAAATCCATTTTGACGATACAAATATAGTGCGCAGTTTTGCATTGTCAAAACAAATCAAACAACTACAATTGATCTAAAAAACAGATAATGGAGTTTCAAGCTAAGCTAGAGAATATCAAAAAGAGAATCGAAGGGAATATGCCTCCTTCCTATCTCCAGGTCATGCACCGAGCCACCCATGATTTGGAGCAATCTGGGATACAAGATAAGGTGCTAAAGGTGGGAGATAAGGCTCCGGAATTTGAGCTGGTAAATCAGAATGGGGAGACGGTATCTAGCACCGACCTTCTATCAAAAGGGAAGTTGGTACTGACGTTTTACCGTGGCGTATGGTGCCCGTATTGTAATGCGGATTTAGCCAACCTAAAGAAATACGTGCCAGAAATCGAAGGTGCTAACGCTATGATGGTGGGTATCTCTCCTGAATTACCGCAATACTTGAAGAAGATCATCACTATGCAGCGATTGAACTTTGACATCCTGCATGATGAAAAGAATGCGTTGGCGGCACAATTTGGATTAAAGTTCTTCTACCCGGAAGACCTGAAGACATTATATCGCGACAAGTTTAACATTAACCTTGAAGTGCAACAAGGAAACAATGAATGGGCTTTGCCGATGCCAGCGAGATTTGTCATCGACCAGGACGGAGTCATCCAGTACGCAGAAAGCAAACCGGATTATCGTGACCGCCCAGACCCGGACGAACTTTTGGAAACCCTGCAAAACTTGTCAACACAAACTATTAAATCATAATGAAGAAGGTATTCATCATAAACGGCCACCAATACTATCCTTTTGCTGAAGGAAAGCTAAACGGCACTCTGGTCGATAAAGCCACGAAAATCCTCGAAGGAAAAGGATATGAGGTAAAGACTACCAGTATGCAAGAGGAGTACAATGTAGAAGAAGAGGTAGAGAAGCACCTTTGGGCGGATTATGTCTTACTGCAAACTCCAGTGAATTGGATGGGCATTACTTGGAGCTTCAAAAAATACATGGATGAAGTCTATACCGCAGGTATGTTCGGACAGCTCTGTAATGGTGATGGCCGAAGCAAAGAGGCGCCGAAGGCCAACTATGGCGGCGGGGGGAATTTGGCTGATACGAAGTACATGTTATCGCTCACCTTTAATGCTCCGAAAGAAGCCTTTGACGACGAGAAGGAGTACCTGTTTGCGGGCAAGTCGGTAGATGATCTACTGTTTCCGCAGCATATGAATTTCAAGTTTTTCGGTATGGAGGCATTGCCCACCTTTGCGTGCCACGATGTCATGAAGAACCCCGAAATAGAGGCTGATCTAGAACGATTTGAAGCACACATTAATGCACACTTCTAAGCAGAATAAATGCAGACGAAAGTAAGATACTCTACCTGGGAAATGTTGCATTGGACCCGTTGGGAAACGATCGGGTTCTTTGTTTTTTCCACAATAGCAGTACTGTTGTACGACATCCTCGAATTGACCTTCTTGCACGTGCCATGGACGCCAGTCGCCTTAATTGGTACAGCAGTTGCCTTCATGGTGGGTTTTCAGAATAATGCCGCCTACGGCAGAATCTGGGAAGCCCGGAAAATTTGGGGAGGAATTGTCAATACTTCTCGAACCTGGGGCATGAAAACCAAGGATATGGTAACCAACGAGCATGCTTCCATACCGGTGGCAGAGAAGGAGCTACAGGAGCACCGTCGAGTATTAGTTTATCGGCATATTGCCTGGCTTACATCCCTTCGGCATGCCATGCGGCAAACCAAAAAATGGGAAGCTTTTGAATTACATCGTACCAATCGGGAGTGGTCGAAAATGATTCATATCCCGGAAAAGGTTTTCAGTTTGGAAGATGATCTTTTCCATTATCTAGAACCGGAGGAGTGGAATTATATATTGAGTAAAAAGAATAGGGCTGCGGCAACGCTCTATTTGCAATCCAAGCATCTGAGAGAATTGAAGGAGCAGGGGCTGGTATGGGAGTTTGCTTTTCTGGAACTCGAAAATGTACTGGAAGAGCTGTTTACCCTGCAGGGGAAGTCAGAAAGAATCAAGAACTTTCCTTACCCGCGTCAGTATGCGACTTTATCTCATCTGTTCGTCTGGATTTTCCTGATTCTCTTGCCATTCGGTATTGTGCCAGAATTCGCTAAAATAAGTGAGAATATCTTTGCGAATACCTCACTTGGGTGGTGTTTCACCTACTTGGCTATTCCGTTCTGCACGATTGTGTCTTGGGTTTTTCACACCATGCAGCGGATCGGTACAGTAGGGGAGAATCCTTTTGAGGGCTCAGCCAATGATGTACCAATATCTACTATTGCCAGGGGAATAGAAATTGATTTGCGACAGCTCTTGGATGAGGATCACAAAATTATTCCAAAGCAGTTTCCAGAGGAGTACAATGTGCAGATGTAGGTCTAATTTTGGTGAGATTAAGCTTGTTCTTCCAGCTTAAATATCACACACTTGGCATCCACATTGATCACTTGACTACCATTGGGCTTGTTGACGACGGTAGTGTCCCAATGCCGGTGCCCACAACAAACGATGGAGGTTGAATACTGATCAATTAACTGCCTGATCCTGACATTTCCGCGTAGGCGAGGAGAGATGTTGTCTGGCCCCTCATGTAGCAGTACGAAGTCGGGGTTCTCTTGCAGCAAGTAAATCAACTCCTTCAAGTGAATAGAAGCCTCATTTCTGTTCGGTTTGGAAGGGCGGCCGATTACGCCACTGATTCCACCGAATTGAATGCCAGCAATCTCTGCTACCTCACCGTGCAAAAGATGAATACCTTCTTCTTGTGTGAATGCCGCTTGTTCTTCTGGTTGGCCAAAGTCATCGTGGTTACCAGCTACGCCCACAACGAAACGGAACAGCTCATTGAACCTTCGCCAGACGTGTCGGACATCGCCGAGGCCCCCTCGCTTGTCCGTTCTGGCATATAGATCACCGCAGAGCATCACGCCGACGCGGTTTAGATCGGTGAGTTTGTATTCCAGCTCAAAGACCATCTGGAGGAACTCAGGGAGAACCTCTCCCAAGAGTAAGGTTTCTCCATCTTGCTGGATCGTGCCTTGAAGGTCAGATGCCAGGACGAGGTAGTCTATTTCCGGCTTGCGTAAACCAGAAATGGACCCACTGTAGATGGGAAGTTGTACTTGTTCTAATATAGAAGTGCTTCCGTTTTGCCGGTTAAAGGGTATCACGGTATTATAGGGATAGCGCGCTATGGGCGCGCTGTCGTTTATTTGGGTTTTCATGGGTTTTCTGGGGTGTTTTGCGACTAAAACCGAGTTGTGATGGAATTAGTTCCCCAGTCCTCTTTCTCCTATTCCGTAAAACGGATAACAAGTTCTGTAAAACGGATAAGCGAAGTTGCTGTGATCGTAGTAGATTTGCAGCACTCCCAACTTAAAGCAATCGAATGAACAACTTTCTAAGGCAGTTTGGTGGAAGGGTTACCCCCGAAATGGAAGCCAAATATGAGCAATCCGAGAACTGGAAGGACGGTGCATTTCAAAATCTGGAGTTTACCGATCTCGGTGCAAACTTGTGGGATGTCCCAAAGATGATCTATAAGCAATTAGCAAATCGGGATGCACGTCAGCCTGAATCACCTTTGCCTGTTTTGCCCTTTGACAAAGCGGCTTTTCTAGCTCCTGCAGAAAAGTGTAAGTTCATTTGGTATGGCCATTCCGCCATCTTGATGCGAATGGGCGGCAAGACTTTGCTCATTGATCCTATGCTTGGGCCGAACACTACGCCCATTGCTCCGATGCCGACCAAGCGGTTTTCAGAAAATACCTTGGACCTGATCGATGAGTTTCCTGAGATCGATTTGATCCTACTCACTCACGATCATTACGATCACCTGGACTTTGCTAGTATTCAAAAGCTACAGCACAAGACCAAACGCTATTTCGTGGCCTTGGGCGTAAAAAGGCACCTGGTCAAGTGGGGCGTGGAAGCGGATTTAATCTCCGAGTTCGATTGGTGGGAAAAGCGAGATTTGGACTCGATCAATATCACCTTTACACCTACGCGCCACTTTTCGGGCAGAGGCCTGACCGACCGATCAAAAACACTTTGGGGTGGCTGGGTTTTCAAATCCGGCAATGAAAAGATCTGGTTTAGCGGCGATGGAGGCTATGGAGATCACTTCAAGGAAGTGGGTAGGAGAGAAGGCCCTTTCGATTTCGCATTCATGGAATGTGGGCAGTACAATGAAGACTGGCGCCCTGTCCATTTGTTTCCAGATGAGGCCATTCAAGCTGCTATTGATGCTGGGGTGCAGAAAATCATGCCCGTCCACTGGGGCGGCTTTTCCTTGTCTTACCAACATACCTGGCAAGAACCGCCTAGTGATTTCGTAGATGCGGCTATTGATCAGGAGATGAACTATATGCTCCCAGGTTTGGGACAGTTGGTTGAGGTGTCTACTGAAGCTCAAGAAAAATGGTGGACGGAGTTTCGATAGGTTAATCCTGACAATTCCGCCTTATAGCAGAATCGTCAGGACCTGAACTAGAGTATAGCCCCACCGAGACTCGAATGCTGATGAAGCATAGCTTACCAGCATCCTGATATTCTGCTTTGCAGCAGAATCGTCAGGACTCGGAATTGAGCAGCCCCACCAGGACTCGAACCTGGATCTAAAGTTTAGGAAACTCTTGTTCTATCCCTTGAACTATGGGGCCGAATGTGCGCAAATATACGATTGTGGGTAAAAGTTAGTGGGTTAGGTAGTTAGAATGTTTGATGGTTGGCCATGTAGACAGATTCAATCACTCAGGGTCAATATTCATTGCGATCAACTATTGCATGAATTCATTCCCATTTTGATTGAACAAGATCAAGCCTCCTCCTCTTTTTCTGGGTACGCTACTCGCACGTGATGAACGCTCTTCATTATTTGCCTAAACACCAGCCGACATTGTTCCAGTTCCCGGAAACTGATTAGGGAGTCTTTGAACTGTCCACTTTGTTGTTTGCCATCAATGATCTTATCAATCAGCCCGTAGAGTTCCTCCTCTGTTGGGTGGTTCAGACTCTTGCCTGCAGCTTCAATAGAATCGGCCATCATTAAAATGGCTTCTTCCTTGCTGCGAGGGCGAGGGCCAGGATATTGGAAGCGCTCCATGTCATCTTTACTGCCGCCTTGCTCTACGTGTTTATGGTAGAAGTAGGCCGTGGATGTAGTGCCGTGGTGTGTTTTTATAAAGTCGATGAGTAATGCTGGCAAGCCTGCTTTCTTAGCCAGCTTCACACCTTCATCTACATGTCCTAGGATTATTTTGGCGCTTTCCTCCGGACTTAGACCTTCGTGTGGATTCTGCCCCGACTGGTTTTCAATAAAAAAACCTGGGTTCTTTATTTTTCCGATATCGTGGTACATAGCTGCTACCTTCACCAACAAAGGATCAGCATTGATGCGGCGGGCAGCTGCTTCCGCTAGATTTCCAACCTGTAGTGAATGCTGCAATGTACCCGGTGCCTTCAACGCCAGATCACGAAGCAGCGGTTTATTCATGTCCATTAATTCCACCAGTGTGATTGGTGAAACAAAGCCAAACAACCGCTCAATTAGCGGAATGAGCGGGTAAGCTAGCAGCGTGAAAAAGGCATTCAGGAATATCCACACATACACCGACCAGTCGATGGCGTTGAAGTCATTTTCTCTAATCAACTCCAAGCCTAAATATCCAACTGCATAAGTGAGGAAGATGAAGAGGATGGTGTAGAAGAAACCACTCCAGTCGCGGGTATTGGTATTGCTGATGATTACTACCAAGCCAGCCATGATCTGTAGAAAAGCAAACTCATAACCGAAGGAAGAGAGTACACCTGCTAATAGTACGACTGCTACGTGTGTGAAGAAGGCCAACCGTTCATTATAAAAGATCTTAATGACGATGGGTACAATACAGAAAGGCACCAGATAGGTACTGAGGCCTTCAATACCTTCAATCAGGTACACCAGGTAGCTGAAGACTACCAACCACATCAAGATGAAGATCAGCTTTGGGTAGCGGTTATAAACCAATGGCGCATACTTGCGGAGGTATAGCGCAAATAGCAATACCACCAAGGCGGTTAGAATCAAATAACCAATAAATATGTTGGAGATCGATTGTTTAGAAAGTACCTGCTGTAGATATTCTTGCTCGTAGGAATACAGTACCTGGTAGAGCTCATCGGTAATGATACTGTTCCTGGCTACGATGAGATCCCCCTTCTGCACCAAGCCGCGAGATGTCACAATCCGATTCAGGGCGTCTTCCTGTAGCTGTTTTGTTCGTTCAGCACTATAAAACAGATTGGCCTGCACCTGTGCCTGTAGTAGCGGTAGCAAGAACTCGGGCTCGCGTAAAGAACTGTACGGAAGAGTGTCACTCACCATTGCGGTAGCCGATGAAACTTGTAGCAGATTCTCCACCGTTTGCTCTTCGAAGGTACTACCGCGAATGATTGTCAAAACTTGGTCCTGATCTACACCACTTTGCTCACCACTTAAATGTATGATGCCTTGATCATACAGGCGGTCGAGGAACGCCAAACCATAATTGAGGTACACCTGGGGCTGGCGTGGCACGTCTCTAAACTGGCCACTACTCTCTATTTGCTCTAGCTGCTGCTGGAACTCCTGGGAAAAAGCAGCTTTGCGCTCTTTTACGATTTGCTCTGCTTCTTCGAAAACAAGGTTTGTGTTATCCAGCACATCCTCTCGCTCCATTTGTAATTCGGCCTCTGTTTTCCGAATGGCAAAATCAAAGGGAGCCATCAAATTATCATACCGCCAACTTTGTTGCTTTTCGTACTGGTATTTGAATCGTAGGTCAGTCGGGAAGAGTAAACTCACGAACACGACCACCAACACAAATGTGAGGGGACGAAAAATACCGGGAATGCGCTGCAAAGCATTGCGTGTCCTGTTTTCCATGAGAACAAATATACATGGCGCGGAACAATCCAAATCAAAATGGCAATTGCAATATCATTCAAAATCAAGATGTAAGCTGAACTAGCGCGATTTATCGCGTCTATCCCGCTAACTTTTGCGGAGTAATTAATCCAGAAAACTTACCTTTGCTGCGTATGGAAAATAGCCGCATCATAATGAATAGCGCGCGATTTGGTTTGACCATTCGCCGACTCTGTCATCAGCTGATTGAGCATTATGACGACTTCTCCAATGCCTGTCTTGTTGGGGTGCAACCCCGTGGAGTTTGGTTGAGCGATTTGCTCCACAAAAACCTTCAAGAATTAGGTGTGAATAATCTGGAACATGGTAAACTGGATATCACCTTTTACCGCGATGACTTCCGGACTCGCGAGAAGCCACTCAAGGCTAGTCCTACGGATATGCCCTTCCTGGTAGAAGACAAGGAGGTTATCCTTGTCGACGACGTACTCTACACTGGCCGTACCATTCAGGCTGCTATGACTGCCCTAAATGATTTTGGCCGACCCCGCAAAGTGGCTTTGGTTTCTATGGTAGACCGACAGTTTAATCGGGATTTACCGATTCAGCCAGACTTTGTAGGGATGCGTGTAGATGCTTTGGATAAAGCCTACGTAAGTGTAGAGTATGTGCAGCATCATGGGCAAGATCAGATTCTTCTTTTTCCACAAAAACCGGAGTAACTAGATGGCGACCCTCCAACAATTGAGTACAAGGCATGTCTTAGGCATCAAATACCTCACGGAGGCGGATATTAACCTCATTTTTGAAACAGCCGAGGAGTTCAAGGAAGTCATTAATCGGCCGATCAAAAAAGTACCTAGTTTACGTGATATCACGGTAGCCAATCTTTTCTTTGAGAACTCTACCCGAACCCGGATATCTTTCGAGTTGGCCGAGAAAAGACTTTCTGCTGATGTGGTGAATTTCTCTGCCTCTAGTTCATCGGTGAAGAAAGGGGAGACCCTCCTTGATACGGTCAATAATATCCTGTCGATGAAAGTCGATATGGTGGTGATGCGGCACCCGGCGCCCGGCGCCCACCATTTCCTTTCGCGGCATATTGACGCCAATATCATCAACGCTGGTGATGGAACCCACGAGCACCCTACTCAGGCATTGTTGGACTCTTTTTCGATGCGAGAGCAGATTGGTGACCTACGAGGCAAAAACATTGCAATCATCGGAGATATCCTCCACTCGCGAGTGGCTTTGAGTAATATATTTTGCTTGACAAAGCTCGGTGCAAACGTGCGTGTCTGTGGCCCGCCAACCCTTATTCCGAAATACATTAAGGAACTTGGAGTGGAAGTGTCGTACGATATTCGTGACACCCTGCATTGGTGCGATGTCGCCAATATTCTACGCATCCAATTGGAGCGGCAAGACCTTCGGTATATTCCTTCCTTGCGGGAATACGCGCAATACTTTGGTGTTAGCCGCGAGTTGCTAGACGAATTGGATAAGCCAATTGTGATCATGCACCCAGGGCCAATCAACCGAGGAGTAGAAATTACAAGTGAGGTCGCTGATTCGGAGCACAGTATCATTCTACAGCAGGTTGAAAACGGAGTAGCTGTAAGAATGGCCGTCTTGTATCTACTTGCGGCGATGCGCTAATTCACATCATTCCGGTAAGAAATACGGTTTTGTCACAACTTGGCGAGATACAGACTAGTTAAGTAGGTGTTAGCTTAGTTTACTGCAGTATTATGTGGATTAAACCCACGTTATTTGTACTGACATATAGATGCTGGGTTAAAAAGTATTGGTAGTTTTTTAGATTTAAAAGACTGAATTTCAATATGAATATTCAAAGACTTGCAAGTTTTATTGTCTTAGTGTTGTTGGTTTCTTCAGTGGTCGCCCAGAAAAAAGGGATCCGTAAGCCGGTACAGGTGTCCGAAGCCCAGTCCAGCCAGCAATTTGGCCAATTCAAAGACTTTAAGTTGGACAATGGTCTCCGAATCTTATTGATAGAAGACCACGAGCAAGCGCAAGTATCATTTCAGCTGTTCGTTGATCGGCCGATTATTCTAGAAGGAGATTATGCGGGTACAGGAGAGGTTATGGGAGACCTACTTATATCTGGTACAGAACTGCGTACCAAACCGCAGATAGATGAGGCAGTGGATGACGTTCAAGCCATATTCACTACCGATAGCCGTGGAGGTACAATAAGTGGAGAAAGTCGACATGCTGAGCGGATGATTAGTCTCTTGGCCGATTGTCTGCTGAATCCGATTTTCCCGCAAGAGGAATTTGATGTCGTTGTGGAGCAAAAGGAAGCTGCGCTGATCCAGCAACGAGAAGATCCTCAGGCTATAGCCGAGCATGTGGCAAAACAGCTGCGGTTTGGCAATGAGCACCCTTATGGGGAACAGATGACGCTATCTACGCTCAGGAGTATTACCCTTTCCGCGTGTCGCAATTTCTACAGCCGTTATTTCAGACCACAGATTAGTTACTTAGTGGTAGTGGGAGATATAGGTGAGAAAGAGACCAGGGAGTTGGCAGAGACCTATTTAGGCGATTGGACGAGCCGGGGTAAGCTCTTCGTTGAGTTTTTCGATTATCCGCAGCCGCCAAAAGCGCGACAAGTCAATTTCGTGCCTCGCAGTTCGGCGGAGCAATCTGTAATTCAAGTCACCTATCCAGTGATTTTGAAACCTGGTAGAGATGTTATCGCCGCCGAGCTGCTCAATCAAATTTTGGGAGCAGAGTCAACTGGAAGATTATCGCAAAACCTTGAGGAAGGGGACGTTTATTCAGACTTAGTGAATGATACTAAGATTGGGTATTTCAGCGCAAACCTGGATGTGCAGAACGATGTGGCGAGTGATGCTGTGAAGTTAGTGTTGTCGGAAATGAATCGACTTCGTGAAGTAGAGGTAACTGCAGAAGAGCTTCAACAAGCGAAAGACGAGATTACTGCCGCTTTTAGCAAGAGCTTAGAACTGCCCGAAACCAGTGCCTTATTTGCATTAAATACCGTTCGCAACCGCCTTCCACGGAATTACTATGCCAATTATCTGGAAGAACTGGCTAAGGTTGAGCCCGGCGATATTCAGAGAATGGCGCAAGAGTATTTAATTCCGGAGCGCGCGCAAATCATAGTGGTGGGAGAAAAATCGGTAGCTGATCAACTCAGGCACCTTGATGCGGACGGGACAGTGGAATTCTTCAGTTCCGGGGGCGCTAAGCAGGAAATGATGGGATTGATCACAACCGAAGATATTACCCCAGAGCAGATTGTCGACAACTACGTGCGAGCTATTGGCGGCCAGGAACGGATACTAGAAATCAGCGACCTGACTACCGAAATGGAAGCTACTGTTCAAGGCATGCAAATGCTAATGCGACAGGAGAAAAAGATGGGGGAGAAGATGCACATGACGGTAAGCATGAGTGGTATGACCGTCAGTGAGACTATACTTAATGGTGAACAGGCCAAAATGCTGCAAATGGGGGCAGAGCAACCCATCGATGCATCAACAATTGCGGAATTGCAGGAACAATCTCACATCTTCCCGGAGGCTCGATTCCGTGAACTGGGTTATACGTTGCAACTAGGCGATACAGAAATGCTAGATGATAAGAAAGCCTACGTTGTTCGGACCACCGGTCCAGCAGGCAAAGTGCTGGTAGAGTATTTTGACACTTCTTCGAGCTTAAGACTCCGAACAATCACCATCTCTGATTCAGCCACGATCACAGTAGATTACAGTGATTACCGAGAGGTAGATGGCGTACTGTACCCGCATAAAGTGATTACAAGTGGGGTAATGCCAACGCCCATTGTCTTTGAGTTGAAGACGTTGACCTTTAATGACGGACTTGACAATACCCGCTTTGAGGTGAAGTAAGACGGAGATACCCGGCATATTTTCGTATGGTTCATTACCTTAGCAGCCCTAGCCAAAAAAGCCGCCATGATACAGATCTTTGTCACCGGAGGAACCTTCGACAAGGAATACAATATGATTACCGGAGAACTGTTCTTCCGGGATACCCATTTGCCAGGGATGTTTGACCGTGGGCGTTGTACGCTCGATGTTGATGTCAAGACCCTCATGATGGTGGATAGTCTGGAAATCACAGAAGAAGATCGGATGATCATGCTTCACAATTGTCGACGGGCCAAAACCGATAAGATTTTAATTACCCATGGCACAGACAGAATGGTAGCTACCGCGGCATTCTTGGCTGCTGAGGGGGTGCCAGATAAGACGATTGTTCTTACGGGAGCTATGATCCCCTACGCTTTTGGTACTTCCAGCGATGGTTTTTTTAATCTTGGGAGTGCGCTGGCATTCGTGCAGTCCTTACCGACAGGCATTTACGTGGTGATGAACGGACGATACTTTGCCTGGGATAACGTGCGAAAGAACACGAAAACTGGCTTCTTTGAAGAAATTGAGTCTGCTTAAGTCTTTTTGAACCAATACCTGCAATGAGTTATCAAACGATCATAAAGGAGGTTAAGAAGAAACAATTTGCTCCGGTGTATTTCTTGCACGGTGCAGAATCTTACTTTATTGATCTAGTAGCTGATGCCATTGAAAAACATGCCCTGGAGGAGCATGAGCGCGCTTTTAATCAGACCATCCTTTACGGCAAGGAAAGCAATCATCTGCAAATTGTAGATGCCGCTCGTCGTTTCCCCATGATGTCTGAACGGCAGTTGGTGATTTTACGAGAAGCGCAGGAAATGCGGTCGCTAAAAGACTTGCTCACCTATGTGGAGCAGCCTACGCCAAGTACCGTGCTAGTCATTTGCCATAAGCACAAGAAACTCAACCTCAATAGCAAGTTTGGTAAAGCCATTAAGGCGAAGGCCGTAGTCTTGGATTCCAAGCCCCTGTACGATAACCAGGTACCAGATTGGATAGCGGATTACTTGCGTTCCAAAAAGCTAAGCGCAGGGCCTGCTGCATCAGAATTGTTGGCGGAATACTTAGGTTCAAAGCTATCTAAGGTGGCCAATGAATTGGATAAGCTGGCGCTAAATATTCCAGAAGGTTCCGAGGTGACTCAAGCGTTGATTGAGGAACATATTGGGATTAGTAAAGACTATAACGTTTTCGAGTTTCAGAAAGCGCTGGGGCAACGCGATGTCAAAAAGGCAAACCGTATTGTTCAGTATTTCATTGCAAGTCCTCGAAAGAATCCACTTCCGGCGGTGGTCGGGAGTTTATACAATTACTTCAGCAAGATCTACCTGTACCATTCCGTGGCCCGAGCTACAGAGCAAGAGATTCTGAGTGCTTTGGGGTTGCGGAGTAGTTTCTTCTTGCGGGAGTATCGGGCTGCGGCTCGAAATTATCCAATGTCGGCAACGCAGGAGGTCATCTATTTACTTCGTCAATTTGACCTTAAGAGTAAAGGTGTCGACTACAATGCTACGGGTAAACCAGAGGGAGAGCTACTCAAAGAGATGACTTGGCGTATCCTACACGTCTGAATTAAGACGTTTGAAAAATTTCTGTTGGATTAATTTGTTTTTCTGAAAAATGCAGGCTTATATTTACGGCCATAAAGTAATTGGTATGCAATTTATGCAAAACAACATTTGGTGGTGGCGTTCTAATCATTCTACAACGGGTGAGTAGACTGCCATTGTGTTTTCCATAGATCGCGAAAATCGGCTTGTCGTTCACTCGGCAAGCCGATTTTTTTTGTACTAACAATCTCATGTCCGCATTCAATTAGATCAAATGATAACAACGACCAAAATACCTTTAAAAGTAGCCGTACGACGTATGCTGGGGGATACGCTCACCCCCGTCTCCTTGTACCTGCGCTTGCGTGACTACTACTCTGATCCGGTTTTATTGGAGAGCAATGACATTAGTAACAAAGAGGAGTGCTTTAGCTTTATCGGTCTGGATACGATTGCCAGTTTTCATGTTCAGGCAGGAAGGCTACGCACACAACTTCCAGGCGAGGCAGCAAGTGAGCGTCCGCTTGATCACTCTCAAGAAGTAGCATCGGCATTTCGGGTATTCTTGCAGCAGTTTGATCCTCAAGGAGATGCCCCATTCCGCGGATTTAATGGACTCTTTGGACATACGGGTTTTGATGGCGTCCAGTACTTTGATACGCTGGAGTTTTCGGACGATAAGCGTAAAATGGACTTGCCGGACCTTCGATATCATTTGTATCGTTTCATCATCGCGATCAATCATTACAAGGACGAACTCTACTTACTAGAGAATTGCCCTCCTGATGAGAGTAGCCGATTGGATGAGCTAGAGACACGTATCGGCGCTCATCGTTTTAGTGTCCATCCTTTTGAATTGCAAGGTGAAGAGACAAGTAATCTTAGCGATGAGGCCTTCAAGGACTTGGTTCGCGTAGGGAAGGAGCATTGCCAGCGCGGTGATGTCTTTCAGATTGTTTTTAGTCGTCAATTCCAGCAGCAATTTTCTGGTGACGAGTTCCAGGTATACCGTGTACTACGCTCTGTTAATCCATCCCCATACCTATTCTACTTTGATTACGGCGACTATCGCATTTTTGGTTCTTCCCCGGAAGCGCAAATGGTAATCCGCAATGGAGTGGCCAAGGTTAATCCGATTGCCGGTACTTATCGCCGGACAGGAGATATGGAGGAGGATGCCCGTGCAGCGGAAGCGCTCCGAGCAGATCCTAAAGAAAATGCAGAGCACATCATGCTAGTAGACCTTGCCCGCAACGACTTGGGCCGTCACGCACACAATGTACAGGTACGAGAGCTCAAGGATATCCATTACTACAGCCACGTGATTCACCTGGTTTCAACGGTTACGGGCGACTTGACACCCGATAATAATCCAATCCAAATTTTCGGTGATACCTTCCCTGCTGGCACCCTTTCTGGGGCCCCAAAGTATAAGGCCATTGAACTGATCAATAAATACGAAAATCAGAACCGCTCTTTTTACGGCGGTGCGCTAGGATATGTGGATTTCAATGGAGAAATGAATCAAGCGATCGTTATTCGCTCCTTCCTTAGTCGAGATAATAAGCTCTATTATCAAGCGGGGGCAGGAATCGTTGTAGCTAGTGATGAAGAGAAAGAGCTACAAGAGGTCAATAACAAGCTAGGTGCGCTTAAACGTGCGCTTGAGGAGGCTACACGCTTGCATTAATCCCAACTTCAAAAAGCTCAATCATGAAAGTATTAGTGCTCGATAACTACGATTCCTTTACCTACAATTTGGTCCAGTATATCCAAGAGATCCTGGAGCGCGAGGTAGATGTGATTCGTAATGACGCCATTGCTTTGGAGGCAGTGGATGCGTATGATGTAATTATTTTATCTCCGGGCCCGGGGATTCCGGAGGAAGCGGGTATTATGCCAGCCCTTATTCAGCGTTATGCCGGTAAGAAGTTCATCTTCGGAGTGTGCCTAGGGCACCAAGCTATTGGTGAAGCCTTCGGCGCCGAATTGGAAAACCTGGCAGAAGTCTATCACGGGATTGAAACCCGTATGCAACAGACGGAGGCAAGGAATGTACTGTTCCAAAATATTCCAGCAGATTTCCAAGCGGGACGCTACCACAGCTGGGTCATCAAAAAGGGAACCTTGCCCGCAGAATTCGAATTGACGGCAGTGGATCAGCAAGGAGAAATCATGGCTATTCGCCACCGCGAACATGAAATCTATGGCGTTCAGTTTCATCCGGAGAGCATCATGACTCCGGAAGGCTATCAGATGCTGGAGAACTTCTTTGCTCACGTTCAAGCTAAACTCCAACCTGCTGTATGAAACGAGCTTGAGATGTATTAATCATACATTCCTCATAAGGGAATGATTAATACATCTTATGCGAGAGCGTAGCGGTTCCAGATGTGCAGAAAGTTTTCTGCATTTTTGGCGCAGCAGTAGAAAACTTTTAAACATATGAAAGCCATCTTAGAAAAACTCTTTGCGCACGAGAAGTTGAGCCGCACCGAGGCCAAGGAGGTCTTGTTGGGAATTGCTCAAAGTGCTTACAATGATATTCAGGTGGCCAGCTTTGTTACCGTCTATCAGATGCGTGCGATCACTATCGATGAGCTGGAGGGCTTCCGGGACGCACTCTTGGAGCTTGCGGTTCCATTCTCCCTCGAAGGGCAACGCACTATCGATATTGTCGGTACTGGTGGCGACGGGAAGAACACCTTTAATATCTCGACCTGTTCGGCAATTGTAGTAGCCGGTGCTGGCTATAAGGTGACCAAGCACGGTAGCTACGGCGTATCGTCTTCGGTAGGGTCTTCTAATGTACTTCAGGCCTTGGGGTATGAGTTTACCAATGATACTGATGTGTTGCGGAAACAACTGGATGAAGCGAACATTTGCTTCTTGCACGCTCCTTTGTTCCATCCAGCAATGAAGGCAGTAGTACCCGTACGGAAGCAGTTGTCGATGAAGACCTTTTTCAATATGCTAGGTCCATTGGTGAACCCGGTTCAACCAACGCATCAGCTCTTTGGAACGTTCTCCATGGAACTGTCACGGCTTTATCATTACATCATGCAGGCCACCGGGCGAGCCTATACTATTGTTTACGCCCTAGACGGTTTTGATGAAATCAGTCTTACCGGAGCAGCCAAGGTGAGAAGCTCTCTAGGTGAGGCATTGCTGACCGCGGCAGATTTTGATTTGCCGACACTTCAGATCTCCGATTTGTATGGCGGTGAGACAGCGGAAGATGCCAAGAAGATTTTCCTGGCAGTACTGAATGATACGGCTACGGAAGCGCAGAAGGCGGTGGTTTGTGCGAATGCAGGCCTAGCCATTCATACTTTGGAACCAAAGAAATCATTGTTGGACTGTGTTGCAGAGGCTCGTGAGAGTATTGAAGCCGGGGCCGCATTGAGTAAACTTCATAAAATTATCAACTAACTAACACAGTAAGATTCACTTCACGATTCAGCAATCCTTGACAAATCGAGAAGTAAATTTTCAAGAAGAACCACATGGACATATTAGACAAAATCGTTGCTCACAAAAGGCAAGAGGTAGCAGCGCGAAAAGAGAAATACCCGGTGAAGTTGCTGGAAGACAGCATATACTTCGAGACGCCAACTGTCAGTTTGAGCGCTTATTTGAAGCGACCTGATAAACATGGCATCATTGCAGAATTTAAGCGTCGTAGCCCTTCAAAAGGTGATATCAACCCTTATGCTAAGGTAGAAGAGGTAAGCATTGGATATATGCAGGCTGGAGCTTCGGCCTTATCTGTCCTTACCGACGAGCAGTTTTTCGGCGGAAAAAGTAGCGATCTGACGGAGGCCAGGAAGTTCAACTACTGCCCAATCCTGCGTAAGGACTTCATTATCGACGAATACCAGATACTGGAAGCTAGGAGTATTGGTGCGGATGCCATCCTATTAATTGCTGCTTGCTTAAGTAAAGAAGAATTGCATCGACTGGCACAGTTTGCCCGCAACCTTGGGTTAGAGGTTTTGGTAGAGCTGCACGGTGCCAATGAGTTGGACAAACTAAGTCCCTTAGCAAATGTAGTCGGCGTAAACAACCGCGATCTACAGACTTTTGAGGTTAGTATTTCGCATTCTATCCAACTGTTTCCTCAGCTACCGGCAGAGATGGTCAAAATCTCAGAAAGCGGCCTCAACGATCCGCAGGCGGTGGTAGAGTTACGTCGGGTTGGCTTTGAAGGATTCTTAATCGGCGAGTACTTCATGCGAGCGGAACGCCCGGGGCAACGCTGTCGTGAGTTTATTCAGCACATCCATCGTTTGGAGCAATTACTTGACGGGGCTATTGCCTAAAAGTAGACTCATGATTATCAAAACCTGTGGACTCAAGAAGCCGGAAAATATTGCCTCCATCGTCGAGCTGAATCTCGATTGGATTGGACTTATTTTCTACGCAAAATCGCCTCGTTTTGTAGGGACGGAGTCTGAGCTCATTCCATTCCTGGCGAAGCCGGGTAATTTGGCCAAACAACCAAAGCGCGTTGGAGTGTTCGTGAATGAGACCTTTGACAATATTCTGCAGGCCATTGAGGAGTACCAGTTGGATTACGTCCAGTTGCACGGTGGTGAGAGTGCTGTTTTTGCGAATACCTTGCGTCAAATGCTAGATGATAAGCTCGATCGAAGAGTAGGAATTATTCGTGCGTTTCGTGTAAGCCGAGCATTTGATTTTGCAGTGACGGTCGATTTTGAAGCATACTGCGATTACTTCATTTTCGATACAAAGGCGCCACAAGTATATGGTGGTACTGGTCATAAATTTGATTGGTCAATTTTGGACCGATACCAAGGGCAGACGCCATTTTTGTTAAGCGGTGGAATTGGCCCAGCTGATGCCGCTGAGGTTAGTGAATTACGCCACCCCGCCTTAGCTGGTGTGGACGTTAACAGCCGTTTTGAGATTGAGCCGGGCTTGAAGGATGTGGCTGCCCTTCAATCATTTATTAAAGAACTTAGAGACAAAAAGTGATATTATGAAACAAGCTTGATCTTGTTTAATCACAATATCACGTAAGGATTTGATTAAAGAAGATCATGCGAGAGCGCAGCGCTTACATAGGTGCAGAAATCTTTCTGCATTTTGGCGTAGCCGCAGAAAAATTTTAAAGATATGAACACAATAGCAGTGGATCAGCACGGATACTATGGCCGCTTTGGTGGGGCCTATATTCCAGAGATGTTGTACCCGAATGTGGAGGAGCTTAGAAACTGTTATCTGGAGATGATGCAGGAAGAACAGTTTCAGCGCGACTTCCAAAATCTTTTACGTGATTACGTTGGGCGTCCGACGCCGCTTTACCTCGCAAAAAGATTGAGTGAGCACTATGGTGTTACGATCTACCTGAAAAGGGAGGACCTTAACCATACGGGAGCGCACAAGATCAATAATACCATTGGCCAGATTCTCTTGGCACAACGCCTGGGTAAGAAACGCATCATTGCGGAAACAGGTGCTGGACAGCATGGTGTTGCGACAGCAACGGTATGCGCTCTGATGGGTGTAGAATGTATCGTCTACATGGGAGCTGTTGACATTGAACGGCAAGCACCAAACGTGGCACGGATGCGAATGCTAGGAGCAGAGGTACGTCCGGCTAACAGTGGTAGCAAGACCTTAAAGGATGCTACAAATGAAGCAATCCGCGACTGGATCAATAATCCTACCGATACCCATTATATCATTGGTTCTGTTGTTGGGCCACACCCGTACCCAGATATGGTAGCCCGTTTCCAATCTGTTATTTCAGAAGAGATGCGCTCGCAGTTAGAAGAGCACACCGGACGTGATTATCCTGACGCTGTTATCGCCTGCGTTGGAGGGGGCAGCAATGCTGCGGGAGCCTACTATCATTTCCTGAATGACGAACGCGTCCGACTCATCGCTGTTGAAGCTGCCGGACTAGGTATTGATACCGGAGAATCTGCCGCGACCAGCGTTCTTGGTACGGAAGGCATCATTCATGGTAGCCGCACTTTGCTTATGCAGACGGATGATGGCCAAATCATTGAGCCTTACAGCATCTCTGCAGGCTTGGATTATCCCGGTATCGGGCCTTTACATGCCCATTTAATCGCTTCTGGACGAGCAGAAGCAATATCAGTAACGGACGAGAAAGCCCTGGAGTCAGCACTGCACCTTAGTCGTACAGAAGGCATTATTCCTGCCTTGGAAACGGCGCACGCTTTCGCTGCGCTTGAGACTATGGAGTACAATGCTGATGATGTCTTGGTTGTTTGTCTCTCTGGCCGAGGTGACAAAGACTTGGAAGCGTTCATGAAATATTTAGACCAAAAGAAATAATGCCATGAATCGGATAAATGAACTCTTTGCCCGTAAGCAGGCAGATATTCTCAATGTCTATTTCACTGCTGGTTTTCCCCAGCGGGACAGCACTGCTACAATCATCAAAACCTTGACGGAAGCTGGGGTAGACTTGATAGAAATAGGGATGCCGTATAGCGATCCACTTGCTGATGGCCCAACTATTCAGGAGAGTGGAAGCCAAGCACTTCGCAACGGAATGAACCTGCCGCTTCTATTCGAGCAAATAGCAGAAGTGAGAAGAGAGGTAGACGTTCCATTGGTGATGATGGGCTACTTGAATCAGGTACTTCAATACGGCTTTGATCGCTTCTTGGCAGATTGCCAAAAGGTGGGCGTAGATGGCTTGATTCTACCTGATTTGCCACTACACGAGTATGAGCAAATGTATCGTGAAAAGGTAGAGGCAGCGGGCTTAGGAATTAGCTTCCTGATCACTCCGCAAACGAGCGCAGAACGCATCAGAAAGGTTGATGAGTTAAGTCGAGGTTTTATCTACATGGTTTCTAGTGCGGCAATTACCGGTGCAAAGAATACGATTTCCGATCAGCAAGTCGCATACTTCGAACGGATCGCTGCAATGGACCTTAATAATCCGCGGTTGATTGGTTTCGGCATATCCAGCCACGACACATTCTCAACGGCCTGTCGTTATGCGGCTGGTGCAATCATTGGTAGTGCTTATATCAGGGCCTTAGCTAAGTCTGAAGATATCAAGCAGACCACCTTCGACTTTGTTTCTGGCATTCGAAACGAGGAATTGACGACATCTTAGTATGGTAGGGAAGAAGCTGCCCTACAAAAGCAAATCAAGCAAGTAACATGATCATTCAACTTGAACCAAATATTACCGACAGCCAAAAAGATCAACTAAAGGAAGAGCTGCGGAAAATTCAATACAAAGTAAATCCCGTGAAAACTCAATTTGCCAACTACTTAGTAGGCGTTGGGAAACGGGAATTTGATATCCGTTCTATTGGTACCCTGCCAGGTATCAGAGATATTCATCGGGTAAGTGATGCTTATAAGTTAGTTTCTAAGAAGTGGCGAGTGGACAACACCGTCATTGATCTAGGTGACGGTATCCGCATCGGTGATGGAGAACCGGCAATGATGGTGGGGCCCTGTAGTATTGAGTCAGAAGAGCAGGTGGCGCTTACGATTGAGCACATGAAGAAAAACAACATCCGCATCATGCGTGGTGGTGTTTACAAGCCTCGTTCTTCTCCCTATAGTTTCCGGGGCTTAGGCCCAGATGGCCTTAAAATGTGGTATGAGCAGGCTAAAGAAGCTGGCATTAAGATCATCACGGAAGTAATGATGGTGGACCAGATCGAAGGCATGTACGACTATGTCGATATCTTCCAGGTGGGAGCACGCAATAGCCAGAATTTCAATTTGCTAGATGCCTTGGGAGAGGTGGATAAACCAGTACTCCTGAAGCGCGGTATTTCTGGAACGATTGATGAGCTATTGGCCTCCGCTGAATATATCTTTAGTAATGGCAATGAACGAATCATGCTGTGCGAACGCGGCATTCGTAGCTACGAGAAGGCATATCGCAACACATTTGATATCAATGCCTTAGTAATGCTCAAGGAGAAGACGCACTTGCCAGTAATCGCAGACCCAAGCCACGGTATTGGCTTGCGCCGTTTTGTCGATAAGATTGCGCTAGCCTCTGCTGTAGCTGGAGCTGATGGCATTATTATGGAAGTGCACCACGAACCGGAGAAGGCCTTTAGCGATGGTCAACAAACACTAAGCTTCGACCAAGCTGAGCGATTGTACAAGCAGTTGAAGCGTTTGGAGTGGCTCAGAGAGTAAACATATAATCTTGGCCAAATACAAAAGGGCTTCCTGGATTTAACCAGGAAGCCCTTTTTATTGATCACTAAAGGAATTTATGACTTTGGGTGAACCAAGGTCATTTCCTCTACCAGGTGTCCTGCACCCGCAAATTTGTCGATCAAGAATAAGATGTAACGAGCGTCTACCATAATATTCCGACAAATCGTCGGATCGTAGTTGATGTCACTCATGGTACTGTGCCAGGTTCGGTCAAAGTTCAAACCAATCAAATTGCCGTAAGCATCGATGGCTGGGCTACCGGAGTTGCCACCGGTTGTATGGTTAGAACCTAGGAAACATACTGGAAGACGACCTTCTGAATCCGAATAGTCGCCATAATCCTTGTCAGCTTGTAGTTGACGTAGCTTCTCTGGAACATCAAACTCATAGTCACCTGGTACATACTTGTCGATTACACCGTCTAAGTAGGTCATGTGATCATAAGTTTCGTCCTCATTCCAAGTATAACCTTCTACTTTACCGTAAGTGACTCGCATGGTGCTATTTGCATCAGGGTAGAACCGACGGTCTGGGAAGGCAGTCATCAGTGCTTCCATGTAACGGCGTTGCAAGGCATTGATCTCTGCATTAATGGCGTTACTTGGATTAAATACGGCCTTCTCAGAGTGTTCTAGGATATCGTTTACATACATGTACACGAAGTCCCCTGTGATCTGATCATAAAAACCCATCGGGTTTTCCTTCAGGAGTTTCAGAACTAAATCGCCCTTAGTTAAAATCGACCCACGGAACACCTTATTAATGAGTACATCTAAATCTCCGCCAGCATATTCAAGATTGTCCTTTGCTCCTTGCGACTGATGATCCTCTGGCAACATCTTATGGTAGCTTTGGATCATGAGTTTCGCAATCTGCAGATCGATCTCCAGATTGTAATCTTTGTAGAATCGCTCCATTCTAGATATTAAACCTGGAATGCGATCGAGATAAGCTTGTTCACCATTTTCTTTGAGAACCCGAAGGGTACGCTTCAATGAACTCGCCGTCCTAAATAATTCCACATTTCGATTGAGTACTTCATCAATGATCGCTCTACTACGAGCGTACTCCTCATTTTGCTGATATAGCTTCCTGAACTCCGGGAGGATATCACGATACTTATTGGATAGGCTTTGATCTCCAATGAGGACGTTGATGAATTCTGCCTCCATCTCCTTCCGTTTGCTAATACCATCTACGGCAGCAATTCCTTGCGATTCCCCTTTCCATTTTTTCCAGGCGTTTGCAATACGAGCTTGCTTTGATGCATACTGGATACGAGCTTCAGGGTTTTCACGCATGGCCTTATCCAGAACAGCTAAAGATTGATCTCTAAGTGCGATACGAGCAGGATTAATTACCTCAACACGTTGTTGCATTGCAACAGAAGGTAGATACTGGTCGGTGCGGCCAGGGAAGCCAAAAATCAGGGTGAAATCATCCTCTTCTACTCCATCAAGACTAATTGGTAGGTGATAGCGTGGCTTCATCGGTACATTGTCCTTACTGTATTCTGCTGGTGTACCGTCAGGGGCGGTATAAATGCGGAATAAGGAGAAGTCACCTGTATGGCGTGGCCATTCCCAATTGTCAGTATCTGCACCGAACTTGCCGATACTAGACGGAGGTGCACCAACAAGACGTACATCATTATAGGTTTCTGTAACAAACAGGAAGTACTGGTTGCCATTGAAGAATGGACGAATTTTCGCCTCCTGGTATGACTCTAGGTCCATTGAAGATTTAACATCCTCAAATGCTTTAGAAAGGTAAGTATTGCGCTCACCATCTGGAACTTCACCAACCATGGAAAGAACCTTTTCCGTTACATCTTCAATTCTTACAATAAAAGTAACGAACAAACCAGGGTTAGGAAGTTCTTGATCTTTGCTCATTGCCCAGAAACCATCTTCGATGTAGTTGTTCTCTAAGCTCGAGTGGGATTGAATTTGGCCGTAGCCGCAATGGTGATTGGTTAGAACTAAGCCTTCGGAGGAAATAACTTCGCCAGTGCAGAAGCCACCGAAGTGTACGATAGCGTCCTTAAGGCTGCCTTGATTAATGCTGTAGATGTCCTCGGCAGTCATCTTCATACCCAATGATTGCATTTCTGATTCATTGAGCTCACTTAGTAATAGCGGCAACCACATGCCTTCTCCTGCAAAAACAGTCAGGCAGGTAGATATCCATAAGAGTCCTGAAAGGAATAGGGACTTCATATTGGTACTCGGTTTATTTGATTACAAGAATTAGTGTACCAGACCCACCATTAGTCGGGCCAGGTAAAACGGTGCTAAAGATATAAACAATAGGTATTTGAAGGGTGCCAAAACGAAGAAAGCACCACTCGCTATAAGCTGAGTGGTGCTTCATTTGAAGGAAAATCTGTTAAAGGTTCGCTCTGAAAATCAACTCGTGTATAAGGGATAGATGCCCTATGTGCCAAAAATGCTGCCTGATAATGCACTTTTTTTGATATTTTTTTTCAAATCGACTTTAAGTACGTGCGGACTTTATCTAATATGTTGCCGTTCCTTCGGTATTTCGGTACGTTTCGTAAAGGAGATTGAGAATATTTTGAGTGCCCTCGTGCGCTTGCTATTTTTGTTATGCGCCTTTCGAAAAAACTATTGCGCTTCCATAAGTGCAAGCAAGATTTTAATCATAGGGATGACTTTTGGGTCCTGTCGGTATTGTGCCGACAGGGCTTTTTTTGTTTTATCCAATCTTTCCGGTTATATTATTAGTCCTGTCTACTACCATTCCAAATGGACCACTTACTTAGTCGGGCTTTTAATTGAGCCATCGACGGTGCACTTTTGTTACATCATCACAAGCTATTTATCATGCACCAGCAAATTGAAATACAGCTATGTACGAATGACCTGATGGAAACTACCATTCAGGAAATGTGGAGAATTTATGAGCCGTACTACCACTATTCGGCAGAAAGCTTTCGCGCTCGAATTCAGAAGAATACTCATTACGCGCTCTATTATGAGGGTAACCGCCTGGTAGGCTTTACCGGCTTGCGTATTCAGAAGATCAATATTGAGCGGAAGCGCTATCTGACGGTCTATTTCGGTCAGACTGTCGTTACCGATGGCGTACGTGGTAAAGGGTTGATCAACCGTACCGGATTGAAGATCGCGCGTAAGTTCTGGCGCTCTTTACTGACGCGCAAGGTTGTCTTCTGGGCGGATGCGTTGACTTATCGCGCCTATTTAGTCTTTGCCAAGAACCTTATTGACTGCTACCCAGCAGCGGGTCAGGTGTTGAACCGAAGTATGCAGTGCCTCCGTGATTTTCTGGGGCAGTCCAACTATGGTGAGCGCTATTGCCCACAAAGTGGTACAGTCCGCAAGGATAGCTTCTTAGTGGCCGATCCGCATATGATGATTCGCCCGGATAAGCTTCGTGATCCGGATATCGCATTCTTCGCGCAGGCGAATCCTTCTTATCAGGAGGGGTCAGGGCTTTTAACTATGGGGCCAGCCACCGCTCGTAATCTTTGGTATATGGTATCGAAGTACCGCGCTAAGCAAGCTGCCAGACAGGTTCGTCCTGCTCCTGCACCAGCAAGAATGGTACTCAGCGCCAGTTAATCCGATTAGAACTTAAAAGACTGCCAACTTCATATCATGAAAATCAGGAAAATTGCGCTCTACCACCTGCGTACGCCTTTACGTATTCAGTTTGCCCAGGCAAATCAAAAAACCCAGCAAGCAGACTCCGTAATCGTTCGTCTGGAAACTGCCAAAGGGAATTCAGGATATGGTGAAGCCTGTCCCCGCACTTATGTGACTGGAGAAAGTGCTTCTACGCTAATTGAGACGCTCAGAAGGGAAGGGAAAGATATCCTTGCTGCGCCCTTCTCGTCTTTGACTGATATTGAACAGTGGAGTGCCCATCAGCTATCCGAAGGTCAAGGGCCAGCCCTCGTTTGTGCGTTAGAACTTGCACTACTGGATGCCTGGAGCAAAGAGTATCAAAGAGATCTAAAAAAGGAATTGGGAGGCCAGCGCAACCAATCAGAGATTAGTTATAGTGGTGTACTACCTTTTGGGAAATGGTCTAGCCTAAAGCCAATTGTTGCTAGCTTTCAGTTCAAGACCTGGAAATTTAAAGCTGCGGCTAGAACGCCTGATAATGTCCAAAGAATTAGTGAATTACGATCGGTGGTTGGTGATGGTACTCCGATTCGAATGGACGCAAATGGTGGATGGTCCTATGAGCAAGCCAGGGAACAAATTGGGGCAGCTATTCAGCAAAACATTTATGCTGTGGAGCAACCCTTAGCTGCAGGTGAGGATCATCAAAGTGCGGCTTTGTTGGAGGAGTTCGGAGCAGATGTACGTATTATGGCAGATGAGTCACTCTGCACATTTGAAGATGCCCAGCGCTTAATTGCATCCAAAGCGTGCAATCATTTTAGCCTTAAGCTATCCAAGAATGGCGGGATATTTAGCGCCCTCCGGATTTATAGACTTGCGCTAGAAAATGGCCTCCTCTGTCAAATGAGTGCACACTACGGAGAGACCAGCATCTTATCGGCTGCGGGGTTGCTATTTGCTTCTGTTGCTTCGGAACTAACGGCCTGTGAAGGAGCGCTTGGTACCTTTTTGCTTCGAGAAGACCTTACCAAGAATCCAATTATGGTAGATCAAAGTGGCATTGTACCTGGTGCGGAACTTAGTTATGTAGGATGGCCAGTTACCGTAGACGAATTAAGCCTCAATAGGAACAGTGTCCGTACCGAGGCTTGGGAAATTTAAAGGGAAGGCACCATTGCGGTACCTTCCTAATCATGCTTTTATCTAGTTGCCATTCACGCGATTACGCTCACTCGCAGAAGACGAACGGCGGTTCTCACGGCTTTTTAGGCTTTGGTTACCAAAGTTCCATGTGATACGAGTCTGGAAAGTTGGGGCTTCCCAACTGCTGACCAGATCAAAATTTAGGTTGGCGTAGTCAACACGGCCTTCAAAGAATTTCTGGACAATACCGTCGGCACTAAACTGCACTCGTAGTTTGTTGTCGAAGAACTTCTTCTGAATACCTGCATCCAGGCCATAGAAGTTTTCGTAGCGAATAATACCATCTAGGCCAGTGCCCTGCATCCAACCAGTTACTTCCAGCTTCCAATCTTGTGGCAAGTTTACATTCACCTGTAAGAAGGCATTGGTTGTCCATTGGTTCTGTAAGAAGTCGGCATTCAGGTATTCTGCTTGATAGTCGTGATAAAAGACCATCACCCCACCATAACCAGAAATCGGCTTGGCTATGAAGTCCAATGGGAAGAACAACGAACCACCGTAGCGGATGTACTTATCCAGGTTAATGTCGGTTTGGAAAGCCTCGCCGGTTTCATCGTCTTGTTCGATTACTTCCGTCAATACATCATTGGTATAGTCGTACGATAGGTTAAAGAATGGTTGCTTTTCGTACGTCAATGAGAACTGACCACTGTGTGTGAGTTCAGGTACCAGGAACGGATTACCACGCTGGAAGGTCAATGGGTCCAAGTAACTCACAAAAGGATTCAGATCAAAGTATCCAGGGCGCTCAATCCGGTAGCTGTAAGAGATACTCGTACCCAGTGGTCCCATAAATGGAGTAGTAAGGCTGAAGCTTGGGAAAAACTTGGCAATATTCAAGTTGATCGTACTATCCAGTGTTTCGCTGTAGCCGGTAGCTTGTGAGTCTTCATATCGCAATCCAAAGTTCGCATCGTAATCGCCTTTAGAGTAAGCAAGATTCACATATCCAGCGTAGATTTCTTCATCGTAGTAGAACTGATTGGATAGTAATTCGTCATTGATCCAGGCATCATTGATGAAGATACTCGCCGCCAATTCATTGTCCAGGCGAGTGGCACTTACCTTAGCGCCGGCATCCAGGCGAAGGATATCATTCAATGGTCGCTTATAGTCGATCTGGCTGGCATAGATACGTGTCGTAGCTGGCGTTTCATTACGGCGATCCTCAAAGTTGCCACCCGTGGTGAACAGCTCTGTTACTACATCACGACGATAATCCGCAAAGTTGATATCAAAGTTCAATTGCTGACCGCTAGTGTCAACTTCCCAGCGCCAGAAGGCATCGGCGGTGTAAGAGCGCCAGAAGCGGTCTTGTACGTTGCGAGTCAACCAGCTGTCGAGCTCAATTCCCTCAGTACTCATAATCTTTGTACTGTTTTCACTAGTACGATCATTGTCACTACGGTAGGAGTTCGCGGAGATTCCAACTCGGTGATTAGAGTTGATGTCATAATCCGCTCCCATATTTAGATAGAAGGAGTGTGGGTCACCGGGTTCGTAGTTTTCTTGCAGGTAGCTGCGATCAGATAGAACACGGTTGAGCTCTAAGCGCTCCACCCATGTACGATTATTATAACCTGCTGCGAAAGTGAGGTTCCAAGGCCCACTCCGGTAGTTGAGGTTGCTACCCAGCCGATACTTGGCTAATTCACCGTATCCAAAACCTGCAGTGACACTACCATTGGTACCATACAGGGAGTTTTTCTTCAGAATGATATTAATAACTCCGCCGGTTCCTTCTGCGTCAAAAGCAGCACCTGGCTGGTTAATAACCTCAATCTTAGCGATGTTGTCCGCAGGCATTTCGTTCAGTAAGGACTGAATGTCCATGTACTTTGTCGGGCGGCCATCAATGAGGATAGTGACGCCTTGGCGCCCAGCCATAGAAACACGGTCGTTCACTACGACTAAGCCAGGGACCTTCTTCAAAAGATCGGTTACACTACCGCCTTGTCCAGTAATGCTTTGGTCAACATTTACAACTAAGCGTCCGGCTTTTTGCTCCAAGAATGGCTTGCGAGCTACCACCTCAACCTCATCCAGCATGGTTGCCATTACCGTTACATTAATAACTGGCAGCACCAGCTCTTGGTCTTTTTCTAGTGTGATCGGAGCTGTGAATGCATCATCGAAACCAATTCCTTGTACACGTACCAGATAAGTGCCCGCATCAATGCTGCGGAACTCATAATTACCTCGTTCATCGGATAGTTCCAATTTAACCACTGCGGAATCGGCAGCTGCTAAGAGAAGGACGTTGGCAAACTCCGCTGCATCACCTTCGTCGTTGATGATTTGCCCACTGATTTTGGCATTTTGAGCAAGGAGTGAAAAAGAGCAGAGAAATACCGCGAGAGCGCAGTACAGTCGGGTAGAAAAATTCATAACAGTCGGTTTTCAATCAAATAAGGTGATTCGTACTAAACTATTTTGGCGTTCAGGACGTCAGTAAATTCATAACAAAGATGTAGGTCGGACCCCGACACCACTATTTTTTCCGTCGAAAAAGTGAAAAAAGTGGATGAATGGGAGAAAAAAGGTAGTGAATCGATTTTCTAAACCGCCTACTCCTTTGGGTAGGTCCCCCTAATAGATGGTCGGACCTCCGAATGGTTGCACGTCCGGAGAATTATTGTTGTAATTCATTTTTTGCACTTGATTCTTTAGCCGTATACACCGACTTTCGCATCTCGTTCAACAGCATCAAAAAAATCCTGCACTGCATGGGAAATGTTATCGATTTAATTGGCAATACACCTCTGGTAGAAATCACGCATGTTATTAATCGGCCAGGAGTAAGAGTCTTTGGTAAACTGGAGGGTCAGAACCCTGGCGGTAGTGTTAAGGATAGAGCTGCCTACGGTATGATTAAAGGTGCTCTAGATCGTGGAGATCTTAAACCAGGCATGCGATTAGTTGAAGCTACCAGTGGTAACACCGGTATTGCCTTGGCAATGATCGCTCGGGTTTTTCAGATTCCTATCACGCTAATTATGCCAGAGAGCGCTACGGCAGAGCGCGTCGGGACTATGCGTGCCTATGGTGCTGAAGTGATTTTGACACCAGCAGCAAAGACGATCGAGTACAGCCGTGAATATGCTGAAGAACTGAGCCAGAAGCCCGAATACCTGATGCTTAATCAGTTTGGCAACGATGATAACTGGGGCATGCACTATCAGACTACCGGTCCGGAAATATGGCGAGATACCGAAGGGCAGATCACTCACTTCGTCAGCAGTATGGGTACTACCGGTACCATCATGGGTACATCTCGCTACCTTAAAGAACAAAGCTCTGATGTGCGGATTGTAGGCGTTCAACCTACAGACGGCTCTCGCATTCCAGGTATCCGCCGCTGGTCACCAGAGTTCCTACCGAAAATCTACCAACCGGAGCGTGTGGACCAAATTATCGATGTTAGCCAGGATGAAGCTAAAACCATGATGCGCCGATTAGCTCAAGAGGAAGCCATCTTCGGAGGTATGAGCAGTGGGGGAGCAGTGGCTGCTGCTGGAAAACTTGCTGCTACCTTAGAAGAGGGCTTAATCGTATGTATTATCTGTGATCGCGGTGATCGCTACCTGTCGAGTGGGATTTTTACGGATTGAGGTCCTCGTGCCTCGCGTCGGGGGACGCTCGGGAACGAGTAGAGTTAGTCTCTCGCGTCGGGGGACGCTCGGGAACGACAGAACTTAGGTGCTCTTCGGTGTCTTGGGTGGTTTACTGTTAAACCTGTGATTGTTAAAGCTGATACCGTGACACAACCTCCTACTGCTTAATGACCTTTTTACTACCTACGATAGAGCCATCCTTCTGTCGAAGAACGGTTAGCACGTAGGTGCCCAATGGTAATCCAGTAAAGTCCACGTTCGTGTTTTCTTGATCTGCCCAATGTCGTAGAGAGCCTTTCCGGACAACCTTCCCATCTATAGTGCTGACCCGGTAGTTAAGAGCTCCTAATTCAGCTGGTTCTGCTGAATCAATCCTAATTGTTAATAGGCCTTGTGTTGGATTTGGGAACAGTAAAATACGTGGGGCTTCACCACCGACTTCTACAATGTTGTTGGGTGCAGTTAATCTGTGTACGGTGGTATTTGTGATAATTGGCGAATTGAAATCGAAAAAGATACCTGCTGTGTTTTCAATCTGCGTTCCGATAGATAAATCAGCTAAGGGATCAACAGCGAATGTGATAAACCCTTGGCTGGCGGCCCAGCAGCAAGTGCTATCGGGTAGGTTGATGTCTGGAAATAGAACGGTGAGTAGTCCTGCGTCATTTATTTCAAGCTGATAGTCGTGGCTAGCAGCAATGAGGGTTATTGAGTTCCAGTCAAGGCTGGGATCAAGCTGATCTTCTAGTCGAACTTGGAAAGCAGTATCGTTACCGGTATTCTGGAACCGGATGGTATAGGTAATATCCTCACCTGGGAAGAGTACAAAATCGGGTTCGCCTCGATCAGGAACGGCAAGCTTGTCATTGGGGTCGTAGGCACAACGAACGGTGGTTGCAAATTCATCTTCGGCAACGCTCGTCCATTCTCCATCTATTTGTAGACGCCCTTCGGCTAAGTAAATGACATCGTTTCCGGTAGTCATTTCGTCTGGCATGACCAAAGTACCTGTGATACTACCACTCTGGCTAGGAGGTAATTCGCTAATGGTCCAGTAGTAAGTAGAGCCAACAATACTGTCAAAATCTGGTGTAAAGTCGATGACATCAATAAAGCCTTCCAAGGTTAGACTGACTACGACGTCTTCCACTGTGGTGCCTGTATTTTGTGCGCTGATCCAAATATGAGGGGTGCTGAAGCAACGGTTCACACCAGTCATAACGTGCACATCCAACTCCTGGATAATAGCGGTAGGGCGAAACGGAATTGCAAGCGGTTCACTCAAATCCTCAGGTGCCTGCACCGAAATAGTGGACGCACCAACAACCTCCCAAGGATATTGCTCCGGCACATCTACATTCGATTCTCCTTCTGGTAGATAGAACTGCAACAATCCCGCATTGGTAGAAAAAGCCTGCTGCCCAGTCTCTACAATAGCTACTCTGCGATTCGGAAGCGGAAATTCGTCTTCATCTGCTAGTCCGTTTTCGTTTTCATCTAAGAAACAATAAGCCCGGAGAAGAAAACCGGTAGTGCTAGGTGTTAGATAACCAAGACGATCATCTCCCTTGCTGGCGAAGATGACTTCTGCTTGTCCGTCTCCGTCTAGGTCGGCCATTTTGAGCTGGTCGATACGCTCGGCTAGGTTAGCTGCGATGAGTTCTGGTAAGGCAAACTCTAGTTCTGCTACTTGTGTAATGAGCAGGATTTTGTCCTCACTGCCAAGAAGAAAATCCTCTAAACCATCATCATTGATGTCCGTTGCAATGATAGCACGTACATCAGGATAGTAATCGCCAAGTGAGATAGTGGTGAAGGTTGTGGCGGAGTTGTCGGTTAAATACATTACCACTTCACCAAGTTCGGGATAGACCGCCAAAAAGTCTCGCATGCCATCATTGTTCCAATCACCAGATAAGAAATCGCTTACATGACCGCGATCATCAATGAAGTTTGGATCTACGGTGTCAGCACCGAAGTCGCTGGGAGTAAACCAGATAAGGCCCTGATGGTTTGCGACAACAAGTTCTTTTTTTCCTTCATTGTCTAGTTGCCATTGCTCAACTTTATTGATTATTTGACTGAAAAAGATATCATCAGCAGTGAATATATACTGTTCTGGATCTTCAATTTGGTAGGCATATTGAAGTCGGTTGTTTTCGTCGAAGTCCATGACCTTGAGAAAGGTGGGATAGTCGCAGCACCAATCGAAGTACTCTGGTTCCTCTTGGGTAAATATGTGCTGGGCGGTATCAAAGCGAATCTCTTGTACACCACCAACAATTTGGTTACCTAAAACAAATTCAAGAAGGCCATCGTCGTTGATGTCAGCTGCCTCAGCAACAACTGTATTGCCAAGCACGTCAGTGGCAATCATATCTCCGAAAATAGGATCGGTGTCTCCATCGTTGAGCCACAAGCCAACGTTGGGAGATACTACTCCTGCTGCAATGATATCGATACGTTCATCAAGATCGAAATCACCAACGTCAAATGCCGAAAGTAAGCGAATGCGGGAGGAAATAGTCTGCTCTTCGAAGCCGCCGTTGCCATCATTAATCTGCAAATTGAGGCCCTCTGCTCCTGTGCTTAGTAGATCTGGGAAACCGTCGCCGTTTACATCGCCAGCGCTAACGTGCCAGGAATCATCAACTTGGTCGTCGATGAGAACGCCACTAGCAAAATCAGCACCTTGTCCTTCACCGAAACGATTGCGGTACCAAACGGTACGCCCATTGTAAAATCCACAACCTACAATGTCAGGGTAGCCATCTTGGTCAATATCGACACCGGTAGCACCCGATGCTTTATACATGCCACTAACAATATGGCGAATAAAGCTTTGACCATCTCCCTGGTTTTCGAATAATAGAATTCGATCAAGAGACAAGTTAGCGCCAACGGTATTGGCACAGAAATCCATGTCTCCGTCTAAATCAAAATCCAGCGTGTCTAATTGCGCCGCTGCGCGTGCGTAACCAATATCAATCGGGTCGCCAAAGGTTACGCCATTGCTGTTGTCAACGGGATACCAAATCAGTGTGTTGTTGCGGTTAGTGATTGGATCAATGTCTCCATCCTGATCCACATCCCAGGCAAAAATACGGCTGGCATCCTCCAGACCTGATTCGATTATTTGAAAGTCACCGAACTGATCGTCGCCTTGATTCTCGTACCAGCCAAATTCGTTTTCTGAGAAGGAGTTGGTAAAGAGGTCGGTATCTCCATCTTCATCCACGTCGAGGGCGTAAAAGTCACTGCCTTGATTAACGTTGTTAATTAGAACTTCTTCTGGCAAGAAAGTACCCGCCTCGTTTTCAATCCATAAAATGGTGGTGTATGGCGAGAAGTCTTCAAAAAAGACAATGTCTATATCTCCATCCTGATCGTAGTCCACAAACTGGGTTTCCAAGTAGCTGGCAAAGTCATCTTTGATAACATGGATCAGAAATTGACCATCTACCTGTTCAAACCAAACCAGACTCAATTGTGCATAATCGCGATTGATGGAAATAATGTCCATGTCTCCATCACCGTCAAGGTCAAAGAAGTCGTTGTCATGCGATTCAGCGTGGTCAATGGTGAGGTAGCGAACGTCTTCAGAAGGTTGCGCTGTACTGTTGGTGCTAAATAGAGAGAGAATAAGCACAGCAATGATCCAGAGAGCTTGCGGTTTCATAAAGTTTTAGTTTTGGGAGTGAGAACGTCTTGTCGTCGGGCCTTCGGGCACCGTTCATGGTTTTACTTCTGTATGTCTTGTGTGTACAGAAAACGAGAGCGATCGTTTCTGATATCTTCTCGATGGCATAGCTGCTTCGAGTTCTAATGCCTAAAGATAGTAACTAACTAATTTCGCTAAGCTAACTGATTTGGTTTTTAACCACCCAAGGCACCGAAGAGCACCGAAGAAGGGAACCAGATGAGGCATTGAAGGACATATAAGAGTTAGAACCGATTCGTTCCCATGCGTCCTCGTTCCTGAGCGTCCCCCGACGCTCGGATATCAAACTTCCGAACTAACTAACCACCACCAACCTGCCTCAAACTCCGCCGTAATTCTGGAGCCCAACCTTCAATGGTCTTGAGCAACTCTTGAAAGTGGGCTTGCCGTTCAGTTGGAGCGGAGGATTGAGCATATCCACTGATGAGTTCGATATACTCAGCTTGCGAAATTTGTACCTCTTTATAGCGAGCGAGTCCAATTAACAGAGGTATCGTGGCTTGATAATTGGCGTTCCGCTCGTACTTTTTATCGCGTTGCAACAAGCGGTATTTCTGCGCGGTACGAATCACTTTGGGATAGGCCTCCTGTAAGATCAATGCCTCTAAGTAAAATCGGAAGAATAGGTGCCAGCGATAGCGTAGTACTTCCTTGCCGTAGGCCCGTAGGAAATTATCGCCGTAGCTCTCTGCATTTTGGAATTTGCCATTTCGGTTTAGGGCCTCCATGTAGAAAGCGACAAAGCCCACCCGATTGTGGAAATTGGAGGTCTTCTTAACTGTAGATGCGGCATTTTGCATTAAATGTAGTGCTTCCTCATGTCGGTTTAGTCGAAGAAGGACGGCGCACAAATTGTTGATATACAGTGGATAGTCCTGGTTTTGAGCCCTGATGCTTAGATAACCGTAGTAAACCGCCTCCTCGTAATCGCGGTAGTGCGATTTCAGCATCAGTACGGAGTTGTAGAAGTTCAAAAGCAGGCGACGGGAGTAGTATTTTCCTTGCAAGAATTGGTCTTCGAGGTAGCCAAATTTTTCCTCCAGAATATCATATTTCCGATAGTTGTAGCAGAGAAAGGTTAGTCGGACCAATGCCAGGTGGCGGAGATAGATGTCGAGTGCTTCGTTGTAGAAGACTTCCGTGAGCCACGACTCCCACTGTTGGGATTCTGCCTCCTGACTGGCATATTGCCCGACAATGTCGCTGGTGGCCGTATGCATTTGCTCATAAATGGCACGCGACTGCTCGTACGCTTCTCGGTTTCGCTTCAAATAGTCATCTACGAGTTGATGATCCTGATAGCGTAGACGAATTAAAAGGAAGTGCCGATAATGCTCTACCAATTCATAAAAGGAGTTGAAGAAGACGCCTTGCTGCTCGGAGCGGATCATCTTGAGCAGTTTCTTTTCCTCCTCTCGATTAATTCCATCGGTGAGAATCTTCTGCTCGGTTTCCAGCATCCAGCTCAGTCGTTGGTCGACATCAATGGCCGCAAGGCGTTCTTCAATCCAGTTTTTGAGATGGTTATATTTTCGCTTATCAATCGCCAGATCGTAGGGGGTGAATTGATCAATATGATGAGCGTTATGATCAATTCGCTGCAGAATAGCCAGGCGTTCCTCGTCCTTGAACTGCTGAACACTCAAGAGGTAGCGCGTCTCGTGGGGGAGAAGCGTATTGGTGAAGGCCGTAAATTTCTGCAGCTTTCCTCGCATAGGCTAGGTTATTCGTTTTGGAGATTATATGCGCACGCCACCGTCGACGCTAAGCGTGGTGCCTGTGATAAATGCCGCTTCGTCCGATGCCAAAAAAGCATAGGCATTGGCTACTTCTACGGGTAGTCCCAAGCGATTCAATGCGCTTTTCCCGCGGAAGCCCTCCAGGATTTTCTCGGGAATGGTATTGATCATCTCCGTAGCGATAAAGCCAGGTGCGATGGCATTGACGGTAACTCCTCGTCGGCCAAATTCACGGGCCCATACCTTAGTCAGGCCAATAACACCAGCCTTCGTTGCTACATAGTTACTTTGCCCAAAGTTGCCTTGAATGCCCACTACGGAGGAGGCATTGATGATGCGGCCTGCCCCCAATTCCTTCATGTACGGATAAACGGCCTGGGTGCAATTAAAGACCCCGGTCAAGTTCACATCGATGACCTGCTGCCACTGTTCTTGTGTAGTCTTCTGGAGCGTTGAGTCTCGCGTAATGCCGGCGTTGTTGATTAAGATGTCGATGCGTCTAAAGTCTTCGTTTACTTTGGCTGCCGCATCCACTACTTGGTCCGCTTGGGTAGTGTTTACAGCATAGAATCGAAGTTGGTCCGCTGGTTTGTTTAGGCTTGCAACATAGGCCTCACCTTTCTCTTGGTTGATGTCCCAAATAGCCACTTTTGCTCCTTCAGCTAGAAACTTCTCAACGGTGGCACTACCGATTCCTTGAGCACCTCCGGTGATGATGGCTACTTTATCTTTTAGTCGCATATTAAATTGATTTCTTTTGGTTGGAAGATTGGCCAATAAAATTAGGGGCAGTAAAATGGGAAGGTAAGTGTTTCGTTGAATAAATAGGGTTGACAAAAGTCAATATCGGATGTATTGATAACTGTAAAATATTGATTAATAATGTTTTAAATGCAAATATTTTACGGTTGACTAATCTATTGTAGCAGAATACGATATCGATTAGTGCTAATTTTAGGAAAGAAAAATTCCTGTACCACATGACCAAATTATTCTTTCACTGGCTGCTCATCAGCGGCCTGGCACTCTCTCTGAGTGCGCAAGAAACCGATGCCGATATGGAATCCTGGAAGTACCCTTATCCCGTACACTATGTACAGTTAGCTGATACCTTGAAGGTAGCCTACATAGATGAGGGCTCAGGGCCCGTTTTGTTCTTTATACATGGATTGGGAAGTAATCTCCAGGCTTGGAAGAAGAACATCGACGCACTTCGACAAGACTACCGCTGTATTGCTATCGACCTTCCCGGCTACGGAAAATCTAGTGGGGGTGATCTACCTTATGGTATGCCCTTTTTTGCGGATGTGGTTTTGAGCACAATCGAAGCCTTGGAGCTCGAAAATGTGGGATTGATTGGGCATAGCATGGGCGGACAAATCAGTATTCACGCTGCGTTGCGCAATGACCCTAGAATTGGACGATTGGCCCTCATTGCGCCAGCGGGATTTGAGCAGTTTACGGAAGCGGAACACCAGTGGTTCGCCAATTTTGTTCGTCCGGAGTTTATCCGCGCCACACCAGAGGCCCAAATCATTCGCAATTTTGAGCTCAACTTCTATGAGATGCCTGATGATGCTCGTTTTATGATTAACGATCGTATGGATATGCGCAATGACACTTCGGCTTATCTGGCTTACAGTGAGATGATTCCTCAATGTGTGCAGTCCATGTTGAAATCTCCTGTATTTGATCGGCTCAACGAGCTGAAAATACCAACGCTCACACTCTATGGAACAGAGGATGCGCTAATTCCCAATCGTATTCTACATCCGGATCTTAATACACCAAAAGTAGCGGAGGCTGGAGCTAGCTTGATTCCAGATGCAGAACTGTATTTGGTATCCGAAGCAGGACACTTTGTACAATGGGAACAGGCTGAAAAGGTGAATGCAAGGCTTTATTCCTTCTTTCGGTCTAAGAATTAGTCAACCCCTACTCATTGAGTGTTAAATACCTGAATTACAGTAATTTATTTTTCTATTTGATTTTGAATTGCTTATCCGTCAACCTTTTTTTTGTGGAAAAGCTGGTTTCACAAGCACAGGGCCTTATCTAATTTCACTCGCAGAATAATAGTTGCCAGAGAAGGCTAATTATAAAACAGCATTTCAGTCGAGCTCCTATTTCAGTGAAATTATTTTGAGTGGTTTTTAAAGACTTAAGCTTCATGAAAAGACTTTTTACCCTAACCGCCTTGCTGTGTTCCAGTTTATTGGTGTTCGGACAGCAGGGTACCATCACCGGAACTGTTAAAGATGAAGGTGGAGATGCACTCATCGGTGCCACTGTCCTGGTCAAGGAATCAGCCCAGGGTGTCAATACAGACATTGACGGTAATTATATGCTAAAGGTCGATCCGGGCAGTTATACCGTAGTGGTTAGTTACGTAGGTTATCGTGACATGAGCAAAGACGTTACCGTTGGAGCGAATGAAACGGTCAATCTCAATTTTGATTTGGGCCTCGGTACAGACCTCGACATGGTTGTTGTATCCGGAAGCCGCAAACCCGAGAAGATCACGGAAAGCCCGGCCACCATCGAAACCATTTTTGCTCGCGAAATTGAGAGTTTTGCCGGTAGCCCAGCGGAATTGATCGCTCGCCAGAAAGGGGTGGAGTACTTCCGTGCTGGTATTGCTGCACCTGCCTTCAATATCCGCGGTTTCAACTCGAATTTCAATGCTAAGAACTTACAAGTGACTGATGGTCGCTTCTCTACCCTGGTCGCGACAGGTCTGCCACTTGGGCCTTTGAATACAACAATCAAGGAAGACATTGAGCGTGTGGAAATTATCCTTGGCCCTAACGCCACCCTTTACGGACCTAATGCGCACAATGGCTTGCTAAACACTATCACTAAAGACCCACGTACCTCTGCAGGAACAACGGTAGCCCTCAATGCTGGGGTCAATGGTGATGGCAATGCACTGTACTCAGCTCGTTTTCGCCATGCACAAGTAGTTAGTGATGCTTTTGCCTTCAAACTGATGGGTGAGTACTCAGCTGCTGAAGAATTCGAATGGTCAGACTCTGTTTACATCGATCGTCTAGACGCTGCAGGCAACCTCCGCGGTACTCCTGAATACCAGGGAGCTGACGGCATTAGCGAAGGATGGAATGAATTGGAGCTAAACAATGACGTTAACTTCACACGCCTGGAAGGTGGTTTCTACTTCACTCCATCAGATGATTTAGATATCATCCTCAATACGGGCTATAGCAACAGCAACTACCTGTCACCTACCAATGTAGGCCGTAACCAGATTGTAGATTGGCAGATCTTCTATACGCAGCTGAAGTTGAACTACAAGAACTGGTTCTTCCAGACAGTATACACGCAGAGTAGCACAGATGATACGTACTCCATTGATGATCGCACTAAGGCCTACTACACTGGTATCGACCTCCTTGGATTAAGCGATGCCGAAGCTCGTGGCGATCAGTCTTTCTCGACCGGAGCTAAATTCAAGGACGACTCTGACCGTTGGAACTCCGAATTCCAGTACAATAACACTTTCGGCAACTTAGAGCTGATTGCTGGTGCACAATGGCAGCAGGATCGCGCGAGTAGCCTTGGTACCTACTTGCTGGAGAATGATCTGAACGAATTCTACGATGGTGAGGCTATTGTCGTGAACCAGTATGGTGGCTACGCTCATTTTACCTACGACTTTAACCGTGGTTGGAAAGCGCTGGCGGCTGCTCGTGCCGACTATCACGATGTATACGAATTCAACTTCGTTCCTAAGTTTGGTCTACTGAAAATTGGTGATATGGGCACCTGGCGTTTGACGTACGGTCAAGGTATCGCTGCGCCGACGATCCTGAACATGTTCGGTAATCTGTTCAATGGTTTGATCCTAGGTAATGCGGAAGGCTTTGATCTAGTAGGCGGTGGCCGCTTAGAGCCGCAACAAGTTGAGAAGCTGCAAACCTTCGAGCTCGGTTATCGTGGTCAGCTTCAGAAGAGCAAGCTGTTCATCGATGCAAACGCTTACTACAACATCAGCCAGGATTTCTTGAGTCCGGTAACTACGTTCTTTGCGACGACGCGTGGTAAGACTCCACTTCGCGAAGTGCAGGCAGATGCCCTGTATGATCTCTACGCTAGCATTGGCCTAGAAGGTTTGGTAGCTACTTACGTGAACTTCGGTGAGGTGAATACCTACGGTTTGGACTTGAACTTGAACTACTACTTTACACCACAGGTGAATGCTTATGTCAACTACTCTTACTTCGACTATAGTTTTGATGAGGATGACCTAGGCAACGACTTTAACCGTGATGGTGTGGTGAACATTCTTGATATCTTAGTAAATGCCCCTAACCACCGCATTGGCGCTGGTTTGAACTACAATGGAGATCGTTTCTCCGCTGGTATTTTTGGTCGCTGGGTACAGTCGTTTAACTACTTCTCCAGCTTCCAGATTGCCTCCGAAACCCTGACCAATGAAAGTGGCGAACCACTACTTTGGCGTGGACGCCCAATCGTGGAGGATTCTCGCGGTACTGATTCTTACAACTATGGCCCATTAGGAGGTTTCACGACCTTTGACTTGAACGTGGGCTACAAAGTAAGTGATCGTTTCCGCGTGAATCTCTCAGCGGTAAATGCGTTCAACCAAGAAATTCGCGAGTTTACTGCTGCTGCACCTACTCGTGGTATCTATACCCTGGAGTTGGTATTCAACTTGCCAGCTGTAGGTAACAAGTAATTTGATCATAGCATAAGCTTCTGATACACAGATATGACCCTCGCCTGGATTCTCTTTAGTGCTTATTTGCTCGGAACCGCTTATCTCGGATGGCTTGGCCATCGCAAAACGGATGACTTTGGCAGTTTCGCAATAGGTAAAGGTGATTTGTCGCCAATCCAGGTGGGGGTTACTTTGGCTGCCGCAACCGCTTCGGCTGCTACCTTTATTATCAACCCTGGCTTTGTCTATGTGCACGGTTTATCCGCTTTTATGCACTTGGGATTTAGCGTGTTTTTAGGTTTGGTGGTAATGCTTAGCATCCTAAGTTTTCGCTTCCGACGAATTGGTGCGGATGCTGGTGCACTGACGATACCAGACTGGATTGGAAAACGGTATGATTCACCCGGCTTTTCTCTATACTTCGCGCTGATCAACCTACTGGCTGTCGCTTTTGTGGTTTTGCTAGTAGGTGGTATTAGCATTGTGATGCAGAAGTTGCTTGGCGTCAATAACGTCACAGCACTCATTATCACCCTGGTCTTCGTTACGGGCTATGTTCTCTTTGGTGGCACGTATGCGCACGTATACACCAATATGTTTCAGGGCTTCCTGATGATTGGCGTTACCGTCTTGGTCATTGGCTCAGGAGTATGGCTGATGATGGGGGAAACAGATATGTGGAGCCTCATCGCGGAGAAGAACCCTAATCTCCTGACCGGGGTAAACCCCGAAAGCAATTTGTACAACGATTGGTTCTCGGTCTACCTATCCGGCTTTTTGATTGGAGGCGCTTTGGTTTGCCAACCGCATATCCTGACAAAGGCGCTTTATGTGAAGACCGACAAAGCCGTACGGCGTTACATCGTGGTGTTTAGCGTGGTCTTCCTGCTCTTTATCATGTTGTTACTGGCGGGCTTCTGGGCCCATGTCTCCGTACCTCCAGAGCAACTGGTTGATGCCACAACAGGCGCTTTTCGACAAGATCTGGTCATGACAGTTTACCTGCAAACGGTATTTCCCGACTGGCTCTTTACGGTCATCAGTGTGGTTTTACTTGCCGCGGCTATGTCGACGCTAGATGGGTTACTGGTGGGTATATCAACCATTACTGCTAATGATCTGGTGTTGAATATTCTTGCTCGGCGCAAAAACAAGATGTCAGAAGAGCAGCAGATGAAATTCGCCTTCCAAACGGGGCATGTGGTCCTAATTCTGATGGCTATCCTGGTGTTCTTCGTGGCCTTACATCCACCTAAGCTTCTCGGGATTTTTGGGCAGGTTGGGGTGTATGGTTTAGTCTTGGCAGCAGTACCGCCATTGTTGGTTGGTGTCCTGTTTCGGGAACCCAAGATTGCTGTGGTTTGGACCATGTCAGTAGTAGCGCTTCTCGTTCATTTTGGCTTATACTTTTTTGGTGAACAACTCTTTCCCAATAGTACGTTGGCCTTTGCCAATCCTGGCCTTACAGCGGCCATTGCTTTGCTGGTTTCTATCACGCCAAGCATTCTATTACACATAAAAAAATAACAAGCTATTCCTGTCGAAGCAGGAATCTCAACGACATATCATTCATGCGTAAAGCAATTATTGCGAGTTGCGGTGCCTACGCACCGGAAAACGTTGTTACGAACCACTATTTCAATGAATTGCTCGGTGAGGACGTAAGTACCTGGCTGGAAGAAAACGTGCAGATCTTTGAGCGGCGCTGGTGCGCTCCTGATGAGAGTACCGCTGACTTGGCCGAAAAGGCAGCTCTTCAAGCATTGGAGAGGGCAAGGGTTAGTGCGGATGAGTTAGACCTCATTATCATTTCAACGGATACACCTGAATTTGTATCTCCCTCCACCAGCTCTGTTGTACAACATCGACTTGGAGCTACGCGTGCCGGTACCTTCGATATCAACACGGCCTGTGCTGGTTTCGTGACGGCGCTCGATATCGGTTCCAAATATATTCAGGCCGATGAACGCTATCAGAAAGTGCTGGTGATTGGCGCTTATGCCATGAGTAAGTACCTGAATCTAAAAGATAAAAAGACAGTCACTCTCTTTGCAGATGGTGCCGGAGCGGTTGTGCTGGAAGCACAGGACGATATCGACCGTGGCTTTCTAGCCAGTGAATTGCTGACCAGAGGGGAGTACAACGAATGGATGGGCATCTACAGCGGTGGTACGCGACAACCAGTGAACGAAACCGTGTTGGAGGAGCATACGCATCAGTTGCAGTTTGTACATAAGTTTCCGAAGGAGCTCAATCCGGAGATATGGAGCCAAATGGTTCGCAACCTATCAGATCGTATTGGTGAGCCACCATCAGCAGTAGATCGCTACTTCATTACCCAGATCAATATCAATGCGATTTGGGAGACTTTAGACCGACTGGAAGAGCCGCGTGAAAAAGGGCATACCGTGATGCATGATTATGGCTATACAGGCTCGGCTTGTATACCAATGGCCTTCAATGACGCCTGGGAGAAGGGTTTGGTCAAGCCAGGCGATCTGGTTTACTTTGTGGGGTCAGGTGGTGGCCTGGCGTTTGCGAGTGCAGCATTCCGTTTGTAATACGCAGATCCCTAATAGACTTGTTCCGCCAGGCATGAATGAGCGAAAGTGTGTTAAATTTTATCCTGGACGAGGCAAAAAATGTAGGCATAGCCTTAGCTACGGCGAGGCTTTTTAACGAAGTACAGGATAAAATTTGCCGCTTGTAGCCATTTAAGGCTCTGGCGAAGCAAGTCTAATCTTATAATTGAGGAAGAATGAATCACGACTGGGCGGCAAAATGGGCGGTCTATCAACCAACGCACCCCGCCTTTAAGGATGCTGAAACGGGAGAGGTGCTCAACTACGATACCCTAAATAGATTAGGGAATCGTCTCGCTAACATCTTAGCAAGCAAGTGTGGCTTGATCAAGGGAGATCGCATTGCAGTGCTGGCGGAAAACTGCCTGGAATACATTCTACTGTTCACCGCTGCTCAGAAAATGGGCTTTATTCTGGTGCCTCTGAATTATCGCCTGACGAGTTCAGAGTTGGACTACCTTTTACAGGTGACTCAGCCTAAAGTGATGATTTGGGAGTCGCAATTTGCGGAAAAGGCAGCGGCCTGCGAAAACCGCTCCTCGGTGGCTCATCAATACACAAAGACTGATATTCGAGCTTGGTGCGATGCCTCCCAAGAGCAAGCGGAAGATGAGATTGGGCCTACAGAACCGATTGAGCAAGAGCATCCCATTTTTATTCTCTTTACCTCTGGAACAACGGGCTTTCCCAAAGGAGCGCTCTATACACATAAGATGCTCTTTTGGAATAGCATCAACACATCGATGTCGCTATTGGTAAATACGGATAGTCGCACCATCAATTGTATGCCGCCTTTCCATACCGGCGGTTGGAATGTGCTCACCACACCGTTCTTGCATCATGGTGGTTACAGCTGCTTGCTGCGAAAATTTGATCCTGAGCGTGTCTTGCATCTATTGGCGTCAGAGGAGGTGACCATCTTTATGGGAGTACCTACCATGTTGAAGATGATGGCCGAGTTGCCTGCCTTCGCGGAATTGGAGCTGCCGCGTCTGAGATATATTATTGTAGGCGGTGAGCCGATGCCGGTGCCACTTATTGAGCAATGGCATGATAAAGGAATACCCATTCGACAGGGCTACGGCATGACGGAGGTTGGACCCAACCTTACCAGTTTGCACCAGGATGACGCTATCCGCAAGAAAGGCTCCATCGGACGTCCTAACTTCTACGTGGAAACAAAAATCGTTGACGAAAAAGGAAAGGAGGCACCCACAGGGGAACCTGGAGAACTGTTGCTCCGTGGACCGATGGTGACACCGGGATATTGGGAGCAAGAAGAAGCCACAGCGAAAGCAATTCGAGATGGCTGGTTTCACACGGGCGATCGCGTCCGCATGGATGAGGAAGGATATCTCTTTGTGGAAGACCGCATCAAGAACATGTTCATCTCCGGTGGCGAAAATGTCTATCCTGCGGAGGTCGAACGGGTGTTACTTCAACACGATGCGGTGAGTGAGGTTGTGGTCGTCGGCGTCCCTGATGACCGCTGGGGCGAGGTAGGCTACGCACTTATCGTACCACAAGCAGATACAGACTTCAATAGAGAAGACTTACTCTGCTATTGCCGACAACATCTAGCGCGATTCAAAGTACCGAAATACTTTGTTGCGGCCGCCGAATTACCTAAGAATGATACCGGTAAATTGGATCGAAAGCTGTTGAAAAAAAGTGTATTAAGTGAAGAGTGATGCGACCGCGGCTTGCGGTGATATCGTTCCGGCACGCAGTGCTTCTTTTATGGCCTCAAGTCGATCTTGACGCCCATTCTCCGCGAAAAACGCTTCCACAATGCTGCTCTGCAGTTGTTGTTCAAACCAATGCACGGCCTGCTCTTGCCGATTTCGAGTAAAGAAGCCATTTTCAGCAGTTTGCTCACGGAATGCCTCGATCTCACGAAGGATGTCTGGAAGACCATCACCTTGGATCGCAGAACAGGTTACGGCCTTGGCTGTCCATTGGCTGGCTTTGGGCGGGAATAAGTGCAAGGCACGCTGGTAGGCAGCACGAGCTTGCTGAGCAGGCAGCTTTCGGTCTTCATCTGCCTTGTTGACGGCAATAAGATCTGCCATCTCAACTACTCCTCTCTTAATGCCCTGCAGTTCATCGCCGGCGCCGGGTAGCAAGAGCAATAAGAAGAAGTCCGTAAGGTTATAGACTGCCACTTCGGATTGTCCTACACCAACGGTTTCCACCAGGATGAAATCATAGCCAGCAGCTTCACAAAGTAGTATCAGTTCTCGGGTCTTGCTCGCTACACCACCCAGCGATCCACCAGCAGGGGAGGGGCGAATAAACACATCGGGGTGAACGGAGAGTTGCCCCATCCGCGTCTTGTCACCAAGTATGCTACCTCTGCTCAATTGGCTACTAGGATCTACTGCCAGTACCGCTACTTTATGGCCAGCATTGAGTAAATGAGCACCAAATGCTTCGATAAAGGTACTCTTACCCACACCCGGTACGCCCGTAATGCCGAGCCTAAAGGAATTACCGCTAGCAGCCAGGCACCCTTCTACAATTTGAGCAGCCAGCTGTCGGTCTCCACTCTTAGTGCTTTCTACAAGTGTAATGGCTTGACTAAGAATTACGCGGTCACCTTGCTTGATGCCCTCTAGGTAATAATCCAAGGAGTGGCTACGACGCTTCCGCTTCCGCAAGTGAGGATTAACACTTGCCGGAATATGGTCTGGCTCCGGATTTTCACTCGTTTTCTTAGCCACAGTGGATTCACTAAGAGGTTTCGCTAAAATAGCGCTAAAAGCTCTTTTATAACCATTTCTTAACGCTTTCGCTACGCGTTAAAACGGTATTAAAGTCCCTTTTTTCAATGGCATTTTGCCCTAAATAGTTGTTCTAGCAATAAGTTCGGATCATTTTTTCAAGGTAATCACAGCAACATCAAATCCGAACGCATTCCCGTCGTCCTGGTCATTTGATCCGGACGACGCTTACTTTTTCTACTCCCCCTTAAAGTTTGGTGCCCGCTTTTCCAAGAATGCCTGAACGCCTTCCTGATAGTCATGGGTGATACCAGCTGAACTCTGCAATTGCTCCTCAATCGCCAATTGGCGATCTAGATCATTGGACATAGCTTGATTCAACGCTCGTTTGGTTAGCCCCAATCCTTTGGTTGGCATCTTGGCCAGCCGATCAGCTAGCGCTAAGGCGGCGGCAGCAAAATCCTCGTCTTCAATCACCTGATAGATCATGCCTACTCGAGCAGCTTCTTCGGCACTTACTTTATCGCCCAGCATCATGTAAGCAGCAGCTCGTTGCATGCCCACCAGGCGAGGCAGGAAGAAAGTACCCCCGCTGTCAGGGATAAGCCCGATCTTACTGAAGGCTTGTATGAAGCTTGCCTTAGGAGAGGCCACTGTGATATCACAAGCTATAGCAACATTTGCTCCTGCTCCAGCTGCTACGCCATTGACTGCTGCCACAACCGGTTTTTCAATCTCCCGGATCAGTTGAATGATGGGATTCAAGTGCTCCGAAATGATCGTACTTAAGCTTGGCGCATTCTCTTGGGTGACTTCCCCAAGGTCTTGACCAGCGCAAAACGCTTTGCCGGCACCAGTGATAAGTACAGCACGGATTTCATCCTCATCACGACAGCGCTTCAATGCCTCTTGCATGCTGAGGGCGAGTTCGCGGGTGAAACTGTTGTACTTCGCCGGACGGTTAAGAGTGATGCAGCCTACGCTGCCTTTAATTTCAAAAAGGATGGGTTCCATTAATTGGTTTATTTGGCCTTTAAAACTGTGCCCTCAAAGGTAAGGTTTCAGTCGATCAAAGTCACAGCATTGCAAATGAAATGTGAATGCCTTAAGTTAGTGTAATCCTATGCTCTGCAAACGCGTTTTCACTTGAAACCCTTAGGACCTAAACATCATGTTACGCTTATCCACGCTCATCTGTCTCTTCTTTTTATTGCTCATTTCCTGTCAAAATGGGAACCGTGCCCTTTTCCTGCGAATGGATTCCATGGTCCACAATGGCAATTTTATCCCCAACTATCAGCTCCCTGAAGAACCGGGAAATTTTGCCGCTACTATGGTAGTAGGGCACAATGGTATTCACCCAGTGCATACACGTTCGGTAGATGTAGAGGCCGATGGCGCAAGCTTTAGGCTTACCCTTATTGACATGGATCAGGATGACCGTTATGATGAGGTGGGTACAGATTATATCCTGCTTTCGCCCATAGGGCAAGACACTGTTCCCATTAGCCTTGGCGCTACTAATGTTGGAACGTTGCGAAAGAGTACCATCATCCAAGTGGATCGATCATTCTTTCTCTTGGGACCGGTGGATTATTACGGTGCGGCAATCGAACTAATACCCTGGGAGCGTTGCCCTACGGATGCCTTGACGGCTCGTTGGCAAACGCGAATGAAGCAACTGCCAGTAAAGACAATTTCAGGCGAAGAAACCTACCTGTCCTTCAATAATACCGATGGTAAATCGACACTCTTACTGATTTGGAACTACCATTTTCCATCACCTGATATTGTGAAAGAACTACAGGACAAAGCCGGCTTATGGGGTGAAAATTGGCAAATAGTGGGCATTAATATGCATAGTTCCACTACTGAACTAAGCACTTACTTGGATGAATCGCCACTGGATTTTCCGAACTATATCATGTCTAATAAATCTTGCCATGTACTGGATTGCCATACCTTACCGCCCTATGCCATTGTATTGGATGAAAATGGACGGATTCTTCAGCAGGGCCTGAAAGACTCTGGTATCCGGTTTTGGCTGCAGGAGTTGCATGCCTTTAATGAGTAGATGGATGGAATTGGAAAGATGATATAAAGAACAAGCCGTAATAGCTGGTGAAAGGAGAATGCTAAGATGATTGCAAAGACCTATAAAATAGAGACGGAAAGGCTAATCATTAGATGTTATAAGCCTACAGACGCCCCACTTCTCAAGGAAGCGATTGATCAGAGTTTGGAACATTTACTACCCTGGATGCCTTGGGCCAAAAATGAACCTGAGACTGTTCAGACAAAAATTGAACGTCTTAGGAAATATCGAGGGCAATTTGACTTAGGAGTTGATTACACCTTTGGGATCTTCAATAAGGAAGAGACAGAACTCATTGGGTCGACTGGGCTCCACACCCGATTGGAGGGGAATGCTAGAGAAATTGGCTACTGGATCAGTTCTAGATACGCCAAACAAGGCTATGCCACTGAAACGGTGAAAGCCTTGGTAAAAGTGGGATTCGAAATTGAAGAATTGGACCGGATTGAAATCAGATGCGCTCCGGAAAATGTTGCTAGTCAGGGAGTGCCTAAAAAGCTCGGGTTTCTTCACGAGGGCACGCTGAAAAATAGAACTACTAATGTCGAAGGACAAGCAAGAGATGTGATGATATGGACAAAGTTTAAGTCAGACTATCACCGGGAAGATCAATCAGGTTTCTCTTGCAAGGCTTTCGATATCATTAACGAGCAAATACTGTAAATATCAGGTGCTCGTCAGCGAATACCTATTACCTCCAGTTTGGCTCAGCTCAATATCAAGGGGGGAACAGTTTGGACCTGTCAATGTTGGGACATTTGAAATGGTCTTATGATGCTAATCCATGGTCTTGCTAAATAATTGGCCTAACCTTCCGTTTATCGATAGTAAAAAATAAGGTAGTGCACCAGATGTAAGGCTGGGTAGCTG
>ENA-UENT01000141-UENT01000141.1-marine-metagenome-genome-assembly--contig:-NODE-141-length-54411-cov-7.628011_pt1 | contig 54411 bp, 47 predicted proteins | sample MGYA00237879_ERZ529330 | MGnify/ENA primary metagenome ERZ529330 (study PRJEB26372, sample SAMN05368345) | marine metagenome | biome: cultured habitat; feature: ocean water; material: water; isolation... | reverse complement strand
AAGCCCCGGCAGAAATTTCTGCCGGGGCTTTTTCAGCGTTGTTTCCTACTGCTTTACTACACTTTTCGTGCTTGTCCCGTCCTGAGTTGTGATTTGGACCCGATATAGGCCGCCCGGCAGGCCGCTCAGGTCAAATGCTGCCTGATGCGTGCCGGAAGGCAGTGTCGTGAACTCCTGTGTGAGGAGGGCTTGGCCTGTAGCATTGATGCAGTTGAGTTGCACCGGGCTACTTTCATTCAGCACATACTGCACCTGCACCAAATCCTTTGTGGGGTTTGGGAAGACGGACCACCCGGCTACCGCTTCCGCATTAGGAGTACTGCTCACATTGGCTGCAGCCAAAAACTTCACAAATACTTCTGTACCCTGAAAATTACTGATGTCGGCAATAGAGGTGCCATACTCATCCAACACGAGAATAAACCCGCCTTCATTGATGCCGTCACCTTCCTCATCGTAGAATCGCAGTTCATAGCAGCCTTCCGCTTCAAGGGACAGGCTAACTTCTTCATAGGTACTGTTGGCCAAAGTACCTTCTGCTACCGCATTGCCATTCTCATCGACAATTTGCCAGCGGTTGTTATGGTCTTCTGCATCGCTGTCAGATTGGATATAAAGATCAAGGTTCACAGAGACAAGAGGGGCTTTGACGAAAGGTACCAGGACCTCGTTGTTGGAAAGGTCATCATCGTCAGAAGGGAGTACCAGGGAGAAGGTATTCAGTCCCGGCTGTAAGTCTACGTTTTCAAAAAGGACAGGTGCTTCTGCACCGGTAGGCAATTCGCCAATCCAATCGTAAGTGTCTACAAGTTCTCCATCGCGCCGAAGTTCTATTGTAGCAGCGGTTAGCGGTTCGCTGCCTGTGTTGTAGAGGTTAGCGCTGACAAAACCATCGTAGCAGGAGCTGTTGCCGATTTCATAGGTGTGAATGGCCGCGTCCTGTTCCAGTAGAGGCTCATCATTGCAGGAAAAAGCCTGACTGACCACGTAGTTGACAGTCCAGGTATTTATTCCAGACCACATCTGCGGAACTTTTACTTGCATATCAGGACAGATCATGACCACCGTGGGGTACCCCAGCAAGCCATAAGCCGCCTGAAGCTGAAAGTCTTCCACATCAATTATAGGGTAGGGGGTGCCATTGATCCAGTTGCCTTGTGAAGGCCAGGCTTGCCCGGTGAGTTGTTCGTAGGAAGTGCTGGGGTCCCCCTCTATGAAAAGGACCATGATTTCGTCGCTGCCATCCGGGCCATAGGTTTCATAGACTTCTTCCATTACACCACTTGTATGCAAATTCCAACAGGGCGCGCACCACGTTGCTGAGATGATCATTACCACGGGTTTGCCTTCGCTAAGGTAATCGTAGAGCCTGTGGTCATTGCCATAGATATCAGTTAGGGTGAAAGGGGTTGCCCAATCGCCAGGCTGTAGCTGGGCTTTGCCTGCAAATGAAGTGATCAGGGAAAGAAGGAGAATGAGGTAGTGTTTTTTCATGTTGATTCAGGTGATTTAATGGTGAAAAATTACCACTTAAAAATACCTGAATTGCCGGTCTGTCGCAACAGGATTTGACGAACACCATCCTTTGACCGATAAAAGGTTGGCGTGAATACCCGAAGCGGATCACCAGAACACAACAAAGCATCTGATTATTTTACCGCTGTTCTGCCGCACCCAAAACATGGGTGACCGTTTCTGATCTGTTTCGGTTTTTAGAATCGGGCGGGCCTCAGGGTAGGGGAGCCATTGTACCTTAGGGTGAGGCGAGATCAGCCAGTCGGGCTTTTGCGGGATGAAGAAAGCTGCATTCCGGAAGGCCTCTAATTCAGGCAGGGTTAAGTAACAGCCTGCAATACAGTCCTGGTTAAGTGGGGCAACGTCAAGTTCCTGTTGCTGATAAGGCAAAAAGAGTTGTGCCTTAAAGCATAGCCTTTGCTCCAGCGCCCCGGCCACCAACCCGTATGGTTTCAGGTACGTACTTGTTACTTCACTGTGCAAAAGGGGGAATTGTTTGCGGTGCAGCTTTTTCAGTTTCTGTACCAAACGGTCCTTTCGGTTGGGCCCAATCCAGGCACCTAAAGGTGTTTCGTGTTTTTCAAGGGTATCGAAGAGGTAAAACTTGTACGCCACTTCGAGGTGAATGGGCTGGCCTTCGAGGTAAAACAGGGCATCGATTTCACCCACCGTTCGTTTGTCCTGCTGTATTTGAAGATTGTCGCAAATCCAGGAGACCGAAGGGCGCTTCTTTAACGCATGAAAAACGAAAGCCTCCGCCAGTTTGCCAAGCCGGTACTGATTAAAGGAAGCTTGCTCCTCTAGCGGCTCAGGGCTTAGCGCAAGCGCTATTTGCCGGAAAGGGGAGACGGTCGTGCCTTTCCAGAGTGGTGGGGTGGCGAGGCAGCCGAGATAACGTTGCTGAGTGCGTGGATCCATACTTTGCTGAAAGTACGAATCATTTAATAGATTTTAGAGTAGTTTTCCCGGTACCAGGCCTTCCAGTCTGCGGGAGTGATAGAATTAATGATGACGAGTTGTTTCTGAAGCTGCTGCGTAGAGTAGCCGTCCAGCTCTTTGGCTTTTTTGCTGACCAATTCTGAAACCGAAATGGCCTTTTCTGCGCAAGGCGCATCAGGAGGGACCATCAGGAGCATATCGATGGCTTTGCTGAGGTCCTGCCGGGAGCCGCTATTGGCAAGAATGGTACTCTTTTTAATGATGACATCACAGGCGTAGGCCTGATGCTTATCCAGTATGGCCTGCTCCGCACTGCTTTTAGCTTCCTGACAATTGCTTAGGGCATCATAGTATCCCAGCAAGCTGTTCGCTTTTGCCATTTCATGGTTGGCGAGCCGTTCATTAATGACGCTTGTTATTTTTGTGCAGGTTCCAAGGTTTTCCTGAATGTATTCCTGTATAAAGGCATGGACCTCATCATAATGCGCCCTGTCTCTAGCCATGGTAGTGCCTAATTTGGTAGCCAGGTCTTTCTCATTGGTGCCTTTGCATTTGATGGAAAGCGTTTTGCTGCGGTTTGGCAGCCCCTCAGCAGACAGGGAGTAGGTCAAATCTGCATCAGCGACGGTGTAGGTATCCATACCATTGATGGTGTGCATCTCACCGAAGTTGCCTGTTACATGCAGTGTGATGTAGCTGGAGGATAGTACATCGTAGTCCTTTTTTAGTCTGTTTTCCAGTTTCTGCTTTACTCCGCGAGCTGCGAAGGCATTGTCCTCTATTTCTACCTGTCCTATTACGAGGCTTGGTTTGGCTTCCTGCGCTAAAGCAAAAGGGCTGCCAAAGAGCAGCGTCAACATTACGGATACCATTATTCTCATGATCAGAGGCTTGAAAGGGTGATGGTAATGGCGCTACCGGTGATGGTTCGGTCTGCTTTGATACCTTTTTCCCGGAAGTGCCGCCTGAAGTCTGTCGCAAATGTTGAAATCCGGTAGTTTCTGCCCATATCATCTTTGAGAGGTACTTTTATGATATCGAATATTATTTTAGTTTCGCTTTGCCCCTGTATATGGAAATAATGTTTGTGGGCGTTTTCAGCAACCCATTCTTCGATCAGTTCAGAGAGGTAGTAGCCGCTGTCGTCTACTTCTGTGTCCAGGTTGAAGTCTGTACCGATTTCAATGCCCACTTCCACGGTAATTGTGCGGCCGTTTTCAACCATGTCGTTGAATTTTTCCTGTATGGTGTTGAGCAGGTTGTCCACTTCGGCTTCGATGGCTTTTTGCGTAAGCTTTTCGAAGTTTTCAGTATTAAATTTCGGACTGGAGGATACCTTGTTCGCCAATGACTCACCGGAAAAGGCATCGTAAGCAGTCAGGATGCAGGTAACGCTGTTGCCAGTGTTAGTACGGTCTTTATTGGCCTCTATTTCCACATAAATATCAGCACCGGACATTTTAATGACCTCGTCTTTAAGCGTCATTTCCTGGTCTTCTGTCAGTGCCTCAGAATTTTGCAGTTGCTTTAGCTTCGCCCTGAAGTCGATGGTGTTTACGCCTCTTTGGTCAAATGCTTCCTTCACTTTGGTGATAGCTATTCTGTTGAGTTCGCTGTACTCATAGGCTTTCCTGGTGCTATTGCCCTCTTTGGCGAAAGGAATGACCATGATCGTGGGCTGAATCGTCGGTTGTTCCTGTGCAGTCAGACTTACTGTCAGGAAACATATGGATAAGATTGTCAGTAGCTGGTTCATAAAATTTAGTTGAGGCTAAAGTCCAAATTTTTTCGTGATGCCTTCTTCCTGCAAGAAGTTTCTTAATCCCCGAAGGTCAATTTTAATGACCTGATCCACAAAGGTGACCCCGCGGGAAACTGAGGAGTGGCTGGTATAGGAGTCCATAATAAACCGTTTATAGCCCTGATTTACCAGCAGTCTTTCCAGTATAACACCATTGTCTTCAAGGGCCAGATATTCATTGGGGACCATTGGTGATTCCTGATTGGTGTTGGGAATGCCTTTGAAAAGCAAATTTTCGAAGGCATTCCGCTCCGCATGGTAGACGGCTTTGTCCAGGTGCTCCGCCTGCCCCTGACTGCTGAGCACGACGATGGCATTCTCGTGGCTTATGGCGTTAACTTTTCCTGTTCGCTCGTAGGGGATTATGGTTTTGCTGCAACTCCATAAGAGCAGAACAAGCACTAAAAAACCGAATGGGTACTTCATATGCCTTTAATATCTGACTTTAAATCTGATTTTATCACCGTTGTCCAATGCCTGCTGTAGTTCCTTCTCACCTTTCGTGACCTTAACTTCCGCAATGGTGTTCGTTTTCTTTCTTTTTGCCCACACTTGCCCTATTTCTTCTTCTCTTTCTACCGTTCTTCCGCCAACCGTTTCCTCGGTGATTTTCATGATGTATAAAGTTGAGATATTCTCAAACCCAAAGGCACTGTAACCCAAAAACTCCTTGATTTTACCTTTTTTCTCTTTGGTGATTTCCAGGATTTCCAGGTCTTTATTCATGATATCCATGCACATATTGACGATCTGTACTTTCCTGTTAGGCGGTAGCTTGAGCAGCCCGCCGACCCCGCTGGCTTCTTCGTGCTCCAATCCCACAATCCTTCCGGTTTGTACATCCGTTGCTTTCATTCCGGTTGAAGTTTTTTCAAAAATCACTTCCACACCCTCTTGTTTATCCTGTACGGCTTCCATTTTGAAGTCCATGAATTTTTCAGCGGTATACTGGTCTGTGAAATAGCTGCGCTGCTGGTCAAAGTTTCGTTCTATAAGCTTTGTAGTCGCCACATCCAACAGGATGCTTTCCAGGTACAGCTCGCACATAAAGCACTCCCCTTTGACTTGTACGCGCTTCATAGGCTCATCCCTGCGATTCGCTTCATTGATCAAAGCCGTGCTTCTTGCGAATACAATTTCGTCTCCGCTTTGCAGGGCTTCGGTCATCTTTTTCTTAGCAAATACAGAAGGCACGGCTTTCGTCCGGTCCGGCCCAGCCTGGGTTACTTCCACTACGGAAAAGCCGGAAACCGGGGTATACATTTCAAAGTCTCCATATTTAGAAAGCTGATACATACTCAAAACATCGCCTTTGGCAATGTTTTCGGTAGATTTGGCATCTAAGTAGAGCTCATCCCATTTATCTTTTTCATCCAGCGTGAATTCATCCACTTTAAATAATCGTTTGTCTCCGGAAGCTTTGACCAGTCTTGCGAGGTCTATATTTTTGCCATACGATTGGACTTTTTTGGTATAAAATTCATCAATACGTTTGAGTTCCGCTTTTTTGAAAGCCTTCATTTTTTCATTAAAGACCTTTCTGTTGCGCTCCAGTAGTTTCGGGTTGTCTCCAAAATACTTTTTGAAGTCGGTTACCTGATAATGTTCCTGAATTCCCCAGTCTTTGGTATCAAAGGCATACACCGCGATAACTTCCGAGGTAGGCAGGTCAATCATCTTAAGCCGCGGCCCTATCTTATGCGGGTAGTAGACAAACATCCGCAAGACATTGCCTAAAGTATCTACCTGATAATTGGTTTTCAGTGTTTTTTCAAAACTGAACTGGGTATCGAGGTAGAGTGCTTGTTTGATGGGGATTGTACCAAAACCCTCGCCGTTCAGCGCTTCGATGGGTTCCGGATTGGATTCGGGGTTTTCATTCCAGGTATAAAATTCGGTATGTGGGGGGCTTTGATTGTTGTACTTTTCTACGATGGCCTGAACAAAAATCTTGTTGAATTCCCCCTTGTTGGGAGCTGTATCCATGAGTACAGCGGTGCCAAAGTTTTGAGAGAAAGCATAGACAGTTACCAGGACGAGTAGGCTGGTGAGTTGGCTTTTCATGATTTGTTATAATGTTTTTGTTTGTATAAAAATATTATCGGATTAATGCTCCGTATAGCTGTTCATTAGCGTTCAGCGCATTCATTACTGCTTCACCATTTTTGGTGACTTTCAGGATAGAGAAGTTAGCATCCTGAATTTCATCGATTTCGCCCATGGCAATCACTTCTTTGCGTTCGTATTCTTTGCCACCAAGGGACTCTACTACGAGCTTGTAAATTTCGTAGGTATCTTTTTCCTTAGCTCTTTGATTGTAGCCAATTGCAAAAAGTAGATTTTTTGCTTTTGACTTCATTTTTTTGTCTGTGCACCTCAGGATCTCATACCTCAATTCAAAGCAATCTGCATTTACTTTTTCGATGACTTTGTTGATGGCAGACTGCAGGTTTTTGGGTGTACCAAGGATGGTGTGTCCCAATTCTACTTCCTGATTTGATATGACCGTCCCTTTTTCAATATCATACACTTTGACCGAAAGAAGCTTTTCCTTTTTGTCATAAATCGGGTAGTAGCAATACTCAAAGCCTTCCTGCTTGCCCTGATTAACGATATAGCCGTCAATGAATTCTTCAGATTTTTGGCGGTCCTGCTCGTCTTTAATGAGCTGTATATTGGCTTTGTCGATGACGATGAAGCGGTCATCGCTTGCATAATGGGCAACGATCTGACTACTGACCTGTCCCAGGCCTGCTATAGAACCGGCGGTGGTCTGTACATTAAAAATAGCAATTCTATGCTGCCCGAACAGAGATAGGCTAAAGAAGAGCCCCAACGATAAAAAAGAGAGTCTCATATTAGTTAATGCCTTTGTAATTTAAAGCCTAAAATTATAACAATTGCAGCAAAATACTGCAATCTTAGCCTGGAACATTGCAAGTGGTTGCGAGGCATGTGCTTCGCTTTTTCGATTTTGGAACCTAATACAAAGGCAATTTTCTTTGTTGATGCAGAGCTTATGCTTTACTGGACCGCATCAAACTCATGAGCTTCTGGTACACTCCTCCGTTTTGGAAATTCACCCTGAACATTAGGGAAATCAAATTTCCGGTTTCTTCTCTTCCGAGGTCGATTCGCTTTGTTTCGCAAAGAGCAATCAGCTTGCTTGCCTTGTCAGCATCCTGTTCCTGTATCCCTTCTTCTATTCCGCGCAGTAACACTTTGGATAGCTCAAAATTGTTCATCTCCGGGATCGGTCCATTATTCAAAATGGTGGCGAGGATCTCTGAGTAATTATTACCTTCTTTTACTTTTCTTAGCGCAAGAATTGTCATATCATCATTTTGCAGATCCTTGTATTTTTGATAAACCTGCATCAGCCCCTGCTCCAGGCTAATGGCATTGAGGGCCTCCTTAATATCTTCTTCAAAGGTGGTGGACAACCCATGGAATCCATCGGTTGATAACACCATACCATCAATACCCTCCGTGTCTTTTGTTTCAATTCCGAAACTAACCTGTTGGCTACCCATGACATTGGTTATGCCTTCTGCGGTAACGGCTATGCCCGAAACAATCATGGGTTTACCATCTTTTTTCCGGAGGATAACGGATTTTACTTCATCGGTGCTGATTTGGCTTATCTTGTTATCCGAAAAGGCATAAATCCTTGAATCTCCAATGCTGGTGTAGTGCACTTTTTTCTTCCCGATGTCCCATACCACCCCGCAGAAAGTGGTTTTCATCCCCTCGCACCGGTCTGTGGTTAGCAAGACTTCCTGATTAGCGGCTTTCAGGGCTTGCAAAAAGCGCTCAGTGATATCCTCATTGGTATCCGCCTTAAAGGCTTCGATGAATTTTTGGCAACTGACCATTGAAGCTTTCCAGTCACAGGGGCTGCTCCCCACACCATCCGCCAGGGCCAAAACAGCCAGGTGCCCGTTTTCCAGAAGCTCAAACGTACAAAAATCACCGTTCCTGTTTTTCTCCGGGTCTTTATAGGACTGCTTCGAGAGTTCTACTTTCATTTTTTGGTATTTCATTTGGGGGGCGTAATTTACAGCTGCTCTGGCAGCTGTAAACGGCTTTGTAAGTTAAGAAGCCTGTGAAAAATAGGTTTTTGTGTGAAGTTTCAGCTCTTCCCACCCCAGTCTTTCATGGCTGTTTTTATGAATGTAATTGAGGATTAAATAAATCGTTTCTCCTGCCCGGAAACTGTTTACGTAAAAATATTCCGGGGCCCCTGTGTCCTTTCTATCCCATTTCAGGATTCTTACATCTGAATTACGGCTAGGCTCATAGAGGCTTAGGTTAAGGGGTTGATTTTCATCTATCTTTCTAATTTCCTCTTCTGAAAGGAAGAAAAATGGGTTGATCCCCTCCAACGCCTTCGTTGAAATGATATCACCAAAGTATTGCCACCAGTCAAAAAAATGAAACAACGACTTGTGGTGGTCTTCTTGCCACTCGACATTAATGCCCTCCCGAAGCGCAAAAATGGTGAAAACCCATAATCGGTTTCCTGCCCACATCTCCGTCTCCAGCATTTTGACCTGGGCTTCAGACAATACATCCCCAAGTTGGCCCGGATGGTATGCCGGAACGTGAATCATTACCCTTCGTCCTTCCAAATTCCGATCTACATCAAAGGATTCATGGCCATAAAAGTCTGCAAAATACTGTATGCTTTTTTGAAAGATGGCTTGCTGCTCCGGATTGTATAAAACTACTTCTATCTCCGGCTGCAGCAATTCGGGGTTTTCGAGTATCTGGACTTCAATAAAGGTGAAATGCCACGCTCGCAGGGAATACCAAAATAAGTATTCCGGAACAGCAGAGGGCCGCTGATGTTCGATGCCTTCTTCGTAATCGTCCCGATCGTTTATACCATAAATATATTGTTGCATATCGCTGTGATTTAAGCTCCCGGCTGACCTCAATTAATCCTTCAGCAGCAGGAGTGTCATATCATCAAATTGGGTCAACTGGTTCAGGTACATGATTTCGTCAAATTTGCTCTCCCAGTTTTCGGAACCCAAAACGAGGGCAATTTCCTGTTTGTAGTTTTTCCGGTTCGTGGAGATCCCGTCAGACATTAGGGCAAAGCAGGTCCCTTCCTTTAAAGAGCCTCCGCTTTTCACCCTGGACGGCAGTAAGTCGGGCTGTATGCGGAATTCGCATTCCGGAGTCAGTTCTTCCATTGCGCCCTCTTCAAATTTAAGGATCAGGCTATCTCCAATCCCGAAGTAGAAATATTCCCGTGACTGCCGATCAATGATAACGGCCACCAGGGTAGTCAGCATACCCTCGCATTGACCTTTGGTCCAATATATCCTGGCAAAGGTCTTCCTCAGGCTCTGTGCGATACCCTCCCGCACGCCTAAATCTGCAAATTCATTCTTATAAAAATAGACCAGGTCCTCACAGGCCTGTTCCGATGCTTTCCAGTCGCAGGCGTTTCCACCTACGCCATCCGCCACACAGGCAATCTGTACCTGCTCGTCTTCGTAAAAGCCGAAGTGGTCTCCATTTTTAAGTTTCCCTTTTTTGGGGAGGCTTTTGGCGATGTATTTCATTGGTGTGGGTTTTCTCAGCACTTTGGCTTTGTTGAATGTTTATGCCTGCGGTTTATTGTCATAGTTATTACTAATCAGCATTGCTTCCTGGTTCAATGGTGGCAGTGAATATGGCTGTTTGGGTATTACAGCACACAGCTGGAAATTTCAATACCAACAATGCAGTATAGTGGATTAGTTCCTGAGCGTACTCTTTTTCAACAATCAGGGAGTGTTTATAGTCAGTTGGCGGGGCTAGAGTTCCTCTTTCGGAGCAGATCATTGCTCATCAGAAGCTCAATTAGGAGAGGATAGGGGGCGTTCTCCAGTGGTATTGCGGGGCAGGGGCTGACCTGACAGAAAATCCCGAACCCAGGCAATAGCCAGGATTCGGGATTAACTCAAATGGATATAAAGTTTAGCGCTACTGGCGTACCACTTTCAGTATCTCCCGGTAGCCATCGTCTGTTATGGTTTCAAGGAAGTACATCCCGGCGGGCAGGTTCCCGGTATCCCATAGCAGCTCCGTTTCACCGGTACGCAGGGTCTGTCGGGCTACGTGCTGGCCGAACTCATTGAACAAGGTAGCGGTACCCTCCGCAGGGAGAGGCCTGCTGAAGTGTAGGGTAAAGGCATCCTGCACCGGGTTAGGCGATACGGTGGCTTTTGGCAATTCAGGAATTTCCGTTTCCCATATCAGGTTATCAGGAGCCGAGAGGTTCGCATTGACCTGGCTGCGGTAACGGACCATGCCAAAGGATGCACTGGCATCCCCATTCGGATCGGTGGTAAATACTGCCAGTCCCATTTCCACGCAGTTGTCCATCGGCAGGTAGGCCTGATGGAACAGCTGCCAGTCGCCATTATCTGTATTGCGATAGAAGGCGCGGATGTAGTCTCCCTGACGTCTCAGTCTCAGCCAGTATGGGAATGAAGCATACAATAGGTCTGAGGACCGTACCCCATTTTCCTCAGTCCGGATTTCACGCCGTATCAAATTGGTGAGGTTGGAATAAATAGCAATCATCTTTGCGCCCGGGGCACTACTCTCCCGGATCATGAGCCCGGCGTAGCCGCCCTGAACGTTCTCGATGCGGGCCTGAATACCGCCGTTGCCGCACAGGGGTACGCTGGCAAAAGCCAGGTTGTCACTGTCCTGTGGAATAAGGTTGTACCCTCCGGTGTTGATATTGAAGTCGCCAAGGTCCGGGTTGTCGCCGGTACAGGGGTCGTAGGTGTAGCTGCTGCCATCGCCCTGATCGCCGATATCATTGGCAGTCCACGGAAGGGGCAGGGTAGTACCGATTTCCACGGTTACTGTTGCCATGCACAAAGCGGAGTTGCCATTTACATCGGTAGCCGTCAGGGTCACCATGTTTTGGCCCAGATCCTCACAGTCGAAATGCATAGGGCTAAGCGTCAGGCTGGCGATACCGCAAGCGTCTGTAGAGTTGTTGTTCACCTCATCGGGAGCAATACTCGCACTTCCTCCCGCATCCAACTGAATGGTCCGGTTCTGGCATCGAGCCTCAGGGGCAATATTATCGATGACCGTGATGCTGAATTCGCAGGTTGCTGAGCCGCAATCGTTCGTACCTGTAATAACAACCTCTGTTGTGCCTACTTCAAAAGTGCTGCTACTTCCCGTTCCGTCACCATTCGCAATAGTCGCACCTGAGAACACATAACTGTAGCTTGGTTCTGGTATGCCATTTGCTATTGCATCGTAGCTCACCAAGGCTGAACAGGCATCCGGATCTACATTTACAGAAAGCTAGCCAGGGCATGCGGTAAAGTCAGATGTTGGTACGCAGGAGCAGGGCTCAGGCGCAGTTATGAGCGTAGCACTGGTGAAACTACAGTCTGATGAAAACCCGGCTGTCAGGATAACATCGTTGCCATCTGAAGGCAGTTGCACTCCTGTAAAAGTATAAGTAGTTGAACAGGTCAGATCGGCCTCCGTAGTCGCCAGAGTCGTATTCCCCAGCTTCAAGGTCAGGGTACCATCAGTTGGCGCATAAGCAAAGGTCACCGTTATGTCTGTGGTGAAGTAGTCATCGGTGTCATCGATGGTGCCGTTGTCGTCGCAGCCGCTGGTGTTGTCGAGGCTGATGTCGGTGATGTCGCAAGCAGGGCCACTGCCGCCGCTGAGGTTACCACAGCCGCCGCTCAGGGCAATAGATCCCGAGGATAATGCACAACCTTGCGGGTCAGTCCAGCCAGTCGTGCAGGGAAGGTTGTCAACGGAGCCGTTCGGGTTGGAGGACCATACTTGACCAACTCCGCCAATCAGCCATTCAGAAGATGCCCCGTCCCACATAATGAAGAAACCATTTGCGGACTCCCAAACCGGAGCGCCATTCGGCATGCCAATATAGGCGTAAGTGCCGTTAGGCCCAAAGCAGCCAAAACCGGAGACGGTGATGTCAGATGGGATAAACTCCACACTACATTCAGGCGCCGTACCGATTTCATCATCACTGTAACTGCACCCCTCAGAGAAGGTGGCTGTCAGGTCAATATCACCGCCATCGGCCAGCATCTCCACGCCGATGAAAGTGTATGATGTAGCATCGGTACCAGATACATTGACCACCTCACTACTGATGACGTTCGGACCATTGAGCGAGAGGGTGCCGCTGGCAGGTTTTTCACTGTAGGTCACCGTCACATCGGCGGTGTAGGTATCGTCGGTGGTGCAGGTGGTGTTGTTGCATTCGGCCTCACTGATGTTGTCGATGGAAATAGAAACAACCCTGCCTTCGATGAGCGTATTTTCATAAGCCCCCATGTCCACGTTACCGTCTTGGATGCGGGTGGCACCCACAAGGTCAGTAGCGGCTACGTCCGTATTGTCACCGGCATTGATGGCAGGCGAGCAGCCATCGAGGGTGTAGTCATCGTTGGTGGCATCGGTGAAGAGTGGGTCCAGGTAGATATTGTTGCCCCCGTTGGTAACACCCGTAGGCAAGCCACTCTCGAAGAGCGAATGGGCGATGTTGGCTGTGGCCCCGCTCAAATTGAAGAACTGCTGGTCATTGAGCGTACCTTGCCCACCGGTATTGCCCCAAAAGATACAGTTTTCCATGGTCAATCCGGAATCGTCGTTTACGACCCCTCCGCCGGCCGAAGTGACGGAAGTGTTATCAGCAAAGGTGCAGTTGGTTAACGTTGCCTCTGTTACTTCGTAAATGTAAACAGCACCGCCCCCTGGATAGTCTTCATCCCCCTGTGCCGTGTTTTTGGCAAACAAGCTATTGGAGATGGCAAGCAGTTCATTGTCTCCACCAGCACCGGAGATGGCCCCTCCGTATAGTGCGTTGTTATCCAAAAAACTACAGCGTTCTATTTCAAGGCCATATTCGTAAATACTTTCATATCCAATGGCCCCACCATCCTCCCCTGTATTGTTGATGAACTGGCAATCGGTAAAGCTGGTAACAGCTGTATAGGAAGGAGAGTCTAGATAGACCGCACCTCCATCTCCTGCACTGTTGTCCGTGAATATACAGTTGGAAACAACCGTGCGAGCTTTGTAAGACGGGTAATACAAATACATAGCACCGCCGATGCCATCTTCTGCTGTATTTCCGGTAAAGGTGCAATTTTCGATGGTCAGGTCACTGCTATCTTCGTCCAATACCAACCCGCCACCGTCGTCGGCCGTATTATTTACAAACGTGCAGTTTTTTACGGTGCCCCTACCGTATACGAGGTAGTAGCCGCCGCCTTTATTATAGGCGGAGTTGCCGTCAAACACACAACTGTCAACCGTCAAGGAGGCATCATCTGTGTACAATCCGCCGCCCTCATAGGCGCTGTTATTTACGAATGTGCTGTTTTTTAAGTCGACGGTACCGTCTTCAAGGTAACAACCGCCGCCGTAAGCATCATCATCGTTGTTGTTTTCAAAATGGCAATTGTCAATCATCACTGCGGCATCATAGGTGTAAAGCCCTATACCATATCCACCGTCAGAACGATTGTCTTCAAAGCGGCAGTTCTCAAAACGGGCGCTGCCTCTGTCAACATAGGCACCACCGCCGTGGTAGCCCAAGTTGTTGACGAACTTGTTGTTGGTAAACAGGGCGTTGCTGTTTTTAGCTACCAGGCCGCCGGCATCATAGCTGTAAATCTCTTCACTTTCAATGGTTATAGAGGCAGAGCCCTCATCCGGTGAGTAACCACCGGTAACGGTGCAGCCTTCCAGGAGGGTCTGGTCGTTGTTGTTAATGCTGAGAACTACATGGTGAGTGTTGCCGTCGTTCAAAGTGTTGTCGTTGTCAATATCGCCCGATAAAATGGTTTCATTACCCGGCGTGCGCTCGATAAGGGCCGTTTCAGTACCGGCAAAACCGCCGTATACTTTTACACCGCTGCTGAGGACAAAGGCGTAATCTCTCGGGGAACTGCAACCGGTACAGTCCGTCGGATAGTCGGCGGGCTTATAAGTGCCGGCAGCCATCCAGATTTCGGTCACGCCACAGGTATTGTCAATGGCGGCCTGCAGGTCGCTCGTCGCATTAGCCCAGGAGGAGCCGTTGCCCGTACCGGTGGTGGTCACATAGATGCGATTGGTAACGCCTTCACAGGGGGGGATTACCTCCATCGTAATCTCATTGCTCATTGCCGTCGCCGGGTCGGCGCAAGGGTCATTGCTCGTCATTTCACAAGTCACCACATCGCCATCTTCCAAAGTGGTGCTGGTGTAGGTGGCCTGGTCCGTGCCGACGTTCGTGCCGTTTACTTTCCATTGGTAGGCAGGGGTGCTTCCGCCGTTGGTCGGGGTGGCGGTGAAGGTGACGGAGGTGCCGGGGGTGATGCTGTTGCCGGGGTCGGCGGCGATGGCGACGGAGGGCGTGACAGGGGTGCATGCCTCACAAACCGACAAGCCCGCCTCTGTACCCGCATATATCTTATCGCTCGTTACATACACGGTTTGTACATAATTAGCACCAAAGCCGGTCGTGTTCGACGTGGTGTAGTTGGTAAAACTGCTGCCGCCATCGGTCGAAATGGATAAACCGCCCCTCGTTGCCGCATAGACGGTAGTGCCGAGCACCTGGATACCAAATACATCGGAACTTCCCAGACCATCGGCCGTTGTTTTATGGGTGATGGTCGTACCATTGTCTGTGATGATATCCACGCCGCCTGGGGTTGTATTGAAAGTCAAGAAGTCAATTTCATCCCCCAAAGCCAAATAAATCGCCCCGCCTACTACTGCCACGCTGTTTACAACATTTGTTGCCAAGCCATCGGCCGTTGTCAGGTTTGTAAAACTGCTGCCGCCGTCGGTGGAAATGTATAAGCCATTTCCCAGGTCTCCAGCCACCACGGTAGCGCCTGAGACAGCGATGGAGCTCACGAATCCTATATTGGTGGTCGTAAAAGTGACCCCGTTGTCGGTCGAGATGGCCACCCCGTTGGGGGTAGTCACATATACATTTGATCCTGAGACTGCGATACTATAGGTAGATACATTACCGAGAGAAGTATTGGTCGTAAAGGTGTTACCGCCATCGGTGGATTGAGAAAGGCCAGCACCCGTAGCGGCAAAGACTGTAGAGCCTGAAGCATAAACACTAAAAACGTTGGAACTTGCCAAGCCGTCTGAGGTCGTTTTTACGGAAAATGTAGTGCCGCCGTTGTTAGAAATATTCAGGTTATTGCCAGTACAGACATAGACATTTGAGCCATCCACAAAAATGCCATTCCGATTGCCAATGAAATTATTGTTCAACCCATTGGCGGTAGTATAAGTGGTGTAGTCGGTGCAGACCGGGCCGTTCACACCTGTGCTTACGGCCATCGTCACTTCATTGCTCGTCGCCATCGTTGGGTCGGCGCAAGGGTCGTTGCTCGTCATTTCACAAGTCACCACATCGCCATCTTCCAAAGTGGTGCTGGTGTAGGTGGCCTGGTCCGTGCCGACGTTCGTGCCGTTTACTTTCCATTGGTAGGCAGGGGTGCTTCCGCCGTTGGTCGGGGTGGCGGTGAAGGTGACGGAGGTGCCGGGGGTGATGTTGTTGCCGGGGTCGGCGGCGATTGAAATGGCAGAGACAGGAAGGATAAATTCGCTGCACATCCCACCTGATGCTACACCGCCCGGAGTTATCCAGTTGGAAGTAGCACCCGAAAGGTCAAAGTTGGTCAAAGTCCCCGTTTGACTATTTCCACTCGCATCCGCCAAAGTGATTTCTCCTGTATTGTCTGCTTCTGCCACTCCCTGATTAGACTGGTAATAGGCCAGCAGCCCTGTCTGGTTGGTGGGGTCAAAAAGCTCGCAGGTGTAGTTGTTCTGGATTTCGCACTCAGAGAGGGCACGGTTCCAGATACGGACTTCGTCAATGGAGCCGTCGAAGTAGTTGTCATAAGAAAAGGCAGGCGAGAAAAAAATTGGCTTACCTATCAGGATAGGGTTACTCGTAGTGTTTGGCACTACCTGGGCAACAATGCTATAGAATAAGGCGCCGTCAAAGTAAAAACGTACTGTATTATTATCTTCAGGATCGAAGGTAAGTGCTACATGGTGCCAATTTCCGTTGTTAACTGTTGTAAAGGTAGTGTTAGCAGAGCCACCGCCAACGATAAAAGACAATCGTCCATTTCCCTGAACAAAAAAACCGAACCTGGTACCATTGGGACTTGCGACTCCGTAATCTAAAATAGTTCCTCCTGCCGTGCTTGTGGTCTTAACCCAAGCCTCCACGGTTCGGGCACTGTTTCCGGATGGGCCGTTGAGGGTGGTGACCACATGGTCGTCCACGCCATCAAAATGCAGCGCTGCGCCGGGGATGCTCGCAGCGCTCACTTCCATCATAATTCCATCGTTCACCGCGAGGGTCGGGTCGGCGCAAGGGTCGTTACTCGTCACTTCACAAGTCACCACATCATCATCGGCCAAAGTCGTGCTGGTGCAGGTGGCCACATGGTCGTCCACGACATCGAAATGGAGGGCGCCTCCCGAAATGCCTGTTGTAGATTCGTTATTCAAACACAGATTGTCGGTGGCTGTAGAAAAATTAGGGATAGAGGACTTCGCATACACCGATAAGGTCAGAAAGAGACTAAAAGGTAGGAGTAACTGCGTGAGCCCTCCCCGACTACGGGTAGAAGGAGCGTTTGTTGGGCTACTTTCCTTGCGTAAAGCGGGCCATAGAGTATAGGGGTTAGGTAGAAGTCTTTTTTTCATAGTGTAGATTAGATTTGTTATTACATTTTGCAATTCAAAACAAGCTGTAGTCTTTTCTTTAGGCTGCGAAAACTTCAAACTGGTCCTGCTATATTGAAAGCAGTAAAAAGACCGGGGTAGCAGCGATAAAGAGCGTAAGCCTCTTAGGAATCAAGACAAGTAAAGGGTTCCGTCTTTTAGGTCGTGCGTATTTATATCGGGGTAAAGTTCACCTTTTGTACATGTGTTTCTTACAAAGCGAACCGGACAAAAACAGGACAAAATGACTTTTATCTTATTTGTCAAAAGTTGTTTTCAGTGGGAGACCATCACCTGAGGCTCAAATTGAACACCCTTTCTGCTGTATTTGATAAATAGCTGTAAATGAAGGGGTAAGAGAGGAAGGTTGATAAAAGGGCAGGCGAAGGCACCCGGACAGTACCCGGACAGTAATGGTAAATGAGGAGCCCTGCTATACCCGGTCCAAAGGTATAGGGTGGACTGTGCTTTTTGAGCAGGGCAAAAATTACAGCGGCCCATGGCAACGCCATGGGCCGCTTGAGTTAAGTTCCATTTTTTGAGATACTGTTCTGGAGGATTACTTTACAGGGGGCTAATTTGGTTATGCTTTACGCTACCGGGATATCTGGTGGCCCCGCCAGGACTCGAACCTGGATCTAGTGTTTAGGAAACACCTATTCTATCCCTTGAACTACGGGGCCTGTGTGGGTGGATTTTGGACGCCCCAAAGATAAAAAAAATATCAAGCCACAAAATGTCGATGTGCTTTCCTGCCAAACGATTAACTTGAGGGAAAAAGAACACCATGAATATCGAAGCTTTCCGGGCCTATTGCCTCAATAAACCGGGCGTGGAGGAGACCCTTCCCTTTGGGCCGGATACCCTGGTCTTTAAGGTAATGGGCAAAATATTTGCGGCTACCGGACTGGATGAGGAGGCCTTTCGGGTCAACCTCAAGTGTGACCCGGAGTGGGCACAGCAGTTGCGGGAGGAGCATCATCAAATCATTCCGGGATGGCATATGAATAAAAAGCACTGGAATACGGTTTACTTCGAAGATGGACTGGAGGAGGCTTTGTTGCTCAAACTGATTGATCACTCCTATGATCTTGTGGTTTCTAAGCTGCCTAAGAAAGACCGGGCGTTTATTGAGGAGGCACAGGAGCAACGCTAAGCCCTTGCTTTTTCAACAGGCGGAGCACGCCTTTGCCGCCGTACAGGTGGCCGGCGCCAACTGCGCAAAATACGGGCTGTCCGGCGATCATCTTTCCGATACGCTCCGCCATAATGGCATTGCGCCGGTACAACATGGGATACCGCATACCGGAAAGGCTGTGCTTTGAGGATTGATGCAACTGAGGGAGATTGCCTGCTGCATACAATGCCGCCAACCGGAGCAAATGCCGCCGGTGCTGCCTGAAATGGCGTGCCATAGCGACAATAGACTGTGCCTGCACTTCCGGTGGGATTTTTTGCAGTACCTTCAGCTGCTCTTCGTAGGTTTCAATGCCCAGTATGGTTTTGTCTGCCTGACGGGCGTATTGCCATAGCATTTCATCCAGCGCTATAGGGTGGTCTTCTTCCAGCAGGCGCTCGTTGATGATGTTGCTGACCAGCAAAGGGGACAGCTGCCGCAGCGGAAATATGTCTACGCTCAGCGCCCGCAGGAAGAACTTCCGGATTTTCTCCAGTTTACGAGAGGGCAGCAGGGCTTCCAAAGACTGAGCAGGCACCTGTTGCATAATAACGGCCTGAGTATCCTGATCCATACGGCCCAGGTCGAACTCCAGCGCCATCGCTTCGCATTGGTCTATGCAGCGGCAGGCTTGTTCATAAAAGGTATAGGCGCGGTGGTCTCTGACATGCATGGTGCCAAAGAGGTAGGACGGTGCCATCAGGTCGGGAGACCGAACAGACCACAGCATGGTATGGTGTTGCTTTGCTGCCATAATAGAAGTTGTGCCAACTACAAAACGCAAAGCCGTTGCTGTAGGTAATTCAGCAACGGCTGTGATCGGTGTGTCATGCCATAGTATGCCGGGCGCTTACTCGTAGCGGTAAGGTAGGACTTTGGCGTCTTTTACAGTGGAAAGGGTCATGAGCGTCTTAAGGCGCTCAATTTCATCAATCTGTGAAAGTGTCTTGAACAAGAGTTTTTCGTAGGTTGGAATATCCTTGCAAACGATCTTGATCAGGAAGTCCGCTTCCCCGGTGATGATGTAGCATTCCGTGATTTCCTCGATTTCCTTGATTTTCTCAAGGAAGTGGTTGAGGGCATTTTCCTTTTGCCAGGCCAGGGATACCAGTACGAAGGTCTTAACGTTCAATCCGATTGACTGCGGATTAACCTTGGCGTGGTAGCTTTCAATTACGGTAGAGTTTTCAAGCTTCTTCACACGCTCCAGGGTGGGAGCGGGGGAAAGACCAATACGCTTGGAAAGCTCCAGGTTAGTAATTTTGCTGCTTTCCTGAAGGATTTTCAGAATTTTGAGGTCAATTTTGTCCAGTTTGTCCGACATTTTCCTGTTGATTATTCAGTTTTTACAAAACCGCTCCAATATATTGACAAAAACAGCTAATTGCAAACCTCATAGGGGTATTTGATAATAAAATATTTTGCAAAATAGCTTTTCGCCAAATATACTAAGGGTGTATGTTTAGACAGCGGGCACGTTTTGGGTGCCCGCTGTACGTTGTATATTGAGGAATGCTCCGCAGTTTATGGGAAAATTCCAAGCGACAGGTAGTCGCTGCTGATCTTGTTGATCGCGCTTACGAAGGAGGCCGTCCGCAGATCTTCCACCTTGCGCTTGCGCATCATGATCTCCCGAATCTGCTGATAAGCAGTGATCATCGTCTCTTCAAGCCCGGAGCGGACCAGGTCGATTTCTTCCGCGCCGCGGGCAACCATCATACGCTCCCGGTCGGTCACGCTCTTTCCGGTGGTCCGCTCGATCAGGTCAACCAGGTTTTGGTTGATTTGCTGATTGAAGCGCTTTTCCATACGGCCGAAGCGCATGTGCGACAGGTTCTTCAGCCATTCAAAGTAAGAAACGGTCACACCGCCGGCGTTGAGGTACACGTCAGGAATGATCAGCTTGCCATTCTTAAGAAGTACTTCCTCTGCCATAGATGTAATCGGACCGTTGGCCGCCTCAGCGATGATTTTCGCCTTGATGCGGTGTGCATTTTCGGTAGTGATCTGATTTTCCAGTGCCGCAGGGATCAGGATGTCGCACTCGAACTCCAGTACCCGGGTGCGGTCCTTTTTGTCCAGATTTTGGGCACCGGGAAAACCAAGGATGGAGCCGGTTTCTTTTCGGAATTTCAGCAATTCGTGAATGTCGATGCCATTCTCATTATAAATGGCACCTTCCACTTCGCCCACGCCCACGATGATCGCATCGCCTTCGTCCTGCGAAATGGTAGCGGTGTAGGAGCCCACATTACCAAGGCCCTGCAGTACAATCTTCTTGCCTGCAATACCCGGTTCCAGCCCCAGTTTTTTCATATCCTCCACCTGATCGCAGGCTTCGCGGATACCGTAGAACACACCCCGGCCAGTTGCTTCCGTCCGGCCACGGATACCACTTTGGTTCACGGGTTTGCCCGTAACACAACCAGCAGCATCAATGTCATCGCCCTTAAAGGTGCGGTATGTGTCATAAATCCAGGCCATCTCCCGGGAGCCGGTCCCGTAATCGGGCGCGGGTACATCCACAGAAGGGCCGATCATGTTCCGGCGTATCAGTTCGGTGGTGTAACGGCGGGTAATCTTCTCCAGCTGCGAAGGCGTGAACTCCCAGGGGTTGATTTTTACTCCACCCTTGGCACCTCCGAAGGGAACATCAACGATGGCACATTTGTACGTCATCAGCGTTGCCAGTGCCATCACCTCTTCCTGATTGACGTGATTACTGTAACGGATACCGCCTTTGGTAGGGGTACGGTGGTGGCTGTGCTGTACGCGGTAAGCTTCGATGACTTTGTACTCATTGCCTACTTTGACGGGGAAGCGGATTTGGTAAACGGCGTTACATTCCCGGATCTGGTCCAGAAGCCCACGGTGCAGGCCCGTGTGCTGTGCTGCTTTTTCAAAGTAGTTTTGAACACTCTGATAGAAGCTCGTTTGTGATTTCGGTTCGAGATCAATCATTGTCCTTAATTTGGTTCTCTAATTTGGTTAGTTTCCTGTCGAGGTAAATGAGGAAAAGGACAAGACCGGCAAATATGGCCAGGATGACGGCGACTACGACGTAGATCTTCCCCGTACTACGCATGAAGTCTGTGTCTCCGGTTTGGGCCTGGAGCGCAGAAAAAAAGGTCAGGAAGACCAGGATTGAAGATAGGCGTCTTTTGATCATAAATGGTCCTATTTGTTTGGCTTGGTTAGGATTTCCCCATCCGGTTACCGACAATAGAATTTCGGGGGCTAAAGTCGTTTTTATTTTCCACTCCGCAAAATAAAATTTGGCTTTTCGGAGTCAAATTTTGGGTTTATTTAAAAACGGCTGCAGCCCGCGTTTCTTCCAGAAAACACTAACGGTGCTTTACTGTTCGTAGTGTGCAATGAGGGCTAAAGTTTTCGATTCGTCCAACCAGCCTTCAAAGGTATTGGTGCCCAGCCCGTCGTAGTACAAAAACCAGGTTTCAATGATGTGGCGCGCGCCATCATAATGGATGCTGAAATCGGTGAAATCCTCAGGTGTGATGGTCTGCAGCGTGGCATCCGTAGGAATAGCGATGACCTTAGTGTCCAGTTCGCCTTCATCTATGAGCTGCAGGGCACCAATGGGGCGCGCCTCAACTACAGTGCCGGTAGGCAAAGCTGCACAGAGCAGCAGTACATCCAGGGGGTCTCCATCACCACCTGCCGCTTTGTCCATTTGAGTGGATGGGATGAAGCCGTAGTTGCCAGGGTAGGGGAGAAAGTCAATCTGCCTGTCTTTTCCGTCGCGTTGATCCGCTTCGAAGCGCTGACTATTTTTTTGATATTCTATCTTTATGTTGGTGCCGGCGGGGATTTCCACGACCACGTTAATGCCATTGGGCGTGCGTGCAGGGTAGGCGTCCGGGTCGGCCGGAGCGGCTTCCGGCTGACAACTATATATAAGGATTGCTAAAAACAGAAAAGGCCATAGTTTTTTCATCAGATTGAGGTTTAGAGTAATCCTAAAAAAAACAGGGGCAGCTGTTTTGGCAGTGCCCCTGTCGTTTGCATCAAGTCAAATAAGCTTATGCATTCACAGCCTGCCCCTGTACAGGAACAATCCAGCCGTGCTTGTCTTCAATTTTGCCCGAACGCATGCCATCGATTTGAGCTTTGATGAAAGGCCCGACCTTGCGTTCTTCCACCGGCGGAAGCTCCATCTCAAAGCCATCGTAAGCGACCTTCGAAACATGAGCCACCACCGCAGCTGTACCGGAGCCAAATACTTCCTGTAATTTGCCGGCTTTGTAGGCGTCTACCAGCTCGTCAATTGCGATAGGGCGCTCTTCCACTTTATACCCATGCTCAGGCAGCAGTTTGAGGATCGTGTCCCGGGTGATGCCAGGCAGGATACCGCCGTCCAGTTTCGGGGTCACTACAGTGCCGTCGATCACGAAGAATATATTCATAGTGCCCACTTCCTGAATGTACTTGAACTCACGGCTGTCCAGCCACATGACCTGATCGTAGCCTTTCTCATTCGCCAGTTTGGCAGGAAGAAGAGAAGCGGCGTAATTGCCGGCGACTTTGGCCTCTCCTGTACCGCCTTGTACGGCTGCACGGGCGAATTGCCTGTCCGCTATCAGGCTTACTGGTTTGGGGTAGTAAGGGCCTACAGGCCCGGTGAAAATGATAAACCGGTAAGTCGCAGATGGCTTTACCCCGATGAATTCATCTGTAGCAAACATATAAGGGCGGATGTAAAGCGCACTGCCTTCCTGCGGCGGGATCCAGTCGCTATCCAGGTCGACCAGCGTATGAAGAGCTTCAAGAAACAGCGCTTCGGGGACTTCGGGCATGCACATGCGGCGGGCTGAGTTGTTGAGCCGTTTGGCATGCATCTCGGGGCGGAGGAAGAAAGGCGTGCCATCGTGAGATTTAGAGGCTTTCATCCCTTCAAAAATCGCTTGCCCGTAGTGAAGGACCATCGCAGCAGGGTGCATTTCAAACCGGCCGAAAGGAACAATTCTTGGCGACTGCCACTCGCCGTCTTGGTAGTCGGCTACAAACATGTGATCTGAAAATACCCGTCCGAAAGGAATGTCGTCAAAATCCACTTGTCCGAGCCGTGAATTTTGAGCTTTCGTGATTTTTATATTAAATTTCATCTGCAATATTTTTTATGCGAAAATAAGAAAAAATTACAATTATTCTATATTTGGAATAAATCCATATCTTTTCTTATTGATTATTTGGTGTAAAACCTTAATTTAAATCAAAAATTTTGAAATCCACCTTTTTAGATTTCCATCTTTTTCCTGTTCCGGAGCAAGCTCAGCCTAAAAATGGCGTCAAAGGAGCAGGAGATAAGGGCATTTGGGTATGGTACGAGGCCGAAGTGGCGCAGCAGGAAGAAATAGAAGGCTTTCTGGCCAAAGTGTTCGGCGCTGCAAAAATTGACCTCGCACAACATGCAAAACACATCTGTTTAACAAAAGAGGAATCCATTAGTTTCAGCCGGGTGGAGGGGAGCAAAACGGCGAAATTCGTTTTTCTTTTCGGAGTCAGTGGCAAACGGCTGGGTTTGCATTTTCAACTGCAACCGTATCAGCCTGTGCAATTTGGCGCTGCCACCTTCATCCTTACCGACAGTATCGCTGATATATTCGAGGAGCGGCAGGCGGGCGGAAAAGAAAAATCCGGACAGCTTTGGCGTACCCTCAAAGCTTGCTTCAACGTTTAAATCCTATCAACAAAACCTAATTATACTACATGCAATCTATTGTATTCGCAACCGGCAACCCCAACAAAATATCTGAAGTCAGCCAGTTGCTGGAAGGCAAAATTCAAATCCGTGGACTGAAAGACATCGGCTGCGACGAAGTGCTGCCGGAAACCAGCCCGACCATTGCCGCCAACGCCTCTGAAAAAGCGTGGTACGTTCATAAAAACTACAAGATCGACTGTTTTTCTGAGGATACCGGACTGGAAGTGGATGCGCTGAATGGCGAACCAGGCGTTTACTCTGCACGCTATGCTGGCCCTGCCCACGACGATGAAGCCAACATGAGCCTGCTGCTTGCCAATATGAAAGGGGAGGAGGACCGCAAGGCGCGTTTCCATACTGTGATCAGCCTTATCATTGATGGGAAAGAGCATCAGTTCGAAGGTACAGTGGAAGGGCAAATCATCCACCATAAGAAAGGCAATCAGGGGTTTGGCTATGATCCTGTCTTTATGCCTGATGGCTTCAACCGCACTTTCGCACAAATGTCTGCTGAAGAGAAAAGCAGCATCAGCCACCGCGGGCAGGCCGTGCGCAAGCTTGTGGCCTTCCTGAAAACGAAAGTTTGATTTAAAGGAAGTTTTTCTTAATTTGTTTGGCTGGAATAAAGGCTTTAATTGTTGCAGGGAGCCTAATGCATAATCAATGTATCTCAAATCATGAATGCCGAAACCTTTAGCCGATATCTGCAAGACCGATCTTTGCTGCATCAGCTGCCCTACGAGGAGCTGAAAACCATGGCGATGCAGTATCCTTTCTGCCAGCCGCTACAGCTGTTGCTGCTGAGAAAAAGCCTGCAGGACCGTCGTCAGGACTGGGATACTGTACTGGCAAGGGTGGCGGCAACCACGAGCGACCGCAGCCTGCTTTATGCAGAAGTTGAAGCCTATCTGGAAACGGCACCGGAAGAAGAGGTTTTTCAGCTTTCAGAGGATTATCTGGAACTGAACAGCCTTGAAGAAAAACCTGCAGAAGCCCTGGAGCTCTCTGATTTGGATATTAACCCTGAACCCTCAGAATCTGTTCTGGAACTTGATTTTGGTTTCGATACCGATGCCCCCGGTGAGGCAGATCATAGCCCCGAAAGCGATACGCCTGCTGCTGGTGTGGGTGAAGAACTTAACCTTTCAATGGCAGATGAACTGAATGGACAGGAAACGGATATTGAAGCCTGGAAAAACCAGGAACTGCAGGCCTTAGAGTCCGCTCTGAATGAAGTTACACCGGACGGAGCTGCTCATCCCGAACTGGAGGAGCCATATTTCAGTGGCATAGCCGAGGAACAAGTGGGCGATCCCTCACTTGAAGCCTCCTTTTTTAACGCCATAGCCGATGCAGTAGCCGTAGCGGGGCTTATCAGCCAGGTTACTTATTCCGAGCAGGAAGAGTCACCTGGTGCAGACCGTATGGCGCCTCATGAGCCATTGCATGGGCCTAAGCCCTCTCCACGCCCCAAGAGTTCCTTCAGCAGCTGGGTTGCACAATTCCAGCCCCCGGATATACAGACTCAGCTTAGCGAAATCATGGAGTCCAAAAAAATGGAGGACAACCGGAAAACGCAAAAAAAGGAGAAAAAAGCTAATCCCAATAGTAAGGTAGATGAAATTGTGCTGCAGAGCATAACTGAAAACGGCGACCTTGTCTCCGAAACGCTGGCCAGAGTGCTGGCACAGCAGGGGCAGCACGAAAAAGCCGAAGAAATGTATCGCCGCCTGATGTTGGTTTTTCCAGAAAAAAGTGATTACTTTGCGCAGCAAATTTTGAATATAAAAAGCGATTAAGATATGCTGACTACCATGACTGTACTGATTGCCCTTGTCTGTGTGCTACTGATGGGCGCAGTTTTGATCCAGAACCCTAAGGGCGGTGGCGTTGACTCCACCTTTGGTGGAACGCAAGCCAATCAGATGTTTGGCGCAGCCAAGTCTACCGATTTTATTGAGAAAGCGACTTGGTACCTCGCCATTGCTCTGTTCGTGCTTTGCATCGTAACAAGCATGATGGTAGGTGGTACAGAGGGTGCGATTGAGCAACTGCAGTCTCAGTAATAAAATCTGACAGCATCTGTTGCTGTTGAAAGGGCTGAATGAAAGTGTTTACCGCTTTGTTCAGCCCTTTTTAATTTAATGAAGCTTTCTGAAATGCGCCCCTTGTTCGTTTACGGTACCTTGCTCTTTCCGGAAATCCTGCATATACTGCTCGGCCGCCTGCCCGGCTCATCGGCTGCCACACTTCCTGATTATCATCGTTTTTCGATACACGATGGGGCTAACGTGCGGCCGTATCCTGCTGTATTCCCACAGCCTGCCTCTGAAGTTCAGGGCTTGCTGCTACATGGGCTTTCACCGGCGGAGCACGCCGTACTAGATGCCTATGAGGATGAGGATTACATAAAAACAGCAGTCCCCGTTTTACGGGATGATCAATGGGTAGAGGCCAGTGTTTACGTCTGGCGTGCAGACAAAAGAGGGCAGCTGAGAGGAGTATGGGACCCGGAACAATTCATGAGGCAGCACCTTGGCACCTACCTTAAGCATATGAAATAAAAAAACTTGTCAGGCAAGATTCACCTGGCCATCCTGATGGCGTATTTCCTCTGGCAGAGTTTCGAAAATATAATTTCTTTTTCCTAAATTGTGAGCCCTCCTAACGACCACTTACCGGCAACACTATATCAAGACTTTTATAACCCATTTGACCATTTGCAGCGCTTGTAAATGGTGCACAAAACACAAGTAAGCATGAAAAAAACGCTCTACCCACTTGCATTGCTATGCCTGTTTTTAACCCTCCCTCATTTTTCATCCGCACAACAATGGTTTAAAGATGCCCATTTGCAGGACGCGCAGCGGCTTGGCGGTACCCGTCAGATACAGCCCGATGAGGCCCGGATCATCAGTGTAGATATGGAAGCGGTGATCTCTGCTTTGTCTGAAGCTCCAATGTGGCACACGCCTGATGCCAGAGCTAACGCGATATCCCTGGAATTGCCTCTGCCCAACGGGCACAGTCGTGCTTTCAAAGTCGTAGAGGCACCGGTCATGGCTGAAGGCCTGTCCGCCCGGTATCCCGGGATGCGCTCCTTTGCGGCCTATAGCCCGGAGGATGGCACTGCCTATGCCCGTTTTGGGTATACTCACAAGGGCTTCCACGCCATGATTCTGTCCGGGCTGCACAGTACGGTTTTCATTGATGTCTTCTCAGAAGGGCAAACCCGCTACTATCAGGTGTATTACAAATCTGACTATAACGGCATCCCCGGTAATGAATTCAGCTGCCGGATGGATACCGGTGCAGCCAGTACTGCCGGTCATTCAGACACAGCGCCCGCAGCGTTGCTCGGCGATTGTTCCCTGCGTAACTACCGGCTTGCTATTGCCTGTACAGGCGAGTATGCACAGTTTCATGGAGGGACAGTGCCAGATGTGCTTGCCGCCTACAACGTTGCCATGACCCGGGTAAACGGCGTTTATGAGCGGGACTTCACGGTGCACATGGAGCTCATTGACGAAACGGATCAGGTGATTTTTCTGGATGGCGCCACAGACCCCTTCACCAATAACAGCGCCGGTACGCTGCTGAGCGAGAACCAGGGTGTCGTAGATGGCCTGGTGGGCTTCGATAATTATGATGTCGGGCATGTGTTCAGCACAAGTGGAGGTGGTGTGGCCTCTCTGGCTTCTATTTGCACCAACCGAAAGGCCCGTGGCGTTACAGGGTTACCATCTCCAGTCAATGATCCGTTTTACATTGATTATGTAGCCCACGAGTTTGGTCATCAGTTTGGCGCAAATCATACCCAGAACAATAATTGTAACCGGGTGGCTGCTGCAGCCATGGAACCTGGCAGCGCCTCCACGATTATGGGGTACGCCGGGATTTGCAGCCCTAACGTTCAAAACAATAGCGACGACCACTTCCATGCCATCAGCATACAGGAGGTTACGAACACGATAGAGTTCGGCGCTGGCAGCACCTGCCCGGAGCTGATTGATGTCGGGAATACAGGGCCAATACTCACAGATGAGGAGGACGTGCTGTTCCTGCCTGTATCCACGCCTTTTTTCCTCAAGGCACAAGCAATGGATGCTGAAGGGGATGCATTGACCTATTGCTGGGAACAAATGGATAATGAGATAGCAACGATGCCTCCGGTTTCTGCCAGTACGGGTGGGCCGGCTTTCCGGTCCTTATCGCCAACTCCTGATCCGGTGCGCTATTTTCCCAATTTGAATGCAGTGGTTGCCAATACACAAGATACCTGGGAGGTGTTGCCTTCCGTTTCCCGAACCATGAGCTTCCGGTGCTCCGTCCGGGACAATTTCCCGGGGGGCGGATGCGTGAAAGCTACGGATGTAGAGCTGGTTTTTTCTGATGACGCCGGCCCATTTGTAGTACAGCAGCCCAATACCAGTGTAGTCTGGGAAGTAGGCGATCTGGAGACCGTCACATGGGATGTAGCGGGTACCGATGGTGCACCGGTGAATTGCAGCGCTGTGGACATTTACCTGTCCAAAGATGGTGGCTTCACTTATCCGGTGCTACTGGCTCAGGGCGTGCCTAACGATGGGGAGCAGGAGATTCTCGTTCCGCTTGAACTGACGAGCACGGCAAGGATTCAGGTGGTCGCTTCCGGTAGCATTTTCTATGATATCTCAGATGAGGATTTCGAAATTCAGCTGCCGCCCAGTCCGACAGTCTTGATGGCCTCCACACCTTTAGCTCAGGCGCTGTGCAATGACGAAAGTGCTACGTTTGAAATCTTCACCACTCCGGTTGCCGGGTTTTCTGAAATGCTGAATTTGTCGGTGACCGGGCTTCCGGATGGCGCCACGGCTACTTTTAGTGCCAATCCGGTCGGGGCAAACGCCTCAAGTATTCTTACCATCAACAATCTGGCGGATGCCGCTTCGGGCGTGTATGAACTCTCCCTTATGGCGGTCAGCCCCTCTGTCAGCAAGAGCATAGAGCTTACTCTGGACGTCGCTGCGGGTGCCCCTGTGGCGGCCATTCCTGCCGCACCGGCTGCGGGCGCCCAATCGGTGCTCTTGAATCCTACAGTCAACTGGTCAGCCTCTGCTTTTGCAGATCATTATCTGCTGGAGGTCGCTACCTCGCCGGCATTTGGTGCAAACACAGTCATCGAAGAGACCGTCTTAGATACGGCTTATGAGCTGTCAGGGCTCGATGAATTCACCGTCTATTACTGGAGGGTCATACCCGTTAATGAATGCGGCGGGTCTCCTGATCCGGTATGGTCAAGTTTTCAAACCCTCGGTAACAACTGCACGGTTTACACCGATGCCGAACCTGATTTGGTGATCCCACCCAGCGGATCGGGTGAATTCACCACCACACTGGCTACTGATGGGGACTTTACGATACAGGACCTCAATATAGGCTTAGCTATCGATCATACCTGGCTTGGCGACCTCTCTGCGACCCTTTCGTACGAAGGTGGCCCATCCGTCACCTTGTTTGATCAGCCGGGCGTCCCGGGGTCAGACTTCGGGTGCTCTCAGGATAATATGCTGGTGGGTTTCGATGATGAGGCATTACTCACCGCTGCTGATTTCGAGAATTCGTGTGAGGCGAGCGGGCCCTATGGTATTTCCGGCAACTTCCAGTCTCTAGACCCACTGTCTGCTTTTGCAGGCTTACCAGCTTCCGGGACCTGGACCCTCACCATTAGCGATGCCTTCAATCAGGATGGTGGAAACCTGGTGTCATGGTCGATTGAAGCCTGTCCCCCTTCCGATGTGCCAGATCCTGCAGAAGTTTTAGCTAATCAAACACTGGAAGTCCCTTATGCACAGCAGGAGACCATTACTGCTGATTTTCTGGCTTTTGAGAAAGGCGCCCTTGCTCCGGAAGATATAGCCTATGTGTTGACCGCTCTCCCTGAGCATGGGACATTGCAACTGAACGGCATCGGGGTACTTTCCATCGGTGATGTGTTCAGCCAGGCTGATATCAATAGTGGGCTGCTGTCCTATCAGCACAATGGGAGCGCTGCCACAGCCGACCATTTTATGTTCGATCTCACCGATACAGAAGGCGGATGGCGCCCGGGCGAGGTCTTCGAACTGCTGATACTTGAGCCTTCCGTGCTTTCGGCCCTGGTAAGCATAACAAACCCGCTTCGTTGTGCCGGCGATACGGATGGTGCGATTGAAGTTGCCGTAGCCGGTGGGCTGCCACCTTATGTTTTTGCCCTGAATGCAGGCACCCCGCAGGATAACCCTGTTTTCGAAGGGCTTGGGGCCGGTGTATATACCATTATTGTAAGTGATGATTCCGGGCAGGAGATTACCCTGCCTTCGGTAGACCTGCAGGAACCCGACCCGCTGGAGCTGTCCGCAGGCTTATCGGTCAATACACTGGTGCTGGAAGCTTCAGGTGGTACAGCACCTTATGAGTACAGCCTGGACGGTGGTGTGGTCTTTGGTCCGGAGTCCTCCTTCGACGGGCTGCCCAATGCGGTCTACAGTATCGTAGCGGAGGATGCCAATGGCTGTTTGGCTTCCCTTGAACTGGAAGTGAATTTGTTGCAAAGTGCAGCCTTTTCGGTAACGGATAACAGTTGTGCCGGTGCCGCCGATGGCAGTATCACTGCTACGAATATTCAGGGTGGGGTAGAGCCTTACAGCTATAGCCTTAATGGAGGGGACACCCAGCCGGGCCCGGAGTTCACGGCTTTACCTGCCGGCAATTATAACCTGCTGATTACGGATGCGAACGGTAGCGTGTTGCAGTTGGATAATATAGAGGTCGGCGCACCGGATCCGCTGCAGTTCAGTACCGGTCTAACCGGTAACGATCTAACTCTTTCCGCCACAGGTGGTACACCGCCCTATCAATACAGTATTGATGGTGGCGCCACTTTTGGCGCAGCTTCGGCGTTCAACGACCTGCCAAACGAGACCTACGAGCTGGAAGTCCTTGATACGAATAACTGTTCGGTTACAGGTAGCATCACCATCAACCTGATTGTTGCCGCGGAGTTCAGTATCACCGATGCTTCCTGCAGCAATACCGCCGATGGTAGCCTGACGGTGGTCTCTATAGAAGGAGGGGAAGCCCCTTATACCTATCAGTTGGGAACAGGGCCTGCGCAGGACAGCCCGGTATTTGAAAACTTGCCCGCAGAGGAGTATGCGCTTACAATTACGGATGCGAATGGCAATCTGTTCCAAATAGCTGGCTTATTGGTTGGTGCTCCGGCCCCACTTACCTTATCCGCAGAGGTTACACTTAGTGACCTCGCCTTGTTGGCTGAGGGTGGTACACCGCCCTATAGCTACAGCATTGATGGCGGAGCGACATTTGGCGATGACTTCATATTTGCCGGGCTGCCTAACGGCACCTATGCTATTGTGATAGAAGATGCGAATGGCTGCACGGTTGCGGGACAGGCAACAATCAATATCATCACAAGTGCTGCTGCATCCGTAGTGGAGGTCAGCTGTGCTGGTGCGGCAGATGGGCGCATCAATGTGAATGGAGTAGAGGGTGGTTCGCCTCCCTATACCTATAGTCTGAACGGTGGGGATGCACAAAGCAGTAGCGTATTTGAAAACCTGTCGGCCGGCCCCTATACCATAATCGTCACCGATGCTAATGGCAGTTCCTTCCAGGTAACGGGAATTGTGGTGGGAGAGCCCCCGGTGCTGGAGCTGGCAGCTGATGTGGAGGACAATACCCTGACCCTGCAGGTATCAGGAGGTACGCCGCCTTACGCCTTCAGCATAGACGGTGGGGATACTTTTGAACCCTCCGGTGTTTTCACCGGGCTGGACAATGGAGACTATACCGCTCTTGTAGTGGATGCAAATGGCTGTACCGTTGCGGTTGATGCCAATGTCAATATCATTGTTGATGCCAGCATTGAGGTGCAAAATGTATCCTGTGCCGGTGATGGCGATGGAGCCATTCAGGTACAAAATGTAACCGGTGGCATAGCCCCTTACACTTACCAGCTCAATGAGGGAGGCTTTGGAGGCAGCCCGGTATTTTCAGATCTTGATCCTGGTATTTATAATCTGGAAATCCAGGACAGCGAAGGGTTTATTTATAGTGCCGCAATTGAGATTACTTCGCCCGCACTGCTTGAGGCGGCCGTTGAAGTCGTTGAAGATGCGATTACTATTGCAGCCTCTGGTGGTACGCCACCCTATGTATACAGTATTGACGGAGGGGCTAACTTCAATAGCCCGTCCTCCATTACCGGCCTGCCCAATGGAGTGTACGAGGTAATAGTGATGGACATCAACGGCTGTCAGACCGAAGTGCAAAGCGTCACCGTCATGGTTTCCGGTGTAGGCAGCTTCCCGGCGGACTGGGCTGTACGGCTTTCGCCTAACCCCACGAACGACCCTTTGATGATGGAGGGCAATGGCTTTGAAGTACCCGAACTGCAGTGGTCGCTCGTAAGCCCGCTGGGGCAGGTGCTGCAATCGGGACGGGTGCCGGTTGCCCATCAGCAGTGGCAATTGCCGCTTGCACTTGGACAGCTGCCCTCAGGCATCTATTGGGTGGAATTGCGTACGGCAACAGCCCGCGGTGCCTGGCCCGTGATTAAGCAGTAGATTGATTAAATTGAAAGGATCGAAGGAGCGCCGGGTTATTCAACTTCCCAGCGCTCCTTTCATTTTTTGCATCAGGCGAGCCACCCGGCTGTGGCGAACAAGCCATATTCCAAAAAGAACAGCCCCCACACGGCCTGATAGTAGCGCATGATGGACGCCTTTTCCGAGAGGTCTACCCGGCTGGCCAGGAGGAGAAAACCCAATAACAGGCTCAGGTGCCCCAGGCCAAAGAGCAAATGATGTACCTGAAGGTCAGCCCATAGAGGAAGGGTGGCCAGTAGGAGAAATAAACAGCCCAGGAGGCTGTTGCCAATCCAAAAAACGCGCCTGAGGCCGACTTTGATCGATAATGTCTGAATACGGTGGGCCTCATCTCCTGCCGTATCCGGCATGTCCTTAAACCAGGCAATGATGAGCCCGTAAATGAAAATGGCAACAGTGAGCCAGATAATGATGGGCGGAAGTGCCGTATCTCCGCTCAGTTGATTGTTAAAGTGGAGAAACAAAATCAGATTGACGATCAGCCCGCGCACCGTAATAATGCAGAAGGCCGCCCAGAAGTGAAACCGTTTCAATCGGAGCGGGGGCAGGGAATAGGCGATGCCCAGCAGCAAGCTCAGCCCAACGGTCCACATCAGATAGGGCCCTCCGTACACGGCAAGGGCAAGCGCAATAAATAGTGCAATACCAATAATGGCTTGTCCGGTACGTACAGTGTAAGCACCCGATGCGAGCGGCAGGTAAGGCTTATTGATGCGGTCGATTTCGATATCTGTCAGCTGATTGAGGCCAACGATGAAAATATTGGCACCCAGGCAGCTGACCCAGGCGGTCAGGAAGATGTTCCAGTCTCCTGTTTCATTACCCGCGTAGCTAAGGGCGAGCACGTAAAGTGCCAGTACACTCAGGCTTGTACCAATAATCGTATGCGGCCGGCTAAAACGAATGAAGTCCATCATAAGATTACACAGGTTTTTGAGCTTGCAAAACCCCAAAGCAGATCGTCCCCTGCTTAAACCCCCGGGTCATATGCCGCATGGCCAGTGCCCCGCGGATGGTGGGCAGGCCGGCTTTGAGCAACCCACTCAGGCTTTTCAGTTTCAGGGCAGACTGGATCACCGCCTGCCAGAAGGGAGCTACCTGAGCACTCCAGTCATCCGTTTGCAAACCGGTGAAACCAGCTTTTTCTGCATCCTGCCGCAGCCTTGACAGAGGAGCCAAAGGCGGAAGGTGGTACAAATGCCGGATACGGCTGAGGATCTGTTCGTCCTTTGAGGTTAGGGGCGGTGGAGTTTCGCGGTGGCACCAGGTAGCCATGAGGAGTTTTCCTCCGGGTGCCAGCAAGTCATAAAACAGCTGTAGCATTTGGGCTTTGTCCTCAATATGTTCTGCGCTTTCCATGGACCAAACCAAGTCAAACGGGCCATCCTCAGGGCGAAGGGACATCATATCCCGGGCTTCGGTTTTTACAATATTGCTCAGGGCTGCTTCCCGGTTGTAGGCGGTGCCGCGCTCCGCCTGTACGGTACTCAGGGTGCAGCCCAGGACATGCTTTGCCTGCAGTTTCTCCGCCAAATACCGGGAGCTGCCGCCTACGCCACAGCCGGCATCCAAAATCCGGGAAGCCTGCTGTACGCTGCCCCATTCCAACATCACATTGACCAGGTCAAGCTGTGCCTGCCGGTGGTCTTTGCCGGAAGGCCCCTCGCCGTAGTAACCATGATGCATATGCTCTCCCCAGGTATCGAGCCATACCTGAGTGGAGCGGTCATAAAAGTGAGCGATCTTGTCATTGAGCACGGGCAGTAATTTTACGGGATGAATCAATTGTTTTACCGAAACAAAGCAATAAGCAGGATGATCAGTAGTGCTGTAACGATCAGCGCCACAATTTGATACCGGTTGAGGCGCTCCCGCTCGGCTTCCGGGATATGCGACTGATCAGTAAAAGCCATGCGGACGTAGCCCAGAAGGGCTGCCGGTATGAAAAGGAATCCTGCCAGCGACCCAATCAGTACCCGGAGGATCATGAGCAAACGCCTGCCCGGGCCCATTTTTTCAGGCTCAGGCTCAGTTTCAGGTATAGGGGGTTCGGGTGGCCCTGTGTTTGCGGTCAGCGGTTTACGGCCGGCCAGTGCAATGCCATATTTCCCTTTGCCATCCACCCACTGCGGCTTGACATAGCAGACTTGCAGGTCCTCAAAGCCTGCCTCCCGGAACCATTGCCAGTATTCTTCTTCTTTGGGAAAGAGCATCCAGAGTTCTGCGATAAACCGCCCCACGGGATTAGCCGGCTCCAAAGGGCCAATCATCAGGGCAAGCCCGCCAGGCTTCACTATCCGGTAGGCTTCGCGTATGCCTTTGGCGGGGTCTGGCCAGTATTCGATACTCCCCGCAGAGACATAGCGGTCGAAGCTATTGGAAGGCAGGGGAAGATTTTCGGCATCCCCCTGAAGGAAGGTGCATCCCTGTAGTTCAGGCTTGGCTTTCGCCTTTGACATTTGGTGCGGGCTTTGATCCACACAGGTGACCTGTTGGGGAGGAACGATCTTTACAATCCCCTCTGTGTTAAAGCCGGTGCCTGAGCCTACATCTGCAACCGTGATGCCGGCCTCCTGCAATTGCCCGAGCTGCAGCGCCTTGTCCCGCATGGGGACCGTCCAGAAAAGCGGATTGACAATTTTGTCGTAAAAGATGGATAGAAAGCGGTAAAACCAATACGCTTCCTGCTTGTGTTGTACTAATCTCATAATGCCGAAGGGTTAACGCCAGATATTGTTGGCGAGGATCGTCAATATAAGACTTAAAATTGACCTACAGCCTGAAAATGGGTTTCATTTCCACCCATTTTGTACCTGCCTGTACTCCCGGCAGCGCTTGCTGGTAGTCCCACATTAGGGTCTCCCACTCCTGTACCTTAGGATTGGCCGCATCAAGACGGGCTTTTTTTGCCGGGTCGAAGTCATCCTCGGTTTCCATGATCATGCACAGGCGGTTGGACCAGCGGTAGATGGTCATATGCCGGATACCGCTGCCTGTTATGCTGTCGAGGATTTCCGGCCAGACAGCTTCGTGGTAGCGTTCGTATTCTGCGATGAGTGCCGGGTCGTCTTTCAGGTCGAGGGTATAGCAGTACGTTTTCATCAGCTGTATTTAGAGGGCACGGTCCAGGTGGACGTAGCCGCCATCGATAAAGAAATGCTGCCCGGTGATGTGGGAGGCGCGGTCGGAGAGCAGGAAGAGGGCCATGTCTGCCATTTCTTCACAGGTCGTCATGCGCTGCCCGAGCGGGATTTTACTTTCGATACTGCGTTGTTTGGCAGCCGGGTCATCGAAAGTGTCCAGCCAGGTCCGGTAGAGCGGGGTCATCACCTCGGCAGGCACCAGGGCATTGACGCGAATGTGGTAGGGGAGGAGTTCCACCGCCCACTCCCTGGTGAGAGCCAGTTGGGCGCCCTTTGCGGCAGCGTAAGCAGAAGTATTGCCCTGTCCGGTCACGGCGGTTTTAGAACTGACATTGATAATACTGCCTTTACGCTGCTTAAGCTCGGGGAGCAGGTAGTGTGCCAAATAATAATAATGGTGCAGGTTCTTTTGCAGGGAGTTGATCCAGGCTTCCGGGCTGCCATTTTCCAGCCCTACGCCATCATTGGCACCGGCGTTATTCACCAGTCCGTCCACTCTGCCGGTAAGCTGAAGGGCTTCTTCGACGACCTCGCGGCAGCTCTCTGCGGTGCCCAGGTTTTTTACAATTTGAAAGCCCGTGCCCAGTTCCTCCAGGATAGCGTCCCCTTTAGCTTTATTACGGCCCACGATGACGGGCAGGGCGCCTTCCGCTACCAATGCCCGGCTGATGCCGGCCCCTATTCCGCTTGCGCCACCGGTGACGAGGAATACTTTATTTTTTAGGTTTAAGTCCATGGTTTTTTAGTTGAGTTGGTAAAATTGGGTGGCCGTTGTCCCCAGAATAGCCGGTTGGGCTTCCGGGGCGTATTGCCGGAGGTACGTCTGCACTACATTCACTGTTTCGTGGTAGGAATCAGCGGCAAGCAGACATACCGGCCAGTCTGAGCCAATCATCAGCCGCTCGGGCCCAAATGCTTCCATCGCGATATCCAGGAAAGGGTAGAAGTCCTCTTGTTGCCAGTTGTTCCAGTCTGCTTCGGTGACGAGCCCGGATAGCTTGCAGTACACGTTAGGGTGGGCGGCGATGGACCGGATATGGTCTGTCCAAAGCGGACTGGGCCCTCCTTCTATGACAGGCTTTCCCAAATGGTCCAGCACAAAAGACTGATCGGGGCAGGCATCCAGGAACTTTAGCACTACCGGGAGGTGGCGCTCGAAGACCAGGATGTCATAGGTATAGCCCTGCTGTCCCAGTTTTTGCACACCACGCAGAAAGTCCGGGCGAAGCAGAAACTCATCATCCGGTTCGTCCTGAACAATATGGCGCATCCCTTTGAGCAAAGAGTTGCTTTGGTAATGGTCCAGGGTTTGTGCTACATCAGGTGCCTGCAAGTCAATCCATCCCACCACACCTTTAATGAAAGCATGTTGCTGAGTAAGATGTAGCAGAAAGTCAGTTTCTTCGGGAGATTGCCGGGCCTGTACCGCCACACAGCCACCCATGCCTTCCTCTTTCAGTAAAGGGCTAAGGTCAGTGGGCAGGCGGTCCTTCCGGAGTTTAGGCATCGCCTCAGAAATCCAGGGATAGGCAACCGGGTCATATTCCCAAAAATGTTGGTGGGCATCAATGCGCATTTTTATCGTTTTTGCCAAAGTACTATTTAAAGTGTGCGGACGGTAGGCATTTGTAACCCTATGGTGCCGCGGGATTATCTGCGGGGGCGGAGAAATCCACAGAAATGCGTATCTTTTATGAAAAATATGCCCAGGATATACGTCAATCAAACGGAACTTTACTACGAAGAGCATGGTCAGGGAACGGAAACCCTGCTGTTTGCTCATGGCTTGCTTTGGAGCAGTCGCATGTTTGCTGATCAAATTACGTTTTTTAAAGACCGGTACCGGGTCATCGCCTACGACCACCGGGGGCAGGGGCAGAGTTCAGTTGCAGAGGGTGGGTACGACATGGACACGCTCACCAGGGATGCTGTGGCTCTGCTTGATGCACTGAAAATTGATCGTTGCCACTTCGCGGGGCTGAGTATGGGCGGCTTTGTCGGGCTGCGCCTTGCCAGTCGGCACCCGGATCGAGTCCAGTCATTGACACTTATAGATACTTCTGCCCAGGCAGAGCCTGAAGAGAACATCCCGCGTTACCGGATGCTCAACCGGATCGTGAAAATGCTGGGCGTTTGGGCGGTCAAGCGCCCGGTCATGAAAATCATGTTTGGCCCATCCTTTCTGCAGGACCCAAACCGGCGTTCGCTCAGAAAATATTGGGAGCAGCAACTGACCCGCAACAGCCGGAGCATTACGCGTGCGGTGGAAGGCGTCATTGAGCGGGAAGCAGTACCACCCGGGGCCTTAGCTAATATTCAGTGCCCAACGCTGGTATTGGTCGGGGCGGAGGATGTTGCCACTGTTCCCGCCAAATCAGAATACCTTGCTGAGCACATTCCAAATGCCCAATTGCTCATCATACCCCGTGCCGGCCATACCTCATCCGTAGAAGAGCCGGATGCGGTTTGTGAGGCTATGGCTGCCTTTCTGGATAAACAATAAAGCAGGGCTTACTCCGGATGATACACCCGCAACGCTCCATCCAACACAGCCTCCTTATCCAGCGTCATCGGCTTAAGTTCCTGCTGAGTGAAGCGCTGCATTTGGTCGGTATAGTGCGGGCTGTCGGGGCGGGCGGAAGCCCCGTAGGCGTTGATGCTTTCAATTTGAACCCCTTCCTCACTGTAGCGGACAAACTGTATATAGGAATCACCGGAGACCGGGCGCAGGCGGCCATCCTTTTGCAATTCGCTACGTACTGCGGCGAGTACATCCGGGCCGCCGCCCATGGGCAGGCTAACGTTGCCCCGGCGGTGCTGCTGTAGCTTGCCGAGACGAACTGTAGGTTGCCCAAAGTGCTCAACAAAATGCTCCTGCGCGAATCGCAGGGCTTCCGCAAGCTCTTTCTCTGGAAGGGTGTCCAGTTCCAGTACTGACTGTCCGGATTTTAGCGCAGATTCCAGGTGGTAATAGGCAAGAATGGTCGTGGCAGCGGCCTCGCTATTTGCATCTGCCACCCGGTCCCAATCCCGCAGCAGCCGGATTTGCTCCTGAATATCCGGATAATCATCAGGGTTGAGATGGAATATGGGCTCAAACCAGGGTACAGCTACCATGGGCTGCTCATAAGCCTGATCGTACTTGATGCGCTTGAAGTCCTCGTAGCTTACCTGATCGTATTGCTGCATCAAAGCCTGGAAGCGGGCGCCCCGGTTGGTGAGATCGTTGGGGTGTTTGTAGCCCATGTGGGACGGTACGGAGGTCGTATCAGGGTTGTCTTCGGGAGCGGTGCTGCGGAACGGGGTGTGGTTGCAATTGTAGACATAACCTGAAGGCGGGTCAAATACCTGCACCAGCTGGTCTACCGGGTAAAAGTCATTCTTCCAAAGGGTGGCGGAAGTGTCGCCGGGCAGTATGCCTGACCAGTCGTAGTTGGGGTCTCGTTTGGGCAGCAGCCCATTCCCGAAGTGATAAATATGCCCTTCTCGGTCCGCATAAACGATGTTGGTACAGGTGATGCCCTGCAGGTCCAGCGCCGCCCGGAATTCATCCCAGTTCCGGGCTTTATTCATGCGGTACCACTGCTCTGGTGCTTTGATGGTCTGATTGGCAACGGTGCGCAGGGCGAAGAACCCATTGGGCGTTTCGAAAGTTATGCCGTATTTGCTCTGGTAAAATTTTTGTTTTTTGCCTGCGGGCAGAAAGCCCAGCAGCCGGATGCGTGCCTTGTAAAAGTCGGGCTGCAGTTCCAGCCATTCTCCATTAAAACGGTAAGCCAGTTTCCGTTCCGGGTGCATCTTCAGTTTGTAGATATCTGTAAAATCGGGATAATTGACGGTATGCGCCCAGCCGAGGTAGGGATTGGTACCCAGGAACAGGCTAACGCCCCCGGGGAAATTCGCGCCCAGCATATTCCAGCCCTCTTCACTGCACACATGAGCCTCGTACCAGGAGTAGAGCCCTTCCAGCGGTTGGTGAGAATTGGCAAGCAGAAAGGTCTCGCCGGTTGTCGTTTTATGCGGGGCGATGGCGCCGGCATTGGAGCCTCTTTCCTGACTCACTTCCTCACCAATTTTCCCACTGAAAATTTCACTCAGTGGCTCATCAATTTGCGAAAGCAGTGCCAGACCGAGCATGTAGGAGGGGATAAGGTCCTGCCCATCCACCGGGAAAAGCTTGCGGTGGAGGACTTCCTTTGGGTGCCTGGCGGCATAGGCGTTGAGCCCATCGGCATAAGCTTCGAGAATCTTCCGGAAATCCGGGCTGAGGTCGGTGGTGTAGCGCTCCCGGGTCGTTTTTCTTGCGCCCAGCAGGTGCACAATCACATCAAGCTGAGCGCCTTGTTTGCCAAAGACCTGCCCCATCAGCCCCTTAGCGGGCAGCAGCTGCTTTTGCATGGTGAGAAAGTCATCCTCGGCAGAAGCCCAGGCGAGCCCGTAGGCGACTTCCGCATCCGTAGGGGCAAAAATGTGGGGCACCCCCCATTGGTCGCGGGCGATTTGGATATTTTGGGGGTCTACCTGCGCGCGCAATGGTATGGCGATGGTCAGTACCAGAAACAAGCGGAAAAAGAGCATTATTTTCTATTTTTGATAAGGCATTTTTTGGGAACTGAATGTAAGCAGAACCTTTTGAGTAACGGAGGATATTTTATATTTTTGCTTCTGACATTGTTTCATTAACTTAGGATGCGTTTCTCTCGTTGACTTCCTCCCAAAATTCAAGTAAAACGGATAAGCGTTCCAAATTATCACTTTTATCATGAAGTATCTACCCTTGTTGCTTAGCCTGATGGCTTTGATGATGAGTTTTGATGTAGCCGCTCAGGACGATTTGGCTGCTAAAATGAAAAAAGAAGGCGTTGTCCCCGGCGCTATTTACCAAAAAGGTAAAAAAACGGAGGGGTACATAAAGACGATCACCTATCGGAGCGATAACGGGGAGTACACTTCTCCCTGGGCTTATCAGGACGACTTCAAATTTATTGAGGCTGAAAAATTTCTCAAGAAGGATAAGGTTAAAAATAAGGATTTTGAAAAGTACGGGCCTAAAGATATTGATGGCTACGACTATGAGGATTTGACATACGTATCTGCGAAGTACTCAGATATGACTGCAGTAGGAACTAATATGATCGCCCGAACCCGTTTCTTCCGGAAGATAAAGGACGGTAAGGTTACCATCTACCACTATTATTCGGCACCACCGCCGGTAACAAGCGGTGATTATGATTACACACCACATTTGACGCCGCAGCCGGTCTACCGTATCGGTGACAAAGGTAAGCTGACTCTTGTCGCCGATATGAAAGTGGAAGAGGAGCTTAAGGATTGCCCTGATGTGGTTGAGCAATACAAGAGTGGTGTTTACGATGTAATCGGAGGCGATAAAAAAGATAAGGGAACGCTGGCAAGACTTGCTAATAAGACGAATGACATTCGGGAGAAAATCCATCTGAAGGTTATTGAGGACTATAATGAAAAGTGCCAGTAACCTATTACCAAAGGAATATGAAAAGCCCCGGTTTGACTTACCAAGCCGGGGTTTTTCAATAGCTGTTGATACAAAGCGGGGTAATTTATCAGCGTTATGAATGGCCAATAACTCGTTTGGCTAAGCGTGCTTCTTTTCCAGCCATTCAGACTTGCTGATCCCGTACCAATTGTGCTCATCTCCGTCAAATTCGAAGACCTCAATCAGCCGGAGCCCTACCTTCTGCAATACTTTGTTGGAGCCGATATTGTCGACATGGGCGCCAGCGAAAACCTCCTTCAGCCCAAGCTTTTCAAAACCATATTCTAATGCTGCCAGGGAAGTCTCCGTGGCAATGCCCTGCCCCCAGTATTTCCGCCTGAGCCGGTAGCCAAGGTCGTAGTAGTCTATATCGGTACGCACGGTGGTCTCGAATTTCAGCCCTGACCAGCCGACGAAGTCTTGCGTGGCTTTGTCAATTACCGCCCATCTGCCTATGCCATATTGATCATACTGATTTCGGACATAGGCAATCGTATCATGAGCCTGATCCATTGTTTTGATGGGGTTGTTTCCCAGGTATTTATGAACTTCAGGGTCTGAATCCAAATCGAAAAATCCCTGAGCATCCTGCTCCTCCGGCTTTCTTAGGATATACCTTGATGTTTCTATGGTTGGGCTCATGGTGGTTGGGTTGTTTTACAAAAAGGGTTATACGCAATAAGGGCTGTGCAGCCGCAGTACGCAGCGCAGCGAAGTATTGTTCGGCTGCACTGGGTTAGGCACAGTATGATTTTTTAATTATTCTTCTTTTTTGACTTTCCTTTTAGGAATGTACTATCACCGTTTCATTGCTTAATTCAATGACTTTTTTACCCGATTCAAAGAAGTCAGTTATGGTTTTAAAGTTTTCCTCAAATAGCTTAATCAATTCGGTATTAATTATATTTCCAGTAGTGACCATTAAGATGTTATCGGGCTCCCCTTTAACTACTCGGTATTTTAAGAAATCACTGTCTTTGGTTATTACAATTCTTGTTTCCTCAATTGATTTTTCAATTATCTCAATATCGGTAGTGTTATTACCTTTCGGTAAATCTGATGTATGAATCGAGTCGTAACCTCTAACATTCAACCATTTACTCAATCGTCTTGGAAAATGAGCATCAACAATAAATTTCATCAAGCAGCTTTAATTTTCGTTATGCTTTCTACATTCGCTAATCGAGCTGCAAAGGCTAAACATGCTTGAATATCCTCTAATTCTAAATCAGGGTAGTCAGCTAAAATTTCTTCGTTCGTCATTCCTGCTGACAATAAATCCAAAATCATTGATACAGGGTATCTCATATTTCGGATTGAAGGCTTACCAAATAAAATTTCAGGATTCATTGTTATTCGGTGTAATAATTCCGATTTTTCCATGTTTTTCTGCTTTTCGTCGCTGGGTTTTAAAAAAAAGAAAGTTACCTCTTATTTCTGAATAATTCAATTCATTGCCTCCTTCATACCTTTCAATAACAGCCTCTGCTTCTCCATACCTGTATTGTTATCATTGTATTTTCATCTGCTTTTATATTTTTCAGCTCATTCAATCCTACCGAAGTACCGACACGCAGGCAGACATTGAGTAGGTTTGCTGCTCCGATCTTTATCGGAGACCACTTAATCGTCAGTATATTTCCCATTGGCACGTTGCATGGGGTTTTTCCCACTCTCAATCTTATGCTTTTTGAAGACCTGGAAGCGTGACGGGACCTGCCGCAGTGGCCAGCTGTTATTACTCAGCCCGGCGTCTGCTGTTTCCCGGAAGGGGTCGATTTCAATAGCTTTGACCTGCTTTTCCCTGACGAAAACCTTGGTGAAGGCCGATTCGTTCTTGCGCCAGATCTGGGCAGGGATACGGTCGATCTCAGTGCTGCCGTCCTCGTAGGTCCACTGTATAATGACTGGCATGACGAGCCCGCCTTTGTTGCTGAAGTACAGCTCGTAGTAGTTCTTATCGCCAAACTGCTGCTGTTTTTCCTTCTTGCTGAATGGCTCGTCGTAGATCACAATCTTCTGCTGTGTCACGCTGTCTGCCGTTTCCCAGGGCTTGTAGTTGCTGTAAAAATCCTGCAATTCGGGGTCTTCCTCATCGGCAGGGACGATACCTGCTTCTTCATTGCGGATTTGGGAAAGGTCCCGGAAAGGCTTGGAGGCCCGCACGGGTTGGGTGATTTCCCGGCGTTCGGGGTCATTTTCCAGATCGACTTTGTACCATTTGACACTATCCAGGGCAATATCCACATAGTCCGTACTGTAGAACCAGCCCCGCCAGAACCAGTCGAGGTCCACGCCGCTCGCATCCTCCATCGTCCGGAAGAAGTCGGCCGGCGTGGGGTGTTTGAATGCCCAACGGCGGCCATATTCCCGAAAGGCGTAATCGAACAGCTCCCGCCCCATGATGGTTTCCCGCAGGATGTTGAGGGCGGTGGCTGGCTTGAGGTAGGCATTTGAGAAATAATCCTTGATGTTTTCACTGTTGGTCATGATGGGCTCCAGTTGCCCTTTCGGCATGCTCATATAGGCCGTAATCTGATGAGGCGGCCCTGCCCAGCTTTGGTAATCGGCGTCAAATTCCCGCTCGGCCAGGAACTGCACGAAGGTATTCAGCCCCTCGTCAAACCAGGCCCATTGCCGCTCATCGCTGTTGATGATCATCGGGTAATAGTTGTGGCCTACCTCGTGGATGATGACCGAAATGGCGCTCTTCTTTGCTATTTCCGTGTAGGTGCCATCGGGCTCGGCGCGGCCGGGGTTGAAGCAGATCATGGGGTATTCCATCCCGTTGCTGGCCTCCACTGAAATGGCAGTGGGGTACGGATAAGGGATACTGTACTTGGAATAGGTCTTCAGGGTGTGGGCTACCGCTTTGGTAGAGTAGCGGCTGTAGATGGGGTAGGCTTCTTTGGGGTAATAGCTCATGCACATCACCCGTTTGCCATCGCTGTTGTAGTGCGGCATGGCATCCCAAATGAACTTGCGGCTGGCGGTCCAGGCAAAATCCCGCACCTGATTGGCGTGGTAAATCCAGGTTTGGGTTTTCTTAGCAGGTTTCGCTTTTTCCTGGGCTTTGGCTTCCTTCAGGGTGACGATTTCTACAGGAGTGTCTGCGGTCTGGGCGGCTTCCCAGCGCTCCAACTGTTTTGGCGTAAGCACATCCGCATAATTGAGGCATTCCCCGGTGGAGCCGACCATATGATCTTCCGGCAGCGTAATGCGCACGGTATAGTCGCCGAAGGTCAGCGCAAACTCGCCCCGGCCGGTGAACTGATTGTTTTGCCAGCCTTCAAAATCGGTGTAAGCGCAAAGCCTGGGGTACCATTGAGTGATGGTGTAGAGGTAGTTGTCGTCCTCCGGGAAGTACTCGTACCCGCCCCGGGGCAGGGTAGCGGCATTGCCAGTGGCTTCGAGCAGGTGATTGAGGTACACCCGGTCCACGATGTAGTAATGCCAGTCCACCCGGAAGCGGAAGTGTTCGCCCGGGCCCAGGGTTTCAGGCAGTTCCACGCGCATCATGGTCTGATTGATGGTATACTCCAGCGCCTGGCCGTTCTCATCGGCTACGGCTTCGATATTGACGCCGTATTTATCCCGCCCGCGCCAGGTTTCCAGAGCTTTGAGTTCGTATTCGCTCATCACAGGTTTGATGGAGCTGGGGTCGAAGTATTGGTTGTCATTTTTTGGGGAGTGCTGGTTTTCGTCCAGTTGGAGCCACAGGTAGCGCAGCGGCTGAGGGGAATGGTTGTAATAGGTGATCCACTCGCTGCCGTCGAGGCGCTGTTCCTCGGTGTTCAGGGTGCAGTCGATTTCGTAGTCGGCCCGCTGCTGCCAGTAATCGGGGCCGGGAGCGCCATCCCAGGCATGGTAGCTATTGGGCGGGGTGATGAGGGTGCCCAGTTGCTCAAATTTGTTGCCGTGGTCGGCGCCGGGATTTTGGGCGTGGAGGCTTGCGAAGAGCCCGAAAAGTGTTAATGAAAGGAGGAATCGAAACAGTTGCATGGTCGTGTAAATGTGGTTTGAGGGGCTAAAATACGTTTTTCCGATGGGCTGAGGGTGGGCAATTGTTGCGGAAATGGTGGATTTTAGGTGAAAGGGGGTTCACGCGAAGACCGCGGAGGGGGGCACGCAAAGGATCGCTGAGGAGGGGTTTCACGCGGAGTGCGCGGAGGAGGGCACGCAAAGGGTTGCGGAGGAGGGTTTTCACGCGGAGTGCGCAAAGGGTGGGGTGCGGAGGGCGCAAAGCGCCTGAAAGGCAGATTTGAAAATGAGAGGAGTTCAGGTGAGTAAATTTGGGAGTACCTGAAGGGTTTGAATGATCTGCCAAACGGGTAGGCCATCATTGATCGCCGCCCGGATTTCAGCTTCGTCTTCCGATTTTCCTGTCACCCAGACGTTGCGCATGCCCAAGTTGTGCCCGAACTGTAAGTCGGAGAGCGAATCCCCCACCATGACTGACCGGCTGAAGTCGATATTTGGGAAGTCCGCTTTGGCCTGGTGTCCCATTTTTGGGCTGGGCTTACGGCAGTTGTTGGGCACTGTTTTGAGATCGGGGCAGGTGTAAATGCGGTCGGGCAGGGCACCTGCCTTTTCCAGGCCTGCGCACATGTGTCCGTGTACCGCCTCAAGCTCTGCCAGGGTCATCAGCCCCTTGCCGATACCCTGCTGATTGGTCACGACAAAAAAATAATCGAATAGGGGCCGAAGCTGCGCGATGGCCTCCGGATTACCGGGCATCCACTCAAATTCATCAGGATGGCTGACGTACCCGCCCGGGATTCGGGTATTGATGACACCGTCGCGGTCGAGGAAGAGGGCAGAGTAGGGCATGGCTCTGGATTTAGAGGTTGTTGTTGAGTGGGCAATTTAAACATTTCGGGCGTTACCCACCTTCTATTTCAAAACAACAAAATGAAAAAGCAAGCCATCATAACTGGTGCCGCAGGTGGGCTGGGCACTGCTGTTACCCAAAAGTTTTTAGAAGCCGGATACGAAGTCACTGCCCTGACGCAGCCCGGACACCCGGATCAGATCGACCACCTGAAGTCGGCCACGGGTAGCCCGGCAGAACTGCGCATCCAACCCCTTGATGTTATGGACGGGAAAGCGGTCGCCGGATTTTTCGCCAATCAGGAAAACATTCATGCCGCCATCTTTCTGGTCGGTGGCTTTGCTATGGGCAAGCTGGCTGACACTTCGGAAGCAGACCTGGATAAAATGCTGTCGCTGAATTTCAAAACAGCCTTCCATTCGGTACAAAACGCCTTGCCCAAGATGGCGGAAGGTGGGCGGATCATCCTGATTGGTGCACGACCGGCAACGGATCCGGAAGCAGCAGCAGCCCTGGTCGCCTACAGCTTGTCCAAAGGTTTGGTTTTACAACTCGCCGATATCGTCAATGTGGAAGGTGCAGAGCGCAACGTACAGGCGGTCACCATTCTGCCCAGCATCATCGACACCCCTGCCAACCGGGATGCCATGTCGGATGCCGATTTCAGCCAGTGGGTGAAGCCGGCGGAAATAGCCGAGGCAGTGCTCTTCGCCTGTTCTGAAGCAGCCCAAAAGCAACGCTTCGGGCAGTTTAAGATGTACGGGGGCGTGTAAATAATGCAGCTTCTACCAGCTGACAAATCGTATGCCCCATCAGCATGTGGCATTCCTGTATGCGAGGGGTATCTCTGCTGGGCGCGTTGAGCAGATAGTCTGCCGTATCCCGGAGTTTGCCGCCGTCCTGACCGGTCATGGCGACCACTTTCAGCCCCAGGCTCCTGGCCTTTTGTGCTGCCAGTAGGACGTTGGGCGAATTGCCGGAGGTAGATATGGCAAACAGCAGGTCTCCCTTTCGGCCAGCTGCCTCCACCATGCGGGCGTAAATCGCATCGTAGCCATAATCATTGCCAACAGCCGTAACAAAAGACGTATTGACATGCAGGGCTTCTGCAAACAGCGGTGGGCGGTCGAAGTAGAAACGACCGGATAGCTCGGCAGCCAGGTGCTGCGCGTCGGCAGCGCTGCCCCCGTTGCCGCAAAACAGGACTTTGCCGTCACGCCGGTACACCTCAATGCACGCCTGAGCCACGGTTTCTATTTCCTGCAGCAGCTTAGCATCCTGCAGCAAAGAGGTTTTGGCTTCAATACTTGCCTGTATGGCTTCTTTTATCGTGGATTGCATTATTATCTGTTTTATTGGCGGATGAGGGCTTCTATGCCGCGCACCATATTTTCCCAGGAGAATCGGCTGCGGCCGGCTTTTACTGCGGTTTCCATGCTTTCCTGCTGTTGGTTGTGGTAAAAATCGGCAATCGCTGTGGCAATCGATTCGGGGCTCACGTCCACCACATAGCCTTCCTTGCCATGCTGCACGATTTCCGGCAGACCACCCACCCGGGTGACCACCATTGGTTTGCCAAAGTGGAAAGCCAGCTGGGAAATGCCGCTCTGAGTTGCGGTTTTATAAGGTTGCACCACGAGGTCTGCTGCGCCAAAGTAGGCGCCCACCTCGCTGTTGGGAATGTAGGCATTTCGCAAAACGATCTGCTCTTCCAGCCCTTGCCCGGCAATGAGTTGTTGATAAGGTTCCGGATCGTCGTAAAATTCACCGGCGACAATAAGTTTCACGCCAAGCGTGCGCACTTCCGGCAATGCCATCGCCTGAAGCAGCAGGTCAAGCCCTTTATATCCCCGGATAAAGCCGAAGAACAGCAGATAGTGCTGGTCCTTTGGCAAGCCCAGTTGCTCAAGGGCGGCATCCCGTTCCACCATTGGCCCATAGTTGTCGTAAATGGGGTGGGGGATGTAGGCCACTGGCATCTCTTTCGAAAAGGCTCGGATATCAGCCTTGACAGCGCGGGACATGACAACGCAGGCATCCACGGCATTAAGGAAATACCGGGTGAAGGCCTTATCGCCAGGACGGTGCTCGTGGGGAACTACGTTGTCGGTGATTGCCACCACTTTAGTACGTGCAGCCCCGCCACCGATACGGAGGATGGTGCCCAGGGCTGGCCCCATAAAGGGGAGCCAGTAGCGGACAATAATGAGGTCAGGAGCCAGCGCTTTCAATTTTCGGCCAACCTTTATCCAGTTTAAGGGGTTGATGGAATTAATTACGGGCTCAATCTGTAATCTGGCAGGGGGCGGGTCGTCTGTATATTGCGTCTTGCCAGGGAAGAGGAAGCCCGGGTACTGCAAGCTGAAAGAAAGAATACGGACCCCGTAGCCATGCTGCTGCAGTTCCTGCGCCAGGCGCTCCGTGCTTGATGCAATACCGCCCCGAAGTGGGTGGGCGGGTGATAGAAAGACAACCTGCTTCACTTTTTGTGCGCAAGATAATCATCTCAGAACGAATAACACTTAACCACTATGATTTGGAAACAGGAATTTACTCTGGAGGGCATCCAGCAAATTTGTCAAAATACCCTGGTTGACCATTTAGATATTGTGTTCACGGACTTTGGAGACAATTACCTGGAAGCGACTATGCCGGTCGATCATCGCACCGTACAGCCCGCCCGGTTGTTGCACGGTGGGGCGTCTGTAGCTTTAGCAGAAACCATAGGTAGCGTGGCCTCTCAGCTTTGCATACCCAACATAGAGACCCACATGGCTGTTGGAGTAGAGATCAATGCCAATCACCTTCGCTCCGCCACGAGGGGTCGGGTGAGCGGTCGGGCGACTCCACTGCGCATTGGGCGCAAGCTCCACATTTGGGAAATCCGTATCACAGATGAAAAAGAAAGGCTCATATGTGTCAGCCGACTAACAATTGCAGTGGTCCAACGGAGCTAAATGGTGGAATTGCCATTAAGCTGGTTATATTTGACCGCTAAATTTACAACTATCGGAAGCTTGTTTTGGCGAAAGCCAGTCACCACACTTTTCCACCTAATGCTAAAAAAAAGTATGAAGAAAGCACTTTTACTCTTGTCATTCCTTGCAATGACAGCTACCTATTCTGTAGCTCAACTGAATATGGAACTCCTGTCTCAGGTACAATACAACGATACCGGCCTGAATGACATCTGGGGCTGGGCAGACCCTGAGACGGGCATCGAATATGCGATCGTCGGGCTTCAGCTGGGCGTTTCCATCGTCTCCCTGGAAGACCCCGAGAATGCCGTGGAAGTGGCCCGTATTCCCGGGCAGTTCTCCACATGGCGGGACATGAAAACCTGGGGGCATTTTGCCTACATCACTACCGATCAGGGCGGTACCACTGAAGGTGTTACAGTGATCGACCTGTCGCAACTGCCCGAAGCAGCACCTTACTACCATTGGACACCCGATCTGCCCGGGCTGGGCACGCTGGAAACTTGCCATAACATCTATATCGATGAATTCGGCTATGCTTACCTGGCAGGTTGTAACCTGAACAGCGGAGGTATGCTCATCCTGAATGTGGATACGGAAGACGGTGAACCGGAATTCGTAGTGCCTGCACCGCCTATTTATGCGCACGATGTTTACGTGGTAAGCAACAAAATGTACTCCTCTGAAATCTATGTGGGCAACATGACCGTCTACGACGTCACTGATAAAGAGAATATTCAGGCGCTCGGTACAAAGGGTACTCCTTTTTCCTTCACCCACAATATTTGGTTAAATGAATCAGAAACAGTGGCCTTTACAACGGATGAAGTAGCAAACGCTCCGGTAGCGGCCTATGATATTACTGATCTTTCTGAAATTGAAGAGCTGGACCAATACCGGCCAGTGGCAACCGTTGGCTCAGGCGTGATTCCGCATAACGTTCATGTTTGGGATGACTACCTGCTGATTTCCTACTATACAGATGGTGGAAAAGTAGTGGATGGTTCCCGCCCAACCAATCTTATCGAGGTAGGTAATTACGATACCTGGCTGGGTTCGGATGGCGGCTTTAGCGGAGCCTGGGGCTTGTACCCTTTCCTGCCTTCCCAAACGGTACTGGTAACTGATATCAACAACGGGCTTTATGTATTGCAGCCTGACTTCAAGAGAGCCTGCTGGCTGGAGGGCATTGTTCGGGATTCCATTACACAGGCCCCCATTAACGGTGCTACGGTAGTTATCGACTCCGAGCAGCCCAACTTTGGCGAATCTGACCCATTTGGTGCCTACGCTACCGGACAGGTGCTGGCAGGTACCTTTGCGGTCACTTTTGAAAAGCCCGGCTATCAGTCAAAGACCCTACAGGTGGATCTGGACAACGGCGTACTCACTGAACTGGATGTCGACCTCGTGCCCCTGCAGCAGTATTCCATTACCGGACAAGCCGTGCGCGATGGAGACGGTCAGCCGGTGCCGGGCGCATTGGTGCAGGCCTTCAATGAGACCTTTACTTTCAATACCGTAGCAGACGCAAGCGGTAACTTTACCTTTAATAATATCACAGAGGGCACTTATCAGGTGGTGGCCGGCTCCTGGGGCTACCTGCATGCCGTACTTGAGGATGTGGATTTGAGCAACAATACAGAAGTAACCGTTGCCCTCGAAACGGGTTATCAGGACGACTTTCTGTTTGACTTCGACTGGCTGACCGGCGCCACCTCGCCTACAGGGCAGTGGGAACTGGGCATACCAGTAGGAACGGAATATCAGGGCGCTCAGTCACATCCTGGTTCCGATGCTCCCGATGACCTGGGCTTCAGCTGTTATTCTACAGGCAACGCCGGTGGAGGTGCAGGCAACGATGATGTGGACAATGGCAGCGTAGTGTTGCGCTCTCCTTTTATGGACCTGTCCAATTACGATATACCGGTGCTTTCTTTGAGTTATTGGTTTTTTAATGCTGGTGGTGGGTCTACTCCGAATGATGAGCTTGTCATTAGCATCACTAATGGAACAGACGAAGTCGAGATAGCTACGATTACCCAATCCCTTAGCCTCTGGCGCAAAATACAGCAGGTCAACCTTGCCGATCTCATCGAGCTGACTGATGAAATGCGCCTGGTGATTACGACTTCCGACGATCAGGCAGAGGGTCATTTAGTGGAAGCCGGTATAGATAAGGTGCTGATCGAAGAAATGGGTATGCCTTCCAATACTGAAGACTTGTCTGCAGGTGTTCAGCTCGAGGCTTTCCCGAACCCTGCCAAAGGTGCCTTCACGGTTAGCTATGAGGTACCGCAAACAGCAGCACGCGCTGATCTGATCCTCTTCAATACCCTGGGGCAGGAAGTGGAGCGTCAGCAACTGCATTCGGCTGCCGGGCAGTTCCGCTTCGGCGAAAAGCTGAGCGCAGGTACCTACTTCGCCCACCTCATGGTGGATGGAGTGACGGTGGAAACGCTTCGGTTGGTGAAGCAGTAAAACAGCTAAAAGAATGATAAAAAATGGGGCGTTGCTGTTGGGTGGCGTCCCGTTTTTATCAATCTAATTTAAGCCGAGGTTTTGCTACGTGAGCGCTTGCTTATATTTGTTCATTGAAAAGACTGCATTCTGATTCAGACAGGAGATTTTAGTGACTTTAAGTCTTTAGGAGCCGACACATGATCTTTTACCTGCAAAGTACATCATTATCCGCCTCTGCATTTCTTCAGTCTTTCTACGCGCCCCAATATTGCGGCACATCGCTGTGCAAAACAGACAAATACATTCTAATATAATATGTAATTTGTAGCGTTCTCCGAAAAAATATCTTTCCATACTTCTGTCTATCAGTTACTTACCTCTGGGTTTCACTTTGGTTAAATATCCTTATATTCGTGAAACAGAGACGCACTTTGCAAATACGAGATTTGTTTTCCAGCTTTTCCGCCGGAAAACAGAAAATCTTAATTTGAATTTATTTGGTTTATTTTTGCTTGATTTTGTTTTATCCTGCTTATTTTTATCCAGCATTTTTTTAAGCCATTTTTAAGTAAAACAGACAGACCAAGTGACGATTCGAACAGTATTATGGGCTCAGCCCCGAAAGGATGGAACAGCGGCAGTTAAGATATATGTGAATCTTAAAGGCGTCGTACGTTATTTCAAGGTTGATAGTATTTACATTGAACCTGAGTACTGGGATAAGGCTAAACAGGCCGTCAAGGCCAAGCACCCCAGCGCAAAATTGTATAATGCTAAAATCAGAGCCCGGAAACTAGAGGTGGAAGAGCACTTCCTCAATGGCGGGACATTTCAGGATTTTGGAAAGACCAAAGCCGAAAATAAGCTGGTAACGGAAGCTTTGGAAGAATACATTGACCTGAACCAGGAGGAATACAGCCCTAAAACTATAAAATTGTACCACTGCACGATCAACCGCATCAAGCAGTTTGATAACGAGTATTCCATTACCTCCAAAATTGGATCCATTGATGCCAACTGGGCGGATGACTTTGTCCGCTACATGAAGAGCATGGGGTATAAGAAGTCAGCGGCTTCCCTCCATCTTTCCAGAGTCAGGAATGCAGCCAAGCAACAACGGGTTGACAATCCCCATATTGAAAAAGTCAGGTGCAGTCAAAACAAGACGGCCCCCAAGACCTATCTGACGCCCGATGAAATAGCGTTGATGGAGAATGTCCCGGCTTCCGAGCTGGGAGAGACACTGGATACTGTGCGGGACTTCTTTCTGCTGGCTTATTATTTTCTGCTGAGAAACAGTGATTTGTCGGCTATCTCCAGGTCGAATTTTATGGAGAAAAACGGCAAAATGTTTTATGTCGGAAGAAACAAAAAGACGAAGACACAGGTCATTGTACCTGTTAAGCAAAAGGCCAAAGAGATACTGGAGAAACACAATTATGATTGCTCTGCCTACAGCAACGGCTGGAGAAATAGTAAAATCCGGGAAGTTGCGGAGATTGCCGGCATTAACGCACTGGTAGAACAAAACAACGAGCTGGTCCCCAAATACCAGGTCATTAGCATGCACACTGCACGAAGAAGTGCGGCAACGAATCTGGACATGCAGGGCATGAGCCAGCATGGAATTAAAATGCTGGGAGGGTGGAAAAACATTTCGAGCTTGTCCGTTTACTTTCGTTCGGGCAATATGGATGTTGCGGAGAAAGCGGAGCAATTTGAACACTTCAAATAATGAAAGCCACTTAAGATGGAAAAAGAGAGAACCACTGAAAATTGGAAAGCAGAACTGATCGGCCAGGCTATCGTCCGGCTCATGATCAAAAGTTACAAGGAGAAAGGGTACACCAGCACAGCTATTGCCCAAAAGATTGGGATCAACAAGTCTGGCATGAGCCGCATCAAAAATGGCCAGTACCAGCTGGATCTGGACCGCTTTCTGGCGATTTGCTATATGACCGAGCAAAACCCTGTCGACCTGATTCAGCGGGCTGAAGCCCTTTTCGCTTCAACCCACAGTCCAGCAGTGTAACCGCTTTCCTATTCAGTAGTCTTTTGAATCTACGCAGCTGCTTTGCGCAGCTCTTCGGCCACCCGGGCGAGTGCGTCACTGTATGCCTCGCCCTTTTTTCTGCGCTTTTGAGTTTCTCCATGCAAATAGGAGAGGTACCTGGGCACGCCTACTTTGGTTTTGGCCAGGTTGCCGCAGGTGTCCACTTCCTTTTTGTAGCGTTCGCGCTGTTCGGTGGTGCAGTTGCCTTTCATGCGGCATTTGGCCAGCTCCGAGTGCAGCGCGGCGCACTTCCGGTATTTCTGTTCGCCTTTGGTGGTGTAGGCCGCCTGCAGCTGGCTTTTGCTGACAACGCTCTTATAGCTGCCCGCCGAGGGCGCCTCCGCTCTGGTGAGGCGGTAGGAGTCGATGCAAAGGCTGTACCACTTGATCTCCTCCTTTTTGCCCCGGGCGCTCCAGTCCCGGGCTTTCACCAGGATCTTTCCCTTGTCCTCCTGCGCGCGTAACTCGTAGATGCCTTCAATTTCCTGGGTTTTCTTCCACTTTTTGCGGTCAAAGATGTCCGACCAGATCATGGTGTTCTCGTCTACCATCTTCATGATCTTAGCAACCTTTTGAGCGGTGGTCAGCTCTTCGGCTGTACAGCTCCCCTCAGGCGTGGCTTTGTCGGGTGCTTTTGGGGCCGGTTTGGAGGCAGCCTTAGGTGTGGCTGACTGTTTGTCTGCCTTGGGCGCATCAGGCTGTTTGGTTGCCTTGGTGGTGTCCATCTTCTTCTCCGTCAGGTACTGTTTGAGCGCCTTAGGGTCTTTCAGCACCGGGTCGATCTTCTTCATGGCTGCCTGATCGCCCTTGTCTGCCTGATTGGCCAGGAGCATCAGCGCGCCCAGCTTTTCGGCATCG